>Ga0255336_100032_pt1 | contig 338168 bp, 301 predicted proteins | sample MeOH1_35cm_T3_17_FD_189102 | JGI IMG/M metagenome (GOLD analysis project Ga0255336, IMG submission 189102) | Sandy soil microbial communities from University of British Columbia, Vancouver, Canada - MeOH1_35cm_T3_179 | ecosystem: Engineered > Artificial ecosystem > Sand microcosm > Unclassified...
TGTCAAAGATCAATCACTTGCAACACTTTGTGGTGTTGCCCTCTGAACATTTCGTCCCGAGGTGAGCCGCCCATTCTATATCGTTTTTCGTTTCCGTCAACACCCTCGTGAATCTTTTTTTCGAGGTGGTTGGTGGAGCCGAGGAACTGTCGCGTGGGTGACTTTCGTCGCGACCAGAAGAGAAGTATAGGCTCGGGGAGCACTTCTGTGAAGGGGTTTTCGACATCTTTCTGAAAAAAAGTCACACGGTAGACTTATAACTTCCGCTCACACTAATAAGGTGTAAAAAAATGTACGGACGGCTTCTTCCCGCGGCACTGATTTTCCTGTCGCTGGGCGCCCACGCTGCAACACCTCCCGCCGTCACGCTGCACGGCACGACCTTCACCACGGAGTTCGCCACGGACGACGCCTCACGTGAGCATGGCCTGATGGACAGGACCGAACTGAAGGCCAATCACAGCATGCTTTTCTTCTTCCCGAACGATGAGCCGCGGGCCTTCTGGATGAAGAACACGCTCATCCCGCTGGACATCCTGTACTTCGACGGTGCGCGCAAGCTCGTTTCCATGCAGCTCAACGCGCAACCTTGCAAGGCCGATCCCTGTGCCATCTATCCCAGCGACGGGGCGGCGCGTTACGTTCTCGAGCTTCCGGCGGGGACGGCGGGCAGGCTGGGGCTGAAGCTGGGCGAGCCGCTGACCATTACCGGCGACCCCGGCGCGGTGCGCTGATCCGCCAAGAAACCATGCTCGCACGGTACGCCGACGTGATATGGGACAAGCGCGGCCGGATCGATGCCAGCCAGTTCGTCCCACTGGTCGTCGAAGGGAATGAATCGCTGCATATCGGGCTTCCTCCACGAATCGGCACACATTGCGTGGCCTGGGGACTATGGAAGCAGGCTTTCGAGCCTTATCGGTGACCGAATGGGGCTAAATGCTGTCAGCACCATCCGGTGATCGGGGCGGTGAGGCTTCTCCGCTCCGTTGGCTTTTCGCCGATGAATCGGCTCCCACATCCGCTCGATGAATCGGCTTCCACATCGGGTCGAGGAATCGGCTTCCACATCCGCTCGATGAGTCGGCTCCCACATCGGGCCGATGAATCGGCTCTCACACTGTCAGTCGAGTTCGACCATTTCGAAGTCGTCCTTGGTCACGCCGCAGTCCGGGCACGTCCAGGTATCCGGGATATCTTCCCAGCGGGTGCCCGGCGCGATGTCCTCTTCGGGCAGGCCCAGGGCCTCGTCGTAGATAAAGCCGCAAACGACGCACATCCATTTGCGAAGGGTGGTTTCGGTGCTCTGGCTCATGGCTTTGCGTACTGTCGTGAAGCAAGGAAGTCACCCATTCTGTCACCCTCCGGCGCAACGAGGCTAGCGCGCCACCGTCACATTCCAAGGATTTCCATGACCACCCTCCTCCGAACCCGACTCCGCGGCCAGGGCGTCTACGCCATCACCGACGGGCCCCGCGACGACTTGTTCGCCGCCGTGGAGGCCGCCCTTGCCGGCGGCGCCCGCCTCCTGCAGTACCGGGACAAGACCGCGGACGCCGAGCGGCGCCGCGCCGAGGCGGCCGAACTGGCCAGCATGTGCGCGCGCTACGAAGTGCCTCTCATAGTGAATGACGACGTGCCACTCGCCCTCGAGGTCGGTGGCGGCGTTCACCTGGGCCGGGAGGACGTGTCGATCGCCGAGGCCCGGGCGGCGCTGGGCCCGGACGCCATCATCGGCGTCTCCTGCTATGGGTCGATCGACCGCGCGCGCCAGCTTCAGGCCGAAGGCGCCGATTACCTGGCCCTTGGCGCGATGTACCCGTCGACGACGAAGCCGCACGCGGCGGTGGTATCGCACGACGTAGTGACGCAGGCGAAGGCCCTGGGCCTTCCCGTCGTGGCGATCGGCGGCATCACCCCCGACAATGGGCGGGCAGTGATCGACGCCGGCGCCGATTACCTGGCCGTGGTATCCGCCATTTTCGCGGCCGCGGACATCCAGACGGCAACCCGGCAGTTCGCCAACCTCTTCGACCCACGCCCCGGAATCATTCGATGACCACGAACCATGACCTCTTCGCCCGTGCCCAGAAGCTGCTGCCCGGCGGCGTGAACTCGCCTGTGCGCGCTTTCCGGTCCGTCGGCGGCGAGCCGTTCTTCACCGAGCGCGCCGACGGCGCCTACCTTTGGGACGTCGAAGGCAAGCGCTATACCGACTACGTGGGCTCATGGGGCCCGATGATCGTCGGCCATAACCATCCGGCGGTACGCGAGGCGGTCGAGCGCGCCGTCCGCAACGGCCTGTCGTTCGGCACGCCCTGCCCCGCCGAAGTCACCATGGCCGAGTCGATCGTCGCGCTGATCCCCTCCGTGGACATGGTGCGCATGGTCAATTCGGGCACGGAGGCGACGATGTCGGCCATCCGTCTTGCCCGCGGCGCGACCGGCCGATCGAAGATCGTCAAGTTCGAGGGCTGCTACCACGGCCATGGCGACAGCTTCCTGGTGAAGGCCGGCTCGGGCGCGCTCACCTTCGGCGTGCCGACCTCGCCCGGTGTGCCCAAGGCCTCGGCCGACCTGACGCTCACCCTCCCGTATAACGATATCGACGCCGCAAGGCTGTTGTTCTCGCAGGAAGGCAAGGAGATCGCGGGCCTGATCATCGAGCCGGTCGCCGGCAACATGAACTGCATTCCGCCGAAGCAAGGTTACCTGCAGGCGCTACGCGAACTGTGCACGGAACATGGCGTGCTGCTGATCTTCGACGAAGTGATGACCGGCTTCCGTGTCGCCCTTGGCGGCGCGCAGGCCCACTACGGCATCACGCCCGACCTCACCTGCTTCGGCAAGATCATCGGCGGCGGCATGCCGGTAGGTGCCTATGGCGGCCGCCGTGACCTCATGGAGCAGATCGCGCCATCGGGCCCGATCTACCAGGCCGGCACGCTGTCCGGCAATCCGGTGGCGATGGCCGCCGGCCTTGCCATGCTCCAGCTGATCCAGGCGCCCGGCTTCTACGAGGACCTGGCCGCCCGCACCATTCGACTCACCGACGGCATCCTTGCCGAAGCGAAGAAAGCAGGCGTGCCGTTCAGCGTGAACCGCGTCGGCGGCATGTTCGGTCTGTTCTTCACCGATGAAACGGTGGAAAGCTATACGCAGGCCACAACGGCGGATGTCGCCGCGTTCAACCGCTTCTTCCACGGCATGCTGGAACGGGGCGTGTATCTGGCGCCGTCGGCGTTCGAGGCGGGCTTTGTTTCCAGCGCGCACGACGACGAGGTCATCGCTGCGACGATCGCGACGGCTGCCGAGGTTTTTGCGACGTTGAAGTAATCTGGGTATCGCCGCTGAAGCGGCTCCCACACGAGCTTCGAGGCGGCTTCGCCTCCACGCGGGCTTCGAAGGGGCTCCCACACGAGTTTCATTGCCTTGTGTGGGAGCCGGCTGTGCCGGCGATGGGGTTGGATCGCCAAGCGACCGTCAGGCGACTTTCGCCTCCTGCGCGAAAGCCGCCAGCGAGGCGTGGAGCCGCTGGAGGCCTTCGGCGGTTTCTTCATCGGTGATGGTCAACGGCGGGACGATGCGCAGTACGTCCGGGCCGGCCTGGAGGAGCAACAGGCCATGCGCGGCGGCGAGGTCGAGAATTTCGCTGGCACGCCCCTTGTAGGCATCGTCCAGTACGGCGCCGATCATCAGGCCGCGACCGCGAATCTCCGAAAACAGATGGAACTCGTGGTTGAGCTTGTTGAGGCCGTTGCGGATGTCGTTGGCCTGACGTTCCACGTTGAGCATGACCGCCGGCGAAGCGATCTTCGCCAGCGCGACGCGCGCGACCGCCGCCGCCATCGGGTTGCCACCGAAGGTGGTGCCGTGGGCGCCGAACTGCATCACCTCGGACACCTTGGCCCCGACCAGCATGGCGCCGATAGGGAAACCGGCACCGAGCGCCTTGGCCAGGGTGACGATGTCGGGCGTGACATGGTCGTGGGTATGCGCGAAGAGCGTACCCGTACGGCCCATGCCGCACTGGATTTCGTCGAGCACCATGAGGGCGTCGTGCGCGTCGCATAGCTCGCGCACCTTCTTCAGGAAACCCTGCTCGGCAGGCATGACGCCGCCCTCGCCCTGCACCGGCTCGAGCATGACGGCGGCGACATCGCCATGCGCCATGGCTTCTTCGAGCGCGACCGGATCGTTGAACGGCACATAGCGGAAGCCACCCGGCAGCGGCTCATAGCCTTCCTGGTACTTCGGCTGGGCCGTCGCCGTCACGGCGGCGAGGGTACGGCCATGGAACGAGCCTTTGAAGGTCACGATGACCCGCTTCTCGGGCGGCCGCCCTTTCGAGGCGGCCCACTTGCGCACCAGCTTGATCGCCGCCTCGTTGGCCTCGGTGCCGGAGTTGCACAGGAAGACGCGCTCGGCGAAGGGCGACAGTTCGACCAGCTCCTGGGCCAGGCGCAGCGGGGGCTCGGAGTAGAAGACGTTACTGGCGTGCCAGAGCTTGTGGGCCTGGCCGACCAGCGCGGCGACGAGGTCCGGATCCTGGTGGCCGAGCGCGTTCACGGCGATACCGGCGCCAAAATCGATGTAATCGCGGCCTTCCGTATCCCAGACGCGGGATCCCTTCCCGTGGTCGAGGATGACATCGCGCGGGCGATAAACGGACAGCCAATAACGCTTGCCCAAGCCAACGAGATCGGAGGGTTCGACAGGGTGCGACGACATGGTGCCTACTCCGGGCCCCGGCCGCAGCGCCGAGACCCCTACAGGAACGGATGGAATCGCACGGTACGCTCTGCGGTCCGACATCGATCCGAAACCCGTTCATCATATGGGCCGCGGGCCGAGCCGACAACGCGCGCGTGTACCGCCGTTGCAACGTTTTGTTACACGTCGCTACATCGCCTGAACGCCCGGTTTCAACGGCCTGCCCGGAAATTCCTTGCGAATCAAAGGAAGGCCCCCGTGGCACGACCATTGCTCCCTTAGTCCACAAGGCCCTGTGAAGCCCGCGATGTTCGCTCGCCCGACGACCCTGCCAAGCCGGACGACGAATGGGAACTCCCGGTCCCCAGAGGGCCGGGAGTTTTCTTCACTCCGTGTCAGGGAGAGGGCCGAAGCCGCTCAGCGCAGCTGATCGAGGGCGAGTTGGTGCTTCTTGCACAGTCGGTAGACGGTCACGCGGGAGACGCGCAGGCGCCGTGCGCACTCGCTGATGTTGAAGGCGCTCGCGCGCAGGCAGTCGACGATCGCCTCGCGTTCGGCCGAGGTGCGGGCACTGCCCAGGCTGTCCCGATCGTTGCCAGGGAGGTCCACGCTCAGCTCGAGGTCTTCCGGCGTGATCAGCGCGTCGTCGGCGATCACGGCCGCTCGCTGCACGCGGTTCATCAGTTCGCGGACGTTGCCCGGCCACGCGAACGCATTCATGGCCTTGCGCGCGGTGGTACTGAAAGCTCGTGCCCGGGTACCGTAACTCTCGCGGAAGGTGTCGAGGAAGTACTGGGCCAACAGCTCGATATCGCCATTGCGTTCCCGCAATGGCGGCATGCGCAGGCGAAGTACGTTGAGACGATAGAACAGGTCCTCGCGGAATCGGCCCTGTGAAACGGCTTTCTCGAGGTCCACATGGGTGGCAGCCAGGACGCGCACGTCCACCTTGATGGACTGGCAACTGCCGATGCGTTCGATCGTGCCCTCCTGGAGCACCCGCAGCAGGTTGGTCTGGGCGTCGAGCGGCAGGTCGCCGATCTCGTCCAGGAAAACCGTGCCGCCATCGGCGGACTCGAAATGGCCGATGCGTCGCGCCGTGGCGCCGGTGAACGAACCACGCTCGTGGCCGAACAGCTCGGACTGGACCAGGTTGGCCGGCAGGGCGCCGCAGTTGATCGCGGCGAAAGGCCGTTCGTGACGCGGCGACAACTGGTGTAGCGCCCGGGCGGCCATTTCCTTGCCGGTTCCGGTCTCACCAGTGATGAGCAGGGGCAGTTCGACCGGCGCGAACTTGCGGATGTTCATGGAAAGGGTGCGGATCGCCGGGCTGTCGCCGGTCAGGATGCTCGGCCGGCTGTCGACCGGCGCGGGCGCATCGCCGGGAGCCCGTTGCAGGGCCTGGCGCAGGGCGGTGAACGAGGATGCCCCGTCGATGATTTCCAGGGCCTGCGGCAGTGCCAGGCGGATCGAGGGCTCGTGGGCGGGGGTGCGCGATCCCGTCAGCCCGATCCAGGCCATGCCCGGATGGCTTTCACGCAACTGGTGAAGGATGCGAACGGCCGCCAGCGCACTGGCCCGGAGGTCGACCACGGCAATGGCCGCGTCGCCGCATTCGGGTGGTGCGTCGCTCTGGCTCGCCGGATCGGCAACCAGGGTGCGCCAGCCCGCCCGAAGCAGACCAAAGTGTTCTTCAACGCTCGGCCTGCCTACCCAGACGACACAGCGCCCCGACATTTCCCCGCGCGACATGCCTGCTCCTCACCCGTTACGTGGCCTGCTGTCGGCTTCGCGGATTCACTCCTGGACCCGCCGCCGGCACCCCTGCAGGCCGGCAAGCCCCACATCGTCGCGCGTGTGTCAGACAACAGCGACTGGGAGCGAAGTTATACCGGCGTGCCGAAAGCGGCCATACACCAAACGGGCTAGCCTCCAGAGCCATACGGGTGCATCGGCGCGCTAGCTATAGAAACAAATCCGGTAGCAGCGGCTGGCCGGCGGCGACGGCATAATGGTCGAAGTCGGTGACGCCCTCCTCGCGCAGCACGTCTTCGTCGATATAGAACCGCCCGGTGAAGTCGCGCGAGCGACGGGTAAGCACCGCGTGCGCGGCGTCCGCGACGATATCGGGCCGGCGACAGTTTTCAGGCCGGACACCGTCGATCATGGCTATCGCCGCCGTGGCGATCACGGTTTTCGGCCATAGCGCGTTCACGCCGATACCCAGCGACTTGAATTCGGGCGCCATGCCGAGCACGCACAGGCTCATACCGAACTTGGCAATGGTGTACGCGACATGGGGTTCGTACCACCTCGGGTCGATGCTCGGCGGTGGCGAGAGCATCAGCACCTGCGGGTTCTCCGCGTTCTTCAGGTAGGGCAGGCAGGCCTGCGTCGTCAGGAAGGTGCCGCGCGTGTTGACCTGCTGCATGAGGTCGAAGCGCTTCATCGGCGTGTTTTCCACGCCGGCCAGCCAGATGGCGCTGGCGTTGTTGACGACGATGTCGATGCCGCCGAAACGTTCGGCTGCCGTGGCGGCCGCCATGCGCACTTCGGATTCCTCGCGGATATCGACCTTGAGCGGCAAGGCATGGCCGCCCGCCGCTTCGATCTCCGCGGCGGCGCTGTGGATCGTGCCAGGCAGCTTCGGATTGGCGACGCTGCTCTTCGCGGCGATAACGATGTTGGCGCCGTCACGGGCCGCGCGCAGCGCGATGGCCAGGCCGATGCCACGAGAGGCGCCGGTGATGAAGAGCGTCTTCCCTGCGAGTGAAGTCATTGCGGTCCTTTCAGGGGCGCTGGAAGCGCGGGAGGATGTCACGCAATTCGGCGAGCCGCTCGAGCGGGTCGTCGAGTTCGAGCATGTGCTGACACTCGTTCGGATCCAGCGGCAGCAACTCGGAAAGGCGGAAGCCCACCCAGCTGGCGTCGTCCGAACGCGTCGCCACGTCGTGCCGCCACGGTGGCTGCATCTGGTCGACCAGGCGCTCGAGGATGGTGGCGAGCAGGCCGAACTCGGGCGGAAGTGGCGCGATGTCTTCGGCGCGCCAGGTGGCGATGTCCCCACGTACTTGCCCATCGGAGCGGATGCGCGTGCGCGTGACGCGAAAGCGCAGGCCGCCTTCGGCCACGATGCCGAGCAGGCCATCTTCGCCGGTATGGAAGTCCGTGATGGTGGCCAGCGTGCCGACCGCGGCGGGCACCGCCGGCTGACCGGATTCGCTGCCTTCGAGGATCATGCAGACGCCGAAGGGCCGGCCGGTCCGTGCGCACTCGCGCACGAGGTCGATGTAGCGCGGCTCGAAAATGCGCAGCTGCAGCTGACCGCCCGGAAAGAGGACGTTGGTCAACGGGAACAGCGGATAGTCTTGTCCGGGCGTGGTGGCAGCCATGCCCGCCAGTCTAACCCGCGTGCAGCGCGGTAAAAAAGCGGCGCGGTGCGCCTTCGAAGCCCCCGTTGGACATGAAGACGACATGATCGCCCTCCTGCGTATCCGCGACCAGGCTGGCGACCAGTGCATCGACCGTCGGCACAGCCGTACCGCGACCCGTCAGCGCGGCAGTCACACGTGCCGCATCCCAGGCGAGTTCGGGACGATGCAGAAAGACCACACGATCGGCGTCGGCCAGCGAGGGCGCCAGGGCATCGGCATGCGCGCCAAGGCGCATGGAGTTGGAACGCGGTTCGAGGGCGACGACGATGCGAGCACCGCCGACCTTCGCACGCAGGCCCGCCAGCGTCGTCGCGATCGCCGTCGGGTGGTGCGCGAAGTCGTCATAGACGGTGACCCCGCGCCTCTCGCCGATCACTTCCATGCGCCGACGCACGCTGGCGAAGCGGGCAAACGCCGGCAGCAGGGCCACCGGATCGGCGCCCGCCGCCGTCGCGGCGGCCAGGGCGGCCAGTGCATTCATCACATTGTGCCGGCCCAGCGAGTGCCAGCGGATCTCGCCCAGAACGCTCTCGCCCCGGCGCACACGGAAATGCGAGCCGTCGGCGGCGATCAGTTCGGCGCGCCAGTCGCCCGTGTCGATACCGAAGGTTTCCACCGGCGTCCACGCACCCATTGCCAGGACTTCGGCGAGGTAGGCATCTTCCGCGTTGACGATGAGGCGACCGTTACCCGGCACGGTACGCACCAGGTGGTGGAACTGGCGCTGGATGGCGGCCACGTCGGGAAAGATATCGGCGTGGTCGTATTCGAGGTTGTTGAGGATCGCGATGCGCGGGCGGTAGTGGACGAACTTGGAGCGTTTGTCGAAGAACGCCGAGTCGTATTCGTCCGCTTCGATGACGAAGGGCTTGCCCTCGCCGCGGCGCGCGGAGACATCGAAGTTGCCGGGCACGCCGCCGATCAGAAAGCCCGGCGCGAGACCGGCCGATTCGAGCAGGTGGGCGAGCAGGCTGGTGGTCGTGGTCTTGCCGTGGGTACCCGCCACCGCCAGCACCTCGCGGCCGCCAAGCAGCGTTTCACCCAGCCACTGCGGCCCGGAGATATAGCGCAGGCCTTCGTCGAGCATGTACTCGACCGCGGGATTGCCACGTGTCATCGCGTTGCCGACGACGACGAGGTCGGGCGCCGGCTGCAGGTATTCCGCCTTGTAGCCCTGCATCAGGCCGATGCCGAGGGCTTCGAGCTGGTCGCTCATGGGCGGGTAGACGTTGGCGTCCGAGCCCTCGACCGTAAGGCCGAGTTCGCGTGCGAGCGCGGCGACGCCGCCCATGAAGGTGCCGCAGATACCGAGAATATGGACGCGCATCGGTCGACTCGTCGGGGCGCGGCAGCGTGGGTGCCGCGGAACGGCCCGCCGGAGCGGGCCGTGAGGGTCAGGCGCTGGCGGCCTGGACGCCGCCCGGCAGCACGTCGAGAACACGCTGGGTTACGTCGTCGAGTTCGCCGACGCCGTCGACGACCTGGAGCTTGCCGCGCTGCTCGTAGAAGCTGGCCACCGGCGCGGTCTGTTCGGCGTAGATGCCCAGGCGCTTCTTGACGGTGTCCGGATTGTCGTCGGGACGGCCTTCCTTTTCGAACCGCACTTCGCAGCGGCCGACGATGGCCTGGTCGGGGACGTCGAGCTTGACCACGACGTCGAGCGGCTGGCCGATCCGGGCCAATACGTCGTCCAGAGCGGCAGCCTGGGCCAGGTTGCGCGGGTAGCCGTCGAGGATGAAGCCCGGCTTGGCGTCCGGCTGGCTCAAGCGGTGCTCGATGATGCCGAGCATGATGTCGTCCGACAGCAGGATGCCCTGGTCCATGAGGCCCTTGGCCTTGAGGCCCAGCTCGGTCCCTTCCTTGATCTCCGCGCGAAGCAGGTCGCCCGTGGAGATGTGGGGGACGCCGAGGCGCTCCTTGAGGCGGGTGGCCTGGGTACCCTTCCCGGAACCGGGGGCGCCGAATAGCACGAGTCGCATTGATGCTCCGTTACGTCGGACGACAGGGGGAAACCCCCGCGCCGGACACAAGAAAATGGGTCTCAAGGTAACGGCACGGCCGCGCTCGCGTCAAACGGCCGACACCGGAGCCGTGTAGCCCGGCGCCCGCTTCCAGCGGGGAGCGACCAGCCGGCCGCGCTTCCGGGCCACCAGGAACAGGCCCAGGGACACCAGGCTGCAGGCGACCAGGGCGATTCGCAGGCTGGGCCCGCCCCGGCAGGCGGGGCCTGCAACGCACTCGGTACCCGCACGGTGAGCCCTTCCCCCGGAACTCGTAGGCGAGTCCAGCGTGTCATCGCCGTGCCGCACGCGCTACGCTCGGCACTCTCATGGTGACGAGGAAGTGCGTATGGCCGCCGGCAAAATTCTCTACGCCCAGTCGGGCGGCGTATCCGCTGTCATCAATGCCTCCGCCGCGGGCGTGATCGAGACCGCACGGGACAAGGGCATCGTCGTGTACGCCGCGCGCAACGGTATCCTCGGCGCGCTTCGCGAGGAGCTGATCGACACCTCCAAGGAAGCCAAGGCCAATATCGCCGCGCTGAAGCACACGCCGGGGGGCGCCTTCGGCTCGTGTCGCTACAAGCTCAAGTCGCTGGAGGAGAACCGTGCGGAATACGAGCGCCTGATCGAGGTCTTCAAGGCGCACGACATCCGCACCTTCCTCTATAACGGCGGCAACGACTCGGCCGACACGGCCAACAAGGTCTCCAGGATCGGCCAGACGCTGGGCTACGAGGTCAACTGCATCGGCGTACCGAAGACGATCGATAACGACCTGGTGGTCACCGATACCTGCCCTGGCTTCGGTTCCGTCGCGAAGTACACCGCGATCTCGGTGCGCGAGGCCAGCCTGGACGTGGTCTCCATGATGGACACCTCGACCAAGGTCTTCATCATCGAGGTCATGGGGCGCCATGCGGGCTGGATTGCCGCCGCCGCAGGCCTCGCCGGCTCGGCGCCGGGCGATGCGCCGCACGTCATTCTCTTCCCCGAGAACGTCTTCAATCCGGAAACCTTCCTCGCCAAGGTCAAGGCGACGGTGGAGAAGGTGGGCTATTGCACGGTGGTCGTTTCCGAGGGCGTGAAGGACAGCGACGGCACCTTCCTCGCCGAATCCGGTGCACGCGACGCCTTTGGCCACGCGCAACTGGGTGGCGCCGCGCCAGTGCTCGCCGCGCTGGTCCGCGAGAAGCTCGGCTACAAATACCACTGGGCCCTGCCCGACTACCTGCAGCGCTCCGCGCGACACATCGCGTCGAAGACGGATCTCGACCAGGCCTATGCCGTTGGCAAGAAGGCCGTCGAATATGCCGCCGAGGGTCTCAACGCCGTGATGCCGGTGATCGTGCGCACCTCGGACGAACCGTACAAGTGGAAGATCGAAGCGGCGCCGCTGGACAAGATCGCCAACCACGAGAAGAAGATGCCGAAGAACTTCATCTCGAAGGACGGTTTCGGCATCACCGCCGCCGCACGGCGCTACCTCGCGCCGTTGATCCAGGGCGAAGCGCCGCCACCGTATGGGCCCGATGGCTTGCCGGTCTACGTGACGCTGAAGAACGCCTCGGTGCCGAAGAAGTTGAAGAAGTTCAAGATCTAAGCTGTTGTGGGGGCTTTTGTAGGAGCTCTTGTAGGAGCCGCTTCAGCGGCGATTGGGTGCTTGCCTCGGTCTGGCCCGCTGCCGCGGGATCGCCGATGAATCGGCTCCCACAGTGAATTGGCTCCCACAGTGAAGCAGCTTCCACGGTGATTTGGCTTCCATGGTGAATCGGCTTTCAGAGTGAATCGGCTGAACGCGAGGCGATCATGTGAGGACGCTGCGCATCAGCGCGAGGTCGCGCACGAAGGCCGCGTAGCCCTCCTCCCGCGCCTGCTCATCCGGCAGGCGCAGCAGGTACGACGGATGCACGGTCGCCATGGCACGGCCGCCGTCGGGCAGGTCGAGCCACCGTCCGCGCTGCGCCATCAGGCGAAACGACGCGCCGAACACCGCCTGGGCCGCCATCGCCCCGAGACAGACGATCGCCTCCGGCCGGATGCGATCGATCTCGGCGGCAAGCCAGGGGCGGCAGGCGGCCTGTTCCTCGGCATTGGCACGCTTGTGCAGTCGCCGCTTTCCTCGCGGTTCGAACTTGAAGTGTTTCACCGCGTTGGTCACATACAATGCCGCACGATCGACGCCCGCCTCGGCTAACGCGCGATCGAACACTTTCCCCGCAGGCCCGACGAACGGCTCGCCGGCGAGGTCTTCCTGATCGCCCGGCTGCTCGCCGACGACGACGATCCGCGCATCGACCGGGCCACTGCCGAAGACGGTCTGCGTCGCCGGTTTCCACAGATCGCAGTGGCGGCAGTCCTTGGCCTGCTTGCGCAGCGCCGCGAGGCTTCCGTCGGGGGCGTCCGCCGCGGCCTTCTGCAAGGGCGTGACTTTCTTACGCGGAACCGTCGGTTGTTTATCGACCATGGCCTGCATCCTCGGCAGCGCGTCGCGCACCAGCTCGGGAATGAGCCGCGCCTCGGGAAGATTCTTCCAGTACTTCACCGGCATCTCCCGGCGCATCGCACCGACCTTCAGGCGCGCGGGATTGAAGATACTCGCGTAATACGTACGCCAGAGATCTTCGAGGGCATCGCCCGAAGGCGCGTCGCCCCGTTGCGCACCGGGCCCGAACGACAGGGCCGTACCGTCCCAGTGGGCACTGCGTGACGGCGTGAGCAAGGACCAGCGCATGCCGGTGAAGCGACGAACGAAGAACGGTGCCACCCGCGTCACGATGTCGTGGTCGGGTTCGAACCACGCCACGTAGACACTGCCATCCTCCACCGGCAGCTCGCGGAAGCGGACGAAGGCCTTCATCTTGTGCATGTCGCGATTGACCTGCTTCACGCAGGTGTGTGCCCAGGCCACGTCGTCGTCCGTGGCAATGGCCAGCAGGTTGCGCTCGCCATGAACGAGTCGCCATAGCATGCGATACAGCGTGGCGTGGCGGCGCGGGTCCGAGTGCGCCAGCACGGTGTTGACCAGGTTGAGGAAGTCCCGCGGCACGGCCGGTGCCTGTGCGTACGACGGCTCCGGCAGGGCATCGACCTTGCCGAACAGGCCAGTCTCACGCCCAAACACCCATTCCACCTGCGCAGGGTCGACGTCCGCCAGCAGCAGCGCACGCGCTTTTCTGCGCCATTCCTGCACGTCCGACGCGTCGTCGAGCCTGACGCCCAGCATCAGCCGAAGAGATCGGGCTGCGCCGGCTCGCGCAGGTCACGCTGCAATGCGACGCTTTCGCGGTCGCCGCGAGGACGGTGGTCCAGCGTTTCGACAAACGGCGCCACCTTCTTCACCGGGACGCGCAGACGAATGAGGTCGGCGTAGCGGATACGTTGGTGCGCGCGCATCGCGATCATGCGATCCACCGTCTTCACGCCCAGGCCCGGCACGCGCAGCAACATGTCGCGCGGGGCGCGGTTGACGTCGACCGGAAAGCTGTCCCGGTGACGCAGCGCCCAGGCCAGTTTCGGATCGACCTCGAGCGAGAGCATGCCGTTGTCGCCGGGCGGGGCGATCTCGTCGGCGCGGAATCCGTAGAAGCGCATCAGCCAGTCGGCCTGGTAGAGGCGATGCTCGCGTACCAGCGGCGGAGGCTTCAGCGGCAGGATCTTCGACGCATCGGGAATGGGACTGAAGGCCGAGTAGTAGACGCGACGCAGGTGGTAGTTCGTATAGAGATTGGTGCTGGCCGTAAGCACGTCGCGATCCGTCGCGGCATCGGCACCGACGATCATCTGCGTGCTCTGCCCGGCCGGCGCGAACCTCGGCGCCTTTTTCTCCGCCTTCGCTTCGTCGATCGACAGGCGCAGGCGGCCCATAGCGCTGCGGATGTCGCCGAGATCCTTCTCCGGGGCCAGCGACTTGAGCCCCTCGGCCGTGGGCATCTCGACATTGATGCTCAAGCGATCGGCCCAGCGCCCGGCGGCATCGATCAGCTCGGGCGCCGCATCGGGAATCGTCTTGAGATGGATGTAGCCAGCGAATCGGTGCTCGGTGCGCAGGGTACGCGCGACGCGAACGAGCTGCTCCATCGTGTAATCCGGCGACTGGATGATGCCCGAGGAGAGGAACAGGCCCTCGATGTAGTTGCGTCGGTAGAACTCCAGCGTCAGGTCGACCACTTCCTCGGGCGTGAATCGTGCACGCGGGACGTTGCTGCTGCGCCGGTTGACGCAGTACACGCAGTCGTACACACAGAAATTGGTCAGCAGGATCTTCAGCAGGGAGATGCAGCGGCCGTCCGGCGCGTAGGCGTGGCAGATACCCATGCCTTCGGTCGAGCCGATTCCTCCCGACCGCAGCGAGTGTCGGCCCTTGCCGCCGCTGGACGAACAGGATGCGTCGTACTTGGCCGCGTCGGCAAGAATGGCGAGTTTGTCGGACAGCTTCATGGCAACGGCCATGGTGCCAAATGGCGCCGTGATCCGCGTGAAAACGCGAATCACGAACGGGACCGCGGGGGAGTCTGGGTATGATCTGGACTTTCCTGCCACACGGTCGAAGCCCATGGACCTGATCGTCCGCCACGCCACCCTGCCCGACGGGCGCCGGGACGTCGACATCGGTATCGCCGACGGACGCTTTGCCGCGATCCAGCACGGACTTCCGGCAAAGGGCGCGGAGGAGATAGACGCGGGTGGCCGGCTGGTGACGCCGCCTTTCGTCGACGCGCACTTCCACATGGACGCGACGCTGTCGCTCGGCCTGCCGCGCCTCAACGCGTCGGGCACCCTCCTCGAAGGCATTGCGCTATGGGGCGAGCTCAAGCCGGAGCTCACCATCGACGCCCTGGTCGCCCGCGCCATGGCCTATTGCGACATGGCGGTAGCCCAGGGCCTGCTCGCCATCCGCAGCCATGTCGACATCTGTGACGACCGGCTGCTGGCCACCGAAGCCCTGCTGGAAGTGAAGCGGCGCGTGGCGCCCTACCTGCACCTGGAACTGGTGGCTTTCCCGCAGGACGGCCTGCTTCGCTCGCCCTCCACGAAGGCCAACCTGAGACGTGCGTTGGACATGGGCGTGGACGTGGTCGGGGGTATTCCGCATTTCGAGCGGACCATGGCCGACGGCGCCACGTCCATCCGCTGGCTCTGCGAACTGGCCGCCGAGCGCGGCCTGCGCGTGGACATGCACTGCGACGAATCCGACGACCCGCTGTCGAGGCATATCGAGACCCTCGCCGCCGAGACGATCCGCTGCGGCCTGCAGGGTCGCGTCACCGGCTCGCACCTCACCTCGATGCATTCGATGGATAACTACTATGTGTCCAAGCTACTTCCGCTGATCGCCGAAGCGGGCGTGCACGCCATCGCCAATCCCCTGATCAACATCACCTTGCAGGGGCGGCACGACACTTACCCGAAGCGTCGCGGGATGACCCGCGTACCCGAACTGCTGGCGGCCGGCGTCAATGTCGCGTTCGGCCACGACTGCGTGATGGACCCGTGGTATGGCCTGGGTTCGGGCGACATGCTCGAGGTTGCGCACATGGGTCTGCACGTGGCACAGATGACATCGTCCACCGGCGTGGCGAACTGCTTCGAGGCGGTCACCACGAATGCCGCCCGCGTGCTCGGGCTGGACGACTACGGCATCGAGCCCGGCAAGCGCGCGGACTTCGTCCTCCTCCAGGCCGGCGACGCCTACGAGGCGATCCGCCTCAAATCGACCCGCCTGCTTGTCGTTCGCGGCGGCAAGGTTCTGGCGCGGACGCCTGAACGACGGACATCGCTGAATCTTGCGGAACGGGCGCCGGAGCTCACTCTCGAGTTCCGTCCGGGATCGATTTCCTGAACGCGGGAGTTTATTAGCTGTCGCGTCAGTGAATGCTTTCGCGAAACTTTCGATTCGTAGGACTTCGCGTTCAGGAAACTCTGCCTATCTTCCAATCGTCGATCGGCCGCAGTCGCTTGCGGCGTGACGATCGTCCTGGAGAGATGCAATGAAGACGATGCTGCGTACCGCGTTTGCCGCCCTTGCCCTGGTCGCCACGACAGCGGCGTTCGCCGACGATCGCCACGATCACGACCGCGACAACCGCGGGCACGATCGCGGCCATGACCGGGGCCATGACGGTCGTGACTGGCATCACGACAACGGGTGGCACGGCAATCGGCCGCCGCCGCGTTATTACGGACACGGCTATCACGGCGGTCCTGCCTATTATTACCGCCCGCCCCCGCCGCGCTACTACGGTCACTGGGAGCGCGGTCATCGCTACTACGGCGGTAACACGGTGGTCTACGACTACGGCAGCTACCGCCTGCGTCCGCCGCCGCGTGGTTACCACTGGGTGCGTGAGAACAACGACTTCCTGCTGGTCGCCGTGGCCACAGGCATCATCCTCGACATCGCCACACGTTAATCCGGGAGACTTCGTATGAAACTGCTCAGCAAGATCGCCCTCACGGTCGCCGCGTCGGCTATCGTCGCCCCGGCATTCGCCTTCAGCCCGGCCCCCTTCCAGCCGGCTGGCATCCAGCAATATCACGACGATCACGATAACGATCATCGCGACGACCACCGGGATGACCGCCGTGACGACCGTCGCGACGACCATCGTGACGATCACCGCGATCACCGCGACTACCGCGACGACCGCCGCGACGAGCGCGCGGATTACTGGCACCCGGGTCCGGGCCGCCATTGGGAACGTGGTCACCGCTACGACGGTCGCGTGATCGTGGTCGACGACTACCGCGAGCGTCACCTGCGCGAGCCGCCACGTGGTTACCGCTGGCAGCGCGCCGACAACGATGACTTCATCCTTGTGGCCATCGCCACGGGCGTGATCGCGGACATCGTTTCGCACTGACGCCGCTTGACCGGGCCGGGCCCCCGCCAGCGCGGGGGCCTGGCCTTTTTCTGTGGGAGCCCTCCGCCGCGAGGCCCTGTATGGAAGGCCTTGTGTGAGGGGCCCTGTGTGGAAAGCCTTGTGTGAGAGGCCTTGTGTGGAAAGCCTTGTGTGAGAGGCCTTGTGTGGGAGCCGCTTCAGCGGCGATAACCAGATCACCTCTACCCATCGCCGGCATAGCCGGCTCCCACACGAACGCCCTGCAACGTCGTACCCCTTCCCGCAGCATGAGAGCCCTTGTGTGAGGCCCTTGTGTGAGAGACCTCGTGTGGGAGGCCTTGTGTGGGAGCCGCTTCAGCGGCGATAACCAGATCACCTCTACCCATCGCCGGCATAGCCGGCTCCCACACGAACGCCCTGCACCGTCGTACCCCTTCCCGCAGCGTGAGAGCCCTTGTGTGAGGCCCTTGTGTGAGAGGCCTTGTGTGAGAGGCCTCGTGTGGGAGCCGCTTCAGCGGCGATAACCAGGTCACCTCTACCCATCGCCGGCATAGCCGGCTCCCACACGAACGCCTTGCTCCGTCGTACCCCTTCCCGCAGCGCACAACACCTTCCGCCGCATCTCCTGCCTATACTCGGGTCGAGCCCCATGGCGGGCTCCCACCATTCGGGGAGGCTTCGATGCTGCAACAGTACGGTTTATGGATCGCGCTGGCATGTGCGGTCGTTGCGATTCTGTACGGCGCATTTTCGGTCAGTTGGGTACTTGCCAGATCGCCGGGCAACGAACGAATGCAGGAGATCGCCGCGGCCATCCAGGAAGGCGCGCGCGCATACCTCAACCGCCAATACGCCACCATCGGTGCCGTCGGCATCGTCCTGCTCCTTCTTATCGGTGTCTTCCTCGATTGGGGAACAGGCATCGGGTTCGCGCTGGGGGCGCTACTTTCGGGAGCCACCGGCTACATCGGCATGAACGTTTCGGTTCGTGCCAATGTGCGTACCGCGGAGGCCGCCAGGAGCGGCCTTTCTTCTGCCCTCGCGGTGGCCTTCCGCGGTGGCGCGGTGACCGGCATGCTCGTGGTTGGCCTGGCCCTGCTCGGCGTGACCGGCTATTACGGTGTGCTCCTGCACATGGGCTACGAACGCACGCATGCCCTGCATGCGCTGATCGGCCTCGCCTTCGGCTCCTCGCTCATCTCCATCTTCGCCCGCCTGGGCGGCGGCATCTTCACCAAGGGTGCGGACGTGGGCGCGGACCTGGTCGGCAAGGTGGAAGCCGGCATTCCCGAGGACGACCCGCGCAATCCGGCGGTCATCGCCGACAACGTGGGCGACAACGTCGGCGACTGCGCCGGCATGGCCGCGGACCTGTTCGAAACCTATGCGGTCACGCTGATCGCGACCATGCTGCTCGGCGGCGTCATGGCGACCGAGACCGGTCCGTCGGGCGTGATCTTTCCGCTGGTGCTCGGCGGTGCGTCGATCATCGCGTCGGTGATCGGCACGTTCTTCGTGAAGACCCGCGGCGGCAAGATCATGAATGCCCTGTATGCCGGTGTCTTCGTCTCCGCCCTGCTCGCCGCGATCGCCTTCTGGCCGATCACCCAGTCGATGATGGCCGATTCCGCCTACGGCGCGGGCCGCATCTATGGCTGCGCGATCATCGGCCTGGTGCTCACCGGGGCCATGGTGGTGATCACCGAGTACTACACCGCGACGGAGTACGGGCCTGTGCGACACGTGGCGCAGTCGTCGACCACCGGCCACGCGACGAACATCATCGCCGGCCTCGGGGTGTCGATGAAATCCACAGCGCTGCCGGTCCTCGCGGTCTGCGCCGCCATCTGGGGCGCTTTCGCGTTGGCCGGTCTGTATGGCATCGCCATCGCGGCGACGGCCATGCTCAGCATGACCGGCATGATCGTCGCGCTGGATGCTTATGGCCCGATCACCGACAACGCCGGCGGTATCGCCGAGATGGCGGACCTGCCGCCCGAGGTTCGTGGGGTCACCGATCCGCTCGACGCGGTGGGCAATACGACCAAGGCCGTGACCAAGGGCTACGCGATCGGCTCGGCCGGTCTCGCCGCCCTGGTGTTGTTCGCCGATTACACGCACAACCTCAACGAACATTTCGGCGGCACGGAGATACGCTTCGACCTGTCCAACCATTACGTGATCATCGGCCTGCTGATCGGCGGCCTGATTCCGTACCTGTTCGCCGCCATGGCGATGGAAGCCGTCGGGCGTGCCGCAGGGGCCGTCGTCGAGGAGGTGCGCCGCCAGTTCCGCGAGATCTCGGGGATCATGGAGGGCACGACCAAGCCGGACTATTCGCGTGCGGTGGACATGCTCACCCGCTCGGCGATCCGCGAAATGCTGGTGCCTTCGCTGTTGCCGGTCCTGGTTCCGGTGGTGGTGATCTTCGGCTTCAAGTGGCTCGGCGGACCGGAAGCCGGCGCGCAGGCGCTGGGCGGCGTGCTGATCGGCACCATCGTGACCGGCCTGTTCGTGGCCATTTCGATGACCACCGGTGGCGGCGCCTGGGACAATGCCAAGAAATACATCGAAGACGGTCACTTCGGCGGCAAGGGCTCGGACGCGCACAAGGCCGCCGTCACCGGCGACACCGTGGGCGATCCGTACAAGGACACGGCGGGTCCGGCGGTGAATCCGCTGATCAAGATCATCAACATCGTGGCGCTGCTGTTGATTCCTTTCCTTTGATAAGAAATGTGTCCTTTGATAAGAAATGTGGGAGCCGCTTCAGCGGCGAAAAGCCAACGGAGCGGCGAGGCCCGATACGCCATCGCCGCTGAAGCGGCTCCCACACGTCCCTCCGTAGCCCGGAAGTCATGGGCCGGCGCACGCTCCGGGTAAGCTAAGGTCCGGGTTCCGCTCAACTTCGGAACCCGGACCCATGCATCGACGCTGGATTGCGCTCGTCATCGCCCTTACCTTCAGTGGCATGACCCAAGCCCACGACACCCCGCATACCGCCGCTCCCGCCGCCCAGGCCGGAGCCGATGACGAAAACCTCTGGCTCGACGACATCGACGGCGCCAGGCCGCTCGAATGGGTCAAGGCGCGCAACGCCGAGACCGTGGCGAAGTACACCCAGAGCCAGGATTTCAAGACCCTGGACGCGCGCCTGCTGGAGATGCTCGATTCCGAAGCGAAGATCCCGATGGTGTCCAAGATCGGCGATCACTTCTACAACTTCTGGCGCGACAAGCAGCACCCCAAGGGACTGTGGCGCCGGACCACGCTGGCCGAGTACCGCAAGGACAAGCCCGCCTGGGAGACCGTGATCGATCTCGACGCACTGGCCGCCGCGGAGAAGGAAAACTGGGTCTGGCATAACGCGCAGTGCCTGAAACCGGACTACCGCCGCTGCCTCGTCTCGCTCTCGCGCGGTGGCGCCGATGCGGACGTGATCCGCGAATTCGATCTGACCACCAAGACCTTCGTCGCGGACGGCTTCACGCTGCCGGAAGCCAAGAGCCAGGTGGCCTGGATCGACGACGACCATATCTATGTCGCCACCGATTTCGGTCCCGGCTCGATGACCACCTCGAGCTACCCGCGCATCGTGAAGGAATGGAAGCGCGGCACGCCGCTCGCTTCGGCGCAGACGGTGTACGAGGGCAAGGCCACCGACATGTCCATCTCGGCCTATCGCGATCGAACGCCCGGTTTCGAACGCGACTTCGTGCAACGTGCGCTGGAGTTCTACAACGCCGAGACGTTCCTGCGCGGCAAGGACGGCAAGCTGACGAAGATCGATGTTCCCAACGACGCCGAGACCGACGTCGAGCGCGAATGGCTGCTGGTCGAGCCACGCACCGCCTGGACGGTCGGCGGCAAGACCTTCCCCTCCGGCTCGCTCGTGGCGACAAAGTTCGACGACTTCATGGCCGGCAAGCGCGAGTTCACCGTGCTCTTCACGCCAGACGAGCACACCTCGCTGGCCGGCCATTCGTGGACGCGCCACCATCTCATCCTCACCGTGTCGCGCGACGTGGTCAGCCAGGTCAAGGTGCTGACCCCGGCCGAGACCGGCGCATGGAAGGAGGACACGCTCAGCGGCGCGCCCGCGCTCAGCAACATGCAGGCCGGCGGCATCGATCCGGACAACACCGACGAGTACTTCCTCACCGTGGTCGGCTTCCTGCAGCCGACCACGCTCTACTACGGCACGCTGGGCCAGGGTGAGCGCGAAGCGATCAAGCATGGGCCGGTCTTCTTCGATGCCTCGAAGTTCGCCGTGAGCCAGCACTTCGCCACCTCGAAGGACGGCACCAAGGTGCCTTACTTCGAGATCGCACCGAAAGCCTTGAAGACCGACGGGAACAATCCGACCCTGGTCTACGGCTACGGCGGTTTCGAGATCTCGCTCGAGCCGGCCTATGCCGCCGGCGCCGGTCGCGCGTGGCTGGAGAAGGGCGGGGTGTACGTCATCGCCAATATCCGCGGTGGCGGCGAGTACGGTCCGCGCTGGCACCAGGCGGCGCTCAAGGCGAATCGTCCACGTGCCTACGAGGACTTCGCCGCCGTCTCCCAGGACCTGATCGACCGCAAGATCACCAGCCCCAGGCACATGGGCATGATGGGCGGCAGCAACGGCGGCCTGCTCGCCGGCAACATGCTGACCCAGTATCCGCAACTGTACGGCGCGGTGGTCAGCCAGGTGGCCCTGCTCGACATGAAGCGCTACACGCACATGTCCGCCGGTGCCTCGTGGATGGCCGAGTACGGCGACCCGGACAAGCCGGAGGAATGGAAGTACATCCAGACCTTCTCGCCGTACCAGAACCTGCACAAGGGCACGGCGTATCCGCCGGTGCTGTTCACCACCTCGACCCGCGACGATCGCGTCGGCCCGGTGCACGCCCGCAAGATGGCGGCGCGCATGCAGGCCATGGGCCTGGACGCCAGCCTCTACGAGAATCTGGAGGGTGGTCACGGTGCCGCGGCCGACAACAAGCAGTCGGCGTTCATGAGCGCCCTGGCCTATACGTACCTCTGGGAACACCTGAAGTAAGCACATCCTGTGGGAACCGCTTCAGCGGCGAAAAGCCAACGAAGCGGTTTCGCGGATGGGTCCATCGCCGGCGTAGCCGGCTCCCATACGAAAAACAGGCACTTTGCCGTGGCCATGGGCGGGCGTTATCCTATTCGGCCGCTTTAACCCCTCGCATCACCAAGGAATCCCATGGGCCTGCACCTCGTTCCCGCCGGCAAGAATGTGCCGGACGAAATCAACGTCATCATCGAAATCCCCAAGGATGCCGAGCCCGTCAAGTACGAAGTGGATAAGGAAAGCGGCGCGATCTTCGTCGACCGCATCCTGTCCACCCCGATGCGCTACCCCTGCAACTACGGCTACGTGCCGGGCACCCTGGGTGGCGATGGCGACCCGCTCGACGCCCTGGTGATCCTGCCGCTGTCGCTGGTGCCGGGCTCGGTGATTCGCTGCCATCCGGTCGGCATGCTGAAGATGACCGACGAAGCCGGCGCCGACGAGAAGCTCGTCGTGGTCCCGGTGGACAAGGTGTTCGCCGGTTACGCGCACATCAAGGATATCGGCCAGGTGTCCGGCCACTGGCTGGAGCGCATCGGCCACTTCTTCGAGCACTACAAGGATCTCGAGAAGGGCAAGTGGGTCAAGGTCGATGGCTGGGTCGGCGCGGATGAGGCCAAGGCCGAGATCGTCGCCGGCATGGGTCGCTACAAGGCCGACCACTAAGGCTCTTTAAGGAGGGCCTCTGTAGAGGGGATGGAGCCCTCTTTGGAGGGCTGGGGCCTCTTGGAGGGATGGGGGCCTCTTTGGAGGGATGGGGCCCTCTGTAGAAGGCCTGTTCCGGAAGGCCCTCTACAGAGGGCCTTTTTTGTGGGAGCCGCTTCATTTGTGGGAGCCGCTTCAGCGGCGATGGCGTCCGGCGTCGTCGCTCCGTTGGCTTTTCGCCGCTGAAGCGGCTCCCACATGTATCCCTTTCAATGTACCCCTTCAGTGCCCCCTTTCAATGTGCCCCTATCAGCCACGGCCCAGCAGCGCGCGCAGGTCGATGATCGCCGCGTTCGCCCGCGAGATGTAGTTGGCCATCACCAGCGAGTGATTGGCGAAGAAACCGAACGGCGAGCCGTTCAGGACCACCGGGCTGCCCAGCGCCTTTTGCGATTCCTCCAGCTCACGGATCACCTGCTGCAGGCTGGCATCGGCGTTCTTGCTGCGCAGGATCGGCGCGAAGTCGTGGCGGATCGCCTTGAGCTGCTCGAGCAGGGCCCAGGTGTAACCGCGCGCCTCGTAGAAGTTGTCGTCGATCTTGTTCCAGGGTGTCTTCACGTACACCGCCTTGGACTGACCCGCGTTGCCGGCGACATCGGCGTTGGGCGCGGCGTCCACCTTGAGCTGGCCGACGCTGGCGGAAAGACGCTGCGATAGCGAACCCAGGCGCGCCGACACGGTTTGCAGGTAATCGGCGAGATTGTCGGCGCGTGCATAGAAATGGGCGTTGGCGTCCTCGTTGTCGCTCAGGCGCACGAGGTACTTTTCCAGATCGTCCGTCGCCTTGCCGTACTGCGATTCGGAACTGGGCAGCAGCCAGCGATCGTTCGGGCTGTTGAGCAGTGGGTCGGCTTCGCCCAGATCCTTGTCCTCGGTGGACTGAGTCTGTGAGCGGCTGAAGCTGTTGCGCAGCGCCTGCGCGAGATCGCGCGACGCCATGAGCGAGCCGAATTCCCAATTGGGAATGTTGTCCATGAAGACGCCCGGCGGCAGCTTGTCGTTGCTCAAGTAGCCGCCGCGCTTGTCCATCAGCGTCCTCACCGACTCGATGAGCGTGTAGGTGGTCACCGCGCCGGTGGCCATCGGTCGGCCCACCTCCTTCATGTGCGCCGTGGTGACGGCGACCGGATCGAACTGTTCCGGCTCCTTGTCCCACCACCACATGGTGATGAGCACCCACAGGATCAGTAGCGCGATCACCACGGCCACGGTGAGGCTGATCGGGTTGCGTCGGCGACGGTTGGGCGAGGGCGAGGGAGCGGCGGTCGCGTTCATGCCTGTCCTTTATGTGAGGAACGTGAGGGGCTTAGCTTACCCCGCCGGTGCCGGGTCGATGCCTACGAAGTTTCTCGATGTCGGTGGTAATGCGGGGTGAAAGCGCGCGACAGCTCCTGGTAGAGGCACCGCGGGGCAGTCGGAAGGCGGCGTCAGGCCTTGGTGTACACCTCGCTGCCCTGGGCGCGGAACTGGAGCGACTTCTCTTCCATGCCGGCCGAGGCTTCCATTCCGGCGGCGTAGTCGCGGACGTCCTGGGTGATTTTCATCGAGCAGAATTTCGGGCCGCACATCGAGCAGAAATGGGCCGACTTGTGCGCATCCTTGGGCATGGTTTCGTCGTGGAATTCACGCGCCTTGTCCGGATCCAGTCCGAGATTGAACTGGTCGTCCCAACGAAACTCGAAGCGCGCTTTCGACAAGGCGTTGTCGCGTACCTGCGCCCCCGGGTGGCCCTTGGCCAGGTCCGCGGCATGCGCGGCGATCTTGTAGGCGATGATGCCGTCGCGCACGTCCTGGCGGTTGGGCAGGCCGAGGTGTTCCTTGGGCGTGACGTAGCAGAGCATGGCCGTGCCGAACCAGCCGATCATCGCCGCGCCGATCGCGCTGGTGATGTGGTCGTAGCCAGGCGCGATATCCGTCGTCAGCGGCCCAAGCGTGTAGAACGGGGCTTCGTGACACATCGCCAGCTGCCGATCCATGTTTTCCTTGATCAGATGCATGGGCACGTGACCCGGCCCTTCGATCATGGTCTGCACGTCGTGCTTCCACGCCAGCTTGGTCAGTTCACCGAGCGTGTCGAGTTCGCCGAACTGCGCGGCATCGTTGGCGTCGGCGATGCATCCCGGACGCAGACCGTCGCCGAGACTGAAGGACACGTCGTACGCCTTCATGATCTCGCAGATGTCTTCGAAGTGCGTGTAGAGGAAGTTCTCGCGATGGTGGGCGAGACACCATTTGGCCATGATCGAGCCGCCACGCGAGACGATGCCGGTGACACGCTTCGCGGTGAGCGGAACAAAACGCAGGAGCACGCCGGCATGGATAGTGAAGTAATCGACGCCCTGCTCCGCCTGCTCGATCAAGGTGTCGCGGAAGACCTGCCAGGTCAGGTCTTCGGCCACGCCGCCGACCTTCTCCAGCGCCTGGTAGATCGGCACCGTGCCGATCGGCACCGGCGCGTTGCGGATGATCCATTCGCGCGTTTCGTGGATATGCTTGCCGGTGGAAAGATCCATGACTGTGTCGCCACCCCAGCGAATCGCCCAGACCAGTTTCTCCACTTCCTCGGCGATACCCGAACTCACCGCGCTGTTGCCGATGTTCGCGTTGACCTTGGTCAGGAAGTTGCGGCCGATGATCATCGGCTCGACTTCCGGGTGGTTGATGTTCGCGGGAATGATGGCGCGGCCGCGCGCCACCTCCTCACGCACGAAGTCAGGAGTGATCCGGCCCGGCAGCGATGCGCCGAAGGACTCGCCGGGATGCTGCGCGCGCAGCGCGCTGTCGACGAGTGCGTCGATGCGCTGGTTCTCGCGGATGGCGATGTACTCCATCTCCGGCGTCACGATACCGCGCCGGGCGTAGTGCATCTGCGTCACGTTGGCGCCGGCCTTCGCGCGCAGCGGTAGCCTCGGCGATCCGAAGCGGATGGGGTCCAGGCGCGCGTCGTCGGCGCGTGCCCGGCCGAAGTTCGACGACAGACCGTCCAGACGCTCGACATCGCCACGTTCGGCGATCCAGCCTGCGCGCAGGGCCGGCAGGCCGCGGGCCAGGTCGACACGGTGTTCGGGGTCGGTGTAGGGGCCGGAGGTGTCGTAGACGACGATCGGCGGGTTTTCCTCGCCGCCGAACAGGGTCGGCGTGGCCGACTGGACGATCTCGCGCAACGGCACGCGCAGATCGGGGCGACTGCCGGTGACGTGGATCTTGCGGGAGCCGGCGATCGGCGTGGTGGCGGCTTCGGACATGACGATGTTCATCGGCTTCTCGTTCCTTGCGGATAAAGGGAGAAGCGGACGGCGCCGCCACGGGAGCGAAGCGTGCGCGGACGCACGTTACCCGTGGACGAAGCTTCCTACGCCGGTACAGACCGGATCAGGTTCGAAGGGACTCTCTCAGCCCGCGCAATTGCTTGGGCACCCCCGCTTCGAGGCGGATTCAACCACGAAGCGGGTGTCCGAAGCGAGCGCTCAGCAGTTTGGGCGGGGCTCGTAGGCGCGGATGAACATCTCGACGGCGGCCAGGGCGTTGGCCTTGACCTCTTCGCCGAACTGCACGGCGCAGTCTTCGCAGCCGAAAAGGCGGCGCAGCAACAGGTCGCCCTTGAGCAGGGCGAGGAACTGCGTCGTCGCGCGCGAGGTGTCGGCGATCTCCAACTGGCCACGGGCCGTGGCCCCGTCGAGCAGGCGCTGCATCAGCTTGTGCATGCGCACCGGGCCCTCTTCCCAGACCAGCCGGCCGAAGCGCGGGTTACCGCCGGCCTGGCAGTCGGAGAGGATAGCGCGGAAGGTGCCGACCGATTCGACGTTGGTTTCCATCGCCGCGTGGCGGCTGGCGATGTTGTTCAGGGTGACGCGGATGTCCGCGCCCGGGCTGAAGTCGAAGAGGTCGTCCGGCAGGCGTTCCTGCACATGGGCGCGGATCACCTCGCGGAAGAGGTTGTCCTTGTCGCCGAAATGGCTGTAGACGGTGAGCTTGGAGACACCGGCGGAGGCCGCGACGGCGTCCATGCTGGTGCCCGCGAAGCCGCCCTGGGTGAAGAGCGCCTTGGCGGCATCGAGGATGGCCGCGCGCTTCTCCATATCCTTCGGACGCCCGGGACCCTGCGTTTTCATTTTCGGGCTGGCGTTCATGGCTACACCTTCACAAACAAAAATTATGACTTTATTATACGCAGCGGTTCAGTTATTTCCAGCACGTCATGGTTGTCATCCGCGCCGCAGGAAAAAGTGAGAGTCTGACCACCCGTCTACCTTAGAATGAAGTGGGGCCAGCCGGGACGGTTCCCATGGGCATCAGGGACTTGCGCTATCGGCCGTTCAGGCGCCAGTGAGCCATCGTAGGGGACGGGGCATGACTTCCGTCAGTCCCGTCCGGTGACTTCCGGCACTTAGTAGCAGTGGCACGAGCACTTCAGCCTTAACACATTGGGAAAGCAGGCTCCGAACGCTTATCCTTTCCAACCTTTTCATAGATTTTCGTACGGAATCCAACACCATGGCGATGAATTTCGAGCAGGCCCGGCAGAACATGGTCGAGAACCAGGTTCGCCCGTGGGAGGTCCTGGACTTCGACGTCCTCGAGACCCTGAAGGGTATCCGCCGCGAAGACTTCGTCGCAGCGGCCCACCGCAACGTCTCCTTCGCCGATCTCACCCTGCCCCTGGGCCATGGCGAAGTGATGATGAAGCCGGTGGTCGAAGGACGCGTGCTCCAGGCACTGGAACTGAAGAAGACCGAGACCGTGCTCGAAATCGGCACCGGCTCGGGTTTTCTCACCGCCTGCCTCGCCCGCCTCTCCGCCCACGTGACCAGCGTCGACATGCACGCCGATTTCGTCGAGGCCGCTCGTCAGCGCCTTGCCGCCACCGGGGTGACGAATGCCTCGCTGGAAACCGCGGAGGCCGTCAACGGCTATCAGCCGACCGGCGTTTTCGACGCCGTCGTGATCACGGGTGCCGTCCATACGGTCCCCGAAAAGTTCGTGCGCTGGCTCAAGCCGGGTGGGCGCATGTTCGTCGTACGCGGCGATTCCCCCGCGCAGACGGCGGTGCTCCTCACCCATGAGGGTGAAGGCCGCTACCGCGAGGAATCGCTGTTCGAAACGGACCTTCCCTACCTGGCGCATGCCGCGCCGGTGAAGCGCTTCGTGCTCTGACCCACAAGATTACCCATCACCCACGAGGCGAAACCATGCGCTTGAAGCTGCTCACCGTCGCGCTCGCATTGGCCGCGACGCCGTTCGCGAGCCATGCTGAAGACCTGCTCGACGCCTACCGTCAGGCACGGGCAAACGATCCGGTGCTGTCGCAGGCCGATTCCACCCGTCTCGCCACCGGCGAAGGCGTGGATCAGGCACGCGCGCTCCTGCTCCCCCAGGTCAATGGCTCGCTCGGCATCACCCAGTCCAACCCGGCCGGCCCTTCGCGTTCGGTCCTGACCGACGCCGCGGGCAACCCGCTCCTCGACGGCAACGGCAATCCGCTGTTGAGCAGCGACATCGGCCACACCCGTCAGCGCGCACTCAGCGCGACCGTGACCCAGAGCGTGCTCGACTTGAGCAAGTACGCCGACCTGAAGGCCGCCCACGCCTCGGCGGACTCGCAGAACGCGACGTATGAAGCCGCCCTCCAGCAGCTGGCGACGCGCGTGGCCACGGCCTACTTCCAGGTCCTGACCAACGACGACGCCCTGACCTTCGCCAAGGCCAACGAGCAGGCCCTGGCCCGCCAGCTGGAGCAGGCGCAGCAGCGTTTCGATGTCGGCCTGTCCGCCATCACCGATGTGCAGGACGCCAAGGCCCAGCACGATACCTCGGTCGCCGCTGTCATCACGGCCGAGAACACGCTGGCCGACTCGCGCGAAGCCCTCACCCAGATCACCGGCAAGCCGGCGGACAACCTGAAGAAGCTGCGCGAGCAGCTGCCGATGGATGCCCCCTCGCCGAACGATCCGAAGGCCTGGGTGGCCGAGGCGATCAAGAGCAGCCCGAGCATCCTTGCCGCGCAGTACAACGTCGAGTCGACCGAGCACAGCATCTCGGCCGCGCGCGCCGGCCACTTGCCGACGATCGATGCCTCGCTGGGTTACAACAAGACCACGGCGTGGACCCAGAACGGTGGCGCCGGCTCCGCGGCCACGGCAGGCACGCTCGGCTCGTCCAGCAGCAACGGCCGTGGCGCGACCTCGGTCGGCCTGACGCTGAACGTGCCGATCTTCTCCGGCGGTCTCACGCAGTCGCGTGTCCGTCAGTCGATCTACCAGCGCGACGCGGCCCAGGACTCCCTGGAATCGGTGCGCCGCCAGGTGGTGCGCGACACGCTCAACTTCTACCGTTCGGTCGTCGCCGGCATCAGCAAGGTCGAAGCGACCAAGGCCGCCGTCGAGTCGTCGGAGAGCGCGCGCGACGCCACGCAGGCCGGCTTCGAAGTCGGCACCCGGACGATCGTCGACGTGCTGATCGCCCAGCAGAACCTCACCCAGTCGCTCAGCGATTACTCGCAGGCCCGCCATCAGTTCATCCTCGACAAGCTGCTGTTGAAGCAGACCGCCGGCACGGTGGACATCAAGGATCTCGAAGAGGTCAACGCGCTGCTGCAGTAAGGCTCCGCGGTTTCACGCAACGATCTAGGGGCGGGCCTTCGGGTTCGCCCTTTTTTTGCGCTGGGGGGCGCTGGGGGGCGGGCGGGCTCGCCTTCGGCCTCGCGTTCGTTTGGCTCGCGTTGCGTCGCAAGAGCCGGCGGGTCTCACCCTCGGGGCACCGTCTACGGCGACCCGCGTCGGAAGGGCCGCGTGCCGCGGCCGTTTACTTATTGCCCTACGGGCCGGGTCGGGCTCCGCCCGGGGGTTTCCGAATCGGCTTCCTGCCTTATACGGAAACGGCCGACCATCCCGGTCGGCCCCCTTCGGGCCTTGTCCGGTCGGAGCCCTCGCCTGCGCTAATCGCCCCGAGGGCGAGACCCGCCGGCTCTTCCGAGTACTGAGGTTTCGTGGGGTCGAGCGCAACGCTCGCTGCTGGTGGGTCTTCGTTCGACGCGATAGGGGCTGCCCCTCGACGTCACGAGGACGATGTTGTGGGAGCCGATTCATCGGCGATGTTGTGGGAGCCGCTTCAGCGGCGATCCCGCGGCAGCGGGCCAGGGTGCGGCAAGCACCCATCGCCGCTGAAGCGGCTCCCACAATAAAGGCGCCCCCAGTCGGAGCCCGACCCGGCCCGCAGGGCAATAAGTACACGGCCGCGGCACGCGGCCCTTCCGACGCGGGTCGCCGCAGACGGGGCCCCGAGGGTGGCACCCGCCGGCTCTTGCGACGCAACGCGAGCCGAACAATGCGAGGCCGCAGGCGAGCCCGCAAAAAGAGCGCTACTCCTGAAGCAACCGATCCACCAGCTTCATCACCTTGCCGACGGAACCCCGCTCGCTGTCGAAAACATGGCGGGCGGCGGTGCCCATGGACTCGCGGCGATCGCGGTCACGCAGGAGGGAGAGGACCTGCTCGCCGAGCTCCCCGCCATTGGCGACGCGCTGGCCGCCGTGCTCGTCCAGCAGGGCCTGGGTGATCTCTTCGAAGTTGAACGTGTAGGGGCCGACCAAGACGGGCTTGGACAGTGCCGCGGGCTCGAGCACGTTGTGGCCGCCGATCGAAACCAGGCTGCCGCCGACGAAGGCGACATCGCAGGCGGCGAAGAAACGCAGCAGCTCGCCCATCGAGTCGATGACGAAACACTGGGTGCCGTGGCCGGGCACGCCGTCGGCGCTGCGCGTGCCCACCTGGAAACCGAGGCTGCGTACCGAAGCCTCGACCGCCTTGAAGCGCTCCGGGTGGCGCGGTGCGATCAGCAACAAGGCATCCGGCAAGCGGCGCATCACGTCCAGATGTGCCTCCAGGACACTCATCTCCTCGCCTTCGTGGGTGCTTGCCGCGATCCACACCGGGCGGCCGGTGCCCCAGGCCTCGCGCATCGCCTTGCCGGCTATCAGTGCATCGTCGGGAACCGGCATGTCGAACTTCAGGTTGCCGCAGACGGTGAGCTGGCTTGGCTCGGCGCCGAGAAGACGGTAGCGCGCCGCATCCGTTCGCGACTGCGCCGCGATGTGGCTTACGCAGCGGAGCGCGCGCTTGACCAGCGAACTCATCCGCGCATAGCCGCGTAGCGACCGCTCCGAGAGCCGGGCGTTCGCGATCAACAGCGGAATGCCATGCCGGCGGCAGGCGAAGTAGAGGTTCGGCCAGATCTCCGTCTCGACGATCACGGCCAGGCGCGGGCGCGTATTGCGCAGGAAGCTGCGCACCGCGAACGGCAGGTCGTATGGCAGGTAGACACTGTGGACGCGGTTGCCGAACAACTGGCGGACACGCTCGGAGCCGGTGGGGGTCACCGTCGTCACCAGCATGGGTGCCTCGGGGTAGGCCTCCATCAGCGCCTTGACCAGCGGCTCGGCGGCGTTGACCTCGCCGACCGACACCGCGTGTACCCAGAGGCAGCCATGCAGCCGCGGCAACGGGAAGCGGCCGAAGCGCTCGCGCCAGCGCACGTGGTAGTCGCCGTACCGCATGCCACGCGCCATCAGGCGAAGCATCACCAGCGGCGTGAACAGATACATGGCGCAGTTGTAGATCAGACGCAGCAGCACGCGGTCCCCTGGACTTTCCGGTGACCGGTCAGTATAGCCGCCCCCATTCGCTACAATGGCGGGACATGCCTGGAATGCCCCGCCCCTCCCTCACCCCGCGCCTGCTTGCGCCCCGCCACTGGCCCGCGTGGATCGGCGTCGGCTTCATCTGGCTACTCGCGCACCTGCCCTTTCGCACGCTGATGCGGCTGGGACGCCTGGCCGGCCGGCTTGCCCTGCACCTGAATCCCGAGCGCCGCCGTATCGCCGCGACCAATATCGCGCTGTGCTTTCCCGAGCTGGACGAAGCCGCCCGGAAAGCCCTCGTTCGCGCCAACCTGTGCGACGTCGGCATGATGCTGGCGGAGTTCGCGCTCGGCTGGATGGGCTCCGATCGCGCCATTGCGAAGGTGCCGGTCACCGTCGACGGCCTCGAGCACCTGGAGGCGGCAAGGGCCGCGGGCCGCGGCGTCCTGCTCGTCGGTGGGCATTTCTCGCATCTCGAACTGAGTGCGCGGCTGGTCTCCTCGCGCATCCGCATCGCGGGCATGTACCGGCGTATGGATTCGGACGTCTTCGAGTTCGCGGTGCTGCGCTCGCGCCTGCACTATGCCGATGCCATGTTCGACAAGGACGATATCCGTGGCACCGTGCGTTACCTGAAGAAGGGCGGCACCCTCTGGTATGCCCCCGACCAGGACATGCGCAGCAAGGACAATGTCTTCGTGCCGTTCTTCGGGGTCAGTGCCGCGACGATCACCGCGACACACCATCTCGCCCGCCTTTCCGGTGCGCTGGTGATTCCGTTCTATCACCGTCGCCTGCCGGACGACTCCGGCTATGTCATGCGACTGGGCGCACCGCTTGCGGATTTTCCGAGCGACGATCCGGAGCGGGACACGGCGCTGGTCAACAAGCAGATCGAGTACATGGCGCGCGAGGCACCCGAGCAATACCTGTGGGTCCACAAGCGATTCAAGACACGGCCGCCGGGCGAGCCGAAGATCTACTGACCTCAGCCAAATGTAAGCAACTACAGGCCTAGACAGCAATTTCCCGTCAGCGACGACGAAAGCCGCGCGAAAAATTGCGCGCGTAAAAGAAGGTCGTCTCCCCCTGGACGGACCTTCTCCATGCAGTCGCTCCTCCGCTTCGCGCGCTCGCTGCGCGGCCGGGCCGAATGGCACAGCTCGCGCTCGCATGGCTTCCGTGCCGTGGCGACGTACGTGGCGCGCTCGCTGCTGCACTGGCGTCGGCATGGCGCGTGGCTGGCCTTCCTCGATGCGCCGGGCATGGCCGGCCTGACGTCTGTCGACGTCACGCTGATCGAGCGCTACCAGCATCGCTACATGAACCGCCGTTGGTCGATGCGCCAACGCCTGGCAGCGACCCACGAACACTACGTGTTCGCCCTGGGCCGTTTTCCGCGACCGTTGTTCGATCACCTTTACCGGACACGGGAGCTGGTTCTTGGCCGGCTCATCCTGCGCGACGGCAGCGGCCTCAGCATTGTGTTGAAGGCGCCGGCGGTTCGTTCCCGCGAGGGCGAACTGAACATTTCGCTGGTCGACGATCGAGCATTGCAGCTCTCCTACGCGACCATCTCCTTCGTCGACGAGGGCCGCACGGTGATCATCGGCTGCCTGCAAGGCGCCGCCAACCACGCGGGTCGCGATGTCATCCGCGACCTGACACGCCAGTGCCACGGACTGCGTCCGAAGAACCTGCTTCTGTCGATGGTCCGTTCGCTTGCCGGGGCCATGGGCGCGGAACGCATCCTCGGCATCGGCAACGCGGCGCACCCGTTCGCCGGCCGGAAGAAGATCAACGCCGACTACGATGCCTTCTGGCAGGAGAACGGCGGCGTGGCCGACTCGCAGGGTTTCTACGCGATGTCCGTGCAGGAACCGCTGCGTTGCGAGTCGATGGTGGAGAGCAAGCGGCGCAGCGAGTTCCGCCGTCGCGAAGCCCTGCGTCACGAAGCCTGCGACCTACTCGTCGCCGCCTTCGACGCGCCGCGTGCCACCGTTTCCCAGGCGGCCTGACACGCGAAGCTCATAGAGTTTCGCGTACTTGAGGAACGCGTAGAACGCGTGCACCCGGGCGGCGACGAAGCCAGCCCAGCCGCCGCGCCAGTGGCCGCGCCACAGGTAGTAACGAAGGAAGGCGACGGTGGGATAGATCACCATGCGGGCACGCAGGTAGCGTGGCTTACGCGTATGCCGATCGCTTACCTGCAGCGACGAATAGCGATTGGCCTTGTCGACACGCCCCTCGATGTCCCGTTCGCCGTAATGGTCGATCACCGCATCCAGGCGGCGCACCGGGCCGTCGACGATCACGCTCTCGTGCACTTCATGACCACTCATGCGGGCACGGGTGCGATCGAACAGGCGCACATAGTGATTCAGCCGCGCGCGTTCCGCCTGCCAGCGCCAGAAGACCCATTCGCGCCGAAGCATCTCGAAGCCCGCGACCTCCGGCGAATCCAGTGCGCTACGCACGCGATCCGCCGCCGTGGCCGGCAAGGCTTCGTCCGAATCCAGCAGGAGAACCCAGCGGTGTGTCGCCAGGTCGATCGCTGCCTGCTTCTGCGCGCTATAGCCGGCGAACGCCTGCACGTGGACGCGTGCGCCGAGACGCACGGCGATGTCGCGCGTCGTGTCGGTCGAGCCGGAGTCCAGCACGAGGATATCGTCGGCGAAGCGGACAGAAGCCAGGCAGGTCTCGATCGTGTCGGCGTTGTTGAACGTCGTGACGACGACGGACAGCGGCTCATGTGCCATCGCGCGGCTCTCCGTCGGGCAGGTCGGCGAACAGCGCGGCGCACCATACCGACACGAGCCATGCGGCGAGTAACCCCCACCAGGCCGAGTAGAAAGCCATGTGCGTGTTCAGCGGAAAGAGGATGACGACGAGGGACAGCGTGGCGGGAAACGCCCGGTAGCGTGCCTCGACGCCGGCGCGCCACCATGTGCGCACGGCCAGGACGACTGCCGCGAGCCAGGCGAGCAATCCGACGATCCCCGTCTCGGTGGCCACTTCCAGCACGACCTGGTGCGCGTGGCAGGCGCCCTCGCCGTCCGCGCATTTCTCGACGGTCAGGAAGTGGTCGCCGGGATGTGCCGAGGCAGGGTAAGCGTAGCGGAAACCACGCACGCCGACGCCGTTCACCGGGTGGGCCGCGAAGATGCGCAACGAGGTCGTCCAGATATCGAGTCGGCCGGTCAGTGCCGCGTCCACGCCCGCGCTGGTGCCGGAAAGTGCCGGCAAGGTGTGCGATACACGATCGCGGAAGCGCGGCGAGACCTGCCACGCCAGCAAGGCGACCAGGGCAAGCGTCACGCCGGCGGCGGCACAGGCCAGGGCAAACCTACGCAGGGTCTTCGCTTCGTTCCAGAGAAAGCCCAGGGCGACGAGCCCATAGCAAAGCCATGAGGCACGCGAGCCGGAAAGCAGGACAGGGCCCAGTGCCAGGAGGAAAGCGATGACCAGGCCACGGCGGCCCCAGCGCTCGCGGGCACCCCAGAGCAGGAAGGGCGCCAGGGCGGAAAGCGCCGGACCGAGCTTGAGGTTGGCGGCGCCGAAGATGCCCGAGAGACGCTCGACATTCGACGTGCCGGCCAGCCCGTAACCGGTGAGGGCCTGGACCCAGGCATCGACGACCCAGACGGCGACCACCACGGCGGTGGCGAGATAGAGCGCCCTCACCTTGCCCGGCCGGCGCATCGCGAAGCAGGTGTAAACGCCCAGCGGTGCGAACCGCAGGATCCCCGCCACGGTCAGCCAGGTCTTCGCCGGTGCCACCGCACCGACCGCCGAGACCAGGGCGGCGCCCGCGTAGGCGGCGAACAGCCACAGGAACAGCCTCGCCCCCGGGTGATGACGTACCGCCCGCGGTTCGCGCACCAGCAGGAGGACCGTACCGACCAGGCAGAGGAAAACGCCCAGCTCGGCGCTGCGCCCGAACGGCAGCAGCGCGGGCACCAGCCAGATCGGCAGCAGGGGCGAGGCGAGGCCGACCTTGATCGAACGGGCGATGCCGTGGCTCACGCGGCGGACGCACCCTGGAGAACGTCGGCGTAGAGCGAGAGTGTCGCTTCCTGCATGTCGACGAGTCGGTAGCTGCGCGGCGGCGGGATCGGCGGGGCGAAACGGAGCAGCTCGGCGGCGCGCTCGACCAGCTTTTCGCGATCGCCCAGGGGCACGCGACCGGCTGGATAGAGCTCGGCCAGGAGCTCGCCGACACCGCCGTGCGCGTAGCCCATGACCGGACGGCACAGCGCCAGCGCTTCGACCACGGTCCGTCCGAACGACTCGGGGCGCACAGACAGCTGCAGGATGAGCGCCGACATGGCGAAGACATCACGGACGTCGTCGCGGGCCGGCGAGATCACCACCTTGTCGTCGAGGCCGCGCTCATGGATGAGCTTGCGCAGTTCGGCCACATAGGCCTCACGGCCGGGCTCATCGGCGCCAAGCAGGAGCAGGCGCGCGTCGATCGCCCGGTGATTGAGGTCGGCGAGCAATTCGATGGCATCCGCGTGCCCCTTCAGGCGCGTACCGCGCCCGGGGAGGGTCAGTAGCGGCGCCCCGGCCAGCTGCGGGTAGGCCTCGAAGAAGGCGCGCTGCCAGGTGTCGTCGGGCCGGTAGCCGTACGGGAAGGCGTCGGTATCGATGCCGCGCGGGATGACGGCGATGCGCGTGGTGTCGATGTCGTCGGGGTAGTGGCGCAGGACGTAGTCGCGCAAGGTCTGCGAAACCACGATGACGCGCTCGCCGCGCAGCAGGATGGCGCTGTAGCGCCCCGGCGAATTCAGCCCGTGCACCGTGGTGACGAAGTGCGGGCGGGGTTTCACGCCGCGCATGGCCCACCAGCCGATCCATGCCGGCAGGCGCGACCGGGCATGGACGATGTCGGGCTTCACCTCGCGCAGGATGCGCCGAAGCTTGCCGACGGTGAACAACGTGCCCAGCGACTTGTCGCCGATCGGCAGGGTGACATGCTCGCTACCCTCGGCCTCGAGCTGGGCGACGAGCCGGCCGCCGGCGGAGACGACGACCGAACGGTGTCCGGCAGCCACGAGCGCCCTGGCAATTTCCAGGGTCGAACGCTCGGCACCACCCGAGTGAAGGGCGGGGATGAGCTGTACGACGGTCATCGTCCGATCTGGAAAGACGGTGGCCATGGGCGGTCCGGAGAGGATGGGTGTCACAGGCAATGCAGGAAGCATGCCCGCGCGGGGCCGTTCAGTCTTTGAGCACGTAGTTGGCGCCGCAATACGGGCACTTCGAGGTGCCGCCGTCGTCGACGATGGGCAGGTAGACCTTGGGATGCGAGTTCCACAGGTACATGCCGGGCATCGGGCAGGACAGCGGAAGGTCGGCCTTGGTCACTTCGTAACGATTCTCGGCATTGGCCGGGATCAGCTTGGCGGCCGCGGGATTGGCATGCATGGGGGAAACTCCGGACAAGGCCGTGGAACTGGGGTCTGCGATGGTAGCAAAAGAGGACATGGGGGAGCCGCTTCAGCGGCGATGAGTGCTTGCGGCTACCTGGCCCGCTGCCGCGGGATCGCCGATAAATCGGCTCCCACAATCGCTGGCCTGGCCGGCCTGTGTCTTGGCGGTGGCCTGGCCGGCTTGCACGCTCAAAAAAAAAACCCGCGCCGTCGCCGGCGCGGGTTCCAACGGGTGGAGCCTTTTCGAGCTGGCTTACTTCTTGTCGGCAGCCGAGGCGTCGTGCGCTTCGGTGGTGATGCGGATCTTGATCTCGTCGGAGACGTTCGGCACGTAGGCGCCGACGCCGAAATCCGAACGCTTGATCGTGGCCGTGGCGTCGAAGCCGGCGGTCTGGACCTTCATCATCGGGTGCGGGCCGACCTTGTTCACGGTGACGTCGAGGGTGACCGGCTTGGTCACGCCGTGCACGGTCAGGTCGCCGGTGACCTTCAGCTTGTCCTTGCCGGCCGAGGTGACCTTGGTGCTCTTGAAGGTCACGGTCGGGTACTTGGCGGCGTCGAGGAAGTCGGCCGACTTCAGGTGCTCGTCGAGCTTCGGCACGAAGGTGTCGAGGCCGGAGAGCGGCAGGGTCACTTCGACGGTGGCCTTGGTCGGGGCGGCTTCGTCGTAGACGAGGGTGCCGTCGACCTGGTTCAGGTTGGCCGAGGGGTTGGAGAAGCCGAAGTGGTTCCAGCTGAACAGCACCATCGTGTGACCCGGGTCGAGCTTGTAGGTGACCGGAGCGGCGACGGCGGTGCCGGCGGTGGCGAGCAGGCCCGCGAGGGCGACGTAACGAAGAGCGCGCATGGTGGATCTCCTGCAGTGGGATGGGTACTGCTGATGGCAGCGGGACCCGAAGGTCACCGCGGGAAGGGTCAGGCTATCTGTGCCGCCTCGTCAAAGGAAAGACGCGGCAGGCGGCCGAAAAGATTCGTGTCCGGGTCGCCGTAGCCGATGTTGACCAGGAAGTTGGACTTGATCTGGGTGCCGGCGAAGAACTCGGCGTCCACACCGGCCTGGTCGAAACCGGACATCGGGCCGCAGTCGAGGCCGAGTGCGCGGGCCGCCATGATCAGGTAGGCGCCCTGCAGCGTGCCGTTGCGAATAGCCGAGGTCTGCACCAGTTGCTCGTTGCCGACGAACCAGCTGCGGGCGTCGGTGTGCGGGAACAGCTTGGGCAGGTGCTCGTAGAAGGCGAAGTCCGTGGCCACGATCGCGGTGACCGGAGCGAGCATCGTCTTCTCGGCGTTGCTCTCGGAGAGATACGGCTTGAGGCGCTGCTTGGCGTCCTGCGACTTCACGAACACGACGCGCATGGGCGAGGAGTTGGCCGAGGTGGGGCCGAACTTGGTCAGCTCGTACAAGCGGCGGATCTGCTCGTCCGTCACTTCCTTCGGCTGCCACGCGTTGTAGGTGCGGGCGGTCAGGAACAACTGGTCGAGCGAAGCATCGGACAACGGAGCGCTCATGGATATCCTTGTACAGTGATGGATCGCCGGGGCCCCGGCATCCCGACAGTGTAAGCGTCATCAGCCGGTCCGTGACCGGTCGGCCAGGGAACGAACTGTGGCAAATTCGACAACAATGCCGCCCCAGGATGCCTGCTGGGTCGTGACCGACGGCGCTGCCGGCAATCGGCGGCAGGCCCTGGCGCTGGCCGAAGCGCTCACGCCGTCGATCCGCGAGATTGTCGTCGAGTTGAGCCCGCCCTGGTCGTGGTTCGCACCGCGGCACTTGCCGGGATCGCGCATGGCGCTGGGCCGGAACAACGAAAGCCTGCTGCCGCCCTGGCCGAATCTGGTCATCGGCTGTGGCCGCAGTGCGGCCTGGGCCACGCGGCAGATCCGCCAGTGGTCGGACGGCAGGACGCTGGCCGTGCAGATCCTGGACCCACGCATCGACCCGGGCCACTGGGATCTGGTCGTCGCACCCAAGCACGACACCCTGCGCGGTGAGAATGTGCTCAATCCGCTGGGCTCGCTGCATCCCATCGACGACGCCTGGCTGGCCGACGGTCGGGATGCATTTGCCCAGTTCGCCAACTTGCCATCGCCCCGGCTCGGCGTGTTGATCGGCGGTGCCAGGCGAGGCACCCCGTTCGACGACGACGCGGCCGCCGCCTTCCTCGCGGCTGTGAAGGCACGGCATCACATGGATGGCGGGTCGGTACTGGTGGCTGCTTCGCGGCGTACGCCAGCGGCGCAGCTGGCGCGCATCCGTCAGGCATTCGCTGGCTTGCCCGGCGCGGTCTGGCTCGACAGCACGGACGGCGCGAATCCCTACCCTGGCATCCTCGGCTGGGCCGATCGCCTCGTGGTCACGCCGGACTCGGTGAACATGCTTTCCGAAGCCTGTGCCACCGGGCGGCCGGTGCATACCTTCGTCTCGCGACCACTGCCGGAGAAGCTGGCGCGGTTCCACGAAGCGTTGCGCTCCGCGGGGCTGCTGCACGATATCGACGCGGCGACCGCCCCGACACAAACGCCGCTACGCGAGACGGCGGCCATCGCCGCTGAAGTGCGCCGGCACCTGGGACCAGGCGAGCCGATGGTCCGGTAGAGTGGCCCCGTGTAGGAGCCGCTTCATTTCTAGGAGCCGCGTCATTTGTGGGAGCCGCTTCAGCGGCGATGGGTGCTCGCCGCACCCTGACCCGCTATCGCGGGATCGCCGATGAATCGGCTCCCACAAGGGACGCCGTCAGGCGTCGACGTAACGCGCCGCGTCACCCACCCAGCGGGCGATGAGCTGCTCGCATCGTGCGGGATGCTCTTTCATCATCGCTTCCGCCACGCGTTGCACCTCGGGCATCAGATGCCCATCGCGCGTGAGGTCCGCGATGCGGAACTGCAGTTGTCCGGTCTGACGGGTACCGAGCACTTCGCCCGGGCCACGCAATTCCAGATCCTTCTCCGCGATACGAAAGCCATCGTTGGTTTCGCGCATCACCTGCAGACGTTCGCGCGCCAGCCGTGACAGTGGATTCTGGTAAAGCAGCACGCAGTTCGAGGCGATGGCACCGCGCCCGACACGACCGCGCAACTGGTGCAACTGGGCCAGGCCGAGGCGCTCGCTGTTCTCGATCACCATCAGGCTGGCATTGGGTACGTCCACGCCGACCTCGATCACCGTGGTCGCAACCAGCACGGCCAACTCGCCGGCCTTGAAGGCGTCCATCACCGCCTGCTTTTCCTTTGGCTTCATGCGGCCGTGGATCAGACCGACAGCGAGATCGGGCATGGCGGTGGTCAGCTCCGCATGGGCCACTTCCGCGGCCTGCGCGTTCAGCTGCTCGGACTCTTCGATCAGCGTGCATACCCAATACACCTGGCGGCCTTGCATGCAGGCGGCGTGGATGCGCTCCATCACGTCGTAGCGGCGCTCGTTGGAGATGGCGACGGTCTGCACCGGGGTGCGTCCCGGCGGCAGTTCGTCGATCGAGGAGACATCCAGGTCCGCGTAGGCACTCATCGCCAGCGTGCGTGGGATCGGGGTCGCGGTAAGCACCAGCTGGTGCGGAATGAGATCGCCCTCCGCGCCCTTGTCGCGCAGCGCGAGACGCTGGTGGACGCCGAAGCGATGCTGTTCGTCGACGATGACCAGGCCTAGCCTGGCGAAGCTGACGCCCTCCTGCATCAGCGCATGCGTACCTACCAGCACGTGCGCTCCGCCGGCCGCGCGCGCCAGCGCACTCTTGCGCGCCTTGCCCTGCACCTTGCCGGCCAGCCATTCCACTTCGAGACCCAGCGGCTCCAGCCACGCACGGAAGTTGCGCAGGTGTTGTTCGGCCAGCAGTTCGGTCGGCGCCATCAGGGCGACCTGGTAGCCGCTTTCGATCGCGGCCACGGCGGCGAGCGCGGCAACGACGGTCTTGCCACTGCCCACGTCGCCCTGGACCAGGCGCAGCATCGGGTGCGCCCGTGCGAGGTCGCGTGCTACTTCCTTCGACACGCGCTCCTGCGCCTTGGTGAGTGCGAACGGCAGCGCGGCGAGAAGCCTCTCGCGCAAGGTGCCGGCGCTCTTCAACGCGGGAGATTTGCGCTTCTTCACCGCGGCGCGCATGCGTCGCAAGGTGAGGTGCTGGGTGAGCAGTTCCTCGAACGCGAGGCGCTGCTGCGCGGGATGCGTGCCCTCGCCCAACCGCCGCAGGTCCACGTCGGGGGGCGGCCGATGCACATGGAGCAAGGCGTCGCGCAGCGAGGTCAGGCCCATCGGGCGGCCGATATCCTCGGGAATCAGTTCGAGGCGATCGTCGGTCGGCAGATGGGCGAGCGCGCGTGAAATGACACTGGCGAGACGGCGTGGGCCGAGTCCTTCCGTCGTCGGGTAGACGGGGGTGAGGCGCTCGTCGACGAGTACGTGTTCGTCCGCTTCGATGCGCTGGTATTGCGGGTGGACGATCTCGAGGCCTTGCGGGCCCTGCCGTACTTCACCGAAGCAGAGCAGGCGCGTGCCCTTGGCAAGCAGGTCCACCTGCGACTTGCGGAAGTGGAAGAAGCGCAGCAGCAGGGGCCGGCCCGTATCGTCGCCGATGATTACCTTGAGTTGGGGCCGAAAACGGAACCCCCGCTCGACATGCTCGACGATGCCTTCGACCTGCGCACGGTCGCCTGGCCGCAGGTCGGCGATGGGCACGACCGTGGTGCGATCTTCGTAGCGCAGCGGGAGGTGGAACCAGAGGTCCTGCACCTCGCGCAGGCCGAGCTTGCCCAGCGTGTCGGCGAGCGCGGGCCCGACGCCACCGAGCGTCGTCAGCGGTGCGCGTCCGGGGTCCGCCGACGATGTCGCCGGCGTGGTCGCTACGCTTCGGGCCACGAGCCGTGCCGGGGGTTACGGCAGGACGAGGATCGCGTCGACTTCGACCTGAGCGCCCTTGGGCAAACCCGAGACTTCGATGGTCGAGCGTGCCGGGTACGGCTGCTGGAAGTATTCGGCCATGACCGCATTCACGGCGGCGAAGTTACCCAGGTCGGTCACGTAGATGCCCACGCGGACGATGTCCGCCAGCTTGCCGCCGGCGGCTTCGGCCACGGCGACGAGGTTGTCGAACACGCGGCGCGTCTGCAGGGTGATATCGCCCTCCACGAGATTACCGGTGGCGGGATCGAGCGGAATCTGGCCCGAGAAATACACCGTGCTACCTGCGCGAACGGCCTGGGAATACGGGCCGATGGCCGACGGTGCCTTCTCGGTGGCGATGGTGCTGCGGGTCATGGACTTTCCTCGGGAAAATGATTCCCCGAGTCTATCGCATGCTCCTGCATCCCACTCTCCCTGGGGCCGCTTCATGGGGGGTCGAATCATGCGGAAGCCGAATCATGCGGGAGCCGTTTCATATGGGAGCCGAATCATGTGGGAGCCGAATCATATGGGAGCCGAATCATGTGGGAGCCGCTTCAGCGGCGAATGGGTGCTCGCGGCAACCTGGCCCGCTGCCGCGGGATCGCCGATGAATCGGCTCCCACATGGATAGGCTCCTACATGGATAGTGTTCCCACATGGATAGGCTCCCACATGGATCGGCTCCCACATGGATAGGTTCCCACATGGATCGGCTCCGACAGGGAAGCAGGCTTTATTTACAGCGGGTGGCGGTAGACGCCGCTGACCACGCCGGTGCGGCGGACGCGACGCATCACGTCGGCCAGGTGCTTGCGATCCTTCACTTCGATGGCGAAGAGGAGCGTGGCGGCCGTGCTGTCGCGTTCGATGTACTCGACGTTCTCGATGTTCGAGCCGGCGTCGGCGATGGCCGCGGCGACCGTGGCGAGCACACCCGGCCGGTTGAGGACTTCGATGCGCAGTTCGGCGCGGTAATCGCCCTGCACGTCGCGGTCCCATTCGATGGCGACGATGCGCTCGGGGGTCTTGCGGAACTCGACGACGTTCGGGCATTCCACCCGGTGCACGACGATGCCCTTGCCCGAAGACAGGAAACCGACGATCTCGTCGCCCGGCAACGGATGACAGCAGTTGCCGAAGCTGAGCACGCCACGCTCCGCACCACTGATGCGGATCTTCTCGGCGTTGTGCTCGGCAGGCGCCTGCGGATGACTCCCCTCGCGCGGTCCGAGCAAGGCGACGAGCTGCGTGGCGACCTGGTCGGCGAAGCGATTGCCCAGCGCGATCTCCGAGAGCAACTCTTCCAGGCGCTTGAGCTTGGCGTCGTCGAGGAAACGATCGAGCGCGGCGGCGGGCACGGAGTCGAGGCTGAGGCCGCGCGCGTCGAGAGCGCGATCGAGCATGCGGTGACCGAAGTCGACTGCGTCTTCGTGCTGCAGGTGCTTGAGGTACTGGCGGATCGCCGTGCGTGCCTTGCCGGTGACGACCGCTTCCAGCCAAGCCGGGTTAGGCACGGCGGAGGGCGCAGTAATGATTTCTACCTGCTGGCCGGAAATAAGGCGCGTGCGCAGCGGCACCAGCTTCTTGTCGACGCGAGCCGCTACCGCGTGGTCGCCCACGTCGGTGTGCACCGCGTAGGCGAAATCCAGCGCCGTGGCATTGCGCGGCAGCGAGAAGATCTCGCCGCGCGGCGTAAACAGATAGACCTCGTCCGGGAACAGGTCGATCTTGACGTTTTCGAGGAACTCGGCGGCGGACGGCGTATTGGCCTGGCTATCGGCCAGGGCGGACAGCCATTCGCGGGCGCGTGCCTGCGCACTGTTCGCCGGGCCGGAATCGGACTTGTATGCCCAATGCGCGGCGACACCGCGCTCCGCCACCGATTCCATTTCCGACGTGCGGATCTGGATTTCGATGGGCGCGCCGAAGGGTCCGAGCAACACCGTGTGCAGCGACTGGTAGCCATTGCCCTTGGGAATGGCGATGAAATCCTTGAAGCGGGCATCGACCGGCTTATACAGGCCGTGCACGGCGCCGAGCGCCATGTAGCAGTGCATCGCGGAGTCGGTGATGACGCGGAAACCGTAGACGTCCATGAGCTGGGCAAACGACTTGTGCTCGCCACGCATCTTCGAATAGATGCTCCATGCGGACTTGATGCGGCTAACCGCACGGCCGGGAATCTTCTCCGCGGCGAGGCGTCCTTCCAGCGCCATCTCGATCTTGGCCATCGCCTCGCGGCGATTGCCCAGCGCGGCACGGATACGCTCGCCGATGATGCGATGGCGATCCGGGTACAGCGCCTTGAATCCGAGGTCCTGCAGTTCCGCCTTGAACTTGTTCATGCCCAGGCGCTGCGCGATAGGCGCGTAGATCTCCAGCGTTTCGCGCGCGATGCGGCGACGCGAGGGACCGTCTTTCGCGCCCAGCGTGCGCATGTTGTGCAGGCGATCGGAGAGCTTGATCAGGATGACGCGAAGATCCCGCGCCATCGCCAGCAGCATCTTGCGAAAGCTTTCGGCGTCCGCTTCCTGGCGGCTGGAGAAACGCATCTTGTCGAGTTTCGTGACGCCGTCGACGAGTTCGGCCACGGTCTCGCCGAACTCGCCGGCGAGTTCCTCGCGCGCGAGCTTGGTGTCCTCGAGCGTGTCGTGGAGGATCGCGGCGATGATCGTCTCGGCATCCAGGCCGAGCTCGGCCAGCACCTGCGCCACGGCGACGGGGTGCGTGATGTACGGCTCGCCCGATTTACGGGTCTGGCCGTCGTGCGCGGCGGCTCCGACCAGGAAGGCACGACGGATCCGCAGCACCTGGTCCCGGGGCAGATAGGCGCCCACACGGTCTTCCAGCGCCTGCACGTACGGCGGCACCGATCCATCATCGACCACGTCGGTCAGTTTTTTTGCAGGGACGACTTCCATGGGAGGGTCTCGCGCCTTTAGCCGGCGCAGCCTCCCGCGCGCGGCCTCAGCAGCCGCGCGTCAACATGCGCAGTGTTCCATTGATGACAGGGCCGACAGCGACCCGGCGTCATCAGTCATCCCCACCCTTCGAGAGGTCGTCGTCCACTTCCGTGGCGGCCCACTCGAGGGCTTCACGCTCGGCACGCTCGCGGGCGGCACGGTCGATTTCGTCGATCATCTCGTCGTTGACGCGACGGTCGGCGATTTCGCGCAGGGCCAGCACGGTCGGCTTGTCGTTGGCGGGATCGATGGTCGGCTCGGCGCCCTTGGAGAGCTGACGGGCACGCTTGGTCGCCATGAGCACCAGCTCAAAGCGGTTGTCGACTACCTCTAGGCAGTCTTCGACGGTAATACGGGCCATTTCAAATCCTTGACAATAAAGACACTTCTGGTTGTGCAGTTTAGCGGTCCGGCCGGTTGGCTGGCAATCAGGGGAGGGGTATCATGCGCAGTTCTGGCCAGGATGGACGGGTATTAGTGCAAATAATAAAACCAAGCGGTACACTAAAGTATCGCCCCACCCGCAAAGTCGCCCCGATGCACTCCAACCCGATCTCCCGGCTCGCCAGACCTGCGCTGGCTGCGTTCGCCACCGCCCTGCTCGCTGCGTGCCATATCGCGCCGCCGCGTACGGACGATCCGAACGAGCATTTCAATCGCAAGATGTATGCGTTCAACGACAAGCTCGACAAGGCGGTCATTCGCCCGGTCGCTGTCGGCTACCGGAAGGTGACCACCCCCGCGGTGCGCACGGCGGTCAGCGACTTCTATACCAATATCCGACTGCCGATCACGGTGGCCAACGACCTGCTTCAGGCCCGCCCGAAGCAGGCCATCCAGTCGACCAGCCGTTTCGTCGTCAACCTGACGATCGGTTTCCTCGGCTTCAAGGATCCGGCCAGCCTGCTCGGTATTCCGCTTGAAGACAACGACTTCGGCGTGACCCTCGCCCGTTGGGGCGTCCCCGAGGGCGACTACCTGGTCCTGCCCCTGGTCGGTCCGACCACGGTCCGCGACGTCTGGCGCCTGCCGGTCGACAGCTATTTCTTCGACCCGCTCAGCTATTACTCGCGTAACAACCACTACGAGTACGGCCAGGAGTACATCCCGTCGGCCCTCTACCTCGTGACCCTGCGCTCGCGTGGCATCGATGCCGAGAGCTTCCTGGCGTCGGCCTACGACCCGTACGTGTTCATGCGCGACGCCTACCGCCAGCAGCGCCTGTATCAGATCTACGACGGCAACCCGCCGGACGCGGTCATCGAACAGATGCAGGGCCTGAACGACAACCAGGGCTTCGATCCCGACAAGCTGCTCGACGAGCAGCACAAGTGGGAACGCCAGAACGGCCAGAAGCCCGAATAAGAGAAAAGGCCCGCAAGGGCCTTTTTTTTGATTCATCGCGGATTACAGGGGGGGCGCTCGGTATGCCGGGCACCGAAGGCTCTGCGCCGCCACGTCCCAGCCCGCCGCGGCATCAGCCGCTGATAACACGCACTCGCGAAGCGAGTGAACCCATGCCCAGCCGGCTGTCAGAGCAGGTTTTCGACGCCCGAGACGCGAGCCAGTGCGCGCAGGCCTTCCGGCGTGCGGGTGACGGTGAGCGTCTTGCCCTGGGTGCGGGCGTGAGCCAGCAAGGCCAGCAACGTGGCCAGGCCCGCGCTGTCCGCGTGGGTGACACCGCCGAGATCCAGCGTGGTCTGGCCGCTACGGTCCAGTTCGGCCCGGGTCGTTTCCAGTGCACCGGCTGCCGTGGCGAACGTCAAGGCGCCGGACAGCCCGAGGCTGCCCGGCGTCGTGGTCGTCAGCGAGAACGACGGCTGCGTCACTTCGCTGCGCCGCCCTTGGCACCACCGGTATCTTTCTGGATATCGTCGATGGCCGCACCGCCCTTCGTTTCGAGATCGGCGGTCAGCTTGTCGAGGCCTTCCTTCTTGATCTCGGCGTCGACCTGGTTGCGGTAGTTGGAGATGTACGAGATGCCCTCGATGATCACGTCGTACGCCTTCCAGTCGCCGCTGGCGCTCTGGCGGAACGCGTAGTCGACCGAGACCGACTTGCCGTCATCCAGCATGACCTGCGTGCGGACGACGGTACGCTTCTTGTTGAGGTCGCCGGTAAAGGGCAGGACCTTCACGCGGCCACGGGTGTAGTTGAGCAGGCCTTCGGCATAACGGTGCGTGATCGAGTTGTAGAACGCCTTGGCGAATCGCTGGCGCTGCTCCGGCGAGGCCTTGCTGGCATTCTGGCCGAGCACCAAGATCGACGCGTAGTCGATATCGAAGTGCGGCAGGAAGGTGTCGTCGATTACCGCGATCAGCTTCTCGCGATCGTTCTTGAGCTCGGCCTGGTGACCTTCGATGGCCTTGGCGAGGTCGTCGGAGATCGTCTGCACGATCTGCTGGGGACCCTGACCCTGGTTGGCGGACGCCGGGGCGGCATCCTGGGCAAACGCCGGAGCGGCGATGACGCCACCCATGGCGAGAGCGATGGCAAGGGAAAGCTGACGCAACATGCGATGTCTCCTGGGCCCGGCTTTACTTCTTGCCGGAGTTGTCGGGTTGGGTGCCGCCCTGGGCGCCACCGGATTTGTTGTCGCTCGGCGAACCGTTCACGAGGAACTTGCCGATGAGGTCTTCGAGCTGGAGCGCGGATTGGGTGAGGATCAGCTCGTCGCCCTCGGCGAGGAAGGTCGGCGAGCCACCCGGCTGGATCGCAACATACTGGCTGCCGATCAAACCGCTTGTGAACACCGCGCCGGCCGAGTCATCCGGTATCTGGGAGTAGCGCTTGTCGATCGCAAGGGTCACGGTGGCTTCGCTGCTGCCCGGCTTGATCGTCACCGAATCGACGCTGCCGATAGGGACGCCCGCCATCTTCACCGCCGCTCCCGGCTGCAGGGCGCCGACATTGGTGAAGTTACCGGTGACGTGGAACGTGCCACCCAGACGATCCGGGGCGCTGCCGCCACCGAAGAACTTGCCGATCATTTCTTCCAGCTGCTGGGCCGGTCGGGTCAGGCCGATTTCACCGCCGTCCTTGACCGGCGTCTTGGACAAACCGAACTGGATGCCCACGTACTGGTCGCCGAGCAGGCCACTGGTGAAGATGGTGGCCACGGAATCGTCGGGGATGTCCTTGTGGCGGTCGTCGATGGACAGGGTGACCCGGGCTTCCTCCTTGCCGGGGACGAGGTCGATCGCCTGCACCGAACCGACGCGCACGCCGGCGATCTTCACCGGCGCGCGGTTCTTGAGCTGGCCGATGTTGGCGAAGTGGGTCTGGACGGTATAGCTGGAACCCTGGCTGGCATTGGCCACCGAGGTGGTCTGCGTGGCCAGGTACGCGAGAGCGGCAAAGCCGAGCACGATGAACAGGCCGGTGCCGAAGGCATAGGAACGTCTCTGGGTCACGGCGCGATCCTCGAACGGGTGAAGAAGGAATGGAAGGTCATGGCGGGTCTCCGGTGCCTCAGATCAGGAACGAGGTGAGGACGAAGTCCAGCGCCAGGATGGCGATGGACGAAGCGACCACCGTACGGGTCGTCGCATAAGCGACGCCCTCGCTGGTGGGCGGCGTGGTGTAGCCCTGGAACACCGCGATCAGGGAGACCACGATGCCGAAGGCGATGGATTTGAGCAGCACGCCGTCGATGATGTCCTTGTGGACGTCCACCGTGGCGGTCATGTTCGACCAGAAGGTGCCGTTGTCGATGCCCAGCCAGGTAACGCCGACCAGATGGCCGCCGAACACGCCCATGGCGCAGAACACCACGGCCAGCAGGGGCAGCGCGATCAGCCCCGCCAGGAAGCGCGGGGCGATGACGTAGGCGATCGGGTCGACGGCCATCATCTCCATGGCGTCGAGCTGGTCGGTCGCGCGCATCAGGCCGATCTCGGCGGTGACCGAGGTGCCGGCGCGGCCGGCGAACAGCAACGCGGTCACCACCGGGCCCAACTCCCGATAGATCGCGATGGCGACGACGGTACCGGTGGCCGAGGTGCCGCCGAAGATCGAGAGCACGTCATAGAGCTGCAGGCCAAGCACCATGCCGACGAACAGGCCGCAGGTCATGACGATGGTCAGGCTCATTGCGCCGACGAACCAGATCTGCCGGATGGTTTCGCGACCGTAGCGAAAACTGCGCGGGATGGCCGCGAGGATCGTCAGCAGGAAGATGCCGCAGGCCCCGATCTGGGTGAGGCTGCGGACGACGACATTGTCATTCCTGGTCGTCGTCATGCCTTGCCTCCTGGAAAACCGAGCGCCGTGGCGTAGTCGCCGGCGGGATACTGGAATGGAACCGGGCCGTCGATCTGGCCGCCGAAGAACTGCGCGGTCCAGGGCGAGCCATCGTTGGCCAGCGTGGCCGGCGCACCCTGCGCGACGACCTTGCCGTTGGCGATGAGGTAAACGTGGTCGGCCACCTTCTGCACCGCGGCCAGTTCATGGGCGACCAGCACGGAGGTGATGCCCAGGGTGTGGTTCAGTGTCCGGATGAGCAGCAGGACCTGGTTGAGCGAGATCGGGTCGAGACCGACGAAGGGCTCGTCATAGAGGATCAGTGCCGGGTCGAAGACGATCGCCCGGGCCAGCGCGACGCGCCGGGCCATGCCGCCGGAAAGCTCGGTCGGCTCGAGGCGCGCGGCACCGCGCAGGCCGACCGCCTCGAGCTTGTTGAGCACGATGTTGCGGATCAGTTCTTCCGGCAGGTCGGTGTGCTGGCGCAGCGGAAAGGCCACGTTCTCGAAGACGTCGAAGTCCGTGAGCAGGGCCGAGTTCTGGAACAGGTAGCCGATGCGCTCGCGCAGCTCGAAGAGTTTTTCGCGCGAGAGCGAGGGCACGTTCTCGCCGTCGACCTCGATCGTGCCCGCATCCCCGCGCATCTGCCCGGTGATGTGCTTGAGCAGGGTGGTCTTGCCGGTACCGCTGGGACCCATGATCGCGGTGACTTTTCCGCGCGGGATGTCCAGGTCGAGATTGTCGAAGATGGTCTTGCCGTTGAGGACCGTGGTCAGTCCGCGTACGCGGACGATGGCGTCGTCGGTCATGGTGCGAGTAGCTCCTCGATCAGCGCCTCGTGGCGGCGGGCCGACGCAGGCGTGCGCTGGCGGACGGCGCGAACGATCGCCTGGAGGTCCGCCAGGGCGTCCTCGAAGCGGTCGTTGACGATGATGTAGTCGAATTCGTGCGCGTGGGCGATTTCCTCGCGCGAGTTGAACAATCGGCGCTCGATCACGTCGGGCGCATCCGAGCCGCGGCCACGCAGGCGGCGTTCCAGTTCCGCGCGTGACGGCGGCAGGATGAACACGCTTACGCAGTCCGGCTTGCCCTGACGCACCTGCCGGGCTCCCTGCCAGTCGATCTCGAGGAGTACATCGGTACCCTCGCATAGCTTGCTTTCGACGACGGTGCGCGACGTGCCATACAGATTGCCGTGGACCTCCGCATGCTCGAGAAAGATGCCTTCGGCGATTTCGCTCTCGAAGTCGGGGCGCTCGACGAAGAAGTAGTGGCGTCCATATTCCTCACCCACGCGCGGCGGCCGCGTCGTATGCGAGATGGACAGCGAGATCTCCGGCTCACGCTCGAGTAACGCATTGACGAGCGTGGACTTTCCGGCTCCCGAAGGCGCGGCGACCACGAACAGGGTGCCGTCGATCATCCGCGGGTCTCTGTTTGGGCGTGCATGGTGTCTCCCGGCGCTGGCATCGCGAGCTGGGCAAAACGCGATTGTAGCGAAGTCTTACATGCGGGAGCCGCTTCAGCGGCGAAAAGCCAACGGAGCGGCTTAGCCGCAGCCCTGTCGCCGGCATAGCCGGCTCCCACATGAAGCCCGGACCTTCAAATCGGACCTTCTAGACAGAGGTGGCCGCACCCCCATAACGACTCGGCGAGACCCCGACAATCCGCTTGAACGCATGACTGAAGGCGCTTTCGGACGCGTACCCGAGGTCCCTGGCCAGCACGGCCACCGGCACGTCGCCCTGACGCAAGGCGCGTTCCGCAAGCCTCATACGCCACCGCGCCAGGTAGGCCAGAGGCGCCACGCCCGCCGCCGCCTTGAACTGCGAGGCAAAGATGGTCCGCGACATCGCCGCCGCGCTGGCCAACTGGTCGAGACGCCAGGGCTTGCCAGGCTCGCCATGCATCATCCGCAGCGCCAGGCCCAGGCGAGGATCGGCCGCCGCGCGCAGCCAGCCGGCCTGTAACGGGCCACCCGCCGACAGGTGGGCGCGGAGAATCTGCACGAACAACAGGTGGGCGAGCTGGGTCCTTGCCATGCCGGAGCCGGGGAGATCGCCACGACTTTCCTCAACCATCCGGTCGAGGATCCAGCGCATGGTCACGGCTTCCGGCGCCGATCCGCGCACATGGATCATCGGCGGCAGGGCGTCGTGCAGCATCGGCGCGTAGGTCGGATGCAACCGCACGTGCCCGCCGATCTGGAGCATGTCGTCGCCCTCGCCCAGCGCGACGATGGGCGTGGGGCGGCCAGCGAACACCTCGCGTGCGTCGACCGGCGGCAGGGCGAGGTCGCTGGCCAGCACGAAGCCGCGCTCGGCGACGAGGAGGACGATGTCGCCCGCCTCCATCCGCACCGTCGCGCCTTCGTCCACGCGCAACCAGCACCCGCCGCGCAGCGCGGCGAAGAACTTCAGCTTGTCGGGCGGCGGAAAGCGGATCGCCCAGTCGCCACCCGCGGTGAAGCCACCGGAAACGACCGATTCGACATCGGCCAGCCTCAGCACTTCGGAAATAGGATCGTCAGCCATACGCCGTACGATTGAGCATGAATGACGGACTTTCAAGCATTCATCGTTCGGATTCACCCACCTAAGCTTGTGTGGACCTCACCAGGAGATCCCCATGCCCAGCGTCCAGACCCCCATCCATTCCGGTTTCAGCATGGCCAGCACCGCGGACGAGGTGCTGGCCGGTGTCGACCTCCGCGGAAAGACCGCGATCGTCACCGGCGGTTATTCGGGTATCGGCACCGAGACCAGCCGCGCGCTCCGCGCCGCCGGGGCCCGCGTCATCGTCCCCGCGCGCGACCTGGCCAAGGCCCGGAAGACCCTCGCCGGCATCGACGTCGAGATCAGGCCGATGGACCTTGCCGACCCGGCCTCGATCGATGCGTTCGCCGAGCGCTTCCTCGCCGGTGGCGAGCCTCTCCACATCCTGGTCAACAGTGCCGGCGTCATGGCGATGCCTTTGACCCGCGACCCACGCGGCTATGAAATGCAGTTGGCGACCAACCACCTCGGCCATTTTCAACTGACGATGCGGCTGTGGCCCGCCTTGCGGCGCGCTCACGGCGCCCGCGTGGTCTCCGTGTCGTCTCGCGGACATCGGTTTGCCGGCGTGGATTTCGACGATCCCAACTTCGAACGCCGCGCGTACGACCCCTGGGTGGCCTACGGCCAGTCGAAGAGCGCCAACGTGCTCTTCGCGCTCGGCGTGGACGCACGCGGCGAAGCCGATGGCATCCGCGCTTTCGCCGTGCATCCGGGCGCGATCATCACCGACCTGATCCGGCACATGAGCGAGGACGATCTTCGCGCCCGTGGTGCCATCGACGAGGACGGCCGCCCTGTCGTCGACCTCGCACGAGGCTACAAGAGCGTGCCGCAGGGCGCGGCCACGAGTGTCTGGTGCGCGACCAGCCCCCAACTGGACGGCATGGGCGGCGTCTACTGCGAGGACGTCGAGGTGTCGCCCGTGCTGGTCGATGCCGACAACACGCCTGGCAGGGTGAGCAGCGACGTCGGCGTGCGCCCTTGGGCGATCGATCCCGTCGCGGTGGAACAGTTGTGGTCGTTGAGCGAAAAACTTACCGGTGTATCGCTGCCTTTACACTGATCCATCACGGAAACGACGCGCCGTTAATGCGTGGCGGCGCATCGTTCATCAGCCCCGCGTGAGGGATCCGCGGCGAGCAACCGACTCAACGACAACCTCGCCCGCGCGGAAACTCGCGACGGGCGGGAACGCGACTCCTGCGCGCTTCGAGGCATCGCCATGCGCATCGACAATCCCAACGGCTCCTTCGATTCCTATCCCTACCGCGTTCGGTTCGACACGCTGCGCGATATGGAAAACGCCCGCCGCCACAATTGGTCGCCCGGCTACTACGACACCGCCGAGGGCACCTGGGGGCGCCGTCCGGGCGACTTGATCGATGTCCCGCTCGCCGACGGCGAGCCGGGACCGGACCAGGGCGACGAATCGGATCGCGAGCCGATCGAGACCAAACCGAGCGGTCGGGAGACCTCGGACGTCTATTGAGGCGATTTGTAGATCACCCCACCCTTCATGACGAAGGAGACATGCGCGAGCGTGGCGATGTCCTGTGTCGGGTCGCCGGGCACCGCGACGATGTCGGCGGCGAGCCCCGCCCTCAGCTGACCGATGCGATCCTGTTGGCGCAGCACCTTCGCGTCGACGGCGGTGGCGGCAAGCAGCGCGCGAGCCGGCGACATGCCGTCGCGGACCATCCACACGAGTTCCTTGTAGTTATCGCCGTGGGTGAACACGCCGACGTCGCTGCCGTTGCCGATGGTCACGCCGGCATTCATGGCCAGCTTGAATGCGTGTGCCGCTTTCTGCATGGATTCCGTCGGCGGGGCGCCCGGCTTCCAGCCACCGAAATACTCCGAGGTGGCCGCGCTGGCTTCGAGCGTGGGCATGTAGGCCACACCGTGCTGCTTCATCAGCGCGAAGACTTCCGGCGTGCCGTCGTAGCCGTGTTCGATGGTGTCGACACCGGCCAGCACCGAGCGGCGCATGCCCTCGGCCGTGGTCGAATGCACGGCCACGGGCAGCCCCATGGCATGGGCGGCATCGACGGCCGTCTTCAGTTCTTCCTCGGTCAAGGTCGGCGTCGAGCCCTTGGCCTTGCCGCAGTGGTAGTCCGCGTAGAGCTTGATCCAGTCCGCGCCGTGGGCAGCCTGGTCGCGAACGGCGTCGAGCATCCGCGCGGCCCCACTCACTGGAATGGCGCCCTGCGGCAGATCGAGATCGTCCCGAAAGCCGAGCGGACCGGGCCCGTAGCAATGCGCGGCGACCGTCGCGCGCGTCGCGACGAAAAGATGCGGCCCGGGAATCAGTCCCTTGTCGATCGCACGTTGCACGTCGACGTCGGCGTAACCGGCACCCTCGGTGCCCAGGTCGCGCAGTGCGGTGAAGCCGGCCATCAGCGTGTCGTTGGCGTGCTTCACCGCCTCGACGGTGCGGAAAGCCAGGGTTTCCTGCAGCACCTGCTCGTTCCAGGGCGTTTCGTTGTACGGATGCAGGAAAATGTGGGAATGCGCATCGATCAGGCCGGGCAACAACGTCGTCCCCGGCAGATCGACGACCCGCGCGCCGGCGGGCACCGCGACATCGCCTGGCGGGCCGACCGCGACGATGAGGCCGTCCTGCACCAGCACGACCCATCCGGGATGCACCTGTTCGCTGCGCGCGTCGAACACGCGATCGGCCTTCAGCAACAACGGCCCATCGACAGCCTTGGTACCCTGCGCATGGCCCGCGGCAAGGCAGGTCGCCGCAATGGCGCAGATGGCGCGATAACGTGTCCGTCGGTTCACTGGCATTCCCCCCGAATGGGCCATGAGGATGGGCACCGTAGCGCCCGCCTCCGTTTGGACCGACGTGCTCGGAAGCCGCGCGGCGGCGTCATTATGTGGTACGCGAAGCCGTCTCCACTATCCAAAAGACGAATGGAAGAAGATATCGTATCGACCGCATCACAAGAATCCCTACCAAAATGGGCCGCGAGTCTATCGGCGGACCACTTGAACGTATGTAGTCCTGCGAATGCAAAAACGGCAGCATGCTATCGAGGCGCCGTTGTCCTCTGATCTCAGTGCGACGCACCGGGATGGTAAACACGCTCGACGTGCCCCTGCCGTTCCTCGGGCCAGAAGTACACGGTTCGCAGGTTGCCCGTGGTGTACCGCTCGGCTTCGTCGTTGAAGTGCTTCGACGACGGATCGCCGCTTTCGCCGCCCGCCGTGATAGCCCGGGCGCGAACCTTGTCGCCGAACTCCACCACCGCCACGAAGCTGTTTCCGCTGGTGCCGTAGTAGCGCTTCGTCCCCGGCCAGCGGTGCGCACCGAACGATGCGAGCGAACCCCAGCGCGACGAGGTGAACGGCACCGGGATACTCGGTTTGCTGTCGTCGAACGACTGCACGATGGCACCGTCGAACCGCTGGAAGCGATTGACCTCGCCCCAGGGCACACCCCAGCTGCCGAAGTCGTGCGCAAGGCGGTCGACCGCCTCGGCAAGCGCGTTCAAACGTAGCTGCGGGCCCGCCTTCTCGGCCATGACGTCATATATCGACAGGCCTTCCTGCGTATCGAACTTGCTGGCCTTGTCCCACAGGATGTCGCCCCAGAACACAGCCAATGAGGTCGGCATCGAGGCGATGCCCCAGCGGTAGTCCCAGCTACGCAACATGGCGACCGGGCCGGCGAGCGTCCGCTTCAGCGGATCGTCCGGGGACAACGCGTCGTAGTCGGCAATGAGCACAGGCAATTGCCGCGCGAACGCAGGCAGGTAAGGATCGAACGCCACGTCGATAAGCGACGCCAGGGTGAAGTCACGGCGTCCGGTTAGCACACGCGTCGCGTGCAGGCCACGGGGATTCTCGCCGACCGCGTCCATATAACGAGGAAAATCCGCCTGCTTCGGACTGTCGGGTCCGGCCGCGGAATACGGCCAGTCATTCGTATTGAATATCCAACCGGTCGGGGGATTGAGCAGGCGCGGTGCCTTGTCCAGCGGCAAGAGCCCTTGCCAATCGGTTGCCGGATCGCTTCCATCGACCGGCTTCGTATAGTCGAAACGGTCGTCGCGCTTCGGGATGAACTGCGGGTGCAGATAGGCGATGTTGCCTTTGTCGTCGGCGTAGATCGTATTGTTCGACGAGTTGGCCTTGAAGTCGGCCACCTTCATGAAGCTCGCGTAGTTATCCGCCTTGGTCCGTAGCCAGCTCTGCTGTAATGCTTCGAGCGGCTTGTTCATCAGCGCGACGGCGATCCACTTGCCGCCCTCGGTGCGCACGATGGGCCCGTGATGCGTCGCATACGTGGTGAAGTGGCGTGCCATGCGCGAACCATCGGCGGCCCGGTACGCCACGACGATCTCCCGCGACGTCACCGGCCTCAGCGCGTCGCCATAGCGATACGCAAGCTGGCCGCCTTTGTCGACGACGGTTTCGGCGAACTCATCCACCACATCGGCGCCAGTGGAGGTATGCATCCAGCCGATGTGCCTGTTGAATCCCTGGTAGATGAAGCATTGCCCCCAGGTCACGGCGCCATAGGCATCGAGGCCTTCGTCGCTCGACATCTGCAGCTCGGAGCGGAAGAAGAACGACGTGTGCGGATTGATCAGCAGCAAGGCGTGACCGTCGGCCGCGAGCTTCGGCGCGATGGCGATGCCGTTCGAACCGGTCGGCTCTTCCCAGCTGGACGGTGGCGTGAACTGCGCGAGCGCGCCTTGCGGATCCTTGCCGTAGAAAGCCTGCAGGCCCTTCGTCGAGACCCGCTCGATGTCGCCACCGATGCTGCCCTCGCTGAAGCTCAAGGCCATCCAGGGCTCGAAGTGGGTAATCACCCGTGGATGCACGTCCGGGTGCGTGGCGAGATAATAGTTGAGGCCGTCGGCCCAGCCGTCCATCAATGCGACCAGCCAGCGAGGGCTGCGTGCGTACATCGCCTGCAGCTGGACGGGATCGATGAAGAGCTTCTGGCGCAGGTCCTGCCAGAGAGCCGATTCCCCTTCGGCTTCGGCCAGGCGACCCAGTGACGTCAGGTAATTCGTCTCGATGCGATTGAAGTCGTCTTCGGCCTGCGCATAAGCCATGCCGAACACTGCCTCGGCATCGGTATGCCCGTGGACGTGGGCGATGCCCCAGTCGTCGCGCTCGATGGTCACGGCCTGGGCTTCGTGCCGCTGGCGCGTTGCATCGTCCGACGCATGAGCCGAGGGCACAGCGAATGCAACAAGCCATGCAGCGAGCGCGAACCTGCGCGACGACGAGCGGAATGCGCGCATCCGATCTCCCCTGGCAACCGACGATGACGTGCCTTGGGCACGCGATTTATGAGTATAGCCACTCAAAGAGTAATGATTCATCGTGGTTATCGGGGGCGGGCGCTGGGCATGCCGGGCCTTCTTTCGCATCTCGCACTTCGCCCAGGGCTCGCCTTCGGCCTCGCGGGGCTCGGCTGCGCCGTCGCTCTCTACACTTCGGCGTCTCGCGGGGAGACCTTGGCGCCCACCCTCGCTGCTCAGACAGGTCCTCCGCGTTCGGTGCGGAAGGCCGCTGCGCGGCCCATGTATCTATTTGGCCTACGGCCGCTCCACTTGTGCGGAACTCGCCTCGAGGGTGGACGCCAAGGTCTCTCACGACGACACGGTCAGCTGGCAGGAGAGCCGTTGTGTCGTGCCGTCGTCGGCCACGGCCGCGCCCGCAACTCCAGGTTGATGCGGAAGCGTGCTGGCACAGGTTGCCGATCACGCCCTTCCTCCTGTGCCGGCATGCCTGTCGACTATGCCGCCGCGCGCTTTGGCTCGACCCACGCGAGCCTCACGGTTCGGGAGAGTCTTCGGTGCCCACCCTCGAGGCGAGTTCCGCACAAGTGGAGCGGCCGTAGGCCATATTAAGACACCGGCCGCGAAGCGGCCTTCCGCACCGAACGCGGAGGACCTGTCTGAGCAGCGAGGGTGGGCACCGAAGGCTCTGCGCCGCCACATCCGAGCCCGCCGCGGCATGAGCCGTTGAACCGATGCCCTCAGCGCACCGGGACTTCCGCGATGAACCAAAATAGTGCCTGGCTGCCGGGAATGCGTACAGAAACCGTGCCGGCCGCCGCAGCCATATCGACTACCATCGAACACCCGGCAATGGATGCTGCCCGGATTTTCTCACTAATGATTAGTCAATCGATTGGCGTGTCTGTGATTGTTCCCGCCTTGAACGAAGAAGTGGTGATTCGCGCAACGATCGGTGCCTTGCTGGCTAGCGATGTCGTTCCGCTGGAGGTCATCGCAGTCGACGATGGATCCAGTGACGGCACAGCCGCCGTCCTCGGCCAGATGGCTCTTGAAGACCCTCGCGTGAAATGCATACGACTTCCATGCACGATGGGTAAGGCCAACGCGCTTAATGAAGGGGTCGCGGCGGCAGGTCACGAGCTTGTCGTGACCGTGGATGCCGATACCATCGTCGATTCCGGCTTCATTCGCGCCATCCTCGCTCCGCTCCGAGAGGGCCGCGCCGATGCAGTGGCCGGCAACATCAAGGTCGGCAATCGAAGGCATTTCGAAAGGCTGGCACAAGCTCGATCGCACGGGAGAGGTCGCTTCCAGCATCGCTCCGGGGAGGGCATGCCAACGCGTCCAGCGACCTTAGTTACGGCTTAGCGGTCGCGCGCGCCGTGAAGGACACGAAACCTGCGCGAAACCAATCCAGCGTACGTTCGCACCTCCAGGCTCGATCCTTCAAGAAACCGTGGATGCAAGATGCGGATCCATTACGTTGTGACGAGTCTCGAAAGCGGCGGCGCGGAGTTCAGCATTCCGGACATCGCCAACGTCATCCGGGGCCTCGGACACGACTTCCACGTCTTTGCCTGTGAACCTCGCGACCGTATGGCCGAGCCGCGACTGATCGAGGCCGGCGTGGCCTACACGTTGATGGCCGAACGCAAGGCCTCGAAGCCCGCGAGCATCTACAGATATGCGAGGGCCGTCAGGGCGTCGCCTCCCGACCTGATCTGGACCTCGCTGAGCCACGCAACCCTGGTCGGCCAGGTCGTCGGCGCGATGTTCGGCATCCCCGTGGTGAGCTGGAAGCACAGTGCCGATGCGAAATCCTACGTTCGCTGGTTGCAGCGCCGCAGCCAGTTGTGGATCGCGGACTCGCAGGATGTCGCGATGTACCTGCGGGAGTCGATGGGTGTCGAATCGGCCAGGGTAGCGACATGGCCCTTGTTCAGCCCGGCGTTTCCCGATGCGCCCGTGTCTCGCTGGGATGGCACGGGCCCCCTGCACGTGGGCAGTTCGGGTCGGCTTCATCCACAGAAGAACTACGACCTGCTCATTCACGCGCTGGATCGTCTTCGTAGCGAAGACCCCGAAACGTACGCGAGGATCGACGTATCGATCGCCGGCGACGGACCGCTCCGTCACGAGCTGCAGAACCTTATCGCGTCACTCGGCCTGCAGGACAAGATCAAACTCATGGGCTGGGTGTCCGACGTGCCGGCGTACCTGCGTGGCCTACACCTTTACGTTCAGCCGTCCGCGTATGAAGGCATGTGCATCGCGGCCCACGAAGCCATGGCGGCCGGTCTTCCGATCGTCGCCACGCCGGTCGGCGAGCTGCGCCGAAGCGTCCAGCCCGGCCACACCGGCATGTTGCTCGAGGGCGACATCGTCACCGCTATCGGCACGGCGATACGCCAGTTCGTCGCGCGACCGCAAACACTCGAAGACTACGGCGAGAATGCGAGGTCGTATGTGGAGCGGACCATGGGCGAAGGTGCGTTCGCCCGGAATGGGCGCAACGTGCTCGAACGAATAGAGAGTGACGTACTGAAAGGTCGATTCGGGCGGCCGCCCCCGCGCACGATCGACTCCGCCGTCCATTGATCGGCGGCGCCTGGCGTCAGTCCTCGCCGCACGCCAACGCGTGATCGAACGCCGCGCGCACCGCTGCCACCTGCGCATCGTTGCATTGTCGCGGTGTGGCACGCGGGCTATCCGGGTAGACCTCGGTAGTGGTCACGTAACGTGCGTCGGTGATGCCGGCACACAGGCCCAGCTTCTTGACGTCGTATTCGATCACGCCGTGCGCGACGACCGGCGATCCGATGATCTCGCCGTGCTCGTCCGCAGGTGCGATATGCGTCACCTTGGCGACCGCCTCGATGATCGCTTCCTGGAATTCCGGTTGCCGGTTGAACGAATCGTCGACGAGATAGAAGCCATCGGGTATCTCGCCGGGCTCGTACTCCTTGCCGTCGCGCGCGGCCACGGCCGGTCGAAACTCCGACTCGTCCGAGTCGGTGGTCTCATGCAGGTCGACATGCACCAGGATGCGATCGCTCAGCGGTGCCAGCAAGCCCACCAGCGCTGCCGATTCCGCTGCGGGGCTGCCTTCGCGGAAGTTGCGGTTCGGATCGATCGCGTCCGGATTCCAACGCTGGATACGCTCATAGGCCCAGGGGCTGACGCAGGGCGCGACGAGCAGGTTCGCCCGCCCGGCATAGTCGTCCGCATGGTCGCGAAAGAATTGCAGCGCACCCTCTACGCCGCTCGTCTCGTAGCCATGCACGCCACCGGTGACGAGCAGGACGGGAAGGTCATCGCGCCAGTGGCGGCTGCGGATGGCGAGCAGCGGGTACTGCCCCTCCGCGTAGTCCAGCGCGCCGTATTCGGCCACGTCGAAGCGTTCGCGCAGCGCGTCGATCGCGGTCAGGACATCGACGGCGTAGCTGCGGGTCTTCACCTGGCGCGCACGCCACTGGGCGACTTCCGACGCGCCCCAGGGTTGTCCGGGGGTGCCAATGGGGTAGGACGAGGATGTAGTCATAGGCCAGATAGTAGCCGGGAAGATCAGGCGTCCGTAAGGTTTTCATCCTAGGCTCGAACCATGGCGGCATGCCTGCCGCCGTCAGGAGGAGACGGGGCCATGGCACTACGAACGTGGGCATGCCTGTGCGCGCTGACCGTTTCGGCGCCGGCGTTCGCCGGAGGCGGACCGCTCGGCATCGATCATCGTCTCCACTACGACAACAGCGGCATCTGGAAACGCAGCAACCAGCAGGTTCTCGCCTACGGAACCGTCGTGACCATCGTTGGCGGCGCCGTCTTGCTGGGCGACGACAACAAGCTTGGCGACACCTTCTGGCGCACCGTGGACGCCGTGGTCGTCGGCAGTCTCGCCAGCGACGTCCTCAAGGTGAGCTTTCAGCGAAAGCGTCCAACCGACACGAACGACCCCAACAAGTTCTTCGCCGGCACGAAGAACAAGAGTTTCCCCAGCGGCGAGGTGACGCTCATATCGGCGGCGGTCACACCTTTCATCGTCAACTACGGCGGAGACCACCCCTTGGTCTACGCGCTCGCCTTACTGCCAGCCTACGACGCGGTCGCACGCATGAAGACCCGGGGCCACTGGCAAACCGACGTCCTGGCCGGCGCAGCCATTGGCACCGGCTTCGGCATCTGGGCTTCGCACCGGAAGTCTCCGCTCATACTGAGCTTTCTACCGGGCGGCTTCCAGGTGGGGTACATCCATCACTTCGACTAATCGGCAGGCGGCGTGTCGGCCCCTACTCGATGTTCTGCACCTGCTCGCGCATCTGCTCGATCAATACCTTCAGTTCGACGGCGGCATTGGTCGTACGCGAATCGACCGACTTCGAGCCCAGCGTGTTCGCCTCGCGGTTGAACTCCTGCATGAGGAAGTCGAGGCGACGGCCAACCGGCTCCTTCAGCGCCAGCACGCGGCGTGCTTCCGAGATATGGGTGGCGAGGCGATCGAGTTCCTCGTCCACGTCGATGCGGGTGATCTGCAGGACCAGCTCCTGCTCGAGGCGGCCCGGATCGACCGGCTGGCGGATATCGGCGAGGCGGCCCTCCAGGCGCAGGCGCAACGCGGCGCGGATCTCGGGCAGCCAGCCACGTACGTCGCCGACGATCCTCTCGATACCATCCAGGCGTTCGACCAGCATCTCGCCCAGCTTGGCGCCTTCACGGCCGCGGGTGTCGTTGAGCGCGACCAGGGCACGATCGAGCGCCGCGATCAGCGCCGCCTGGAGGGCGTCGGCGTCCGTTTCCGTCTGGCGCAGCACGCCAGGGAAGCGGAGCAACTCGGTGAACTCGATCGACATGCGCGGGAACCGGTGTTCGAGGTCCAGCGCCAACTCCGACAGGCGCGCCAGCATCTGGGCGTTGACCTGCAGGCCTTCGCTGGAGCCGGTCTCGCTGCGCAGGCGCACGGTGAGGTCCACCTTGCCCCGCGACAGATGGGCGCCGATCCGCTCGCGCAGGGCGCTCTCGAAGCTACGCAGCTCCTCGGGCAGCCGCGGGCTGATCTCGAGGTAGCGGTGGTTCACGGTGCGCAGTTCGCAGGTGAGGGTGCCAGTGGGGCCAGCGCTCTCGGCGGAGGCGTAGGCGGTCATGCTGCGGATCATGGATGGCTCGCTTGCGCGGCGGGAAAGACCGCAATGGTAAACTGACCCACCGTCCGCGCCCAAATCAGGTTATCCATGACTTTTTCCCGTCCGAGCGGCCGCGCCGCCGACCAGCTGCGCGCCGTCAGCATCGAACGCCACTACACCCGCCACGCGGAAGGTTCCGTCCTGGTGTCCTTTGGCGATACCAAGGTGCTGTGCACGGCTTCGGTCGAAGAGCGCGTCCCACCGTGGTTGCGCGGCAAGGGCGAGGGCTGGGTCACGGCCGAGTACGGCATGCTGCCGCGGGCCACCACCGACCGCACCCAGCGCGAAGCCGCGCGCGGCGGCCAGGGCGGCCGCACCATGGAGATCCAGCGCCTGATCGGCCGTTCCCTGCGCGCCTGCGTGGACCGCGCCGCCCTCGGCGAGCGGGTCATCACGCTGGACTGCGATGTGATCCAGGCCGACGGCGGCACGCGCACGGCCGCCATCACCGGCGCCTATGTCGCCCTGGTCGACGCCGTGGCGACGCTGACCAAGCGCAACGCCATCAAGCGCAACCCCATCCTGGGCGCCATCGCGGCGGTCTCGGTCGGCGTCTACAACGGCGTGCCGGTGCTCGACCTCGACTACGCCGAGGACTCCAACTGCGACACCGACATGAACGTCGTCATGAACGACGGCGGCGGCTTCATCGAGGTGCAGGGCACCGCGGAAGGCCACGCCTTCCGCCGCGAGGAAATGGACGCCTTGCTCGACCTCGCCGCCAAGGGCATCGACGAACTGGTGATCGCCCAGCGCGCGGCGCTGGAGAGCGCGCCGTGACCGAGGTCCGCCCTGCCACCGCCGGGGATCTCGACGCCATCGTCGCGATCCATCGCGCCGCGTTCGGCCGCGATGCGGAGGCGGACCTCGTCCGTCGCCTTGTCGCGGCGGGCCGCGCGACGATCTCGCTGGTCGCGGTGGACGAGGACGATGCCGTGCTCGGTCATGTGCTGTTTTCGCCGGTCACGATCGAAGAAGGCGACGACGGCAAGTCGCTCGGCCTGGCGCCCGTCGCGGTCCATCCGGATCACCAGCGCCAGGGCATCGGCCACGACCTGGTCGAGGAAGGTATCGGTGCCTGCTTCGTGCAGGACGCGCGGGCGGTCTTCGTCCTGGGCTCGCCGGCGTATTACACGCAGTTCGGCTTCGCCAAGGCATCCGCCCACGGTCTACGCGACGCCTACGAAGGCGGCAACGCCTTCCAGGTACTCGCGCTCACCATCGAGGGCCTGGCCGGGTACGGCGGCCGCGTCGACTACGCGCCCGAATTTGCCGGGAAGGGGGTCTGACCGATGCGTGTGGTACTGGCTTCGGGTAACGCGGGCAAGGTCGTCGAGCTGGAGCAGCTGCTTGCCGGCACCGGCGTGCAACTGGTGCCGCAGACGACGCTTGGCGTCAGCGATGCCGAGGAAACCGGCCTGACTTTCGTCGAGAACGCACTGCTCAAGGCGCGCCATGCGGCGCGCCTCACCGGCTTGCCCGCTCTCGCCGACGATTCGGGCATCTGCGTCGACGCCCTCGGCGGCGCGCCCGGCTTGTATGCGGCGCGTTACGCCGGCAAGCACGGCGACAGCGCGGCGAACAACGCCAAGCTGCTGCACGAACTCGCCGGCGTGCCGGCTGAAAAACGCAGTGCGTACTTCATCGCCGTGCTGGTCGTGCTGCGCCATGCGGACGATCCCGCACCGCTGATCGCGGAGGGCCGCTGGCACGGACGCATTCTCGACACGCCACGCGGCGAGGGTGGATTCGGTTACGACCCGCTCTTCCTTCCCGCCGGCCACGAACTCGGTGCCGCCGAGATGGATCCGGCCCTGAAGAACCGCCTCAGCCACCGCGGCCAGGCGCTCGACGTGCTCAAGGCGCGCTTCGCCGAACTCTCATGATCCTGGTCCCGCCACCGCTGTCGCTCTACGTCCACATGCCGTGGTGCGTGCGCAAATGCCCGTACTGCGATTTCAACTCGCACGGCGTACGTGGCACACCGGCGTATGCGGAGTACGTGGATGTCCTGCTGGCCGATCTGGACGCCGACCTGCGCGATGTCGGCGAGGCCATCGGCAACCGTCCGGTGGAGACCGTGTTCTTCGGCGGCGGCACACCGAGCCTGTTCGCCCCCGAGCTGGTCGGCCGCTTCCTGGCAGGTGCCCGTGAGCGGCTGGCCTTCGCCCCCGGCGCGGAAATCACCCTGGAGACGAACCCCGGCACGGTCGAGCACGGGCGTTTCGACGGCTATCTCGCCGCGGGCGTGAATCGCATCTCGTTCGGCGTGCAGAGCTTCGACAACGACAAGCTGCATCGCCTTGGCCGCATCCACTCCGCCCACGAGGCGGAAGACGCCGTTCGCCAGGCGCGCGACGCGGGCATCGACAACATCAATATCGACCTGATGTACGCCTTGCCCGAGCAGACACTCGAAGGCGCGCTGGATGACGTGCGCCGGGCCATGGCCCTGGCACCGACGCATATCTCGCACTACCAGCTCACGCTGGAGCCGAACACGGCCTTTGCCGCCAACCCACCGCCGCTGCCCGACGACGACGCGGCGTGGGCCATCCAGGAAGCCTGCGAGGAGAGTCTTGCCGCCGGCGGATACGGACAGTACGAGGTGTCGGCGTATGCGGCACCGGGGCGCCGCTGTGCGCACAACCTGAACTACTGGCGCTTCGGCGATTACCTGGGCATCGGCGCCGGTGCCCACGGCAAGATCACCGGCGCAACCGGTGTGCGCCGCCGCTGGAAGACCCGGCTCCCCGCCGCTTACCTCGCCTCCTCCGGGCAACCGGCCCGGATCGGCGGCGACCATCTGGTTGGCGCGGACGACCTGCCCTTCGAATACATGCTCAATGCCCTGCGCCTGATCGATGGCGTACCCGCGGCCGACTTCGCCGAACGGACCGGCCTGCCCGCACAGACGATCGCTCCGGCCCGGGCGAGCTGCATCGCGCGCGGCTGGCTGGTGGACGATCCGGCCGTCCTGCGCACCACGGCGCTGGGCCAGCGCTTCCTCAACGATGTGATCGAAGCCTTCATGGCCTGATTCCTGCCAATACCGCTCCTAGTCCATAAGCCCTAAGCCGTAAGCCTGCCGCTCAGCCGCTGGCGCCCGTAGGGTACGGACGCCTAAACTCGGTCTCAGGCAGGGGAGATCCGAGTCACATGAGCGCAGGTATGCAGCCTCCACACGGCAGGATGGAACAGGTCCCCGTTGTCTTGTCGCCGCGCGCGGAGCGCGAGGCGCAGCAGGGCCTGTCGTTGTGCCTGACCTGGCTCGACATGCCTTTGCGCGAATCGCTGCGCGATTTCAGCCAGCGCCTGTTCGCAACGGCCGAAAGCACCCGCAACCACCTCGAACAGCAGGAATGCTTCGAAAGCCGGAACATCATCGAGCGCGAAGGCCCGGCCTTCCGCCAGCGCTTCGCCGCGCACCTGTCGGAGCGCTTCCGTCACCTCGGTGAGTGCGCGGACGGCAAATCCGCGGCGGGCGAATCGCCCACCCTGGGCATGAACCTGGCCCTGGTGGACCCCGAGGAACAGGAACAGACCGGTGCCCTGAGCAGCATGGCTGCTCGCGGCGAAGCACGCAGCGCCAGCAGCCTGTTCGAGCTCGGCTACCGCATGGCGGTGCTCGCCGGTACGCCCCCCCTGGAGGGGGACGCGTTGCCCGCCGGGCCGCGCGCGCTCACCGCCGCACTCGAGGCGGCGGTCACGCCGCTGCCGCTGACCAGTGCGCATCGCCTGTTGCTTTTCCACGCCGTCGATACCCACGTGCTCGGTCATAGCGAAGCCTTCTACGGCGCGCTCAACGAGCATTACCGTACGCGCGGGATCCTCCCCGGCTTCCGCGTCTATCCCCATGTGCGGCTCTCCACGCCCGCCGCCGCCGAGCGCCGTGGCCGCCCCGGCGACGCAGCTTCAACAGGGGTCACGGCCGGCGGCGCCGGCGCGGGTCATGAAGCTACCCCGGTCGGGACGGCCAGCGAAGGCCACATCGGCGTGCTCGAAAGCCTGCGCGACCTCCTGGCCAGTCGCGTCGCGACCCAGGGCCGCGGTGCCGGCTTCGCGCCCGACCGCCTGGTTTCCGAGGACGAGCTGCAGACCGCCCTGTTCGCCCTGCAAGGCCATGTCTCCGAAGTCGCCGATGCCGCGCAGCGGGAAATCCGCAGCGCGCAGGCGTTGCGCGACGAACTGCTCAGCCAGCTCAACCGCGGCCGCCCGGTCGGCTCGCCGCCTGCCGAACTCACCCTGGAACAGGGCGACACGGTGGAACTCACGGCCATGCTGTTCCAGAACCTCGGCCAGCAACTGGGCGCCACCAGTCCCGGCCGCGCCGTGCTCGGCGGCCTGCAATGGCCGATGCTGCGCGCGGCCGTGAACGATCGCGGCTTCTTCGACCGTCCGGAGCATCCGGCGCGCCAGCTGCTCGATACCGTGAGCGAAGCCGCGCACCACTGGCTCGATCCGGCGGAAGGCGAGCCGGATGCCGCCCTGATCGACCGCCTGGAACGACTCGTCGTCGAGGCCAGCCACGCGCAGGTGATCGATCCCGCCTGGCGTTCGGAAATCGAACAACAGATCGCCCAGCTGTCGCGTAAAGCCCACGTGGCCGAGCGCCGCCAGATCGAAGCGATGGAAGGTCGCGACCGCCTCGAGCGCGCACGCCAGCGCGCCACCGAGATCATGGGCGAGCGCCTCGGCAAGGCCGCCGCGCCGCGTGGGGTGCTGCGCATCCTGCTGGAACGGACATGGGCGGATGTCCTGGCCCTGCATATTCTGCGTGGCGGCGAAACGGGCGAAGCCTTCCTGCACTGCCTCGGCGTCACCGACCAGCTCCTCGGCCGCCGCCCGATCAACGACGTGCAGAAGCTGCGCGTGGAAGTCGAGCGCGGCCTCGAACATCTGGGCATGCATCCGTCCGAAGCGGCCCAGGTCGCCGCCGGCCTGTTCGAAACGCCGGCCGTGCAGACCGACCAGGCGCTGACGCCGACCGATGTGGCCCTGCGCCTGAAGCAGCGCCCCCGGTTGGGCGAAGGCACCGCACACGGGGAAACGGTCGCGCCCGTCGAGCCGACACCACTCGATTCCGCCGCGCGCGCCGTCTACGAAGGCTTCGCCACGCTGCGTTTCGGCACCTGGTTCGAGTTCGTCCACGACGACGGCAACCTCAGCCGACGCAAACTGGCCTGGTTCTCGCCGACGACGGGACGCTGCCTGTTCGTCAACCAGCGGGGCGCCCGTACCGACGACATCGACCTCACGCGCCTGGCCCGGCTCATCGCCACCGGCGAAGCCCGGGAGTGGCGCGACCAGCGCCTGTCCTTCATCGACCGTGCCTGGCAAGCCGTGGCGCGCAGCCTGCGTCGCGACAGCCTGGGCGATACGCGCATGGCGGGCCACGCATGAGCCGCGAATTCGAACAACGCCGCGCCCCGCGCAAGCGGGTCACCTCGCCCATGCCCATCGTCGACGCCATGACCGAGCGCGTCATAGGCCAGCTCGGCAATCTTTCCGCCACCGGCATGATGGTGCTGGCCACACATGCACCGCGCAGCGGCGCCGTGCACCAGGTCAGCTTCATGCTGCCGGATGCCCAGCACCGCGAGCATCGTGTCGAGATCGGCATTCAGGAGCAGTGGCACGAACCCGCCGCGTCCGCCGGGCAGTTCTGGGCGGGCTACCGCATCGTCGCCGCCAGCGACGAGGATGTCCGCGCCATCGACGAGTGGATCGGTCCGCCGCCGGACTGAACGGAAGGTCGCGCCCATGCTTTACGACGCACCACACTGGGGCTCACCATCCCCCACCATGAGCGATGCCACCACCATTCTCGTCGACACCGACCTGGAACGCGACGACGCCGCGGCCGCCGCCACCGGCCTGTATCTGCGACTGGTCGGCGACGGCACCATCTCGCCGGCCTACGACGTGGAGAGCGAACCACGCTTCCGCGTGCTCGACGCGCGCCTCACCCAGGAAACCGGCGTGTACGCGATCGGCCTGCACGCCAGCAGCCACCGCTGGCGCGACGACGAACAAGGCGGCTCGCGACTGGTCGAGGGTGGCCCCGAAAACGGCATTTTCTGTCGCTACGACGGTAGTTTCACCATCCGCTGCCCGGAGTGCCGGCAACCGCTGGCCCCGGGCGACGAAGGCAGCGAGGCGCTGGAAGAAGCCCTCGCGGTCTGGTGCGACGCGCCCAACTCCGCCTACGTGGCCTGCCCCGGCTGCGCGGCCTGGACGCCGCTGACGCTATGGCGCTCGCCGGCTCACGACTTCGCGGTCGGCCACTTCGCCATCACCCTCTACGGCACGCATCTGCGCAGCCTGACCGACAACGACCACGATCATGCCGCCACCCTGCTCCGCCATCGCCTGGGCGACGTCGCAGGCGATTTCGCGGTGGTCTACGCCAGGGCCTGACTCGCCTCCGGCAGCGCTGCGCCCCCGTGGGAGCCGCTTCAGCGGCGAATGGGTGCTTGCGAGAACCCGGCCCGCTGCCGCGGGATCGCCGCTGAAGCGGCTCCCGCTAGAATCCTCACGACCTGGTTTCCACTCGGATCCTCAAGGCTTGGTTCTCCGGCCTCGGAGGCGCACCATTGGCGTTTGCCTTACTCCCCCCATCCCCGGAGATCGACGATGAACGATGCGCTGGCCGCGCTCTACCCTCAGCACCTTGCCACCTTGCGCGAGCGCACCGACACCGCGCTGGCGCGCGGCGGTTTCGAACACCTCGTCGTCCCGGCCGGCCGACCGATCACCAAGTTCCTGGACGACCAGGACTATCCGTTCATCGCCAATCCTCATTTCAAGCACTGGCTGCCGCTGGTCGACGCCCCGGGCAGCTGGCTGGTCTACACGCCCGGCGAGAAGCCCAAGCTGGTCTTCCTGCAGCCGCGCGACTACTGGCACGTGGTGCCGGAAGCGCCGTCGGGCTACTGGGTCGACCACTTCGACATCGTCATCGTGCGCAAGCCCGCCGATGCGATCGCGGAACTGCCGCAGTCGCTGGCCCGCTCGGCGATCATCGGCGACCAGTACTGCGCGCTGGACGAGGTCTGCGCGAACAATCCGCCAGCCGTGGTCGATCACCTGCATTACCACCGCGCCTTCAAGACGCCATACGAGATCGAGCTGATGCGCGAGGCGAGCCGTCGTGGCACGCGGGGTCACCGCGCAGCCGAACAGGCTTTCCGCCACGGTGAGAGCGAGCTCGGCATCCACTTCGCCTACCTCAAGGCCGTCGGCCAGATCGATGCCGAACTGCCGTACGCCAGCATCGTCGGCCTGAACGAGCACGGCGCCGTGCTGCATTACACGAACTTCGATCGCAAGGCGCCGGCCGAGAGCCGCTCCTTCCTGATCGACGCGGGTGCGAGCGCATCCGGCTACGCGAGCGATATCACGCGTACCTATGCCGGCAAGAACGTCGGTGAATTCCAGGCGCTGATCGATTCCGTCGATGCGGCCGAGCAGTCGTTCGTCGCGAAGGTGCGCGCTGGCCAGAGCTATCCCGAGCTGCACGTGCATGCCCATCACGTACTGGCGGGCGTGCTGCGCGAGCACGGCTTTATTCGCATGAGTGCCGAGAGCGCCGTGGAGTCCGGTGTGTCCTCGGCCTTCTTCCCGCACGGCCTCGGCCACGGCATCGGCCTGCAGGTGCACGACGTCGCCGGCTTTGCCGCCGGTGAAACCGGCGGCACCATCGCCAAGCCGGAAGGCCATCCGTACCTGCGTCTCACACGCAACCTCGAAGCCGGCATGGTGGTGACGATCGAGCCAGGCATCTACTTCATCGACATGCTGCTGGCGGAGTTGAAGAACAAGCCGTTCTCCAACGACATCGACTGGGCCAAGGTCGATGCGTTCCGCAAGTACGGCGGCATCCGCATCGAAGACGATGTGGTCTGCACCACGGGCGAACCGGAAAACCTCACGCGCGATGCGTTTGCGCTTATCTGAGCCGATCCTGTGTTGTGGGAGCCGATTCATCGGCGATCCCGCGGTAGCGGGCCAGGTTGGGGCAAGCACCCAATCGCCGCTGAAGCGGCTCCCACACGAACATCACTCTGTGACTCCGTTCAGGGCCCTTCGTGCTTCGGCATCGGGTCCCGCTTCAGTGTCGCTTCGTCGTCCGAGTGCACCTCGTACCACATCGCATTGAGGATGCCGAAGGCGGCGGCGAGGCCGAGGCCGAGGATCCAGGCGAAATACCACATGGCTGTTGCTCCTTCAGTACATGTTGTGCGATTTGCGCACGTGTTCGAGGGTGACCCGGCCGCGCATCACCCGGTAGACCCAGCCGGTGTAGAGCAGGATCAATGGGATGAAGACGACGGTCACGCCAAGCATGATCAGCAACGTGCCGCGGCTGGACGACGCGTCCCACACGGTGAGGCTCGAGGTCGGGTCGGCCGCTGACGGCATGAGGAACGGGAACAGCGCGAAGCCTGCGGAGAGAATGGTGCCGGCCACCGCCAGGCAGCTGCAGAAGAAACCCATGAAGCCGCGCTTGCCGACGAACAGCTGCAGACCGAGCGCTCCCAGAAAAGCCACCACCGGACCCGCCCAGAAGTAGGGATGCGTGAGATAGCTGGCGAACCACGACCCGCCGACAGCCACCTGCTTGCTCATCGGATTGGACAAGGCGTCCGTCACGACCGGGCCCGACACCGCATAACCGGGAATGCCATAGGCCAGCCAGATACCCGCCAGCACGAACAATACGATGTACACCGCCGAGGCGATGCGCGACACCTTGGCCGCACGTTCTGCGATCAGGTGATCGGCCTTCATCGCCGCCCAACTCGCCCCGTGCGCCAGCAGCATGCTCAGGCTGATCAACCCGGAGAGCAGCGCGAACGGGCGGAACAGCTGGAAGAAGCTGCCATCCCAGGTCATCCGCAAGTCGCCGTCGTAATGGAACGGCAGGCCGAGGAAGAGGTTGCCGAAAGCGACACCGCAGACCAGCATGACGATGACACCGGAGGCGATCAGGCAGGTATCCCAGACCGCACGCCAGCGTGGGTCGTCGACCTTCTCACGAAAGTTGAAGCCGACCGGGCGGATGATGAAAGCGACGAGCAGCACGAACATCGCCACGTAGAGGCCGGAGAACGAAGCGGCGTACAGCAGCGGCCACGCGGCGAACACGGCACCGCCGCCGAGGATGAACCACACCTGGTTGCCTTCCCAGGTCGGCTCGATCGTTTCCAGCAGCACGATGCGTTCGTGCTCGTCGCGACCGAGGATGCGCAGCAGCGCCGCGACCCCGAAATCGAAGCCGTCCATGATCGCAAAGCCGATCAGCAGGATGCCGATGAGGGCCCACCAGATCACCCGCAGTGTTTCGTAATCGAACATGGCGTTCTCCTCAGACCGTCTGCGCGGTGACGGGAATGGCGTCGGGCCGCTTCGGCCACATGCCCAGGCCATCCGGCCCCTTGCGTGCGAATTTGAGCATCAGGAAGCCGTCGACAAACGCCAGGGCCGTGTAGAACAACACGAAGCCGCTAAGCGATATCCAGATCTGCCCCGCCGTGAGCGACGAAGCGCCCAGGGCCGTTGGCAACACGCCTTCGATCGCCCAGGGCTGGCGCCCGTACTCGGCGACGATCCAGCCCAGTTCCGCTGCGACCCACGGCAGCGGCAGGCTCCACAGCGCCACCTTGAGGAAGCCGCGACCATCCAGTTGCCGTTTGCTCGAACGCCAGAACGCATAGGCGAAGAGGAAAATGAAGTACATGCCGCAGGCGACCATGATGCGGAACGACCAGAACAGCACGGGGACGTTCGGGATGGTGCTGTCCGCCGCACGCTGGATGTCCGCTGGCGTCGCCTTGCGCGGATCGTCCATGAACCGCTTCAACAACAGCGCGTAACCCATGTCCTTGTCATGCGCGGCGAGGATCGCCTTGGCCTGCTCGTCGCCCTTGTTCTCGCGCAACACGAGCATGGCGTCATAGGCCTTGATGCCGTCGGCGATGCGCAGCTTGGCATCGTCGACGAGCGCGGCGATACCGGGGATCGGCTGATCGATGGAGCGGGTGCCGATCAGGCCCATCACCCAGGGCACGCGGATGGCCGCGTGCGTTTCACGCGCCTTGGTATCGGGCAGACCGAACAGCGTGAACGACGCGGGCGCAGGCTCGGTCTCCCACATGGCCTCGATCGCCGCCATCTTCATTTTCTGGTTTTCGGACACGGTGTAACCGGACTCGTCGCCCAGGACCACGACCGACAACGACGCGGCGAGACCGAAGCTGGCAGCGACGGTGATCGAGCGCTTGGCGAAGTCCACGTTACGACCACGCAGCAGATACCAGGCGCTGATCGAAAGCACGAACATCGCGCCCATCGTGTAGCCGGCGCTCACCGTGTGCACGAACTTGGATTGCGCGACCGGGTTGAAGATGACCTCCTTGAACGAGGTGACCTCCATGCGCATCGTCTGCGGGTTGAAGGCGGCGCCGACCGGATTCTGCATCCATGCGTTGGCGATGAGGATCCACAAGGCGGAAAGGCTGGTCGCCAGGGCGAGGAACCAGGTCACCAGCATGTGCTTGAGCGGCGAGATGCGATCCCAGCCGAAGAAGAACAAGCCGACCAGGGTGCCTTCGAGGAAGAAGGCCATCATCCCTTCGATCGCCAGCGGCGCACCGAAGATATCGCCGACGTAGTGCGAGTAGTAAGCCCAGTTCGTACCGAACTGGAACTCCATGGTCACGCCGGTGGCCACGCCCATGGCGAAGTTGATGCCGAACAGCACGCCCCAGAACTGGGTCATGCGTTTCCATACCTCGCGACGTGTCATCACGTACACGCTTTCCATGATGGCGAGCATGAAGGCGAGACCGAGGGTGAGCGGCACGAAGAGGAAGTGATACAGCGCCGTCAATGCGAACTGCAGGCGCGACAGGCCGACGACATCGGGGTCGACGATCATGGCTTGGATCCCTGGGTAGAGGCGGAAGCGGGCGCGAGCATCCGTCCGACACCGGCGGGCGACACGTCCGCGCGGGGCAAGGGCCGGATGGCCACGTACCAGATGAGCATGAGCAGGGCGAGCTTGGCGACGACGATGACCGACAGCTCGAGGACCAGCCTCGGCAGGGGTTTCTTGTCGCGCCAGCGACGGCGCCCGGGTAGAACGTCGACAACCATGGGTGCGACTCCCTCGATTCCCTGAACATCTGCCGGGCATCGTATGCCGGGCGAGCCAACCGCGATCCATGGCCGATTGTCGCAACCGGCTGACCGCGTATCCTTCGGTTTCCCCTTCTCGCCCAAGCCTACCTCCGGGATGACCCTGAATAAAGTGCGCTACGCCTCAGTCGATGTCATACGCGGATTGGCGGTGGCGGCCATGATCCAGGTCAACAATCCAGGCGATTGGGGCCATGTGTGGTGGCCTCTTGAGCATGCCCAATGGAATGGCTGCACGCCTACCGACCTGATTTTTCCCCTGTTCCTCTTCGTCGTGGGCGTGTCGGTGTCGTTGGCCATCGTGCCACGTATCGAGGCCGGCGCAGAACATGCGCCTATTCGGCATGCGGCGTTGCGCCGCGCCGCCCGTATCGCCGGGTTGGGCCTGTTGTTGAACCTGATGGCCTGGATCGCGATACCCGAAGCACACCTGCGCCTTCCCGGCGTCCTGCAGAGAATCGGTATCTGTTTCGCCGCGGCGGCGTTACTTGCCATCGATACGCGGCCGCGTACGCGTGATGTCATCGGCGTGCTGCTCCTGACCGGCTACGGCGCACTGCTTCTCGCCGGTGGCTCGCTCGATCCCTGGGTCAACATCGTCAGTCGCGTGGATACCGCGGTGCTCGGCAACGTCGTCTACACCACGGACCCCGCGACCGGAAGGGGCCACGACCCCGAGGGCCTGCTCGCCACGCTGCCCGCGTTGGCGACCACTCTGCTCGGCATGCGCGCCGGGACATGGCTCCGTGCCGGCGACACGCGCCGCCTGCTCGTCGCAGCCGTCGTCTGCGCTGTGGCCGGTTGGCTGCTCCAGCCCCTTTGGCCGTTCAACAAGAATCTGTGGACGCCGAGTTATGTACTGTGGAGCGGCGGCTGGTCTTTCGCCCTGTTGGCACTCTTCCATGTGCTGATCGACAAACGTGGCTGGAAGCTTCCAGGTCGCGCTTTCGGCGTCAACGCCGTCGCGGCGTATGCGGGGTCCGGCCTGATGGTCTACCTGTTGATCTGGCTCGGCATCGCCGCACCGCTTTACCAGTTGGCCTTCGCTTCATGGATGACGCCGCTGTTCGGGCCCTATGTGCCTTCGGCCGCGTGGGGCGTGGTCTTCGTCGCGATCTGGTTGCTCATCGTCCGCTGGATGGACAAACGCGGGATCTACCTCAAAGTCTGACGAGATGGACTTGCGAGCGGCTGTGGGGGGCGGGGGCCACCCCGCTTTCGTCAGCGCTCGAGCGCCTCGGGGGACTTCGGCACCATCGCCGTCAGCACATCCGGCGCGCCCTTGGTGACGGCGACATCGTCTTCGATGCGGATGCCGATGCCACGCCAGCGTTCGTCGACGGTCTTGTCGCCCGGCGGCACGTAGATACCGGGTTCGACGGTGACGACCATACCTTCCTCGAGCACGCGGGGCTCGCCGTCGATGCGATAGTCGCCGACATCGTGCACATCCAGACCCAGCCAGTGGCCGGTCTTGCTGGGGAAGTAGGCCTTGTAGCTGCCCTCGGCGATCGCACGCCCGGCGCCACCCTTGAGGATGCCGACGGCGCAGAGACCCTCGGCAATCACGCGGACGGCGGCGTCATGCGCGTCGCCAAAGGAGCGGCCGGGACGCACCGCGTCGATCGCGGCCAGTTGCGCGTCGTGAACGATGTCGTAGAGCGCGCGCTGGGCGGTACTGAAACGACCACCCACCGGGAAGGTGCGGGTAATGTCCGAGGCGTAGCATTCGACCTCGGCACCGGCGTCGATCAGGAGCAGGTCGCCGTCTTTCAGCGTGGCGCGGTTCGCCTGGTAGTGCATGATGCAGGCGTTGGCACCGCCGGCGATGGTTGGCGGGAACGCCGGTACCGCACCCTGACTGCGGATGCTGCGCAGGATCTCGCCTTCGATCTCGTATTCGGCCACGCCGGGGCGAGCCAGCGCCATGGCGGCCAGATGCGCCGCGCCGGCCACCTCGCCCGCCCGACGCATCAGCGCGAGTTCGTCGCGCGACTTGAACAGGCGCAGGTCGTGCAGCAGGTGGCCGAGGGCGACCAGGTCCTTCGGCACGACACCACCGCCGCGCGCCGTGCGCAGGCGGCGCATCCAGCCCAGCAGCCGCGCATCGAAGTCCGGCTCCTGGCCGAAGTGGCAGTAGACCCGCGCCCTGCCCTCGATCATGCCGGGCAGGATGTCGTCGATATCGTCGATGGGAAAGGCGTCGTCGAGGCGCAACTCGCGCGCGGCGCGGTCGGTGCCCATGCGCTCGCCATCCCAACGCTCCCGCTCGGCGTCGCGTTCCCGGCAGAAGAGCACGGTTTCGCCATGGGCCCGACCGGGCAGCAGGGCGAGCACGGCCTCGGGCTCGCCGAAGCCCGTAAGGTAATGGAAATCGGAATCCTGCCGGTAGGGCCACGGGGCGTCGGCATTGCGCATGCGCTCGGGAGCCGCCGCGAGGATCAGGACCGACTCCTCGCCAGCCATGCGCATCAGCTCCCGGCGGCGCCGGGCGTACTCGGCAGCGGCGATCAATGCAGGGTGTCGCTGGCCGGTCGTGATACGCGACTGAATTCGGCGTGCAGCAGCAACGCGCCGGTGCGGACGTACTCTTCGATCTCGGTCAGGTTCTCGTCGTTGACGTCGTCGTCCTTGTCGAACTCGAACTCCGTCGTGGCGATGCCGGCCATGTCGGTAAGCACTTCGCGCGCTTCCTCGCTCATGGTCTTGTTGGCTTCCGCCGAACCGCCCAGGCCGAAACCACCGAGGAAACCCTCGGCCCACTCGCTCAGGCCCTCCGCACGCTCGCGAATCGGGGCGTCGTCGTCCGGCAACCACGGCGAGAAGGTCAGCTCGGGATCGGCCAGCCATTCCTCGGTCTGGTGACGGAGGCGGTTGAGCATGCCCTGCTCGTCCGCCGTCGGCGCCTGGTCCGGCTCGAGTTCGAGCGCCGCCAGCACCGACCCGTGCGGGAAACGGCCCCCGGCACTGATGTAACCCACCAGGGCGCCATGGAATTCGCTTACCGACATGGCCAGCTTGCACCGCCCGATGAGTTCGGCGACCTCTTCGGGATCGACGGTCTGATTGGCCGACATGGGGGTACTCCTCGAGAACGTTGCCCCGCAGTCTAATGCAGGTGCCTTCACGCCGTCCTTGGCCTCGATCGTCACCCCCTGCCGACAAGCGCGAACGTCCTGTTATAGTCCGCGCATGACGAACCCGGATGCCTTCAAAGCCGAAGTGGATGCCCTGAGCGCGACGCTCGACCGGCTCGTCGATACCGTTCGCCGTCTCAACGAGGAAAACCGCAGCCTGCGGCACAGCCAGGAACAGCTGGCGAACGAACGTGCGGGACTCATGGCGCGCAACGAACAGGCGCGCGGCCGTGTCGAAGCGATGATCCAGCGCCTCAAGGCGCTCGAGAACACGGGCTGATCTGTCACATGAATGCCACCGCCAGCGAACCGGTATCCCTCCGCCTTCTCGACCGCGAATTCCATATCGCGTGCGCACCGGAGGAACGGGCCGGCCTGATCGCCGCCGCCCAGTTCCTCGACGGCAAGATGCGCGAACTCAAATCCAATGCCAAGGTGCCCGGTTTCGACCGGATCGCCGTCCTGACGGCCGTCAGCATCGCCCACGAGCTGCTTTCGCTGAGAAAGGAGCACGAGTCGCAGGAACGGGTGCTGACCGACGGACTGGCTTCCCTTCGCAAGAAGCTTGATGGTCTGCTCGACGCACCGGTAAAATAGCCGCAGGCGTTCCCTGCGGTGTTCGCCAGCGCACTTTACATTTGCCTTGTTCCTACATACGACCCCGGGTCGGCTTTTCGTGGCTGTTGTGCATGTCCGCCTTCGTGCGGAAAGCCTGGATGCCGCGTAGCTCTCCCACCTGATCCTTTGGATCAAGGTCGTTTGGTGCGCAGCGGCATCGCGGAGAACGCCTCTCCTTAATCAGCCGATCGGCCCCCAGGCCGGTCAGCGCCCCTGTCGCGGCACCGGCTGGGGCGGCTCGACGGCAACCTTCGACCGTGCCGTTCAGCTGGGCTCCCCATGTCAAAGCTTCCCGAGAGACGCGAACTTCGAGCCGACCTCGTCCAGCGCCGACGCCAGCTGAAGCCGGCCGAGCGCGTTGCGGCGGCCCAGGGCCTGCGCCGTTCGCTCGAACAACTGCCCGAGTTCCTCACCGATAAACACGTGGCCGGCTACTGGGCCACGGGCGGCGAGCTGCCGCTCAACCTGGCCATCGCGCCGCTCGCCGAGCGCGGCCAGACCTTCTACCTGCCTATCGTGACCAAGTCGGGCGGCAAGCGCCGGCTGACCTTCGCCCCGTGGACCACGGGCGAGGACGTCGAATCCAACGACATGGGCATCCCCGAGCCCAGGGCCTCGGAGCGTACCGTCGAGGCCAGCAAGCTCGACCTCGTACTGGTCCCCCTGCTCGGCTTCGACCGCAAGGGCAATCGCCTCGGTTTCGGTGGCGGCTATTACGACCGCAGCTTCGAGTTCCTGCATGGCCAGGCGCGTCCGGCGCAGCCCCTGCTGGTCGGCGTGGGTTATCACTTCCAGGAACTCGACGCGATCACGACGGCCGAATGGGACATCTCGCTCGACTACATCGCGACGGACAAAGAACTGATCGACTGCACCGGTGGCGCCGTATGAAGTATTGGCTCATGAAATCCGAGCCGGATGCTTTCTCCATCGATGACCTCAAGCGCAAAGGCACCGAACCCTGGGATGGCGTGCGCAACTACCAGGCGCGCAACTTCATGCGCGACGGCATGAAGGTCGGCGACAAGATCTTCTTCTACCATTCGAACACCGAGATTCCGGGCATCGTCGGCATCGCTACCGTTGCCTCGCCGGCTTACCCGGACGAGAGCCAGTTCAACAAGAAATCCAAGTACTACGACGAGAAAGCGACCCGCGAGGAACCGCGCTGGGTGCTGATCGACGTGAAGTTCGAGCGCAAGCTCGCGCGTACCATTTCGCTCGAAGAACTGAAGAACCGCGACGAACTCGTCGACATGCCGTTGGTGCGCAAAGGAAACCGCCTGTCGGTCATGCCGGTCGCCAAGAGCGACTGGGATTTCATCCTCACGCTGGAAAAGCCATGAGCCAGGACAACGAGAAGCGTCTCGCCGCCGAGACCGCGGCGCATCGTTACGTCGAGAACGGTACGTTCAAGGGCGGCATCATCGGCGTGGGCACGGGTTCCACGGTGAATTTCTTCATCGATGCGCTCGCCCCCTTCCGCGACAAGATCAAGGCCGCGGTGTCCAGTTCGGAAGCCTCGAGCGATCGGCTGCGCAAGCTCGGCATCGACGTACTCGACCTCAACGCCGCTGGCCGCCTGGATCTCTACGTGGATGGCGCCGACGAGTGCGACCCGCAGAAACGCCTGATCAAGGGCGGTGGTGCGGCGCTCACGCGCGAAAAGATCGTTGCTGCCGCATCGGACAAGTTCGTCTGCATCGTCGACTCCACCAAGATGGTGGACGTCCTGGGCAAGTTTCCCCTGCCGATCGAAGTGATCCCGATGGCGCGCAGCCTCGTCGCCCGCGAAATCGTCGCCCTCGGTGGCCAGCCCGTGTGGCGCGACGGCGTCGTCACCGACAACGGCAACTGGATCCTCGACGTGCACAACTGGCGCATCACCCAGCCAGTGGAGCTCGAGGCCACGCTCAACCAGATCGTCGGCGTGGTGGCCGTCGGCCTGTTCGCGAAGCGCCCGGCCGATGTCGTGATCGTGGGCAATCGCGAGATCTGAAAAGCCATGGGGGAGCCGCTTCAGCGGCGAAAAGCCAGCAGGGCGGTTTAGCGAACGGCCCCCATCGCCGGCATAGCCGGCTCCCACACAAGCCGGTGTACCCTCTCGCCCCATGACGTTCGAATCCATTCTCCTCATTGTCCTGCTGGTGCTCGCACTGGCTTGTCTGGGCCTGTTGGTGCTCCTGCTTTCCCGCGGCAAGCAGGACGACGGCAACGCCGGTCGCCTCGACGCCCTGCGCGAAGACAGCCGCCGCCTGGAAGGCGTGCTCCGCGACGAACAACGTGCCGGCCGTGGCGAGCTGGGCGACAGCTTCAGCCAGTTTCGCGGCCACGTGCAGGAACAGATGCAGCTTGCCGCCGAACGGCAGCACGAGCGCATCGAAGGCTTCGGGCGCCGCCTCGACCAGCTCACCGAACGCACCGACATCGGCCTGCAGACCCTGCGCCAGGGCCTGGCCGACGATGCGCGCAAGACCCGCGAGGAATCCGCGCTCACCCTCAAGCACTTCGGCGAACTGCTCGACCAGCGCTTCGCCGCACTGACGACCGATAACGAGAAACGCCTCGGCGAGATCCGCGCCACGCTGGAAACCCGGCTGGCGGCAATCCAGCAGGACAACGCGGCCAAGCTCGAGCAGATGCGCGCCACGGTGGACGAGAAGCTCCAGTCCACCCTCGAAACCCGCCTGGGCCAGTCGTTCCAGCTGGTGTCCGAGCGCCTGGAGGCTGTCCAGCGTGGGCTCGGCGAAATGCAGGCCCTTGCCGCCGGCGTGGGCGACCTCAAGCGCGTGCTGACCAACGTGAAGACCCGCGGCACCTTCGGCGAGGTTCAGCTTGGCGCCCTGCTGGAACAGATCCTCGTGGCCGAACAGTACGCGGCCAACGTCGCTACCGTACCCGGCTCGGCCGACCGCGTGGAGTATGCGATCCGCCTGCCCGGCACCGAGGACGGCACCCCGGTGTGGCTGCCGATCGACGCCAAATACCCGATCGAGGACTACCAGCGCCTGCTCGACTTCCAGGACGCCGCCGATGCCGATGGCGTCCTCGTCGCCGGTAAAGCCCTGGAACTGCGCGTCCGCGAGGAGGCCAAGCGGATCCACAGCAAGTACGTGGCCCCGCCGCACACCACCGACTTCGCCATCCTGTTCCTGCCCACCGAAGGCCTCTACGCCGAGGTGATTCGCCGGCCGGGCCTGTCCGACCAGCTGCAGCGCGAGTACCGCGTCACCATCGCCGGCCCGACCACGCTCACCGCCCTGCTCAACAGCCTGCAGATGGGTTTTCGCACCCTGGCCATCGAGAAGCGCTCTTCCGAGGTGTGGCAGGTGCTCGGCGCGGTCAAGAACGAGTTCAGCAAGTTCGGCACGGTGCTGGAACGGACGCGCAAGCAACTGGACACGGTGCGCAACAGCATCGACAGCGCCGGCACCCGTACCCGGGCCATCGAGCGCAAGCTGCGGGGGGTGGAGTCACTGACCGGCGACCAGTCCCAGGCCCTGCTGGAGCTGCCGGCGGACCTCGACGAGACGGAAGCCGAGGCCTCGCCGGATCAGTCCGAGGACTAACACCGGGGCCGGCTTTGTGTGGGCGTGTGTCGGCGGTGGGGTCGGCGGCCAAACCGCTTTGTGGGCTTTTCGCCGCTGAAGCGGCTCCCACATTCCTTATACAATAGGCGTTTGATCCCCGAGGAATCCCCCGATGAGCGACGACGCCAAGTCCCGCCCGGTCACCCGCGAACAGGCGGAAGAAGCGGTACGCACGCTCCTGATGTGGGCGGGTGAGGATCCCAAACGCGAGGGTCTGCTGGATACGCCCAAGCGCGTGGTCAAGGCGTACTCGGACTGGTTCAAGGGTTACGACGAAGATCCGGCCGAATACCTGCGCCGTACCTTCAAGGAAGTCGACGGCTACGACGAAATGATCGTCCTGCGCGACATCGAATTCGAAAGCCATTGCGAACACCACATGGCGCCGATCATCGGCCGCGCGCATGTCGGCTACGTGCCGACCGACCGCGTCGTCGGCATCAGCAAGCTGGCCCGCGTGGTCGACGGCTTCGCGCGTCGCTTCCAGGTGCAGGAAAAGCTCACCGCGCAGATCGCCCACTGCATCGAAGACACCTTGCGTCCCCGCGGCGTCGGCGTCGTGATCGATGCCAGCCACGAATGCATGACCACCCGCGGCGTGCACAAGCGCGGCGTGTCCATGGTCACCAGCCAGATGCTCGGCAGCTTCCGCGAAGATCCCCGCACGCGCAGCGAGTTCCTTCGCTTCGTCGGCGTCGACCGTCGCTGACGTTGAGCGGACCGACCGACACCACCCTCCACGACGAACGCCTGCAGGATCTCTTCCGCGACGGCTTCGTCGCCGAGGACCTCCCCGCCGTCTTCCCGCTGCTGCGCGGGCGTGGGTTGCTGCGTGCGTTCTCGGCGCTCTTCCATGGCGGCGAAGCCCAGGTCCTGCTGCGCCTGCTGGTGCTGCGCACGCTGGGCGCACGCGCGCATGCCCCGGAGTGGACACCGCAGGAGATCCGCGATCACCTGGCCTTCGTCGACACGGTGAAGCTGGAAACCGTGGTGCAGCGCCTGAAGGACCACGAACTCCTCGTCTACGACAACGAAACGCAGCGTTATCGTGTCGGCCCGCTTGGCCGCAAGGCACTTGGCGCGCTCGCCGTGATGCTGGAGTTCGAGAACGACGATGACGACGGCCTCGGCTATCTCACCGCGCAGCTGGCCGCCGGCCAGGCCGTCGGCCGGGTGTCGGTGGACGAACTCGGTCACCTGCTCTCGCGCCTGAGCGAGCTGAAGGAAGACTTCGATCGCGCCGTCCTCTCCGGTTCCGAACATCGCATCCGTCGCGCCGCCGAGCGTCTGGATTCGGTATGGACCTGGGTGGAAAAAGGCACCGAGGTCGTCGCCGGCATCACGGAAAAGGAAGAGCTCGAACCGGCGGCACACCGCCTCGCCCAGGCGGTCGGCCGTGCGCAAAGCGCCCTGCTGCGCCAGGCCGGCATCTTCCAGCGCGAGCTCAACAAGATCGACCAGCATCGCGTGCATCTGGGCCGTACCGGCCTGTCGTCATCCGATCTGGTCGGCTGGTTGCGCGCGCTCGATGTCGACGCCCTGGCCGCGTTCGAGGACGGCCAACTGCTCATGCCGCTGCCGGCGCCCTTCATCCACGACCAGATCGCCCTCGATGTCGCCGAGTTCGAACTGCTCGAACGCGAGCGTCTCGCTGCCGAAAGCACCGCGCTTCCGGGCGCCGAAGAGCCACCGGACACCGCCGACCTGCCGATGGACGAGGAAGACTTGCGCTTCCTCGAGCACTGGCACAGCGAACTCGCCGCGATCGCGACGCCGCGCGAACTCGCCGACACCCTGATCGGCGACGACTATGCGCTGTCCGCCTACCGGCTCTCCCTGCTCGGCCTGCTCGGCGACCCCGAATCGGCCGCGCTGGAAGGCGGCACGGCCGAGCTCGCGCGGCTGCCGCTCACGCTGGAAATCGAGCCGATCCTGATCGAGACCGACCTGCCCCAGATCGCCCTGGTGAGTTCCGGACGACTGCGTCCGCGAACCGCCGCGAAGGACACTCCCGATGCATGATGAAACCGCCACCCTGGTCACCCGGCTGCTCGCCCAGCGCTGGCTGCCGCGCGACGATGTCCAGGCGCGCAAGGCCCTGCTCGACGAAGCCTTCCGCGAAGAACTCGACCGCCGTCTCGAAGCGGTCGGCCTGGAGCTGCGCGAACACCCCTACGCCGCGTATATCGGCCTGGCGGTGGCGCGAAAGAGCGAGCGCGCCGTCTTCGGCGGCAGCGACAGCTGGATCTCGAACACCTTGCAGCTGGACCGCGACGGGGTCGCGCTGCTCGTCGTCATCTGGGCGCTGATCGTGTTGCCGAAGCGGCAGCGCCAGGTCGAGCGCCAGGACGTCGAAGCGGCCGCCTCTCAGAGCCAGATGTTCGCCGAGCAGAAACCCATTCCACGCGACCCGACGATGTCGCCGGTGATCGCCGAGCGCACCCTGCTTGCCGACTTCGGCGAGAAGCTCGGCGGCAAGACGCGCGTCGGCTTCAATCTGGGCACGCTGAACCGGCTCGGCTTCATCGTCCGCCGCAAGGGCGACGTCGCCGAGGGCCCGCTGCTCGACCTCGCTTTCGATTACGAACGCACCGCACGGCGCATCCTCGATGGCGCCCTCGGCGACCTGCTCGCCGAAGCCGCCGCACGTCCGCCTGCGGCTCCGGCGGACGACAACGACATCGACGACGAACCGATGGACGAGACCGAGGAGAACGCCGATGTTTGATTTCCGCAGCCTCGAAGTCGTCCACTGGGATTACTGGCAACGCTTCATCCTGCCGCTGGACACCAACATCGTCACCGTCGTGGGCCCGAACGGCTCGGGCAAGACCACACTGCTCGACGCCTTGCGCACCCTGCTCACGATCGACTGTGCCGGCAACCGCGACTACAAGAGCTACCTGCGTCACAACGGCAAGCCCTTCGCGTGGTTGCGCGCCCGTGTGGGCAATACACCGGGACCCAGCGGCGAGCGTCCGTTCTTCCCGCTGATGGACCGCGAGGTCACCCTCGCCTGCCGCATCCAGAAGAAAGGCGGCGAGTGGACGCGGCAATACGCCGTCGTCGGCGGTGATGTGAGCGTCGAAGAGATCGAGGCGCGCAACGACTTCCTCGGCCTGCGCGAATACCGTGTGCGCCTGGAAGGCGCCGGCCTGTCGCAGGCGATCCGCCGCGTTCTGACGCTCGAGCAGGGCGCCACCGACAAACTCTGCCAGATGCCGCCGAAGGCGCTGCTCGACCTGGTCTTCGATGTGTTCGGCGACAAGGCCGTGCTCGACGATTACCAGCGCGCGCGCAACGAACAAAACGAAGCCGATCGCGAACAGCATGGCCTGGAGCATCAGCTTTCCCTCATCGGCGTCAGCCTGCAGGAGGCCGAGGCCCGTGCACGCTCGTTCCAGGAATGGAACGCGCTCAAGAGCGAGCGCGTGGATCTGGTCGCCGACATCCTGCCGCGCACCGAACTGGCCGAGCTCGTTGCGGGCATCCGCGGCGCGCGTCCGCCGCTGACCGGGGTGAAGCGTCGTGTCGGCGAGCTGGAGGCACGCGATGGCGAGCTGACGCGTCAGCTGGGCGAGTTCGACGCCAATGGCGACACCTTGCGCGGCGAACAGCACGAAGCGGACCTCGCCCGTCAGCAGACGCAGAAGAGCCTCGACGCCGCACGCGCCGAGCTCGCCCAGAACGACCTGCTGATCAAGCAGGAGTCGCGCCTGCGCGAGATGGTTGCCGCGCAGGGCGGGGCCGACCATGAGCGTCTGGCCGACGTGGCCCGCGACGCGCGCGCGCGGGTGAACGCGCTGCAGGGCGAAGAAACCACCCTGCGCCAGCAACTGGCCACCCTCACCAGCCAGCTATCGGCGTGGCGCAGTGGCCGCCGTTATACGCCCGACTTCGAAGCCGACTTCCGCCGCGCTCTCGAAGCCGCGGGTATCCGTCACAGCATGCTCAGCGAGATCGTCGAGATCGTCGAGCCGCGCTGGCAACCCGCCGTGGAAGCGGTGCTGGCCGGTTATCGCCATGTCGTCCTGCTCGACGATCCCCGCGACCGCGAGAAGGCCTGGAAGCTGGGCGAACAGCATCGCTACAAGCACTTCGTCGTCGCCGATCGCGCGCCGGCGGAAACCGCCACGCGCGGCTCCTTGCTCGAGGTGGTCGAGTTTTCCGCCGCAGCACCGGATTGGTTGCTGCGCAACCTGGACCGTATCCGTCGCGTCGAGGATATTTCCGACGGTTCGACGTTCGGCCGCGAACAGGACTGGATCACGCCACAGGGCTACTTTCGCGAGCGCCGCGGCGGCCGCCACCTCGGCGTCGACGACATGTACTTCGGTGCCGCCGCGCGCGATCGACAATTGCGCGACGGCGAGGCGAAGCTACGCGATATCGAAGGCCGCCTTCGCGATATCGCCGACGAACGCAAGCAAGTCCTTGCCCGGGCGACCGACGCCGAGGCCGTACTGCGTGGCGCCAGCGCCAGCAGCCAGTTGGCCGACCGCGCGGACGAGTTCAACGAAGCGCGCGAACAACAGGCACGGCTGCGCGAAGACGTCCAGCGCACCGCGGACAGTCACGTGGCGGCGGAGACCCACTACGAGGCGGTGCGCGAGAAGCGCCTGAAGACATCCAACGCGCGTGACAACGCCGCGCGCGAACAGCGCGCCGTGCAGAACCAGCTTGCCGACGCCGTGCGCCAGCACCACCAGTTGCGCAACGACCAGATCGAACGACTGAAGGCCTTCCGTGCGAAACGTGCGCATGTCGGCCTTGCCCAGCGCAGTCGCGCCGCGATGGCGGCGTTACGCGAACGCTACGAGTCGCCTGCGGCCGTGCGTCGTGAAATCGAGCGTATCGAGCGCCGCCTCGAAGAAGGTCACTGGGAACAGGACGCCAGCGTGGTCGCCCTGCGCGAGAAGCTCTGGACCGACCACGACGGCCTGAAACTGGATCTCGACAAGCGTCGTATCCACCTCGAGCGGGCATCGCGGATCACCCACGAGGCGCGCGGCGCGTACATCCAGGTCCTGCGCAACACCGTTCGTCGCTATGCCAAGAATCTCAAGGTGCTGGCCGAACTGGCCGGTATCGGTGTGGACGTCGACCTGCCCGAGCTAAGCAACGACGATCTCGCGCTGGCGTCGGCGGCGCTCCACGTGCGTTTCGAGTTCGACAAGAAGGGCTGGATCGGCATGGACGATGGCGAGGCATCGGGTGGCCAGCAGGTGATGAAGTCGCTGCTGCTCCTGGTCGCCCTGATGCGCGACGAGGATCGTCCCGGCGGTTTCGTCTTCATCGACGAGCCCTTCGCGCACCTGGACATCTTCAACATCGACAAGGTGGGCGCCTTCCTCAAGTCGACCCGCGCCCAGTACATCCTGACGACGCCGGCCACCCATAACGTCAATGTGTTCCAGCCTTCGGAGCTCACCCTGGTCACCAGCAAGCGGCGGCCCGGGGCGACCTGGGCGCAGCCGCTGGCGGTCTTACGCAGGCGGACGGCGGCAGCGTGACCCGGAGTGGACAGCTTTCGCCCTGGGGTAGCCCCGACGCCCGCGGCATCCGTGCGTGTTTCGACAGCAAGCGGACCAAAGGGCGGATGGAGCGAGCAGGAGGCACTTGACCTCATCGCCTGGTTTTGACGCTCGATACCTTGATCCGCTCGAAACGCCCCTTGGCTCCAACCGACCAGGGAACCAAGAATATGGCAGGGGGCTTCGTTGCCTCTGCTTGCTCGACGATTCGCGGCCACCACTGAACAAGTCGAGCGGCCTTATCGAAGAACGGCTGGCCTTGCCAACCCTTGGCGAGGACGAAGACGGCCATGCTGAGAGTCGCGATGGTATCGCGCTCGTTGGGACGTCGGTGGTGATGGTCCTGCGTAATATGAACGTGAACGCCCAACTTTGATGTTTCCAGCAGGAGTTCGACGTCCGGCGTCCCGCGGGGAACGACAGCCGTGACGTGAGTAACTGAGTGCCCATCGTCTTCGGCGAGACAATGCAGAGCACGAGCCAGAGCGGGAGGCAGGTTCTCGTCGAGCTGGGCTCTCACCTGAAACGCTCGGCCTCGAACTGCACTGCTCTTCTGACGCAAGATAGTGACACCTCGAAATAGCGAGCGACGCGCCTCTCGTCGCCGCCTTCGGCGACCACGGCAGTCGCGAGAGCTATCGTCGGCACGCCGGAGGCGCTCAAGATCGGCTTACCAAACCCCCTCGACGGATCCAGGACGACGGCCTTCGATCTCCTCAGCGGGTACCATCGAGTCGCTTCACCGCGTGAATCCAGCTCGACGCCCTCGCGAATCGAGGATCCGATGATCTTCTGAATGACTACGCGTTGCCGAGCGGGATCGGCGAGCGAACGTTCGCCGATCTCATCGACAGTCCTGAGAAAAATCTCTTTTCCGTCCGTTCGAAAGTGCGGGGACGTAAACGGATAGGGAGAAGACCGCTGCTGCCGTGCGATTTCGAACATCCTTCTTACAACGGCGAGCGAAACGCCCTCCGCCCGAAGTGCCCGGACAAACCGGAGTTCGATCAGGTCTTTGAACCCGATGCCGTCGACACCCGATCCAGCCAGTTGTGACCTCCAAAGCCTCCCGTTCATCCACCGACGCAGCTGATGAGACGGTGCGCCAATGTACGTTGCGGCTTCGGCAAAGGAATAGAGTCCGATACCTACGAGCGGGATTGAATTGCGAGCTTTGGTCATCCCCCAATTCTATCTGACGCAAATTATCGGAGTGCCGGGGCAGACTAACCGCCGCGGCCCGCTCTCTGCCATTTTGACTGTGAGCCATAGCGGACTTGAAGTCAGTAGAGCCCCGTCTCACCCGGCACCGGATAGTCTTCGCCGGCGCTATCGAGCGCATCGTCGTTCGCGTGGGTCGGACGGTAACGTGTCGGATCGTGCTCGTCGTACTCGTCCTGTGTGAGCGCCTTGCGACGAGCGAGCAGCCACGCCGTGGCTAACGCGCCGACGCCGAGACCGACGCCGATCGCGATGCCCAGACCCTTGCGGCCTCGCCCCGATCGGCCGTTGCGTGTCAGCGCCTTGGTCGAGGCCAGGGCCTGACTGGCCAGCGTGCCGGCACGCCCGGCATAGCCACGCGCCAGCTCGTACGCCTCGCGCGGTGGGTAGTCCTGGACAAGTTGCCGGGCATGCGCGAGGAGCTCCTCGCTGATGGTCTTGTGGCGCAGGAAGGTCATCGGTGGTCTCCTCTCAAGTGCAGGCCACCACCGTGACGTCCACGATGTGATGAGAACGCAGCGATCCCGTTCTGACCGGTTAACGGGACCGCCGCCACCCGGCAATCAGCCGAGGCTTTCCAGCCACTCGGTGTCCGAGCCTTCCTCGACACCTTCGAACAGGAAGGTCGACAGATAGCGCTCGCCGGTATCGGGAAGCATGGCGAGGATCACGCTGTCCTTGGCGGCGCCCTCGGCGAAGGCCAGGGCCGCGGCCACCGTCGCGCCGGCCGATACGCCGACGAACAACCCTTCCTCCTTGGCCAGCCGTCGCGCGGTGTCGCGGGCGAGCACCTCGTCGACTGGGAGATTGAGGTCGAAGATCGTCCGGTTGAGCACCTCGGGCACGAAGTCCGGTGTCCAGCCCTGGATCTTGTGCGGCGACCACGGCTTTTCCGCGAGCAGGGGGGCGGCCGTGGGTTCGGAGACGACGATCTTCACGTCGGGGCGGGCCAGTTTGAGCATCTCGCCCACGCCCGTCAGCGTGCCGCCGGTGCCCCAACCGGTGACGAAAGCATCCAGTCGGCGGCCGGCGAAGTCCTGGAGAATCTCCGCGGCGGTGGTGCTGCGGTGATACGCCGGGTTGGCCGGGTTGGCGAACTGGCGCGGCAGGAACCAGCCGTGCCGGGCGGCCAGCTCCTCGGCACGGCGGACCATGCCGCTGCCGCGTTCGGCGGCGGGGGTGAGAATGACCTTCGCGCCATAGGCGCGCATCAGCTTGCGGCGCTCGATGGAGAAGCTGTCCGCCATGGTCGCGACGAACTTGTAGCCCTTCGCCGCGCAGACCATCGCCAGCGCGACGCCGGTGTTTCCCGACGTGGCCTCGACGACGGTGTCGCCGGGCTTCAGCAGGCCCTTCTGCTCGGCATCGAGGATGACCGCGATGGCGAGGCGATCCTTCACCGAGCCGCCGGGATTGAACGACTCGACCTTGGCGTAAAGGGTGACGTGGGACGGCGCCAGGCGGTGGAGGCGGACGATGGGCGTGCGGCCGATCGTGTCGAGGATGCTGTCGTAGATCATCGGCGTTTCCCTTGTGGCGAGGGTAAGGCCTCAAAGGTACTCCCACGATGCATGGGGCGACAAACACGGGCCGATCGCGCAGACTGCCGCCCCATGAATCGACGTCCATACGCCATCGCGGTCTTCGCCTTCCTCGCCGGTGGCGCACTGGCCCAGGACTACCCGCGCACGCCAGCGGAGTACCTGCGGCGGATGGACACGAACGGGGACGGCCGGATCGACGAAGCCGAGTACGTCCGCTACATGAGCCAGGGCTTCCTGCGCATGGATGTGAATGGGGATGGCGTCATCGACGCCAACGACGGACCGACCCGGCCCGGCGGGCGCCCCATCCATCTCGACGAGTTCCAGCGCAACCTGATCCACCAGTTCCACAAGCTGGACCGGAACAAGGACGGCTACCTCGATGCGAAGGAGCTGGCGCAGCCACCGATGTGACGTCGCCGGCGCCAGCCGCTGCTCAGGCTTTCAGCTTGCGGCCGAGGAAGTCGCGGATGTAACCGGCGATCTCGTTCGCATGCGTCTCCAGCGCAAAGTGCCCCGTGTCCAGAAAATGCACTTCGGCCTCCGGAAGGTCGCGCTTGTAGGCCTCGGCGCCCGGCGGAAGGAAGAACGGATCGTGTTTGCCCCAGACCGCCAGCAGCGGTGGCTGGTGCTCGCGGAAATACGCCTGGAACGCCGGGTAGAGCGCCACGTTGCTGCGGTAGTCGAGGATGAGGTCGAGCTGGATCTCGTCGGCACCCGGTCGGCCCATGTAGGCGATGTCCAACGTATAGCCATCCGGCGATAACCGGCTCAGGTCGGTGCCCGTGCCGTACTGGATGTCACGGATGGTTTCCGGCGCCAGGGCGTCGCGGGTGGCTTCCCGATGCGCCGGCGTGGGCTCGCGCCAGTAGCGCTGCCAGGATTCCCAGCCCGCGCTGAAGCCATCGAGATAGGCGTTACCGTTCTGCGTGACGATCGCGGTCACCCGCTCCGGATGGGCGAGCGCCAGGCGCAGGCCGGTGGGCGCGCCGTAGTCGAAGATATAGAGCGCGTACCTGGTCAGGCCGATGGCGTCGACGAAGCCCTCGACCACCCTGGCCAGATTGTCGAAGGTGTAGTCGAAATCGCCCCGCTTCGGCGCCTTGGTCTGGCCGTAGCCCGGCAGGTCGGGTGCGATCACACGATAACGGTCGGCGAGCAACGGGATCAGGTCGCGGAACATGTGGCTGGAGGTCGGGAAACCATGCAGCAGCAGGATGACCGGCGCATCGGCTGGACCGGCCTCGCGATAGAAGACGTCGACATCGCCGACCCTCTGACGGCGGTATTGGACGGTAGGGAGGACGGGAGCGGGAGCGTTCATGGCGGGTCTCCGGGGGAATGAACTTCAGGAGCCGATCTGTTAAAATAGATCCGACCGGTCGGTAGTTTATGGAGAGTGTTCGATGAAAGCAAGCCTGGGTTCCATCGTGCGTGAGGCGCGGGAGCTGTTCCGTCATCACGGCTACGACGGCGCCTCCATGCAGGACCTGGCCACGAAGGTGGGCCTGAAGAAGGCCAGCCTCTATACCCGCTTCCCGACCAAGGAATCGCTGGTACCCGAGGTGCTGACCCTCACCAACGAGGAAGTGTTCGCCGAACTGCCGCAGGGCGATGGCCTCGCGGCCTATCGGATGGCGCTGGAACGGATCGCGCACGCCTTGTCGGAGCAGACCCGCTGCGTGGGACTGCATCTGGCATATGGCGCGTCGGGACCGGATACACCCGATGCGGCGGCGGCGGTGCGTGGATTCTTCACCGGGCAGCGGGACCGGCTGGCCACGCTGATCGAAGGGTCGGTGGGTCGCGTGCGGGCGCGCGAGCTGGCCGGGGATGCGATCGCGCGGCTGGAGGGGGCGACGGTGTGGACGGTGGTCGAGGGGGATGCCGCGCCGATGGGGCGGGCGTTGCGGCTGTCGTTGGACGAAGTGGCGAGCGCCATTCGCCGCTGAAGCCTTGGCCGGTGTTCGTGAACGTGTGCGGTCCTGTACGCTCTGCCGGGGTTTGGGGGAGAGCGGATGAGTACGACAGAACTGTTCCTGATCGCGATGACGATCATCCTTGGTGTGCCGTACCTGATCTGGCGGGTCTTTCGAACCGACTACTGGGCGCCCCTGGTGGTGGTGCAGATCCTCACCGGCATCCTGCTCGGGCCCGGTGTGCTCGGCAAGGTCTTCCCCGACTATTACGCGACGGTGTTCGCGCCGCCGGTGATCGCGGCCCTGAACGGCATCGCCTGGTGGGCGGTGATGGTGTTCGTCTGGATCGCCGGCATCGAGCTGGACTTGCGCGAGGTGTGGAAACAGCGCCGTGAATGCGGGACCACGGCTGCGTTCGCCCTCGGCGCGCCGCTGCTTACCGGATGCCTCGCCGCCGTCGGCATGCTGGCGTGGCGAGCGGGCTGGATGGGCGAGGCGGCAAGCACCTGGCAGTTCGTCCTCGGCATCGGCATGGCCTGCGCGGTGACCGCGTTACCCATCCTGATCCTGCTGATGGAAAAGATGGGCATCCTGCGCGAGCCACTCGGTCAACGTGTACTGCGGTATGCCAGCCTCGACGACCTTGCCATCTGGGCCGTGCTCGCGATCATCCTGCTGGACTGGCAACGCGTCGGCCACCAGCTCGCCTTTCTCGCCATCTTCGCTGTGGCGGCATGGCTGTTCCGTCGTCTCATGGCGCGCGTGCCGGAGATGGACCGTTACTTCATCGGCATGGTCTGGCTTGCCGCCTGCGGCTATGGCGCCGACTGGTGCGGCCTGCATTTCATGGTCGGCGCGTTCCTCGCCGGCGCCGTCATGGAGCGGGACTGGTTCCACCTGGAACGGCTCGACGGTCTGCGTCATAACGTGCTGCTCGTCGTCATGCCGGTCTACTTCCTTTCCACCGGACTGCGCACGAACTGGCAGATCGGTGGCGCCGCCGTCTTCATCGCCGCCGCCCTGTTGCTCGTCGCCTCGGTCGTCGGCAAGCTTGCCGGCGTCGGCGTGGCGGGCAAGCTGCTCGGCTGGAAGCGGGGCGATGCGTGGACGGTGGGCTGGCTGCTGCAGACGAAGGCCTTGATCATGATCATCTTCGTCAACGTCCTTCTCGACCGCCACATCATCACCAGCGAAACCTTTACCGCGCTGCTGCTCATGGCGGTGGCGAGCACCATGCTGACGACACCCATCGTGGCCCCCCGACTCAAACGCCTGACGACATGACCCCGCCTATTCCTGTCCGCCGCGCCGCCGTGATCTTTATCTTCGTCACGGTACTGATCGACATCCTCGCCTTCGGCATCATCATCCCGGTGCTCCCGCACCTGATCGAAACGATGACCGGTGGCACGGTATCGAACGCGGCATGGTGGGTGGGCATCTTCGGCACCGTGTTCGCCATCGTGCAGTTCGTCTGTTCGCCGATCCAGGGCGCGTTGTCGGATCGCTTCGGTCGCCGTCCCGTCGTCCTGCTGTCGAACCTGGGCCTCGGCCTGGATTTCGTGCTGATGGCGGTGGCGCCTTCGCTGTGGCTGCTTTTCGTCGGACGAATCATTTCCGGCATCACGGCGGCGAGCTTCACCACAGCCAATGCCTATATCGCCGATGTGACGCCGCCGGAGAAACGCGCAGGCGCGTTCGGCATGCTCGGCGGCGCGTTCGGCATCGGCTTCATCATCGGGCCGGCACTTGGCGGCTTTCTCGGCGGCATCGACCTGCGCCTGCCGTTCTGGGTCGCCGCGGGCCTGGCGCTGGCCAACTTCACCTACGGCTTTTTCATCCTGCCCGAATCGCTGCCGCCGGAAAAACGCGCGGCGCGCTTCGAGCCACGCTCCGCGCACCCGCTCGGCGCCCTGAAGATGCTGCGGCGTCACCGCGAAGTGCTCGGCCTTTCCGTGGTGATGTTCATGTTCTACCTGGCGCACTACGTCCTGCAGACCGTCTTCGTCCTATACGCCGACTACCGGTATGCATGGGGTCCGCAACAAGTGGGCTACGTGCTCGCCCTGGTCGGCGCCTGCGACGGCATCGTGCAGGCCTTCCTCACCGGACGGCTGTCGACCCGCTTCGGCGAGCGGCGCGTCCTGCTCGCCGGCCTGGCCTTCGGCGCGGCTGCCTTCGTGGTGATGGGGCTGGCTCCGGTGGGCTGGGCCTTCCTGATCGGCATTCCGCTGATGTCGTTGTGGGGGCTGGCGGGACCGCCGATCCAGTCGATCATGACCCGCCACGTCGCGCCGGACGAGCAGGGTCGCCTGCAGGGCGCGGTGACCAGCCTGGGCAGCTTCGCGGGGATTTTCGGGCCTTACCTGTTCGCGCAGATCTTCGCGTTTGCGATCGCACCCGAACGCGGCTTGCATCTGCCGGGCGTTCCGTTCCTGCTCGCCGGGGTCCTCTTGCTCGCCGGACTGGTGGTTGCCGCGCGGGCGACACGGAACGAGCCGCAGCCCTTGCCTGCCACCGAATTGCCGAGCTAACCCCCGAGATTTCTCGTAGTATGGCGCACGTATTCGGCAGTCGACGACCGGTGGGGCGTGCGTTTGGACAACCATGTCTGGGAAAGCAAATATCACGAGGCCGTCGAACGGTTGAGTCGTGAGGAAGCCCAGTGGCGGACCGCCGAGTCCCTGCTGCGACAGCTCGTCGGTTGCCTGGGTCGCGCCGCCCACGGCGCCCACGATCAGGTCGATCCGCATATCGAACGCCTTTCCGGTGCCCTGCAGGGTCCGATGGATGCGATGACGCTCGAGCCCCTGGTCAACGGGCTGACCGAAGCGATGAACAACCTGGGAGCACGCCCGCGCGGCACGCATGCCGAGCGCTCGATCGCGATCACCCGGCCGACGCGTACCGAGCACGGTTCGTCCGTACAGTCGGCGTTGAGCCGCCTGGTCGATCGCATCATCGTCCTTCCGCGTCTGGCGGACCGGGCTAACGACCTGCGCCACGCCGTGGCCGACGCCGGCGATCTTGTCGCCCTCGCCTCCTGCGGCGATCGCCTGGCCGATCTCATCAACGAACAACGCCTTGGCCTGCAGCGCGAGATCGACGCCTTGCAGGCCGTGCTTCGCCACGTGACCAGCCGGCTCGACGAACTGAGCCAGTACATGTCACGCGAGCTGGCCGACCAGTCCACCGGCGAAGCCAACGGCCAGGCGCTGGATGCCTCGGTCGCCCACGAGATGCGTCTGCTCAGCGAGGCCGCGCTCGAGTACGACGACGTGCACGACCTGCGCGAGCGGGTGAACAGCTGCCTGGAGACCATCGCGCAGTGCTTCAGCGAATTCCGTGAGCGCGAAGGCTCGCGCCTGACCGCCTACCGCGAACGCGCCGAGAAGATGCGCCAGCGCATCGAGCAGTTGGAAACCGAACGCAACACCTTGCAGCGATCGCTGGAGCGCGAACACGAGCTGGCGCAGACCGACACCATGATCGGCATGCCCAACCGCCTCGCCTACGAGAAGCGCATCGAAGCGGCCTTCGAGAGCTGGCAGACCACGACCCGCCCGCTGAGCATCGCCGCGATCGACATCGATCACTTCAAGAGCATCAACGACACCTACGGCCACACCGCGGGCGACGCGGTGTTACGGATCATCGGCCAGGCCCTGGTCAAGCATGTGCGACCCTGCGATTTCGTCGCCCGTTACGGTGGCGAAGAGTTCATCGTGCTGTTCGACGGGGCGGACGAAGCCGAATCCATGCAGGTGTGCGAACGCCTGCGCGGCAAGATCCAGCACCTGGCGTTTCATGCGAGTCGTCAGCCAGTGCGTGTCACCGCGTCCATCGGCCTTGCGCAATTCCAGCCGGGCGACACGCCACAGACCGTTTTCGATCGCGCGGACCTCGCCCTTTACACAGCGAAGAACGGCGGACGTAACCGCTGCGTCGCGGGTTAGGATCCGGCCGGCACCACCGTTCAGACGGCGACGCTGAAGATCCGACCGACCGCCGCCGACACCGCCATCGCCAGCGCACCCCAGAACACGACGCGGGCGACGCTGCGTGCCACGCCCGCGCCGCCGAGTCGCGCCGAGATCGCGCCGAGAACCGCAAGCGCCAGCAGCGAGGCGCCTATCGTGATCGGCGCCACCTGTGCTCTGGGCGACCACACCGCGGCGAGGATCGGCAGGACCGCGCCGGAGGCGAAACTCACCGCCGACGCGCCCGCCGCCTGGAGTGGCTTTGCCGACATCGTGACGGACAGACCGAGTTCGTCACGCGCGTGGGCTTCCAGGGCATCGTGCTTCATGAGCTGCTCGGCCACGTCGTGGGCCAGGGCCCGGTCCAGGCCGCGTCGCACGTAGATCTCGGTAAGCTCCTTGTGCTCGCCGGTCGGGTCGTCGCGCAGCTCACGCGACTCCATGTCCAGCTCGGCTTGCTCGCTATCGGCCTGCGAGCGCACGGAGACATATTCGCCGGCGGCCATCGACATCGCCCCGGCAGCCAGCCCGGCGACGCCGGCCAGTAAGATGCTTGCCGATGTCGCCTGGGCGGACGCGACGCCTACCAGCAGGCTGGCCGTCGAGAGGATGCCGTCGTTGGCCCCCAGTACCGCCGCACGGAGCCAGCCGATGCGATCCAGCTTGTGGTGTTCGCGGTGCTTGGGCCTGGCCATCGGGCGCTTCCTGGAGAACTCGTGGGGACATCGTACCCGCAGACCCCGTCGACGTGTCGCCAACGAAGCCGCAAACTACGCCGCCGCGGCCATCCGGCCGCCCTCCGCCCACATCCACGACAAGAGCCCCATCATGTCCATCTCGATGTACCAGACCTGCGTGCCCGTCCTCGTGCGCGCGCTCAACAATCTCTCCGGCGTGCTCGCCAAGGGCGCCGCCCATGCCGCCGAGCGCAACATCGCCCCGGAGGTCCTGCTGCACACGCGCATCACCCCCGACATGTTCCCGCTGATCCGCCAAGTGCAGATCGCGACGGACATGGCCAAGGGTGCGGGTGCCCGCCTGGCCGGTGTCGAGCCGCCGAAGATGGAAGACAACGAGACCACCTTCGACGAACTGCAGGCGCGCATCGCCACCGTGATCAAGCAGCTGCAGGCGTATACGCCGGCGCAGATCGACGGCAGCGAAGACCGCCAGGTGGTGCTGAAGACCCGTGGCGGCGAGCAGACCTTCCGCGGCCAGGATTACCTGCTCGGCTTCGTGCTGCCGAACGTCTACTTCCACAGCACCACGGCCTACGCGATCCTGCGCGGCGTGGGCGTCGTGCTGGGCAAGGCCGACTTCATCGGCAAGCCGTAAGCCTGCTCACTGTGGGAGCCGCTTCAGCGGCGATGGGGCCTGCGTAAGCCGGCTCACTGTGGGAGCCGCTTCAGCGGCGATGGGGCCTGCATAAGCCGGCCCACTGTGGGAGCCGCTTCAGCGGCGATGGGGCCTGCGTCGTGCTGGCTATCGCCGCTGAAGCGGCTCCCACAGGAGCAGCGGCTCCATCAGTCCCACGTCGGGACGTCGGGACGTCGGGACTTCAGGACTTCGGGACTTCAGGACTTCAGTTTCCAGCCGGTGCGGAAGATCCACCAGACCACGCCGAGGCAGACCAGCAGGAAGCCGACCGTCGCCCCCGCGCTCACCAGCACGTTCACGTCCGCCTGTCCGTAGAAGCTCCAGCGGAACCCGTTCACCAGGTACACCACCGGATTGAACAGGGTGATCTTCTGCCATACCGGGGGCAGCATGGAGATGGAATAGAAGCTGCCACCGAGGAAGGTCAGCGGGGTGATCACCATCAGGGGCACCACCTGCAGTTTCTGGAAGTCGTCGGCCCACAAACCGATGATGAAACCGAACAGGCTGAAGGTCACCGCGGTGAGAATGAGGAAGGCGAGCATCCAGAAAGGATGCTGGATCTCGTAGGCGACGAAGAAGCGCGCCGTCAACAGGATCAGCAGGCCGAGGATCACCGACTTGGTGGCCGCCGCACCGACATAACCGATCACCACTTCCACGTACGACACCGGTGCCGACAGCAGCTCGTAGATCGTCCCCGCCCACTTCGGCATGTAGATGCCGAACGAGGCATTGGAGATGCTCTCGTTGAGCAAGGACAGCATGATCAGGCCGGGAATGATGAAGGCGCCGTAGCTCACGCCACCGATCGCGCCCATGCGCGAGCCGATCGCCGCACCGAAGACCACGAAGTAAAGCGAGGTCGACAGCACCGGCGAGGCGATGCTCTGCATCAACGTGCGGAAGGTACGGGCCATTTCGAAGCGATAGATGGCGCGGATCGCATGGATGTTCATACGCCACCCCTTACCAGGCTGACGAAAATATCCTCGAGCGAACTCTCGCTGGAGTGCAGGTCCTTGAAGTCGATGCCGAGTTCGCCGAGCTTGCGCAGCAGCATGGCGATGCCGGTGTCGTTGCCCTGGGTGTCGAAGGTATAGGTCAGGCACTGGCCGTCGCCGGACAACTCCAGCGGCCATTCACGCAGGCCTTCGGGCACCGATGCGAGCGGACTCTGCAGCGACAGCGTGAGTTGCTTCTTGCCAAGCTTCTGCATCAGGGTGTGCTTCTCTTCGACCAACACGATCTCGCCGCGATTGATCACGCCGATGCGGTCCGCCATCTGCTCGGCTTCCTCGATGTAATGCGTGGTGAGGATGATCGTGACGCCCGACTCGCGCAGGCGACGCACCATTTCCCACATGTCGTGGCGCAGTTCCACGTCGACGCCGGCGGTCGGCTCGTCGAGGAAGAGCACGCGCGGCTCGTGTGCCAGCGCCTTGGCGATCAGCACCCGGCGCTTCATGCCGCCGGAGAGCGCCATGATCTTCGAATCCTTCTTCTCCCACAGCGACAGGTCGCGCAGGATGCGTTCCAGGTGCACCGGGTTCGGTGCCTTGCCGAACAGGCCGCGACTGAACTTCACCGTGGCCCATACCGTTTCGAAGGCGTCGGTGGACAGTTCCTGCGGCACCAGGCCGATCAGGCCGCGGGCTGCGCGGTAGTCGCGCACGATGTCGTGGCCGTCCACATGCACGCTGCCTTCGCTGCCATTGACGATGCCGCAGATGATGCTGATCAACGTGGTCTTGCCGGCACCGTTGGGACCGAGCAGGGCGAAGATCTCGCCACGACGGATCTCCAGGTCGACGTTGTTGAGCGCTCGCAATCCGCTCTTGTAGTGTTTGGATAGCCCGCGCACCGAAACGATGGCGTCGGGCGAGGAAGTGGGGGCGTCGAGTGGCGACATGGGGACCCGCGGATCGATGGGTAAGGCGGCCGATGGTAGACCGATTGGACGAAGACTGCCTGCCTTGTCCGCAGGCTTCGCCACCCCCAGATCGAACCGGTTACCCCACCCAAAGGCCTCGACGACCATGTCCCTTTCCACGTACGACGCTTCCGTACCCGTCTTCGTCCGCGGCTTCCGCGTGCTGACCGAACTGCTGGACAAGGCCGAGGCCCAGGCCGACGGCGCCAACCTCATCGAGGCCCGCCTCGCCCCCGACATGCTGAACCTCGCCGGACAGGTACAGCGCGCCAGCGACACGGCCAAGTTCGCCATCGCCCGGATCGCCGAGGTGCAGCCGCCGTCGTTCGACGATAACGAGACGACGTTCGCGGACCTGCGCAAGCGCATCGACGGCACGGTAGCCTGGATCGAATCGGTGGACCGGGCACGCATCGAAGCGGGCGAGGCGCGCCCCCTGTCGCGCAAGTTCAAGGACACCGAGCACCACTTCACCGCCGCCTCGTACCTGCTGACCTTCGCCATCCCGAACTTCTTTTTCCATGTGACGACGGCGTACGACATCCTCCGCCACAACGGCGTGGCCATTGGCAAACTGGATTACCTCGGTTTCAACGCGTGACCGATGGCAAGACCCGCTGCGCCTGGGGCGAGTCCGACGAGCTCATGCGCGCCTACCACGACACCGAATGGGGCGTGCCTGAGCGCGACGGCCGCAAGCTCTGGGAAAAGCTGATCCTGGACGGCTTCCAGGCGGGGCTTTCATGGCGGACGATCCTGGCCCGCCGCGATGGCTTCCGGCGCGCCTTCGACGGCTTCGACCCCGAGCGTGTGGCGGCCTATGGCCCCGACGATGTCACCCGCCTGCTCGGCGACCCGGGCATCATCCGCTCGCGCAGCAAGATCGCCGCGACCATCAACAATGCGCAGGCTTACCTCGCCATGCGTGATGCCGGCGAGGACTTTGCCCGCTTCTGCTGGGACGCCGTCGGCGGCCAGCCGATTCCCTGGGAAGGTCCGGTGCCGCCGAACAGCCCGCTCTCCGGGCAGATCTCGACCTCCCTGCGCCAGCGCGGCTTCACTTTCGTCGGGCCGACCATCGTCTTCGCCTGGCTGGAGGCCACGGGCCTGATCAACTCGCATGCCCCGGATTGCTTCCGGCGCCGGGAAGTCACCCGCAAGACCTTGCGCGACAAGGATTAACGGGTTTTTTAGCCGGGCCGGCGTAGCGTGGACTCACCGCCCGCCGGCGGACGTCCCATCCGGTCTACCCATCTCGGGTCTACGCACCGATAGCGAGGGTTTCCATGGCTTCGAGCTCCGCCCAACTGTTTGTTCCGTACAGCGAATCGACACAGGGACCGTGGATCGTACGCCGTGCCTCCATGCCGCTTGGCCGCTACGCGTCGCAGTCCATGGCCATCGCCGCCGCCGAAGCACTGGCACCCGGGCTGTCCGACAGCCTCGGCCGCCCGGTGGAGATCCATGTCCAGCAGGCCGATGGCACGTGGGAAGAGCATACCTACGTCGTCGCCGGTCTCGTTGCCGCCAATCCGGTCCCACCGGTCGGAATGAACCGCCACGCCTGAGCGTCCTGGAGTGAGACGGGTATGAGGTAACCTTGGTCGGTTGCCCTCCCCGATCTGCGCCCTCATCGATGCTCACCGACGACACCAAAGCCGCGATCCGCGCCGCCTATGCGCGGCTGAAGGACGGCCTTGCGGGGTTTCGTGGGCGTGCCTCGCAGCTGAAGATGATCGCCGAGGTGGCCAAGGCCCTGGCCGAGCCCGGCGGCGCCGCCGTCATCGAGGCGCCGACCGGCACGGGTAAGTCCATGGCCTATCTGATCGCGGGGCTAGAAGTCGCCCGCACACAGAAGAAAAAGCTGGTGATCGCCACCGCGACCGTCGCCTTGCAGGAACAGCTGGTCCAGCGCGATATCCCCCAGTACCTCACCCTCTGCGGCGTCGAGGCCAAGGTGGCCCTGGCCAAGGGCCGCGCCCGTTATCTTTGCCCGCGCAACCTGCGCATGGCCGGCGCCGAGCCGACCGCCCAGGGCGGCTTCGAGTTCGATGCCGACGTGGCGCTATGGGCGCGCCCGCCCGCCGAACGCGACACCAAGGCGATCACGAAACTCAGCGAGGCGTTCGAATCGCGCGAGTGGAATGGCGACATCGATACCAGCCCCGAGCCGCTGTCCGATCTGGTGCGCGGCATGGTGACGACGAGCGCCGGCGGTTGCACGGGGCGCAAGTGCGGCGCGTTCGCCGCCTGCCCGTTCTTCGTCGCGCGGCGACTCATCGGCGAGGCCGATATCGTCGTCGCCAACCAGGACCTCGTGCTCGCCGACCTGACCATGCCCCGTGACGAAGACACCTTCGGTGGCGTGATCCTGCCCAAGCCGGAAGACACCCTCTACATCTTCGACGAGGCACATCACGTGCCGGCCAAGGCGATCGATCGTGGCGCCGCCGACGTGCACCTCGCCACCGCCGTGCGACGCATCGGTCGCCTGCAGAACCAGATCCATGCCGCGTACTCGCTGACCGACAAGGAAAGCATCGGCAACCTCTCGCTCGAAGCGGGCGACGAGAAACTCGCGTTGATGTCGGGATCGCTCGAAGAGATCGAGCGCGAGATCCGCCTGTCGTGGACGCCATCATCCAGTGAGACCGAGCCCGTGTTCCGCGCCTCGTTGGGGCAACTTCCGGAAAACTGGAAGATGCACGCGGAGCATCTGCACCTGGTCACCAAGGATATCCAGCGCTGGCTGCGCACCGTGCGCCGTACCGTGGTGGAAATGGAAGCCGGCGGCCCCACGCAGGAGGCGCTCTCGCGCGAACTCGGCGTGGCGCTGGAGCGCCTGGATCGACAGGTGCGCACCTGGTACGCGTGGTCGTCCGACGATCGTGAGAACGCGCCGCCGCTCGCACGCTGGGTCACCATGACACCCGAGCAGCAACTGGTCTGTCATGCGTCCTCGGTGTCCGCCGGCGGCCTGCTGCGTACCGTGCTCTGGGACAACGCTTCGGCCGTGGTGATGACCTCGGCCACGCTGAGCGCCGGTGGCAATTTCCGTGGCTTCGCCGATTCGGTCGGCCTGCCCAATGACGCGGTGACGCTCAGCCTGCCCTCGCCGTTCGACCTGGAACGACAGGCCACGCTCACCGTGCCCGCCTTGACGACGATGCCGGACGATCGCGAAGGCCATGCACGCGAGGTGTCGGGCTGGCTGGCAAGCAACCTCGACTGGAACGCGGGCAACCTCGTGTTGTTCACCTCGCGGGCCAAGCTCGACCGCGTCTTGCAGATCCTGCCGATCGAGTTCGTGCGCAAGGTGCGCGCGCAGGGCTCGCTGTCGAAGGCCCAGTTGATCGCCGAACATCGCGAAGACATCGAGGCCGGCAAGGGCAGCACCCTGTTCGGCCTGGCCTCGTTCGGCGAAGGTCTCGACCTGCCGGGGAAGCTCTGCGAAACCGTGGTGGTCACGCAGCTGCCCTTCGCCGTGCCGACCGATCCGGTCGGCGCCACCTACGCCGAGTGGCTGGAGTCGCGCGGGCGCAATCCCTTCATCGAAGTGAGCGTGCCCGATGCCACGCGCATCCTCACGCAGTACTGCGGCCGACTCATTCGTACCGAAACCGACACCGGCCGTATCGTGCTGCTCGATCGTCGGGTGATCACCAAACGCTACGGCACGGGCATGCTCCGCGCCTTGCCGCCCTTTGCCCGGAATATCGAGCGCGTCGCATGACCATCGTTCCCTTCGCCGAACTGAAAGCCGTGCCGTGGAAGAACGGCCTGGGCATCACTCGCGAGATCGCGGTGGCACCGCCCGGTGCGCCGATGGACAGCTTCGTCTGGCGGGTGAGTATCGCCGACGTCGACACGGCGTCGCCGTTCTCGCGTTTTCCAGGGATCGATCGCGTCATCGTCCTGCTCGAAGGCGATGGCTTCACGATGCGGCTGGATGGCGGTGGCGCGCATGCGTTGACCACGCCGCACGCGCCCTTCGCCTTCGCCGGCGAGGCGACCGTCGAGGTCAGGCTTGCCGGTGGCGCAACGCGCGATTTCAACCTGATGGTCCGTCGTGACGCCGCGCGCGGTGCGGTCAAGGTCGTGCAGGGCCCGGCCACCCTGGATATCGACGCGGATACCGCGTTGGTCTACCTCGCCCAGGGCGAGGCGCTGAGCGACGGCGTGCCGGTGCATGCCGGTGACAGCGTCATCGGTGCCGCCCACGTCGTCCTGGCGGAAGGGGCGACGGCGCTGCTGGCCCGCGTTACGCCAGCGGCGCGCTGAGCGGCTCGTCGATCCCGGGCCGTTTCCAAAGCTCCACCGAGGTCAGCTGGAAGCGCACCGGCGGCACGGCTCCCTCCCATCCTTCGATCCCGGGGAAGTACTCCCGCATCACCGTGACCATCGCGGCGAAGCCGGAGTCCAGCTCGGATACCGCAAGCACCGCTTCGCCATCGACATGGAAGAACAGGAAGACCGTGTCGGCCGCAAGGTTGTCGCGATTGCCCGCCTCGATGCGCCGGATGCGCTCCATCGGCACCTCCCGGGTCCGGAACGGGCCCAGATGAACCACGACGACGCCCGACTCCCGGTCGAAATGGACCTTCGGCCGCCAGGTGAGTTGTTCACGCAAGCGGGTCCATAGGGGGCGGGGCGTTGACTTGGGGCCCATGGTGGCGATGTCTCCGATCAGTCGCCCCCTTTATCGGCCGCCAGTCTGCAGGATTTAGCAGGATTTATTCCTAGTTCACCGCCAGTGGGCATCGTAGGGGGTCCGCTACACAGGATGCTTCGCCATGCGCGAACTGATTGCCGCCCTTTCCATGGCCATGGCCGCGGCCTCCCATGCCGCCACGGTGCCGCTCGCGCCGGTGCCCGATCTGGATCTGGCCCGCTACGCCGGCACCTGGCACGAGATCGCCCGGCTGCCCATGTGGTTCCAGCGCAAGTGCGAGCGCGACGTGACCGCGCACTACGAACCCAGGCCCGACGGCACCGTCGCCGTCCACAACGCGTGCGTGACCGCCGAGGGCAGGACCATCGCCAGCGACGGCGTGGCGCGCCGCCCCGACGCCTTCGCGCGCGGCAAGCTGGAGGTCCGCTTCGCACCGGCCTGGCTGTCCTGGCTGCCGCTCGTCTGGGCCGACTACTGGGTACTGGCCCTGGACGACGACTACCGGTGGGCCCTCGTCGGCCAGCCCGGCCGGAAATATCTTTGGATTCTCTCGCGCGAACCGAGCATGGACCGCGCCACCTTCGAAGCGTTGAAGAGACAGGCCACGGCCATGGGCTACGACCTGACGCCGCTTATCGTCTCGGGCAAGGTCGAGTGATGGCCGCCCCTTCCCCATGCCCCTGCGGATCCGGTGCCGGCCTGACGACGTGCTGCGGCCGCTGGCATGCCGGCGAGCCGGCGCCGACGGCCGAGGCGCTGATGCGCTCCCGCTACAGCGCCTATGTGCTCGGCCTCGAGGACTACCTGCTGGCAACCTGGCACGAGAGCTCGCGGCCCGAAGCGCTCGGCCTGGCGACGCAGTCGCCCCGCCCGACCTGGCTCGGCCTCAGCGTAAAGCGCCACGAAAACCCGACACCGGAGACGGCGATCGTGGAGTTCGTGGCGCGGTTGCGCATGGGTGGCAACAGTGCGGAGCGCATGCACGAGACCAGCCGGTTCGTGCATGCGGACGGGCGCTGGTATTACCTCGACGGCGAACTCAGATGATCGAGCGGGTCACGCCACCATCGACGCGGATCGCCGCGCCGGTCGTACCCGACGCCTGCTCCGAGGCCAGGTAGACCGAGACGTTCGCCACTTCCTCGACGCTCAGCAGGCGCTTGATCAGCGACGTCGGGCGGTGGGTCTGGATGAAGTCGCGCTCGACCTCTTCCAGCGACTTGCCCTGGTCCTTGGCGATCTTGCCGAAGAACTCGCTGACGCCTTCGGACAGGGTGGGACCCGGCAGGATCGCGTTCACGGTGACGCCGGTGCCCGACATCACTTCGGCCAGGCCGCGCGAAACGCCGAGCTGCGCCGTCTTGGTGACGCCGTAATGGACCATCTCGGCCGGTACCTGCACCGCCGACTCGCTCGAGATGAACTGCACGCGACCCCAGCCGCGCTGGGCCATGCCCTTGGCGTAATGCCGGGAGAGGCGCACCCCGGAATTCACGTTCACTTCGAAGAAGCGCGTCCACTCCGCGTCGTCGATGTCGAAAAAGCCCTTCGGCTCGAAGATGCCGAGGTTGTTGACCAGGATGTCGGTCTCCGGCACGGCCTCGATCAGGGTCGCGGCGCCTGCGGCGGTACCCAGGTCGGCGGCGACGCCCTTGAGCCTGGCGTCCGGGAGGATCTTGCGGATGGCGGCCAGGGCTTCGTCGACGCGGGCCTGGGTACGGCCGGTGACGACCACCTCGGCGCCGGCGGCGGCGAGACCGGTGGCGATGGCCAGGCCGATGCCGGCGGTCGAGCCACTGACGATGGCGCTGCGCTTGCTGAGATCGATATTCATGAGGGTGCTCCGTGGGAAGAGGGATCGTTATGCGACCCACTCATCGTCGGGGCTGGCCACCGCGGGATCAATCGCTGTTCAGGCAAAAGACTCTCGCCGCCACGCCAAGAACGACAGCGATCAGGTGCCGGCGATCTCGAACCGGCTTTCGCCCTGCGCCAGCCCATGCGGACCGAAGCGCCGCTCGGCGATGAACGCGCGATCCGCGTGGTCGACCAGGATGACCGTGCTGGCGCGGGTCCCGTAGGTTTCGCCGGCGATGAAGGCGCTGGAGAGGAAACGCTCGCGCTCGATACCGATGCCCGTATCGGGGAGTACGTCGTCGGGCCATTCGCCCTTGTCGGCGAGCAGGGCGAACAGGCTGTCCACGTTGCTGTCCGTATCCTTGGCCACCCAGGCGCCCAGATGGTCGACGAGTGCCCGGGTCTTCGGCCACGGCGCGTTGAAGTCCGCGTTGCTCAGGCCATGGACGCCCGGCTCGACGCGCTGGGCCCGCGCGTGCGGATGATTGCCGAGGTAATAGGCGTCGTCGTGGTCGAAGGTCAGCAGGTTGAAGGGGCGGTAGCCCTTCGCGCTCGACATCAGCTCGATGGCATGCGAGCGCGCGGGCACGTTGGAGCCGAGATAGTCAGCGACCAGCAGCCCACGCGACAGGCCGCTATGGTCGGCGGTCATGTCACGCACGTTGGTGATCACGCTGACCCGGCCATGCGGCGCCACGCCGGCCCAGGTCCCGCCCGCCTCGAGATCGCGTCCGGCAACGATGTCGGGCGCCTCGTCCCAGGGCGCAAGCGGCGCCGTCGGGCGCGCATGGAATTCGTCGCGGTTGCCGACGAGCACCAGCCGCCAGCGCGGATGGACATGCCAGGCGAAGGCGATCAGGCACATGGGCGGGAAATGGCTCGAAGGAGCATGGGCGTATTGTGCCCTACCCGCCGTCGCAAGGTTTTGCAGAAACGGCGCTGCCCCGAAAGGACGGGTTAAACCGCCACCTTCAGGGCCAGCTTCGCGTTGGCCAGCATGAGTGCGATGGAACCGGCGGCTTCGCGGCCGTCGTAGACCGCACGCACGACGAGGTCCGCCCCACGGACATTGTCTCCACCGGCGAAAATCCGCGGGTTGCTCGTCTGCAACGGGAGCCGCCCTTCACCGCCGGCCACGATGCGCCCACTCCGGTCGCGTGCCACACCGAAGGCGTCGCACCAGTCCGGCGGGCTCGGCTGGAAGCCGAAGGCCTGGATGACGACGTCGGCGCGCAGGTCGACCTCGCTGCCGGCGACGTTCTGCGGACGGGGACGTCCGTCACCGTCGTCGACGAGCTGGGTTTCGACGACGCGCACCGCGGTGACCTTGCCGCCTTCGCCGACCAGGGCGATGGGCTGCTGCTGGAAGAGGAAGCGCACGCCTTCCTCGCGGCTGTAGCCGACTTCGCGACGGGAGCCGGGCATGCTCGCCTCGTCGCGACGATAAACGCAGGTGACCGACGCGGCGCCGAGGCGGATCGCGGTGCGGTTGCAATCCATGCCGGTATCGCCGCCGCCGAGCACGACGACGTGCTTGCCGGCGAGGTCGTAGGCCGCTGCCGGTTCTTCATCGCGCAGGAGGCGCTCGACGTTGGCGATCAGGAAGGGCAGCGCATCGTGCACACCGTCGAGGTCGCGACCCTTGAGCTGGCCATCGACATAGGTGTACGCGCCGGTGCCGACGAAGACGGCATCGTAGTCGGCGAGCAGTTCCTCGAAGGCGATGTCGCGACCGATCTCCACGCCCAGATGGAAGCGCACGCCCATGCCTTCGAGCACCATGCGCCGCGTGCGCACGACGGACTTGTCGAGCTTGAACGGCGGGATGCCGAAGGTGAGCAGACCACCGATTTCATGCTGGCTGTCGTAGACATCGGCAGCGATGCCCGCACGGCGCAGGCGGTCGGCGCAGGACAACCCGGCCGGACCCGCACCGACGATGGCGACACGCTGGCCGGTCTCGCGAACGCGCGAGAGGTCGGGGCGCCAACCCTGGCGAATCGCTTCGTCCGTCACCCAGCGTTCGACGCTGCCGATCGTCACCGCGCCGAAATCGCCCTGCTCCAGCGTGCATGCGCCTTCACACAGACGGTCCTGGGGACATACGCGGCCGCAGATCTCGGGCAGTGGATTGGTCTCGTGCATCAGCGTGGCGGCTTCGAACAGCCGGCCGTCCTGGACCAGCTTCAGCCAGTTCGGAATGTAGTTGTGCACCGGGCAGGCGTGCTCGCAGTACGGGTTGCCGCAGTCGATGCAGCGCTCCGATTGCGCGGCGGCTTCCGACGGCGCGAACTCGCCGGAGATCTCGCCATAGCCGAGCACACGCACCGCCACGGGCACCGTGCGTGGGGTCTGCCGGGGCACCTCGAGGAAACGAAAGTCCTTTGCGCTCATGCCGCACTCCGCAGTTCTTCGGCCAGGGCGTCCAGGCTGGCGGCCTTCGGCTTCACCAGCCAGAAGCGCTGCAGCAGGCCACGGAAGTCGCCGAGTACCTTGCGACCCCAGGCGGAGTCGGTCAGTTCGGCGTGACGTGCGATGAGCTGGCGCAGGTGCTGCATGTAGTGTTCCATGCCTTCGTGCGAGATACGCACGATGTCGACGAGTTCGTGGTTGTAGCAATCGACGAAGTTGCGATCGATGTCGAGCACATAGGCGAAGCCGCCCGTCATGCCGGCGCCGAAGTTGAGACCGGTGCGCCCGAGGACGGCGACGACACCACCGGTCATGTATTCGCAGCAATGGTCGCCCGCGCCTTCGACGACGGCGAGCGCGCCGGAGTTGCGCACCGCGAAGCGCTCGCCGGCCTGGCCGGCAGCGAACAGTTCGCCGCCGGTCGCGCCATACAGGCAGGTATTGCCGATGATCGAGGCATCCTGGCTGGCGAACGGCGAATCCGCGGGCGGCCGGATGATGAGCCGCCCCCCAGCCATGCCCTTGCCGACGCCATCGTTCGCTTCGCCGATCAGGTCGATGTGTACGCCCGAGGCGTTCCACGCACCGAGACTCTGCCCGGCCGACCCGGTCAGGTGCAGGTGTACCGGTTTCTCGACCATGCCGACATCGCCCCAGCGACGCGCGACGTCGCCGGACAACCGTGCGCCGATGGCGCGGTCGGTGTTCGCGATGTCGTAGCGGAAGGTACCGCCGAGCGCATCGGCGACCGCGGCACGCGTGTCCGCCGAGATCCGACTGGCCAGGGTGCCCGGATCGCGCATGGGATTGCGCGCGAACGTACAGGCGAAATCGACTTTCTCGCCCATGCCGTCTTCGCCGATGAGCGGGCTGAGGTCGAGGCGGTCCTGCACGGCCGTGACACCGTCGCGTTGCTCGAGACGACCGCTCTGGCCGACGAGTTCTTCCAGCGAACGCACGCCGAGCCGCGCCAGATGGCGACGGACATCTTCCGCGACGAAGCGGAAATAGTTCATCACCATGTCCGGCAGGCCGAGGAAATGCTTCTGGCGCAGCACGGGGTGCTGGGTGGCGACACCGGTGGCACAGTTGTTGAGATGGCAGATGCGCAGGTACTTGCAACCCAGCGCGACCATCGGGCCGGTACCGAAGCCGAAGCTCTCCGCGCCGAGCATCGCCGCCTTGATCACGTCCAGGCCGGTCTTCAGGCCACCATCGGTCTGTAGGCGAACGCGGCCGCGCAGGTCGTTGAGGCGCAGGGTCTGCTGTGTTTCGGCCAGACCGAGTTCCCACGGCGTACCGGCGTACTTGATCGAGGTGAGCGGACTGGCGCCCGTGCCCCCATCGTGTCCGGAGACGGTGATCAGGTCCGCGCCCGCCTTGACGACACCGGCCGCGACGGTGCCGACGCCGGCGTGCGAGACGAGCTTCACCGAGATGAGCGCCTTGGGGTTCACTTCCTTGAGGTCGTGAATCAGCTGGGCGAGATCTTCGATCGAATAGATGTCGTGATGTGGCGGCGGGGAGATCAGGCCGATGCCCGGCTTGGCGTAGCGCAGGCGGGCGATCGTCGCATCCACCTTGTGGCCGGGCAGCTGGCCGCCCTCGCCCGGCTTGGCGCCCTGGGCGATCTTGATCTGCAATACCTCGGCGTTGACCAGGTACGTCGGCGTGACACCGAAACGACCCGAGGCGACCTGCTTGATCTTCGAAGCCCGGTCGGTGCCGTAGCGCGCGGGATCCTCACCGCCCTCGCCCGAATTGCTCCGCGCGCCCAGGCGGTTCATGGCGATCGCCAGGGCTTCGTGCGCCTCCGGCGACAACGCGCCGAGCGACATGCCGGCCGAGTCGAAACGCTTGAGGATGCTCTCCACCGGCTCGACCTCGTCGAGCGGGATGGGTGTGCCTTCCCTGGGCACGAGCAGATCGCGTAGCGCCGATGGCGGGCGGGCGTCCACGTAATGGGCGTACTTCGCGTAATCGTTCCAGTCGCCGGTGCGCACGGCCACCTGCAGGCTGGCGATCACGTCGGGGTTGTACATGTGGAACTCGCCGCCGTGCACGTACTTGAACAGGCCACCCGCACGCAGCGCGTGGGCTTCGTCCCAGGCCTCGGCGGCGAGCATGCGCTGTTCTTTTTCGAGATCGTCGAAAGTCGAACCGCCGATACGCGAAGGTGTACCCGGGAAACAGATATCCACCACGTCAGGCGACAGGCCGACGATTTCGAACAGCTGCGCACCGCGGTAACCGGCCACCGTGGAGATACCCATCTTCGACAGGATCTTCAGAAGCCCCTTGCGGATGCCGCGACGGTAATTGCGACCGATCTCGCGCGGCGCGCCTTCGCCGTTGCGGATGTGTCCGCTGCGACCCATGTCGAACAGGCTCTGATAGGCGAGCCACGGATAGATGGCGGTGGCGCCGAAACCGAGCAGGCAGGCGAAATGGTGCGGATCGCGCGGTGTCGCCGTCTCGACCATGATGTTGCACTGACACCGGAGGCCACGATCGACCAGGCGCGCATGCACCGCGCCGGTGGCCAGCAGCGAATGGATCGGCAGGAGGTCGCGGCGGGGATAGCGATCGCTCAGGAAGACGATTCTGACGCCGCCGCGCACGGCCGCCTCGACACGGTCGCAGATGCGCAGCAGTGCCTGCTCCAGCGTTTCGTCGGCGCCGTACATGAGGTCGAAACGCGGCGTGTCCGCATACTCCGCATTGGCGAGGATCTGACGCAACTTGCGCTGCGAAAGGATCGGCGAATTGAGCAGGATCTGCTTCGCGTTCTCCGGACCGAGGTCGAAGATGTTCCGCTCCTGCCCGATCTGCGTGACCAGCGACATCACCAGACGCTCGCGCAGTGGATCGATCGGCGGATTGGTGACCTGGGCAAAGCCCTGGCGAAAGCGATCGAACAGCGGACGGATCTGCCGTGACAACACGGCCATCGGGGTGTCGTCGCCCATCGAGCCGGTGGCTTCGGCTTCGGTCTCCGCGAGCACTTTCAGCACCGACTCGGATTCTTCGCGCGAGAGGCCGAACAGCTTCTGATAACGACGCAGTTCGTCGGCGGGCAAGGGCTCGGCGGCGAGACTCGGGTCGATCAGATCGGACTCGAGATAGGTGACGCCGTCGCGCAGCCAGTCGCGGAAAGGCGCGCGCCGGCGGTTGATCGCGTCGATATCGGTGTCGCGCAGCAGGCGGTGTTCGCGAAAATCGACGGCGATCATCTCGCCCGGGGCGAGGCGGCCCTTGGCCACGATGCGCGACGAGGGCACGTCCCACAGACCCGCTTCGGAGGCCACGATCAGGTGGTTATCGTCGGACAGCGCCCACCGCGCCGGACGAAGACCGTTGCGGTCCAGCGTGCAAGCGGCATAGCGACCGTCGCACATCACCAGGCCGGCAGGACCGTCCCACGGTTCGCTGTGCAACGCGTAATACTCGTAAAAGGCGGCGAGGTCTTCGTCGATATCCTCGCGTGCCGAATACGCCGGCGGCACCAGCACGCGCATGGCGGTGAGCAAGTCCATGCCGCCCATCAAGAGCACCTCGAGGGCATTGTCGAGGCTTTCCGAATCCGAGCCGTTCTGGCGAACCAGCGGGCCGATGTCGGAAAGATCGACCCGATCCGAGCGCATCACCGACGTGCGCGCCTGCATCCAGCGGCGGTTCGCGCGGATGGTGTTGATCTCGCCGTTGTGGGCAAGGAGGCGGAACGGCTGCGCGAGCCGCCACTGTGGCGACGTATTGGTCGAAAAGCGCTGGTGGAACACCACGGCGTCGGCGACGAGCGCCGGATGCTTCAGATCCGGGTAGACGTCGCGCAGATGACCAGGCGCGGCCATCGCCTTGTAGCCGACCACTTCGCCGGAAAGCGAGACCACGTAGAACTGTTTGTCGTCGGCGAGGGACAGCTCCGTGCGACGACGGGCATGGAACAGCCTGGCCTCGAACTGCGCCGGTGTCAGATCGCCTGGCGCATCGACGAAGATCTGCCGGACACGCGGCATGGACGATGCCGCCAGCGGTCCGCAGGCGGCGGCGTCCACGGCGACATCGCGCCAGCCTGCCACGCTGAGACCGGCCTTGGCCAGTTCGCTCTCGAGAACCCCAACGGCGCTATCGTCGCCTGCCGGATCGAGGAAGACGACGCCGGCGGCGAAATGCGTGGCCAGCGAAATGCCGGATTCGCGCGCGAGCGCGCGCAGCCACTCGACCGGCCGACGAATCAGCACGCCACAGCCGTCGCCGCTGATGCCGTCGGCGTTCACGCCACCACGATGGGAAAGTTTGGCGAGTGCCGAAAAAGCGGTATCGACCAGGGCCGAACTGGCATGGCCGTCTATCTGCGCAACGATGCCGAAGCCGCAGCTGTCGTGTTCGAACGCCTCGTCGTAGAGGCGCGGAGTGCCTTGCTTCACCATCCGCCTCCTGGGGCATAAGGTTGTGCTGGGAATCTGGCGAGCACGTGGCCCCGCGACCTGGAACGGTCGACCATCACGTGCCCGCGAAGGGCGAGCGACCCACTTTAGTCATATTTGTCGCGCTGCGTCAAAGCGTTCGGACGTCCAAACGGAAAGCGAACGGAATTCTCACGCGGTCGGCGCGAGACCACTTCGCGGAAATGGGCTGCGGGGCGGGGTGAGGGCCATACCAGCCGGGGCGGCCTCCGTCTTGCCTCGATCGCCGATGCATCGGCTCCTGCCAAGCCAAAGCGAGGCTGGCCCGATAGGTCACCCAACCACCGGATGGGTAATAATCGGACGATGCGCCCAATTCCCCGCCTCCTTCTCCTGCCGACCCTCGCCCTCCTTGCCGCCGCCCCTTTCCCGCCCGCCTTCGCGGCGCAGGACGTCAAGGCGCGCTCCGAGCAGGACGCGGCCCGGCAGAAGCTCGACGGGGTGAGGAAGGAGATCGAAGGGCTGACGAAAGAGCAGCGGGATACGGTCAATGCCCGCGACAGCGCGAACGCGGCCCTGGCCCGGCAGGCCGAGCAGGTCTCGGCGGCCGCCAAGGCCGTCCGCGAGACGGATACCGAGCTGGAAGCGCGAAAGCGCGATCTCGCGCAGCTGAACGAGCAACGGGCGGCGATGCAGGCTGGACTCGACAAGCAGAAAGGCGCCCTGAGCGACCTGCTCCGGGCGACCTACACGCTGGGTCGCGGCTCCGACCTCCAGCTCCTGCTCGGCGACGAGGACGTCAACCGGATCTCCCGGGCCCTGGCCTACTCGCGTTACTTCCAGGAGAACCGGGTCGAGCGCATCCGTGGCCTGCTCGCGGATCTTTCCCGCCTGCAGGAGGTCGAAACCGCGATCACCGCCGAGCAGGACAAGCTCGAGGCGACGCGGGCCGAGCGCGAAAAGCGTACGGGCGAACTGGAAAGGCAGCGCAGCGAGCAGCAGAAACTGGTGGCCGAGGCCGACTCGAAATACAAGGACCAGGCCCAGCGTATCGCTGCGCTGAAGCAGAACGAGCAGGACATGAACGCGCTGGTCGCCAGGCTGCAGAAGGTGATCGACGAGGCGGCCAAGGCCGCCGAGCCCGCGCCGGCACCGAAGGGCACGCCGCCCGCGGCACCCATGGGCAACCTGCGAGGCAACCTGCCCTGGCCGACCAATGGCCCGGTCCACGCGTACGGCAGCGGGGTGATCATCGTCGCGCCGCGAGGCAGCGAAGTGAAGGCTGTCGCACGTGGCCGCGTCGTCTTCGCGAACTTCCTGCGCGGCTACGGCATGATGATCATCGTGAACCACGGCAACGGATTCATGAGCATGTACGGCAACAACGAAACGCTGCTGCACGGCGTGGGCGACATGGTCGAGGCCGGCGAAACCGTCGGCACGGCCGCGGCGCCCGCCGGCGACAACGGCGCCTATTTCGAGCTGCGCCAGGGTGGCAAACCCATCGATGCGCGCGGCTGGCTCGGTAAACGGCATTGACCCCGGAGACAGGCATGCGCCAACACCCCCTTCGTTTCGCCCTCGCGCTGGCCCTCGGCGCGGTGGTGACGATTCCCGCCCAGGCCCAGCAGAAGCCGCTGAAACAACCCGATGCCCCAGCCGCTTCGTCGACCAGCGCGGCAGCCGTCGCCGCCAGGGCGGACGACACCGTCGACCTCGACGACATCCGCAACTTCACGCGGGTCTATCAGATCGTGCGCCAGGCCTACGTCGAGAAGCTCGACAACAAGACCATCATGAAGGCCGCGATCAGCGGCATGCTGCAAAACCTCGATCCGCACAGCGAGTACCTCGACAAGGAAGGTCTCGACGAACTCGACGAGGACACCACCGGCCAGTACGGCGGCCTGGGCATCGAGGTGCTGCAGGTGGACGGCAACCTGAAGATCGTCTCGCCGATCGACGACACGCCGGCCTCGCGCGCAGGTATCAAGCCGGGCGACACCATCCTGAAGATCGACGGCATGGTCGTCGACAGCCAGAACATCGACGAGGCGTTCAAGAAGCTCCGCGGCGATCCCGGCAGCAAGATCACCCTCACCATTCTTCACGAAAAATCCGATAAGCCGATCGACATGCCGCTGGTCCGCGAGCGCATCGCCGTGACCAGCGTGAAACTGCGTCAGCTCGACCCGGGCTATGTCTATATCCGCCTCAGCCAGTTCCAGGAAGACACGGCCACGGACATGGACAAGAAGCTCGACGATTACATCAAGAAGAACGGTGCACCGAAGGGTGCCGTACTCGACCTTCGCTCGAATCCCGGCGGCCTGCTCACCACCGCGGTCGCGGTCGCCGACGCCTTCCTCGACTCCGGCACTATCGTCACGACGAAGGGCCGCCTGCAGGATGCCAACCTCAACTTCGAAGCGCATCCCGGCGACCTGCTCAAGGGTGCGCCGATGGTGATCCTCACCGACAACGGCACGGCCTCGGCCGCCGAGATCGTCTCCGGCGCACTCAAGGACAACCATCGCGCACTGATCATGGGTCGTCGCACCTTCGGCAAGGGCGTCGTGCAGACCGTGCTGCCGCTGGACCAGGATCACGCCGTCAAGATCACCACCGCGCGCTACTACACGCCCAACGGCACCTCGATCCAGGCCGAAGGCATCAAGCCGGATATCGCCCTGGCCGATCTGGCGGTCAACAAGAGCGACACGCCGCCCCAGCTGATCGGCTCGGAAGCGGACCTGCCCAATCACCTGGCCAACGAAAAAGCCTCCGGCGACGACAAGAGCGGCACCGATGACGGCGGCAAGCTGGCGATCGAGGATTACGCGCTGTCGCAGGCGTTGAATGTGCTGAAGGGGATGGCGCTGAATCGGCAGCCGGTCGGCAGGTAGCGAAACCCGTTAGCTTTTCCCGGGAGCGCCTACGACCAAGGGGCTATGGCTGAAGCCGCTGGCGCGTCGCACGATGGGTGTGGAATTCGACATGCTTGAGTTCCACACCCACCACCGCATAAGGAACATGCCATGAGCAGCAGCAAGGAACAGATCCGGGAGTACATCGTCGCGACCGTGAACGCGCATCTCAAGGAGCACAAGCAGGCGCCCCTCACGCCGAAGGCGGACAATTGGACCAAGGTCATCGACGGCTGCAAGTCTGCCGACGTCGCCAAACGCATTGCCGCCGAGTACGGCGTTTCGGTACCTGCCAAACTGTCGGACCTCGCCAGCCTCGACGCCGCCGTCGACTACGCGTTCGACAACCAGAAGTAATCGTCACCAGAACTTCCACCACGGTCGATCCGCGCGGGCTTTCACTATGGCCCGCCGGACGCTCCACGGCAGGTCCGGCTTGCGCCCGGGCTTGAGCGCCTCGGCCTGTGTCCACCCCTCGAAGGCGACGACGCCATAGGCGCTGGCAGGAAGCGCCTCGTCGAACGTAGTCACGCTATGCGCGAGCTCGGGCGGCAGAAAATAGAAGTGATCGACGTCGTCGCCTTCGGTGTCGGCGGCATCCTGCAAGGCTTCGATGCGGGCGTGGATGGCGTCGAAGGCGCGCGGCAGGTTGCCGTTGGATGCGAGATGGCGGGTATCGTCTTGCTGGCCATCGTGCTCGACGCTCCAGCTGCGCAGGCCGTCCACGTAGCAGGTCGCCGCACTGACGAGTTGCTGGTCGTCCTGCTCGCACGTGACGACCGTGCAGTTCCGCGACAAAGGACGTAGCGATTCCTCGACGATCAACGGCGAAGCGAAACGTGTGACAACGACAAACCAGCCCGAGGGCAGCGTGATCGCGTAGCCGCGGCGTGGATGCGATTCGGTCTGTCCATTGCGCACGAGATCCAGCGCGCCCAGTACCGCGTCCGCATCCTTGCCTTTCACCGCCAGCCAGCCGATCGACACGCCCATGGAACTACTCCCTTTCGGGTGGTTTCAGCAGGAAGCGCACCGACAGCAGGCCCACTTCGTAGAGCAGGCACATTGGCACGGCCAGCATCACCATGGAGAGCAAATCCGGCGGGGTGATGAACGCTGAGATCGCGAAGGCGCCGACGATCGCGTATCCGCGGCCCTTGCTGAGTTTTTCCGCGTCGACGATACCCACGGCAGCCAGAATCACCACGGCCACCGGCACTTCGAAGCAGAGGCCGAAAGCGAAGAACATCAGCATCACGAAATCGAGGTAATGCGTGATGTCCGTCATCATCGCCACGCCTTCGGGCGTCACGGCGTTGAGGAACTTGAAGGCGGCCGGCATCACCACGAAATAGGCGAACGCGCAGCCGGCATAGAACAGCACCAGCGAGGCGACCAGCAGCGGTCGGGCGAGGCGTTTCTCGTGCCGGTACAGGCCAGGGCTGACGAAGGCCCAGAGCTGGTAGAGGATCATCGGCATGCTGATGAACAGCGCGACGAAGAAGGCCAGCTTCAATGGCGTCACGAAGGGGCTGGCCACTTCGGTCGCGATCAGGTGCGCGCCCTGGGGCATGCGCTCCACCAGCGGCTTGGCCAGTTCGGCGTAGAGGTGGTTCGCGACCGGCACCAGGGCCAGCAGCACCACCAGCAGGACGACCACGGCGCGAAGGAGCCTGGAACGCAGTTCGATAAGGTGGGAAAACAGGCCCTCTTCGATCGCGTCTTCGGCGGACGGATCGGGGTCAGCTGCGGTCATGCGGTTCGTCCCTGGGCGGCGTGGTCGCGCCGTGGGCCAGCGGCAGCATGTCGCGTGCCGGGTCGGGCTCACGGCCCTCGGGCTCACGGCCGTCGATACGTGCCGTCTGAGTGTCGGTGAAGGTATCGCGGACGCGATCGCCGGTGTCGCGGATATCCTGTCCGGCGCCGCGAATCTCGGCGCGAACGCTGTCATGCGCCGAACGGGCGCTTTCGGCGGTCTCGCGCAGGGTGCGCTTGATTTCCTCGGCCTGGATCTCGCGCTCGACCTCGGCCTTCACGTTGTCCCAGCCGTTACGCATGCGCCGGATCAGCGCGCCGGCGGTACGGGCGGCGTGCGGAAGCTTCTCGGGGCCGAGGACGATGAGCGCCACTACCGCGAGCAGCAGCAATTTACCGAAGCTGATCTCGATCATGGCGCCGCCAGGATCACGGAGCGCGGTCGCGCGGCTCGGTGGATTCGGTGTGGGTCGGCGGGACCTGGCCCGTCAGCGGGGGATCGGCGCGCAGCTTCTCTTCACGCTCACGGGCGGCCTTGGCCTCCTCGTCGCCTTCCATCCCCTTCTTGAAGTCGCGCATCGCACCGCCCAGGTCCGAGCCGATGTTGCGCAGCTTCTTCGTACCGAAGATCAGTACGACGACGAGCAGCAGGAGGACGATATGGGTAATGCTCATGAAAACCTCGCAGGCGCCCGCCAGGGCACCGATGGGACGGACCGGCGCCCTTGCGTGACGCCGGATGGTTCAGATTCAGCGCTGAGTGTACTCCTCCAGCGCGTCACGAAAATTGACTACATATGCTGGGGCGTTGGTGACCCCGCCTTCGAAAATGCGGCGCGGCGTGATGCCGGGGCCGTAAACCTCCTTGTTGGTGTCGTCGTCGATGCTGAAATGGGTGCCGTCGAGCGCCACGCCGGCAAACAGGCCCCTGGCGCGCGAGTAGGTGTAGATCTCCGCCTTGAGCTGGCCGTCCGTGGCCGCGGTGGCCGAGCGCCCCACCGGTCCGGCCGCCGCCGAAGCGTTGGCGCCAAGGGTGAACTTGCCATCGATGATGCCCTGCACGCCGCGATCGGTGCGGAAAACCAGGATGACGTCGGCCGACTGGATGCCGATCTGGAAGCCGACGCCGGCCCCGGCCATGGAGATGAAGTTGGGGTTGGACCAGGTGCCGTCGGGGCTCTTGATCGAAATCAGGCCTTCGCCCTTGGCTCCCGAGAAGACGAACCCGCCCTTGACCATGTCGGGAAGGATGGCGATCGCCCTCGCGTTCTTGAGCAGATCGGCCGGGAGCTGCTTGTCCGGCGCGTCGTCCATGATTTCCTTGAGCACGCGCACCGCGTTCTCGGCCTGCTCCTTGGGCGGGTCCGCGGCCTGCACCGCCGATATGGGCAGCAAGGCAAGAAGTCCGAGAACAAGCAGGCGGGAAAGACGTGGGGTCATCGCGTGGCTCCTTTCATACATGACGGCTTCGGCGTTACACCGTGCTATGGCAGACTGCGGGAATTCCCGCGAGTGCCCGACGCCGATGCCAGGTACGCCAAACTATACCGGCCTTGCCGGGTATTCCCATGACACCGTGCCCCAGGTGGGTGTGCTGCTGGTTAATCTCGGTACACCTGAAGCGCCCACCGCCGCTGCGGTGAGGCCTTACCTGGCCGAGTTCCTCGGCGATCCGCGGGTGATCGAGTACCCGCGCCTGCTCTGGCTGGCGATCCTGCACGGGGTGATCCTGCGCGTGCGCCCGAAGCGTTCGGCCCATGCGTATGCGCGCATCTGGACGGAACAGGGCTCGCCACTGCGGGTCGGCAGCGAGGCCCTTGCCGCCGCCCTGCAGGCCGAACTCGGCCGTCGACGCACCGGCCCGATCCGGGTGGCGCTCGCCATGCGCTACGGCAAGCCGGCGGTGGCCGAGACCATCGCCCAGCTACAGCGCGAAGGCGTGCGCCGCCTGCTCGTCCTGCCGCTGTATCCCCAGTACTCGGCCACCTCGACCGGTAGCGTCTTCGACGCGGTGGCGGACGCGGTCAAGGGGCTGCGCTGGCCACCCGAGCTCCGCCAGATCAACGACTACCACGCGGAACCGGGCTACATAGCGGCGCTCGCCGACAGCGTACGCGCCCACTGGGAACGGAACGGGCGCGGCGAAAAACTGCTCATGAGCTTCCACGGCATTCCCGAGCGCTACGTGCGCAACGGCGATCCGTACTTCTGCCAGTGTCACGCCACCGCACGCCTGCTGCGCGAAGCCCTCGGGCTCTCGGAGCAAGAGGCGCCGCTCAGCTTCCAGTCGCGTGTCGGTCGCGAACGCTGGCTGCATCCGTATACCGACGAGACAGTCAAGGTGTTCGGCGCCAACGGGATCAAGCGGATCGACGTGATCAGCCCCGGCTTCGCCGTGGACTGCCTGGAAACGCTCGAGGAAATCGCCATGCAGAATGCCGACTTTTTCAAGGAAGCCGGCGGTGAGACCCTGAACTACATCGCCTGCCTCAATGCCGCTCCCGCGCATGTCGCGACCATCGCCGATCTCGTGCTGCGGCATACCCAGGGCTGGCCGGAGTCCGCCGCGGACTACGACGCGGCCGATGCGGCCCGCCGCCTTGCGGCCAGCCGCGAGCGCGCGCGACAGGTGCGCGACGATGCGTGAACTGCGTACGTCCATTCCCGGACTGGAACTGTCCGGCCTGACCTGGGGCGAGCCTGACGCGCCGCCGCTGGTACTCGTCCACGGCTGGCTCGACAACGCAGCCAGCTTCGCCTTGCTCGCGCCCCTGCTGGCCGAGCGTTTCCATGTCATCGCTCTCGACCTGCCGGGTCATGGGCACTCGGATCATCTGCCGGCCGGCACGATCTACCAGCACGTCGACTACACCCGTGCTGTCCTGGCGGCCGTGGATGCGCTCGCCCTGCCCCGCTTTCATCTGCTCGGGCATTCGCTCGGCGCGGGCGTGGCGACCATGGTGGCGATCGCTGCGCCGGAGCGCATTCGCGCCCTGGCCCTGATCGAGGGCCTCGGCCCACTCGGCGACGACGGATCGCGCACGCTCGAGCGCTTCCGCGATGCCTTGGCGATCAAGGACGACGGTAACCGTCCACTGCGTGTGTTTCCGTCGATCGACGATGCCGCTCGTGCGCGTGCGCTGGCCAGCGGACTGGATGCGTCGCTCGCCCGGCCTATCGTCGAACGCGGGCTGCGCGAGGTGGAAGGCGGCTATAGCTGGCGCAGCGATCCGCGCCTGTCGAAACCGACGGCCATTCGCCTTGCCGAGACCCAGGTGATGTCGCTGCTATTGGGTCTGGCGGCGCCGACATCGCTGCTCCTGGCGCGGCCGCATCCGCCCTACCTGGAGCCGGAAGCGCTGCAGGTACGAATCGATTGCGTGGACCAGATCGCCGTGACGCAGATGGACGGCGGCCATCACCTGCATCTGGAGCGGCCGGAAGCGGTGGCGGCCTGGTTGCGGGACGCGTTGTGAGGAATCGCCGCTGAAGCGGCTCCCACAGGGCTGCCGGGCTTCTGTCCATAGGGCTGCCGGCTTCTGTCCATAGGGCTGCCGGGCTTCTGCCCATAGGCTGCCTTGCTTTTGTCCACAGGGCTGCCGGGCTTCTGTGGGAGCCGCTTCAGCGGCGATGCTCTTCGGTCAGACCACCGGCTCCAGCCGGAACGCCGGCTGGATCATCGGATCGACCAGCCAGTGGTCGGCCAGCAGGAAGGCGAACAACACCATCAGGTACACGATGGAATAGTTGAACATCTTCATCGCGAACAACTCGTCCGGCGGATTCAGCATGCGAATGGCGTACCAGAGAAAGCCCAGCCCAAGGATCACCGCGCCAAAAAGGTAGATGAGTCCGCTCATCCCGGTGAAGAACGGCAGCAGGGTCACCACACAGAGCAGGATCGTATAGAACAGGATGTGCCAGCGCGTGTAGACCACGCCATGGGTCACCGGCAGCATCGGCACCTGCGCACGCGAATAGTCGTCGACGCGGAAGATCGCCAGCGCCCAGAAGTGGGGGGGCGTCCACACAAAGATGATCAACAGCAGTTGCAACGCGTACGGATGCAGCGAACCGGTGACCGCCGTCCAGCCCAGCATGGGAGGCGCCGCACCGGCAAGGCCGCCAATCACGATGTTCTGCGGCGTCGCGCGCTTCAGGTAGGCCGTGTAGATCACCGCGTAGCCGATCAGCGAGAAGAACGTCAGCACGGCGGTGAGCATGTTCACCAGGAAGACCAGCACCAGCATCGAGACGATGCCGAGCGCCATCGCGAAGACGAAGACCTGCATCGGCGTGAGCTGCCCCGTGGCGAGGGGACGATGCGAGGTGCGCGCCATGATCTTGTCGATGCGCTGGTCGATCAGATGGTTGAACGCCGCCGCGGAAGCGGACGCAAGCCAGATTCCCAGCGTGCCGAACACTGCCGCGTGCCACGTCGGCAAGACACGCTGGCCCGTGGCATCCACGGCGAGGAACATGCCGATGACGGCACAGAAGACCAGCAGGGCGACGACGCGCGGCTTGGTCAGTTCGTAATATTGGCCGAGGATGCTCACAGGGACTCCGTCGTCGCAGGCAGGCGCTGCGTGCTCGCCAGGGCCGCGAGCAGGGTGAATAGAAGCAACGCCGCCACACCATTGTGCGCCGTCGCCACGGGCAGCGGCAGGCCGAGGTGCACGTTGCCGATGCCAAGCAGCACTTGCGCGATCAGGACGACGCCGACCGCGATACCTACCCTGCGCAGACCGGAGCGCGCGAGCCTGTGCGAGAGCCAGGCGAGATAGCAGAACGTCACCAGTGCGCCGATGCGATGGGCGAGCTGGATCGAACTGCGCGCGGCCATATCGAGCACACCGCCTTCGTAGTTCACGCCAATACCGCGCCAGAGCACGAAGGCCTGCGGAAAGTCGGTCTCCGGCCACCACTGGCCGAGGCACTTGGGGAAGTCCGTGCCGCAGGCGAGCGCCGCGTAGTTGGAACTCGTCCATCCGCCCAGGGCGATCTGGCAGACCAGCACCACGATGCCGATGCCCACGGGTGTCCGCAGCGCCGCGAAGCGATCGTCCAGCGTACCCACCCGCCACCAGCGTAGCGCGGCCCATGCAAGCAGGGCGAAGGTGGCCAGGCCACCAAGCAGATGCCCCATCACCACGACCGGCTTCAGCAGCAGGGTCACCGTCCACATGCCGAGCATGGCCTGGAAGATGATCACTGCCAAGGCGGCGACACCTACCTTCCACGCGCCCGGTCGGTCCAGTGTCGCTGCCGCGATCAGTGGCAAGGCGATCGCCAGCGCGGACAGGGACGAGGACACGACATGTTCGCCGCGCATGTACATCACCACGCCGACCACGGCGAACGCGGCGGCGAGCAGCACGGCGATCACCGCCGTGCGCCGGCGCCAGGCCGAGATCAGTGCGATCGCCAGGACCATGAAGCCGAGGCCGCCGGCAAGGAAGCGATGCACCTGCTCGCGCCATGCCTTGTGCGTCTCGTAGGGCCGGTCGGGAAAGGCTTCATTGGCCTGCGCGATGTCCTGCGCATGGCCGGGCCATGTGGCCTTGCCGTAGCAGGTCGGCCAGTCCGGACAGGAAAGACCGGCATTGGACAGGCGTACGAAGGCACCGAACATCACGATGCAGAAGGCGAACAGGGCGGCGAGCAGCGCAAGGGTACGCAGGATTTTCACGGCACGCGGCGACATCAGCGGATCACCTTCTGCATGTCCTTGCGCAGGCCGCTGGGATCGAAACCGGCGGGATAGAACGACAGCGCCGTGCCGTTGGACTCGACGAGTACGGCAGCAACGCTGTCCGGCTCGGTCGGGCGGAACTCGCCGAACGCATTGGCGCCATCGTTGCCGACCTTCCAGTCGGGCATGACGCCATCCGCACCCGCCGCCGTCGCCGGCGTGCCCAGAAAGAGCAGGCGCAGGCGGTCGGCATTCTGGTTGAGCGTGATGCGCGCGTTACGCATCAGTGCCAGGGTCTGCAGGCAGCGATCGGCGCAGCCGGGACCCGGCAACGCAACGAGCGTCAGGCGCGGCTCGCTCGCGCGCCACACCCAGGGCTTGCCATCCACGTCCACGCGCACGTCGGCGACACTGCGCTGGGGCACGATCGGCCGGCCGTTACCCTTGCCTTCGGGCTGCCAGCCGCTGAGCGTGAGCAGCCCCGCAGCGACGATCGGCGCAAGGAACACCAACATGATGAGGATCAGCTTGATGCGGCTGCTGCGAATATTCTTGGCGGAGACGTTCGGATCGGTCATGGTTTCTCGGGCCGCTTCGGGCGTCGCTGGCGATGCAGGAGAACGAAGATCACCACCGCGGCGAGCGCAAAGGTGAACCACTGGAAAGCGTAGGCGCGATGCCGCGCCGGCGGCATGAAGCCGGGCGTCCAGTCGCGCACATAAATGCTGGCCGGATCGGCATCCAGCAGCAGCACGCGAGGATACAGCGCACGGCCGACGTCGGCGCCGATCTCCTTGAGGTCGACGTAGACCATGCTCTTTTCGGCTCCCTTCTGCTCGGGCAGGCGATCGCCACCCAGCCGGACACCGACACCGGGCGACGGCACGTACAGCCCGCGGATGGTCGTCTCCCCGCTGGGTAGCGGCGGCAGGCGCGGATTGGCGCCCGCTTCCTTGGCCAGGAAACCGAGGTCCACCAACACGTAAGGCGACTGCCCGCGAGGCGAGAACGGCACGTAGACGTGAATGCCGACCTGTCCCGCATGGGTCTGGTCGTCGAGGATATAGGTGTGTCCGGGGACGAAATGGCCATGCAGGGCCACGCGCGGATACCGGTCCGGCGGCGGCGTGTCGGCGATCATGCCGAAGTCCTCCACCGCCGCGGCGGCGGATGCGGCGTAGCGCCGCAGCAACACGTCCTTCTCGTCGGCGCGGTCCAGCTGCCAGATGCCCAGGCGCACGAAAGCAAGCACGCCCACCACGGTGAGTGCGACAGCGAACCACGTCGGACGACGCAAGAAGCTCATGCCAGACGCCCCACGGCCACCGCTATACTCGGATTGTCGATATCAGGCGGAACGGTCACGTGGAAACCATCTATAAGTACGCGCTGGTGATCCTGCTGCTGGTGGTGTTGTTCAACCTCGGCCAGGCCCTGTTCTTCATGATGACCGACAAAGGCCAGAGCAAACGCACGGTGTGGGCGCTTACCCGTCGCATCGGCCTGTCGTTGCTGCTCATCGCCATGGTGGCGCTGGGCATCTTCATGGGCTGGCTGCATCCCCATGGGGTCGGCCAATTCTAACGCGCATGGCCGGGGGGCCAAGGCGCGGTGCGGCATTTGGTGCCGTGGGTGGGGGAGCGGCGGCGCCAATGTGGGAGCCGCTTCAGCGGCGATAACCAGGTTGCTGCGACCCCATCGCCGGCATAGCCGGCTCCCACAAAAAGCTCCCACAAAAAGCTCGCCGGGGTGCCAGCCAGCAAAAAACCCGCCTCACGGCGGGTTTTTCGATTCACATGGCGGCGCTTACGTCAGATCAAAGCACGTAAACGAACAGGAACAGCGCCAGCCACACCACGTCGACGAAATGCCAGTACCAGGCGACGGCTTCGAAACCGAAGTGGTCGTCCTTGGTGAAGTGGCCTTTCGCGCAGCGGATCCAGATGATCGCCAGCATGATCGTGCCCAGCGTCACGTGCATGCCGTGGAAGCCGGTGAGCATGAAGAACGTGGCGCCGTAGACGCCGCTGCCCAGCGTGAGATTGAAGTGCTCGTACGCTTCGGCGTATTCGTGCGCCTGGAACCACAGGAAGCAGCAACCGAGCAGCACGGTGGCACCGAGGCCGATCAGCAGCGCCTTGCGATGACCGGCTTTCAGCGCGTGATGCGCGATGGTGATGGTCACGCCGGACGACAGCAGGATCAGCGTATTGAGCAGGGGCAGGCCCCACGCGGCGATGGTCTGGAACGAGCCGCCGATCTTCTGCGGCCCGCCGCCACCGTTCGCGCCCCACGATGCCTCGTAACCCTGCCAGACGAACTGGTGGGTGAGGACGCCGTGGCCTTCGCCGCCCAGCCAGGGCACGGAGAAGATACGGGCATAGAAGAGCGCGCCGAAGAAGGCACCGAAGAACATCACTTCGGAGAAGATGAACCACATCATGCCCATGCGGAACGAGCGATCCACCTGGCCGTTGTAGCTGCCCGACAGCGATTCGCGGATCACCGAACGGAACCAGCCGAAGAACATGCCCAGGATCATGACGAAGCCGATCCAGAACAGCGGCTTGCCGAAGGTGCTGCTGTCGCCCGGCTGCGAGTTCAGCCAATGCGCGGCACCGTACACGGTGACGAACATGGAGATCGCCGCCACGATGGGCCAGTAGCTCTTGGTCGGTACGAAGTAGACGTCTTGTTGCTGGTGACCCATGGTGGTTTCCCGTGGATGTCGCTTGGTTTAGCCGGTCAGACCTTCAGCATCTGCACGATCGAGAGGAGGAAGACCGCGATCGCGAAACCGCCCGCGATCATCGCGGTCCGGTTGGCGCGCTTGCGGCGTGCCGCCATCTCGATGTCCGTCATGTCCTGCATCGATCAGTGGTCCGTGTTGCCGTGGGCGAGCTCGTCGTCATGGATGACCGGCGGCACGTCGAACGTGTGGAACGGAGCCGGCGACGGCACGGTCCACTCCAGGCCCTTGGCACCTTCCCACGAGCGGTCCGCCGCTTTCTTCTTCGAGAAGAACACGCAGTGGATGATCACGCCGAGGAAGATCAGCTGCGAGGCGCCGAACCAGAAGCCGCCGATGGAGCTGATCATGTTGAAGTTGGCGAAGGCCACGTTGTAGTCGGGGATGCGTCGCGGCATGCCGGCCAGTCCGAGAAAGTGCTGCGGGAAGAACAGCACGTTCACCGAGATCACGCTGGACCAGAAATGGATCTTGCCCCAGGTCTCGCTGTACATGTGGCCCGACCACTTCGGGATCCAGTAATACGCGGCGGCCATGATCGAGAACGCGGCACCGGTGACCAGCACGTAGTGGAAGTGCGCGACCACGAAGTAGGTGTCGTGGTACTGGAAGTCGGCCGGGGCCAGGGCGAGCATCAGGCCCGAGAAGCCACCGATGGTGAACAGGATCACGAAGGCGATCGAGAACAGCATCGGCGTCTCGAAGGTCATCGAGCCGCCCCACATCGTCGACACCCAGTTGAAGACCTTCACGCCCGTGGGCACCGCGATCAGCATCGTCGCGTACATGAAGAAGATCTCCGCACCCATCGGCAGGCCCACGGCGAACATGTGGTGCGCCCAGACGATGAAGGAGAGGAAGGCGATGGAAGCGATCGCGAACACCATCGCGCGGTAGCCGAAGATCGGCTTGCGGGCGAAGGTCGGGATGATTTCCGAGATGATCCCGAACGCCGGCAGGATCATGATGTAGACCTCGGGGTGCCCGAAGAACCAGAAGATATGCTGGAACAGGACCGGGTCACCGCCGCCGGCGGCGTTGAAGAAGTTGGTGTGGAAGTACTTGTCGGTCAACAGCATGGTGACCGCGCCGGCCAGCACGGGCATCACCGCGATGAGCAGGAACGCCGTGATCAGCCAGCTCCAGACGAAGACCGGCATCTTCAGCAGGTCCATGCCCGGCGCACGCATGTTGAGGATGGTCGCGATGATGTTGATCGCGCCCATGATCGAGCTGATACCCATCAGGTGGACCGCGAAGATCACGTAAGCGATCGACTCGCCCTGCAGCGACAGCGGCGGATACATGGTCCAGCCACCGGCAGGACCGCCGCCCGGCATGAACAGGGTGGACAGCAGCATGAAGAAGGCGAACGGAAGGATCCAGAACGACAGGTTGTTCATGCGCGGCAGGGCCATGTCCGGCGCGCCGACCATGAGCGGGACCATCCAGTTGGCCAGGCCGACGAAGGCCGGCATGATCGCGCCGAAGATCATCACCAGCGCGTGCATGGTCGTCATTTCATTGAAGAAATACGGCTGCACGAGCTGCATGCCCGGCTTGAACAACTCCGCGCGGATGACCATCGCGAAGGCACCGCCGATGAAGAACATCGTCAGCGAGAAGATCAGGTACAGCGTGCCGATGTCCTTGTGGTTCGTGGACATCACCCATCGCTGGAAGAACCCCTTCGGGGCTCCATGGTGATCGTGGTGATCGTGGGTGGCTGCGTGCGCCATGGCCTTGCACCTCTACCTGCAATAACTGTTCGGTTAACCCTGGGGAGCCGGGGCGGGAGCGTTCTGGGCGGTCTGCGCGGCCTTCTGGAGCTTGGCCTCGTCTTCCTGGGTCGCCAGCCATTGTTCGAACTCGGCCTTGGGCACGGCCTTCACGACGATCGGCATGAAGCCGTGGTCCTGACCGCACAATTCGGCGCACTGGCCACGGTAGACACCGGGCTCCTTGATCTTGGTCCAGGCCGCGTTGGCGATGCCCGGGATCGCGTCCATCTTCCAGCCCAGCGCCGGCACCCACCAGGAGTGGATGACGTCGCCACCGACGATGACGAAGCGGATCTTGACGCCGACCGGCACCACCAGGGGCTTGTCGACGTCGAGCAGGTAGGTGTTGTAGCCGTCGACCTGGATCTTCTCCGGGTCGAGGTTGGACTTGAGCTGGCGGGTGCGGTCCGAGGACTCTTCCAACTTGGACACGAAGCCGACCTTGTCGACCCCCTTGCCCCTGTAGTCGACGTAGTCGTAGCGCCACTTCCACTGGTAGCCGGTGATCTTGATCGTCATGTCCGCGCCGGTGGTGTCGGCGAAGGTGGTCAGGCCACCCGTGGCGAGGTTGGCCAGGAAGATCAGGATGATGACCGGGACGACCGTCCAGATGATTTCCAGCTTGGTGCTGTGCGCCCACTTCTCGGCGACGGCGCCGCGCGACTTACGGAAGCGGAACATCGCGACGAACATGGCGCCGAAGACGACGATGCCGATGACCACGCAGACCCACAGGGCCACCATGTGCATCGCATAAGGCGACCACTCGCTCACGCCCTGGGTCATGTTCATCTGGTTGGCGACGGGATTGCCCCACGCCTCCCCGCCGAACAGCGCCAATGCGCCTGCCGTCCACGCCGAAACCGATCGTCCGATGCCGCCAGATGTCATGTCTTGCACCTTTAATGAACCTACCTGCGCGTCTGGCTCGATACCTCGGCCAGCAGCACCATGAGTTTCCTTGACACCTCGACCCGTTCCTCTTCCCCGAGAAAGGCGCCGATTTCGAGCTCGTTGCCGTGTGACTTGAGCAACAGACGCTGGCGTCCGTCCCCCGGAGCCAGACCCACCCTGACCCAATACGTCTGGAAGCGCCGTACCCGACGCCCGGGTACCACCCTCACCTCCAGCGTATCCGGCCCGATGGCGATACGTTCACCCCTGTCGCCGGCCTTCCAGGCCGCTCCAAGCGCGAACCCCACGACGAAGGTTTCGATCAGGGCGAACACGGGAGCGAAGACATTCCCCTGCCACGCGCCGAACGACGCCGTCGCCAGGGCTATCGCCGCCAGACCCATGATCAGTCGACGCAGACCGAGCTTGTCCAGCGCGCGGTTGGGCTTGAGCCACAACACACGCGGCTGACCCGCGACGGTCGGTCGAAGCACGTTCATGGAAAGTCCAGCGTGCCTGGAACCCGAGGGATGATAGGGCGCTGGTCAAGAAGCGGCAAGGTTGGGAAGGGACGTGTTGTCGCAGGCGGTGCGGCCCAGGGGACGCTTCCGCTATGCAACACACACCGGGGGCCCCGCTCCCCTACAATGGGCGGTCTCCCCATGTACCCCACTCCCCCCGTGAACCCATCCATCCTTCGTCCCGAACTCCCGACTGGCGCCGAGCCGGCACGCGCGCGCATCACGGCCGCCTGGCTGCGCGACGAAACCGAAGCCGTCAACGACCTGCTGGCCCAGGCCACCCTGCCGCCGACGGAGCGCGAACACGTCATCGACGTCGCCGCCGGCCTGGTCACGCGTGTCCGCGCGCGGGCCAAGGACCAGAGCGCGGTCGAGTCCTTCATGCGCCAGTACGACCTCTCCTCCGAGGAAGGCGTGTTGCTCATGTGCGTGGCCGAGGCACTCCTGCGCATCCCCGACAAGGCGACGGCGGACAAGCTCATCCGCGACAAGCTGGGCGAAGCCGACTGGAAGAAGCACCTGGGCCAGAGCGAGTCGCTGTTCGTCAACGCCTCGACCTGGGGCCTGATGCTCACCGGCCACCTGGTGAACCTCGCCGAGGAGACCCGCCACGACTTCAGTTCCGCGCTGCGCCGCCTGGTCGGCCGCGCCGGCGAGCCGGTGGTCCGCCTGGCCGTGCGCCAGGCGATGCGCATCATGGGCCACCAGTTCGTCATGGGTCGGACCATCAAGGAAGCGCTGGACCGTTCCGCCGAGAAGGAACACGCGGTCTACCGCTATTCCTACGACATGCTGGGCGAGTCGGCACTCACCCAGGAAACGGCCGAGCGTTACCAGCAGGACTACCGCGACGCGATCAACGCGCTCGGTGCCCGCGGTCCGTTCAAGAACAATCTCGAAGCTCCGTCGATCTCGGTCAAGCTCTCGGCGCTGCATCCGCGCTACGAAGTAGCCAACCGCGCCCGCGCGCGCGTCGAACTCGGCGCCAAGCTGCTCGAACTCTCGCAGCTGGCCTTCAAGAACGGCATCGCGCTGTCGGTGGACGCCGAAGAGACCGATCGCCTCGAGCTGTCCCTCGACATCATCGGCGACGTCTTCGAGCATCCCTCGCTGGAAGGCTGGAACGGCCTGGGCATCGTCATCCAGGCGTACCAGAAGCGCGCCCCCTTCGTCATCGACTGGGTGACCGAGAAGGCCCGGGCCACCGGCCGTCGCTGGTTCGTGCGCCTGGTCAAGGGCGCCTACTGGGATGCCGAGATCAAGCGTTCGCAGGAAAACGGCCTCACCGGCTACCCGGTCTATACGCGCAAGCCGAACACCGACGTTTCCTATCTCGCCTGCGCCCGCCGCCTGTTCGCGGCCGGCGGCGATGCGGTGTATCCGCAGTTCGCCACGCATAACGCGCACACGATCGCCGCGATCCACCATCTGGCGCAGGGCCGTCCGTACGAGAACCAGCGCCTGCACGGCATGGGCGCGGACCTCTACGCCGAAGTGATCGGCAAGGACAAGCTCAACGTGCCCTGCCGCGTCTACGCGCCGGTCGGTACCCACGAGGACCTGCTGCCCTACCTGGTCCGTCGCCTGCTCGAGAACGGCGCCAACACCAGCTTCGTCAATCGCGTGGTCGACGAGAGCGTGCCGGTGCGCGACCTCGTCGCCGACCCGTGCGAAACGGTACGCGCCTTCGCCTCCATTCCCCATCCCCGCATCCCCCTGCCGGTCAATCTGTACGGTGAACTTCGGAAGAATTCCATGGGCATGAACTTCGCTAACGACAACGAGCTCCACGAGCTCGCCGACGCCGTCAACCGGCACAGTGGTCCGTGGACCGCCGCCCCGCTGGTCGCCGGTGGCGCCACGGGTGGCACGAAGGTCGAGGTCACCGATCCGTCGGATCGCCGTCGTATCGTCGGCACCGTCGAGAACACCGATCCGGCGCTCGTCGATCGCGCCCTCACCGCCGCGGTGAAGGCCCAGCCTGCGTGGGACCGCCTGCCGGCCGCCAGCCGCGCCGCGATCCTCGAGCATGCCGCCGAGCAGCTCGAGCACAACCGTGCCGAGTTCATCGCCCTGTGCGTGCGCGAAGCGGGCAAGAGCCTGCCGGACGCCATCGCCGAAATCCGCGAAGCCGCCGACTTCCTGCGCTACTACGCCACGATGGCGCGTCGCCTGTTCGGCCAGCCGGAACAGCTGCCCGGCCCGACCGGCGAGAGCAACCAGCTGTTCCTCAACGGCCGCGGCGTGTTCGTCTGCATCAGCCCATGGAACTTCCCGCTGGCGATCTTCCTCGGCCAGGTGGCCGCGGCGCTCGCCGCCGGTAACGCCGTCATCGCCAAGCCCGCCGAGCAGACCGCGCTGATCGGCTATGCCGCGGTGAAGCTGCTGCACGCCGCCGGCGTCCCGACCGACGTCCTGCAGTACATGCCCGGCGACGGCGCCACGGTCGGTGCCGCGCTCACCCGCGACCCGCGCGTCGCCGGCGTCGCCTTCACCGGCTCGACCGACACCGCCTGGGCGATCAACCGCGCGCTCGCCGCGCGCAATGCGCCGATCGCCGCGCTGATCGCCGAGACCGGCGGCCAGAACGCGATGATCGCCGACTCCTCCGCGCTGCCGGAACAGATCGTCAAGGACGTGATCGCCTCGGCCTTCCAGTCCGCCGGCCAGCGCTGCTCGGCCGCACGCGTGCTGTTCGTGCAGGAAGACATCGCCGACAAGGTCACCGCGATGCTCGCCGGCGCCATGGCCGAGCTGAAGATCGGCGATCCGGGTCTGCTCTCGACCGATGTCGGTCCGGTGATCGACAACGACGCGCTGCAGATCCTCGTCAACCATGCCGCCCGCATGGACAAGGAAGCGAAGAAGATCGGCGAAGTACCTCTCAACGACACGACCGCGAACGGCACGTTCTTCGGCCCGCGCGCGTACGAGATCCCGTCGCTCGACGTGCTCACCCGCGAAGTGTTCGGCCCGGTGCTTCACGTGATCCGCTGGAAGGGTTCGGAGCTGGACAAGGTGGTCGAACAGATCAACGCCACCGGCTTCGGCCTGACGCTCGGCATCCACAGCCGCATCGACGACACCATCGACTACATCCAGAGCCGGGCACGCGTCGGCAACTGCTATGTCAACCGTAACCAGATCGGCGCCGTGGTCGGTGTGCAGCCGTTCGGCGGCGAAGGCCTCTCCGGCACCGGCCCCAAGGCCGGCGGCCCGCACTACCTGCTCCGCTTCGCCGGCGAGCGCACGCTCACGATCAACACCACGGCGGCCGGCGGCAATGCGTCCCTGCTGACGATCGGCGAGTAACGACGCGGGAGCCGCGAACTGTGGGAACCGGGAACTGTGGGAGCCGGGAACTGTGGGAACCGGGAACTGTGGGAGCCGCTTCAGCGGCGAAAAGCCAACGAAGCGGTAACGCCGTAAGTCTTTTCGCCGCTGAAGCGGCTCCCACAAGACCCCGCAAGCCCTGAAGGCCCTGAAAGCCCTGAAAGCCCTGAAAGCCCTGAAAGCCCTGAAAGCCCTGAAAGCCCTGCAGGCCTTGTAAACCCTGCAGGCCCTGCAAGCCCTGCAGGCAGCGCCTACAACGAAAGTCATATTGCGAAGCGGGGCGGTTTCGTTGCCTGCTTGAGGGACATCGCGCCGGCCGGAACCCGGCGCCCATCCATCCTGGAGGGCCGCGACATGATGTTGCAGATGTCCGCTACACCCGTTTCATCCGATATGCGCTCCGAACCGCCTCTCCACGCGGTTTCGGGAAAATCGTCGTGCCCCAGGCCGGCATGGCACAACGCACGCTTGCAGGCGTTCATGAGCCCCGAGCGAGACGGCGTGCCGGAACTCGGCGCGCTCGCATCGCAGCCCATGGACGAGGATTTTCGCGAGGCGATTTCCGGCACACTGAAAGCCGGCGAGATGCTGCAACTGCCGGAAACGATGATCGTCGCGGTCAACGCCGATGTGGTCATCGAGCCGACCGAGGAGGGCTGCGTGGTGACGGGCACACGCGGCAGGAACAACGAGTGCCGGCTGATCTTCCGTCACGCCTATCGTCGCGTCAGTTGCCATCTGCGCGTTCCCAACGGCGCCGCGGAAGCGCGCATCACGTTCCTGCGATCGCCCAGCCAGAAGTCGCCTGCCCTGGTGGAGCTGCAGTCGTTCAATATCTGCCCGCCTCATCTGCGGCAAGCGAATGGCGCCGGGGGATTTTCGATGACCATCGACTACGACGCCGACCCGCTCAATGAAGTGCAAGGCATCCTCTGGCGCGGCGGCCTGTTGCAGATATCGCGGGTCAGCCTCACCCCATGAGGGAACGAAAAGGGCGACCTCCCGGCCGCCCTTTTCGTCGTCGCTTGCGCTGAGCCGGACTTACTTCAGCCCGCGATCCTTCAGCATCGGCTCGATGCTCGGCTCCTTGCCGCGGAAGTCGCGGTAGAGCTTGCCGAGCTCCTCGGTGTTGCCGCGCGAGAGAATCTTGTCGCGGAAGATCTGACCGTTTTCACGGGTCAGTCCACCGTGCTCCTTGAACCATTCGAAAGCGTCGGAATCCAGCATCTGGGTCCACAGGTACGCATAGTAGCCGGCGGCGTAACCGTTGCCCCAGATATGCTGGAAGTAGCTCGAGCGGTAGCGCGGCGGCACCTGGGCAAGGGTGAAGCCGGCTTTCTTCAGGGCCTTCGTTTCGAAGGCATCGACGTCCTGCTTCGGCGTACCCGGGGCGATCATGTGCCATTGCATGTCGAGCAAGGCGGCCGAGATGAGTTCGCTCATGGCATAGCCCTGGTTGAAGCTCTTCGCCTTCTTGATCTTGGCGACGAGTTCGTCGGGCATCGCCGCGCCGGTCTGGTAATGCTTGGCGTAGTTGGCGAAGACCTTGGGATCGGAGGCCCACTGTTCATTGAACTGCGACGGGAATTCGACGAAATCGCGCGCCGTGTTCGCACCGGACAGCGACGGATACTGTGCCGCGGCGAACATGCCATGCAGGGCGTGGCCGAACTCGTGGAACATCGTCGTCACGTCGTCGAACGAAAGCAACGCGGGCTGGCCGGCCGCCGGCTTGGTGAAGTTGGCGACGTTGTAGACCACCGGCTTGGTGCCGAACAGCTTCGACTGGTCGACGAAGTTGCTCATCCACGCGCCGCCGTTCTTGTTGTCACGCTTGAAGTAGTCGCAGTAGAACAGCGCCATGGAGGTGCCGTCCTTGTCGAACACTTCGAACACGCGCACATCCGGCTGGTACACCGGGATGTCCTTGCGCTCCTTGAACGTCAGACCGTAGAGCTGGTTGGCCGCGTAGAACACGCCGTTCTGCAGCACGTTGTCGAGCTCGAAGTGCGGCTTGATCTGCGCTTCGTCCAGGTCGTACTTGGCCTTGCGGACCTTCTCGGCGTAGTGATCCCAGTCCCAGGCCTGGACCTGGAAACCGCCCTTCTCCTGGTCGATCACCTGCTGGATATCCTTCGACTCCGCGGTCGCGCGAGCGACCGCGGCGGGCACGAGGCGCTCCATGAACTTCTCGGCGGCTGCCGGCGTCTTGGCCATCTGGTCGTCGAGCTTCCACGCGGCGTAGTTCGGGAAGCCGAGCAGCTTCGCGCGATCGGCGCGGAGTTCGGCGATGCGCGTGATGATCTCACGCGTATCGTTCGCGTCGCCGTGTTCGGCACGGTCCCACGAGGCCTTGAACAGTTTCTCGCGGGTGTCGCGGTCGTTCATGCCCTGCAGCGCCGGCTGCTGTGTCGTGTTCTGCAGCGTGACGACGTACTTGCCGTCGAGCTTGCGATCCTTCGCGGCCGCGGTGGCGGCTTCGATGTCGCCGTCGGACATGCCGTCGAGCGCCTTCTTGTCGTCGACCACGAGTGCGCCGGCCTTGGTGGCGGCGAGCAGCACGTTGGTGAACTTGGTGCTGAGGGTCGACTCTTCCTTGTTGAGGTCCTTCAACTTGGTCTTGTCGGCCTCGGACAGCTTGGCGCCGGCATGTACGAAGTCGTCGTACGTCACCTGGAGCAGGCGCGCGGATTCGGGATCGAGGTTGAGCGAATCGCGCTTTTCATGGAGCGCTTCCACGCGCTTGAACAGCTTGTCATTGAGATAAATCGCATCGCTATGGGCGGCGAGCTTCGGCGATTCGTCTTCGTCGACCTTCTGCAGGGTGTCGTTCGTGTTGGCGCCGGTGAGTGCGCTGAACACGTTCTGCGCACGCTTGAGCAACACGCCCGACTTCTCGAGGGCGACGATGGTGTTGTCGAACGTCGGTTCGTCCGCCGAATTCGCGATGGCCTCGACCTCGGCCAGCTGCTGTTTCATGCCTTCCTCGAGGGCCGGCTGGAAGTCGGCATCCACGATCTTGTCGAACGGCGGCGCCTGGAACGGCAGCTCGCTCTGGGTCAGCAACGGATTCACGTGCGCGGCCGGAGCCGATGCCGTGGTCGCGGCCGCGGCGGGCGCGGAGCCTGCGGGCGCCGGTGCGGGTGCGGCGGCCTTGTCGGCGTCGTTCGACGACGAGCAGGCGGCGGTGAGGGCGATCGAGGTGGCGATCACGAGGCTACGTACCTTCAGCATGGGCAACGAATCCCTGACGGTGGGCAAAGCCGCGACTCTAGCGGCGCGAGGCCACCGAGGACAACCGCCATCGGTCAGGGAATGGCCTGGGTCAACGGGTGTCGCGCAATTCCCAGCTCGAACCGATCAGCAGGTTCAGCCGATGCTTGACGATGCGCATGGGCAGGCTCGTGCTGAGCTGCACGTCCGTACGGTCGTTGGAGAGCTCGCCCTTCGCCGAGGCACCGCCGTCGGTGACGCCGAGACTCGGGTCGACCTCGTCCGGCTCGGGCTGCTTGGCGCGCCAGCGCTGGAACAGGCTATCGCTGCGCATGGCATCGGCGATGTCGGCGGCCAGCTTGTCCGGGCCGATCCCTTCGAACGAAAGATCGGGATCGGGCCCTTTGGCCTTGCTCATGTCTTTAACGGAGAGAAAGTAGGTCGTCATGGTGTCTTAGTTAAGCCGAAGGCTGTGAATTTGCCGTCAGCCGAGCAGGTCGAGGTCGAGTAGCAGGGCGGCGTCGCGCGGCGAGACGCGATGCGGCAACACACCGAGGCAGGGTGTCGGCAAGAGGGTGCGCAGCGTGTCGATGTTCTCCTCGCGCAGCGGCATGTCCGACTCGACGATGTTGGCGATCCAGCCCGCCAACACGCAGCCGTCCGCCTCGATGGCGCGAGCGGTGAGGCGCGCATGACTGATGCAGCCCAGACGGATGCCGACCACGAGGATCACCGGCAGATGCCAGCGGCGCGGGATGTCTTCGGTCGACATGTCCTCGCCCAACGGCACCATCCAGCCACCCACGCCTTCGACGATCACGCGATCGTAATCACGCACGAGCCCGGCGAAGGCCCTGTCGAGCGGCGGCCATGCGATGGGCCGGCGCTCGCGTGCCGCGGCCAGGTGCGGCGCGACCGCTTCTTCGAGTGCGACAGGATTGACCTCGTCGTAGGGCGGCGTGGGCCAGCTGGCCGCCTGGAGATCGAGCGCGTCCTGGTTGCGGAGGCCGTCCGCATGCCGGGCGGATCCGCTGGCGACCGGTTTCATTCCGGCGACGCGTTCGCCCCTTTCGCGAAACGCGTAGACCAGGGTCTGCGCGCCGTGGGTCTTGCCGATGCCGGTGTCGGTGCCGGCCACGAAGAAGTGTCGTGACATGGGGCCTGGAGCCTTGCGGGAGCGGGGACGTGGCACCATACACGGTCCCAGATACCGAATTCACCGGATACCGTCATGTTCGAAGCCAAGGCGATCGCCACCGACGACAAAGCCACGCTGTACGCGGAACTGGTCCAGCAGGCCCAGGGCCTGCTCGCCGGCGAACCGGACATGATCGCCAACGCCGCCAATTTCGCCGCGCTGGTGTTCGATGCCGTGCCGGACATCAACTGGGCGGGCTTCTACCTGTTCGACGGCAAGGAGCTGGTGGTCGGCCCCTTCCAGGGCAAGCCGGCCTGCATCCGCATCGCGATCGGCCGGGGTGTCTGCGGCACGGCGGCGCAGACGCGCGAAACCCAGCTGATCAGGGACGTGCACGAATTCGCCGGCCACATCGCCTGCGACGCGGCGTCCAACTCGGAGATCGTCGTCCCCCTGGTCAAGGCCGACGGCAGCCTGCTCGGCGTGTGGGACGTGGATAGCCCTTCTGTCGCGCGCTTCGACGAGGAAGACCGCAAGGGCATGGAAGCGCTGTGCCGGGTGTTCATGGCCAACCTGGCCTGATTCGGGCGGTACCGTCAGAGTTCGTGCGGACGCGGTGTCGCCAATAGCTCCATGACGCGTGCGCGTGCCTCGTCCACGCCGGTCTTGGCGCTGGACGAAAAGACCTGCGCCGTACCGGGCACGTTGTTGTCGCGGAAATGCTTGCGCATGGCGTCCAGCGCCTTCTGTGCCTGGCTGCGCGAGATCTTGTCGGCCTTGGTCAGCAGCACATGGCAGGGCAGCTGGGTGTCCGCGCAGAACTGCAGCATCGTGGCGTCGAACTCCTTGAGTTCATGGCGGATATCCACGATGAGTACGATGCCGCGCAGGCTGCGGCGCATCTTCAGGTACGCGTCGATCTCGCCGCGCCAATGCTTGCGCATGGCCTCGGGCACTTTCGCGTATCCGTAGCCGGGAAGGTCGACCAGCCGGCAGTCGAGCGGCTCGGTGCCTTCGACTTTCAGCCGCGGCAGATCGAACACGACCATCAACTGGGTACGCCCGGGCGTCTTGGACGTGCGAGCCAGCGCGTTGTGGCCGGTCAGCGCATTCAACGCGCTCGACTTGCCGGCGTTGGAACGGCCGGCAAAGGCCACCTCGGCGCCCTGGTCGTAGGGCAGCTGGACAATTTCGTGGGCGGCCAGGACGAAGGTGGCGCCGTTCAGCGGATTCGAAGACATGGGGGGATAGCCCGCCGGGCGGGAAAAACAATGGTCGGGCAGTGTATGCGATACCGTGGCCCGTCGCGCGCTGATGCGGTTTGACCCGGCTCTCCCGGGCCCCTCATAATCTTTTGGTTGCGGCGCGTGGGGAAGCGCGCCCGATCCGGAAGCATCCCCCTTGGAGAGACTTATGAAGTTTCGGCACGCCGCCGCTGCCATCACCGCGATGCTCGTCATGAACCTGGCCGCGGCCCAGACCGCGGCACCCGCCAAACCGGCCTCCGCACCGGCACCGGCGACCACCGCAGCGAAGCCAGGGGCGAATCCGGCGACCGATCCGGCCACACCGGGCATGCCGAAAGCCGACACCGCCACCGTGGCGCCCGCCGCGCCCGGCGCCGACGCCACCGTGGCGACGAAGCCGGGCGACGCCGCCACCGGCCAGGGCAAGGCCGCCGCTTGCGGCGCCTGTCATGGGCTGGACGGCAACTCGACCGACCCCCAGTACCCGCGCCTGGCGGGGCAGAGCGAGCAGTACATCGTCCGCCAGCTCACCGACTTCAAGGCAGGCAAGCGCCAGAATCCGATCATGATGGGCATGGCCGCGCCGCTCACCCCGCAGGACATGCACGACATCGGCGCGTACTTCGCCAAGCAGAAGCCGCTGCCCGGCGTCGCCGACAAGGCGCTCGTCGATCAGGGCCAGACGCTGTACCGCGAAGGCGATACCGCACGCGGCATTCCCGCCTGCATGGCTTGCCATGGGCCGGATGGTCGCGGTAACCCGGGGGCCATGTACCCGCAGCTCACCAGCCAGCACGCCAAGTACATCGAAGCCACGCTGAAATCCTGGCACGACGGCACCGCCTGGGGCGACGACGCGCACGCGAAGATCATGCCGTCGATCGCGCAGAAGCTCGACGAGAAGGACATCGCCGCGCTGGCCAGCTACATCGAAGGCCTGCATACGAACGACGCGGACACCCCCGCGACGCGCTGATGGCGTTAAAGTTGGAAGATCGAACGGGCCCCTTCGGGCCCGTTCTCGTTTAGAAGGTTAGAAAAGGAATCCCTGATGCGACTGCGCCTTCCCCTGCTCTGCGCCGCCCTGATCGGTCTGGCGGCCTGCGGCTCCGGTAACAACGATACCGCGACATCCACCACGCCTCCCGCTCCCGCCGCCACGGCACCGGCCGCGCCTGCGCCCGCGGCGGCTTCCACCGCCGCGGCGACCGCGCCTGCGCCGGCGGCCAGCTCGGCCGGTGCTACCGGCGCTGCCGCACCGGCAGCGGCAGCGGACGCCGACGACACGAGCCGCCCTGCCCCGAAGCCCTTCGTCGATGAAGGCAAATGGGTCGAGGGCAAGAACTACTTCCGCATCGATCCCGTCCAGCCGACCAGCACGCCGGGCAAGATCGAAGTCACCGAAGTGTTCTCCTATGGCTGCCCGTTCTGCTATCAGTTCAACGGTCTGGTCGAACAGATGGCCAAGGACCTGCCCCGTGGTGTGGTCATGACCTACACGCCTGCCGCCTTCCGTCCGGACGAGAACTGGCCGCTCCTGCAGCGCGCCTTCCTCACCGCGCAGGCGCTGGGCATCGAGAAACAGAGTCACGACGCCATGTTCGACGCGGTGAACAAGAGTGGCGAGCTGGGCATCCTCGACAGCAGCTCCAACCGTCGCAAGCCGGAGTCCGCCTGGCCGACCATCGACGACGTCGCGAAGTTCTACGCGAAGTACGGCGTGAAGCCGGAAGAGTTCGTCGCCACGGCCAATTCCTTCACCATCACCACGAAGATGAAGCGCGCGGATGAACTCGTACGCGCTTACGAGGTCGATGGCACGCCGGCGATCATCGTCAACGGCAAGTATCGCCTGTCCCCTGCCAGCGCCGGTGGCTATCCGCAGGCCGTCGAGCTCACCCAGTGGCTCGTCAGCAAGGAAGCCGCGGGTAAGTAACCGCGTCCTCGACCTCTCACGGAGATTTTCATGTTCAAGCGTCTCTCGCTCCTGTTCGTCGGCCTGACCCTGGCCACCGCCTGCTCCGCGGGTCCGGCCGATCCGGCCACGGACCCGTACGCCGGCAAATACGACACCATCGCCACGCCGCAGCGTCTCGATCCCAAGGACGGCAAGGTCGAAGTGGTCGAGGTGTTCTCCTACGGCTGCATCCATTGCGCACACTTCGAGCCGACGGTCGAAGAACTGCAGAAGAAGCTGCCGAAGGGCGTGGCATTCCATGTCGTTCCGGCCGCCTTCAACGACAACTGGCTGCCGTATGCGCAGGCCTACTACGCGGCGCAGAAGCTCAAGGTGGATCCGGCGGCCCATGCGGCCCTGTTCAAGGCCATCCATACGGATCACTACCCGCTCCGTTCGATCGAGGAACTGGCCGACTGGTATGCGACGAACTATCACCTGGACAAGGCGAAGTTCCTCGAAGCGGCGACCAAGGACAAGGCGATCCACGACCGGATCCTTGCCGATACCAAGCTGATCCAGCAGTGGGGCGTCGACGGCACGCCCGCGATCGTCGTCGACGGCAAGTACCGTCCGAAGGACTTCAAGGACTTCGACGAACTCAACGCCATGACGCTGTCCCTCGTGGACAAGGAACTCAAGGGCGGCAAGTAAGCCCCTGGGCCGACACCGATGCCCTCCGTTCACACGACGGGGGGCATCCTCGGCAGTCACGGCCCGACGTGGTAACCATCGCGAAACCCCATGACCCGCTCCCCGCCGAACCCGTCCCCCGCTCCCGAACGCACCCTGCGTCTGCTGAGCTGCAACATCCTCGCCGGCGCCAGCGTCCAGCGCTACAGCGACTACGTCACACGCAGCGTCAACGCCGTGCTGCCGGGGCGCTCCAAGCTGGCCAATCTCGATTCGCTGGCCGAGCTGCTCCATGAGTTCGACGTGGTGGGCCTGCAGGAAGCCGATGCCGGGAGTCTTCGTTCCGGCTTTCTCAACCAGACGCGCTACATCGCCGAAGCGGCGGGCATGCCGTTCTGGAGCCACCAGCCGAACCGGCCGATGGCCCGTGTGGCCCACTCGGCCAATGGCCTGCTGAGCCGGATCGAGCCCAGCGAAGTCATCGATTACCCGCTCCCCGGCCGGATCAAGGGCCGCGGCGCCTTGTTCGTAAGATTTGGCGAGGGCTCCGACGCGCTGGTCATGGTCGTCGCGCACCTCTCGCTCGGTGCGGCGGCACGCATGGGCCAGCTCGCCTTCATCGCCGAACTGCTGGCGCCGTATCCGCACGCCGTGTTGATGGGCGACCTCAACACCGAGCCGAACAGTCCGGAAATGCGCGTGCTGTTCGACAAGACGGCGCTACAGATGCCGACCGTCAACACGCTCACCTTCCCGAGCTGGAAACCGCGGCGCGCGCTCGACCACATCCTGACCTCGGCGGATATCAAGCTCGATCGCACGTGGACATTACCCCGCGCGTTCTCCGATCATCTGCCGCTTGCCGCCGAAATACGCCTGCCTCTCGCCCTTGCCGAGGCCGCGGGCGCGTCCCGACCGAGGTAACCCGTTTCATGAAACCGAGCCTGCGCGCCGCCCTGCCCTGGGCCATCATCGTCCTCGTGGCCCTTGCCGCGGCATGGCTTCGCTATGGCTTCATCGAGCCCTCCGACATGGCGCATGCCTGCGATGGCAGCGGCGGACCCTGGTGGTGCGCTACGCGCACGCTCGTCGTGCAGGGCTTCCTCAGCTACGGCTACGGCTACGCGGCCGTGCTGATGGCACTGGTCGCACTGTTCTGGAGAAACACGGCCTCGGCCGTGCTCGCCGCCAGTCTTGGCGTCATCGCCCTGCAGCTCTACTGCTATGAAGGTGGCGCCCTGGCGCTGCTGATCGGCGCGCTGAGGCTGGTGCGCGTGCAGTACGACCGCCAGCAGTTCGCCGCCGCCGAGGCCTGACCGGCTTAGTCGCCCCTGGCGCGCCACCAGGCCGCCAGCACGGGCAAGGCCAGGGCGAGGTTGAGCAGCATCCAGCCCCAGGACACGGCGTTCGCACCCAGCTCCTGCACCACCACCGCGATACCCAGCCCGGCGATCCAGAGGGCCAGCAGGCGCTCCTCGACCAGCGGCATGAGGATGTCCTCACGCGTACGCAGAATCGCCAGCAGCAGGAAGCCCACGCATGGCAGCGCGAACAGGCCGATCGGGAAGTCGCGATAGCGGCCGTTGAACACCATCAGGATGCCGTAGAGGGCCAGCACGAACATCCAGAAGAACCGTTGCGGCGTGAACGCATCCGACCAGGCGATGCCGAGGCGACGGCGCTCGATCGGGCGCGGCGCGATCGCCGCGGGATTCACCGGCGAGGCCAGACGCGAAGCGATCGCGCGAGCGAGCGATAGCGCCGTCGACAGCGCCAGCAGACCGATGATCGCACCCGTGGCCCATTCGACGTCGTTGCGGGCGGAGAAAAGGAGCAGGCGTGCATGGGCGGCCAGCGCCGTCCCGGTGGCGAAGCCGGCCAGGGCCAGGGCAAGCCAGCCGGAGGCGCCATGCCAGCGACGACGCATCGCGCCGGCCACGAGAAACACCAGGACGCCGATACCACCGACGCCCAGCGCCCAGGCCCAGCGGGGCTCTTCGACGACCGGCCCCTGCATGGCGAACTTGGGCTTGGCGTCGACATCGAAGATGCCCCAGTAACCGCCGACGGTGCCTTCGAGGTCGCGTTTCCACGGCTGGTCGAATGCCTCGATGACGTTGTAAGGCATGTCGACCGTGGCGGCGTAGTTGAGGAACTCGCGCATGTAGCGCGCTTCGTTGACCAGGCTCGCGCTCGCGTCGCGGCGCGTACGTCCCTGACTCGGCCAACCCGTTTCGCCGATCATGATCGACTTGCCCGGGAACTCCCGCTTCATCGCCTGGTAGACATCGGCGACGTGACGCACGGCATCGGCAGGCGCGACCGGTTCGTCTTCCCAGTACGGCAGGATGTGGATGGTGATGTAGTCGGTGTCCTTCGCCAGTTCGGGATGCTTCTTCCAGAACTCCCAGACATCGGCATAGGTCACCGGCACATCGGTGGCCGCGTTCACCCTCGCGATATAGGCCCCGAGGGCCTTCGACGAGAGCTCGCCACGCAACAGCACTTCATTGCCGACTACGATGCCGCGCAGGGTATCGTGGTCGCGACGGGCGGCGTCCAGCGCGAGCTTGATCTGCTGTTCGTTGGCCACCGGATCGCGGCCCAGCCACACCCCCATCAGCACCTTCATGCCGTAGCGCCCGGCGATGTCCGGCACCGCCTCGAGGCCCTGGTTCATCGCGTAGGTGCGCACGCAGTCGAAGCGCGTGGAGAGGGCCTTGAGATCCTCCTCAACACGTTCGCGCGACACGAAGGCGTGAGGGTCCATCGGGTTCTCGCCCTTCAACCGGAAGGGTGCGTAGGACACGCAGGCGATTCGCGCGGTGGGCGAGTCGGGAAGCGGTACCGGGCGGCCGAGTACCCACCAGTAGCCGGCGCCGAAGAGCGCGGCGGCAACGAGGACGATCCATGCGAGGGGTCGCGCGAAGCGCGCGGAGGGCGTGAAGGACGGCATCCCATTAGCTTAGCGGGCCGGACGCGTCAGGGCGATTGCCCGGCGTCGCTCTCCGTTCATCCGACCTGCGCGCCACCTTCCCTTACAATCGGTCGATATGTCCCCGTAAAGGAAGACCCGATGGCATCCGCCCCGGTAGCACGACGCGTCGATCGCACCCTCCGCCTGCTAGGTGGAATCGTCCTCGCCGTCTGTGGCCTGGGCCTCGCGCTGTCGGCCTCGGCCAGTGGCACCGATGCCCAGCGTGCCCGATTCCGGCAGGCCTACGCCGTGGCGCAGCAGGGCGGCGATGCATGGCGGGCGCAGGCCACCGGCCTCGAGGGCTACGTGCTGTTTCCTTACCTCGAAGCGGCGGCGCTGGAACACGACCTGCGCACGCTGGACCGCGCGCCGGTAGACGCCTATCTGGCGCGATACCCCGGCATGATTCCCGCCGCCGACCTGCGCAAGGATTATCTCGGCGAGCTGGCGCGGCGCAAGGACTGGACCACGTTCAGCGCGATGTACCAGCCCGGCCTTGGCGACGCACTGGCCTGCTTCGACCTTCAGGCGAAACTATCGCGCGGCGAGCCGCTGGTCTTTGAACGCGACATCGCGGAACTGTGGAAGAAGGCCAGCCTGCCGAATGCCTGCGACCCGGTCGTGTCCGCGGCCCACGATCAGGGACTGCTGACTCCCGAACGTTTGTGGGCGCGTATCCAGGTCGCCGCGGATGCCGGCAAGGGCGGCACGGTCGCCTCGTTGGCGCCCTGGTTGCCCGCCGACGACGCGGTGGCCGCCCAGCGCATCGCCCAGGCCCTCAACGATCCAACCGGCGCCCTGCGCGATGCCGCGAACTGGCCCGACACGCCACGTCACCGCCAGGCCGTGACCCTGGCGCTGCAGCGCATGGCGCGCAAACAGTCGACAGTCGCCGACAGCGCCTGGAACGCCTTGTCTTCGCGGTTCACGCTCAGCGAGCAGCAGCGCGGCGCCATCGAGAATGCGCTGGCGCTGTTCCATGCGACGGATTTCGACGAATCCGCACTCGACCGCCTTGCCGCCCTGCCGTCCAGCGCGCAGACCGATGCGACCCGCGAGTGGCGCGTCCGCGTGGCACTCGCCCGCCAGGACTGGACGGCGGCACTGGCGGCGCTGGAGGCACTTGGGGAATCCCAGAAGGACGACGGCGAATGGCGTTACTTCCGCGCCCTGGTGCTCGGCAAGCTCGGCAGGCAGGCCGAAGCGAAGGCGCTGTACCAGTCGGTTTCCCAGGAAGCGACGTACTTCGGCTTCCTCGCCGCGGATCGCATCGACACGGCCTACGCCATCTGCCCCGCGACCATGGCGACCGACGAGCGCCGGGAAGCCGCGCTGCTCGCCGAACCTGGCCTCGATCGTGCCTTCGAACTCTATGCCGTTGGCCTGCAGAAGCAGGGACGGCGCGAATGGACAGCCGCGCTCGCCGGCCGCGACGCCGACACCCAGCGTCTCGCCGCCGACCTCGCCTTCCGCAAGGGCTGGTACGACCGTGCCGTCTTCGGCCTGTCCTCCGGTGACGCGCTGCGCCTGTACGAACAGCGTTTCCCACTCGCCCGTCAGGACGGCATCGTCGAGCAGGCCAGCCAGGCGGGTATCGAAGCGCCCTGGGCTTACGCGATCGTGCGCGCCGAAAGCGCCTGGATGACCGACGCGCGCTCCGGTGCCGACGCACGCGGACTGATGCAGCTGCTTCCCGGCACCGCCTCGCTCGTGGCAAAACGCAACGGCCTCGCCTGGGCCGGTGGCGACAGCCTGTACGACCCGAGCACGAACATCGTGCTCGGCACGCGCTATCTGGCCCAGATGGCGGCGCGCTACAACGGCGCGCCGTGGCTCGCCAGTGCGGCTTACAACGCCGGACCGAACAAGGTGGACCAGTGGCTGACCGCTCGCGGCACGCTCGATCCCGACCTGTTCGTCGTCAGCATTCCCTATAAGGAAACCCGCGAATACGTCGCACGGGTCATGGCCTTCGCCGTGATCTACGACTGGCGGCTGACCGGCAATGCCCTGCCGATCACCTCGCGCATGACCCGTATCGGCAGCGCGTACTCGCTGCCGTCGCCGGGCGCCGTGCGCAAGCCGGTGTCGTGCCCGGCACCCGCCGCGGCCGTCGCCCGCACCGCACGCGACACCGCCCCCGCGACCCCGGCCGCCATGCAGCCGGCGCCCGCCGCAGCGTCCTCGGCCCCCGCCTCACAGGACGCGCAGCCATGATCCGCTTGGCGCCGGGCGCTCGTGGGCCTAGGCTGGCGCCATGAAAACCCAACGGATCGTGATTCTCGGTGGCACCGGCTTTGTCGGCGGCACGCTCATTCCGCGACTGGCCGCGGACGGGCATGAACTGATCCTGCTCTCGCGCAATCGCCAGGGCCGCCGGCACAGCGTCGTCGGTCGGAACGTCACCGTCGTCACCGCGGATGTCTACGACCCGGCCACGCTGCGCCGCCTCATCACCGGCGCCGACGCGGTCATCAACCTCGTCGGTATTCTCAACGAAAGCGGGCGCAACACGTTCGAGCGCGCGCACGTCGGATTGACGCGCCTGCTGATCGAAGCCTGCCGCGACACGGGCGTGCATCGCTTCCACCAGATGAGCTCGCTGAAGGCCGGACAAGGCCTGTCGTCCTACCTGCGCACGCGCGGCGAGGCCGAGGCCCTGGTCAAGGCGTCGACGCTGGACTGGACCATCTACCAGCCAAGCACGATCTTCGGGCCGAACGACGGCCTGGTCTCGCGCTTCGACAGCCTGCTGGCCTTCGCACCGGCGATGCCCCTGCCGCGACCCAACGCGAAGATCGCACCGGTCTATGTCGGCGATGTGGTCGAGGCGATCGCCCGCGCGGTGGCCGACCCGACGATCTCCGTCCTGCGCACATTCGAGCTCTACGGCCGCGAAACCTGGTCGCTCATCGACGTCGTACGCGCCATTCGCGACGCGCGCGGTCGTCGGCGCTGGATCCTCCCCATGCCCGATGCACTCGGCCGCCTGCAAGCGCACGTCGCGCAGTTCGTTCCGGGAAAGCCGTTCACGCCGGACAACTTCCGCACACTCCGCACCGACTCGGTCGGCAAGGTCGACGGGCTCGCCCAACTCGGCATCGTGCCGCAATCGTTTTCCGCCTGGCTGCCAAGACTGCTCGGCAAGCCCGTCCGCCAGCGTCGGCTCGACGAAGCCCGCGCGCGACGCCGCCCCTGACCCCACGCATGCACATCTATCTCGTTGGCGGCGCTGTCCGCGACCAGCTGTTGGGCCGTCCCGTGGTCGATCGCGACTGGGTGGTCGTCGGCGCGACACCGGAAGACATGCTTGCGGCCGGCTACAAGGCCGTAGGCAAGGATTTCCCCGTCTTTCTCCACGGCGACACCAAGGAGGAATACGCGCTCGCCCGGACCGAACGCAAGACCGGCCGTGGCTATCATGGCTTCGCGTTTCATGCCGATCCGGGCGTGACGGTCGAGCAGGATCTGGAGCGCCGCGACCTGACGATCAACGCGATCGCCCAGCGCGAGGACGGCACCCTGGTCGATCCCTTCGGCGGCGTCGCCGATATCGCCTCGCGCACGCTTCGCCATGTATCGCACGCCTTCGTCGAAGATCCCGTGCGCCTGCTACGCGTCGCGCGTTTCGCCGCCCGCTACGCGCCGATGGGATTTCGCGTGGCCGATGAAACGATGGCGCTGATGCGCCGCATGGTCGACGACGGCGAGATCGACCATCTCGTTCCCGAACGGGTTTGGGCGGAAACGCGTAAGGCCCTGGCTGAGCCGGCGCCGGCCGTGTTCCTGCGCGTGCTTCGCGAAAGCGGCGCACTGCGCGTGCTCTTTCCCGAAGTGGACGCGCTGTATGGCGTGCCACAGCGACCCGAATTCCATCCGGAGATCGATACCGGGATCCACGTCGAGCTGGTGCTCGATGCCGCCGCGAGACTGGCTCCGGGCAACGCGCTGGTGGGCTGGTGTGCGCTCACCCACGACCTGGGCAAGGCGCTCACACCCGCCGACGTCCTGCCGCGGCACATCATGCATGAGCAACGCGGTATCGAACCCGTGCGCGCGATCTCCGCACGACTCAAGGTGCCGGTGGAATACGCCGCGATGGCCGAGTTGGTCTGCAAGCACCACCTCAACGCGCACATGGCCTTCGAACTGAAGCCGACGACGATCCTGCGCCTGCTCGACGCGCTGGGATCGCTACGTCGGCCCGAGCGACTCGAAACCTTCCTGCTCGCCTGCATGGCGGACAAGCAAGGGCGCCTGGGCAGCGAAGACGCGCCCTATCCGCAGGCCGATTTTCTCCGTGCCTGCCGCGACGCGGCCGCAGCGATCACCGCGCAGCGGTTCGTCGAACAAGGGCTGCATGGCCCGGCGATCGGCGAGGCGATGAAGAAAGCGCAGGCGCAAGCCATTGCGTCGGTGCCGAAACACGGCGCCTGATTCCGCAACGGCGGTGACGCTTTCTGTGGGAGCCGATTCATCGGCGATGCCGCGGCAGCGACAGCGGCCCCCACAACCATCCATTACAACCGCGAGCCCTGGTCGGCGGCGAGGATGCCCTCGGGCAAGGCCGAGGCCTCGATCCCCTTGGCGAACAACATCAGCTGGAAGCGCTCGCCCATCTGCTCGGGCAAGGTGAGCTTCTTCACTTCCTGGGCCAGCCGGTATCGCGCTGCTTCGTCGGTCAGCATCAGGTAGTCGTTCTCGAAAAACTCCTGCATGCCTGCGGCAATGAGGAACGGCGCCTGCGGCATGTAGGCGGCGACGCCAAAGCCCGCGTTGTTGCCCGCTTCGGCAAGGCCGGTGAAATCGACCGACGCCGTGAGGTCCTGCAAGCCAGGCAAGTGGAACATATCGTCGTGCATGCGATGCCGATAGAACGCACGCAGGGTGCCGTCCGTCCGCTCCGGCAGGTAGAACTCGCCACGCGTGTAGCCGTAGTCGGCGAACAGCATCGCACCGCGACGGAGCGAGCCGGCGACCGCCTGCATCCAGTACGGCAACTGCGGCAGGATCTCCGTGCGATAGCCGTTGGGGAAATCACGACCGAGATCGCGCTCGACATGGCGTACGGCGCCACTGACCAGGGCATCGGCCGGGCGATCCGTGCGGTGGAAGCGGCGATCGCCGTCGAGGACCACGTATTCCTCGTAGACCTCGCCATCGCGCACCGTGAAGCGGGTGGTCGGCAAGGCGTCGATCACTTCGTTGGCGAAGAGCACGCCGTCCCACTCTTCTTCGGGCGGACCATCGAGCCATACCGCGCGGGCGAACAGCGCCGCCGGCAAGGCCGCGTGCAGCCGCTCGCGCTGACGCTCGCGCAGGTCCGCACTGGGTTCGAGGATCATGAAGCGGCGCGGCAGGCGTCCCGCCGCGTCGAGGGCCAGCAGGGCGGCTTCGGCGAAGGCGCCGCTACCGCCGCCCAGCTCGAGGAAATCGGCGTCGGCACCCAGCGAGGCAAGCACCGGTTCGAAGGCGCGCACCACGCACCGGGCGAACAGCGTACCGATCTCCGGCGCGGTGACGAAATCGCCCTCCGCACCGAACTTGGCCTTGCCCGCGCTGTAATAGCCGAGGCCCGGCGTATACAGGCAGCGCTCCATGAAGCGCGAAAAGGGCATGGGACCGTGGGAAGCGATCTCTTCGCGCAGCAGGGCGCAGAGATGTTCGGAGTGGGCGCGCTCGTCGGCGCCGGGTTCGGGAAGCTTGGCGTTCATGCCATCAGGATAACGGATGCCGCGCCCCCGTTCAGGGGCGCGGCATCGGGGTCGATCAGAAATCCTGCTGCAACGACAGGAAGACGCCACGGCGCGGACCGAACTGCGGCGCGCCGACGCCGATACCGGAACCGTCGCGGATCTCGTAAGTGCGGTCCAGCGCATTGACCAGGGCCAGCTGGGCGTGGGTCTTGCCCATGCTGGTCAGGTCGAAGTCGTGCGCCACACTGAGGTTGAGCTGGAAGTAGTTCGGCAGGGTATCGCCGTTGGGCACCGCGCCGTCGCGACGCAGGCCCGACCCGAACAGGTAGTCCGCACCGACGCGCGTACCCTCGGAGAAGGCATAGCTGATGCCGCCTGACGAGGTGTACTTCTGGTCGTGATCGAGGTGGATGTAGTTGTCGTAGATGTAGGCCAGGTCGTCCGGCTTGAAGTTGTACTGGCCCGTGATGATCCGCTTGCCCACCGAACGGTTGTACGCGAAGTTGAAGTACGCCGTGAGCGCGCCGTCGGTGTAGTTCACCGTCAGCTCGTCACCCTTGATCCGGCCCTGGTTGTAGTTGAAGGTCGAATACACCAGCGCCGTGCCGAACTGCCCTTCGTCCTGGATGCGCGAGACGCGGCGGTAGTAGCTGTCCAGGCCCACGGTCCACTTGTCGCCGATCTTCTGCGAGATGCCGACATCGTAGTAGCTGGAGCGCTCGGCCAGCGGCGTATCGTCGCCGTTGTCCGGCAGGGCGTTGGTCGTGCCGGCGAACTTCGCGATCGAGGTCGGGCTGATCTGCTCGCTCGCCGGCGGGGTGAAGTAGCGCGAGTAGCCGGCGTGGATCGTCGTGCTGTCGGTAGGCTGGTAGACCAGGCCGACGCGCGGGCTGAGCTGGCTCTCGGTGCGGAACGCCTCGTAGCGGTCGCCACGTACACCGTAGTTCACCGTCCACTTGTCGCCGATGCTCCACTCGTCCTGCAGGTACACCGCGTAGGTGCGGGCGAGAATGCGGCTGGAGTCGACGATGTTGAGCGGCGTGGTCGAGGTCTGGTTGCCGGCGTCATCGGCCGGGAACACCAGGGCGTCGTTGCTGGCCGAGGCACGTTCGAACGAGCCGTAGAAGCCGTACCGCAGCGTGTGGTTGTCGCCCAGCGGCGTGGAGAAATCGGCCTGCAGCGTGGAGGCGCGGTTGGCGCGACGCACGTCCGAGGCGACGCCGTTGAACATCAGGTCGCCGATATCGTCCGGGCTGAAGTCGAGGCCGCTGTAACGCTGCCCCGCCGACACCTGGTACGCGGTCGAACCCATCTTTCCCTGCAAGCTCAGGATGCCGAAGCGCGTCTTCTCCTGCTGGCGTTCGTTGAGCTGCGCCGAGTCGAAGTTGGTCACGTCGAGGTAACCGAAGGCTGGCGTCTGGCCCGGGTTGTTCGGAATCTGGAAGCGGTTGTTGGTCACGCCGAACATGAAGCTCAGGCGGGTGTCGTTGTTGATCAGGTACGACACATCGCCGAACGCCTTCACCTGGTTGGTGTGGTCGTGGATCGGCTTGCGGCTGGCCGTCGGGTTTTCGATACCGACGTCGTTCTCGAGATAGTTGGCCGTGAGGAACCAGCTCCAGTCGCCGGACTTGCCGAACAGCGTGGCGTTCGGATTCACCGTGCCGAACTGGCCGCCGGTGATGCCGACGCTTCCGCCCTCGCCGTCTTTCGGCGTGCGCGTGGTGATGTCGACGATGGCCGCGGTGCGCTCGCCGTACTGCGCGGGGAGCGCGCCGGTGAGCAGCTTCACGTTGTCGATCATGCGAGCGTCGAGCGTCTGGCCGAAGCCGCCGATGCTTTCCGGGATGAGCACGCCGTTGATGCGGTACTGCAGGTTGGCATGGTCGCCGCGCACGTGCAGCTGGCCATAGGAATCCTGGACGACGCCGGGCGCCTGCAGGACGACCTGGTTGAGGGGGGTGGAATCGCCCAGCGGCAGGGCCTGGATCGTCTGCCTGTCCATGACGTACTGGCTGCTGCCGGTGTCCGGCGAAAGGCTGTTGCGTGCCTCGTCGAGCCGGGCGGTGACATCGACCTCACCCAGGTTCGTCGCCTTCTGCGGGTTGGTGGTGTCGGTGTCGTCGGCGAACGCGGGAGCGGCGGACAGGGCAAGGGCGATGCAGAGCGCGAGGCGTGCGGGGGTCATCGGGGGACTCTTCTTCGGGTGGAGATGTTATAACGTATCATAACGAAGTCGGAGGATGGGGGAAATCCGCCGGAAGTCACTATCTGCCCGAGCGGTTTCACGGTCCTTTCGCTTCATGGCGGACTCACGTGGGCCACGCGACGATGGCTCTCATCGCATGCGCGGAGAGACCGATGGCCAAAAAGGACGCTTCTACTTCCACCTCGAAGGAAATCGTTCCCATCTCGGCCGACCGTGGCGAGAGCCCGGTGGCCAAGGCGATCCTCGAGTTCGTCAGTCGTATTCCCGAGAGCGACGTGCCACGGGTCAAGGGTGATGCCGCTGAGGAATGCCGCCGGCTGGCCGCATCCGCCGCGCAAAAGGCCGCGATCACGGCGGGCTCCCTCGCCCTGCCCCCGGGTCCGCTCGGCTGGCTGACGGTGCTGCCCGAGCTCGTCGCCATCTGGCGTATCCAGGGCCAACTGGTCAGCGACATCGCCGCGGCCTACGGCAAGACGCCGAAGCTGGGTCGCGAACAGATGCTCTGGTGCCTGTTTCGCCACACCGCCGCACAGGCCTTCCGCGATGTGGCCATTCGCGTCGGCGATCGTCTCGTCTTCCGTACCACGGCCACCAGCGTGTTGCAGCGCCTGGCCGGGCGTATCGGCGTGAGCGTGTCCAAGCGCGCTGTCGGCAAGGGCATCTCACGCTGGCTACCGGTCGTCGGCGCCCTCGGCGTCGGCGCGTACGCCTACTACGACACCGGCCAGGTCGCCAAAACCGCCATCGATCTTTTCAGCGGCGAAGTCAACATCGACGACGATCCCGATGGCAGCGAGCCCGGCAAGAAAACCCGCGCACGTGCGGCGACGGACACGACTTCGACGACAGCCACTGCTGGGGCTGGAGGTGGAGCTGGAACCGAAACCGGAACCGGAGCCAGAACCAGAACCGGAGCTGGGGCCGAGAGAGGATCGCCCGCCAGAGGCAACCAGGCACGCTCGAGGACGCGCTCGGCAGGAACGCGCCCCGCCGGCGATAGCACCGCCCCAGAAACAGGCAGGGGCAAGGCTACAGCTGCCCGCAAACCCGGTACCGCAGCCCGCAAGCCACGCACTCCCCCTGTGGGAGCCGGCTCCGCCGGCGATAAAGCCACCCCGAAGACGGCAACCCGCAAGACCACCCCCGCCGCCACTCGAAAACGCGCCACCACAAAGAAACCAGTGGCCCGAAAGTCCGCCACCACCAAGGTCACGACAGCGTCCCGCCCGGCAGCCAAGAAAGCCACGAAAACGACGACCGCCCGCCGGATACCCACCAGGAAGCCGGCGGCCCGCAAGCCGAAAGCCGCGACGTGACGCGCGCGCCTATTTGCGGCAAGCTCCCGTCGGATTGAACAGGGAGTCGCGATGAACAAGCAGCCGGTCGTTCTGGTCACCGGTGGCGCACGCCGTGTCGGTGCCGCCATCGTGAGGCACTTGCATGCGGCAGGCTCTAGCGTCGCGATCCACTATCGAAGCTCGGCCGACGAAGCCGAGTCCCTCGCGCGGGAACTCAACGTCGCGCGTGCGAACAGTGCCGCCACGTTCGCCGGATCGCTCGAAGACGATGCCACGCCCGGCGCACTCGTCGACGCGGTCCTCGCGCATTTCGGGCGGCTCGACGGCCTCGTCAACAACGCGTCCGCGTTCTACCCCACACCGATCGGCGAAACCACTTCCGCGCATTGGAACGACCTCTTCGCCGCGAACGCGCGCGCGCCTTTCTTCCTCGCCCAGGCAGCGGCACCGGCGCTACGCGAGGCTCAGGGTGCGATCGTCAACATCGTCGATATCTACGCCGAACGCCCGCTTGCCGGACACGTGGTGTATTCGATGGCGAAGGCAGCGCTCGTCATGTTGACCCAGGCGCTGGCCAAGGATCTCGCTCCGGATGTGCGCGTCAACGCCGTGGCACCCGGCGCGATCCTCTGGCCCGCCTCCGGCAAGCCGGAAGAAGCCGCCGAGGCGCTGATCGCGAAGACGCCGCTAGCTCGCAAGGGCGAGCCAGCCGACGTCGCCGAAGCGGTACGCTGGCTGATGCTGGATGCGCATTACACGACGGGACAGGTGATTCGCGTGGATGGTGGCCGGGCGTTGAATATTTGAAGCTTCGCGCCTGCGTGGATCTGGCGAGATTCGGCATGCTCTACGCGAACGGCGGAGCCTGGAACGGGCACCAAGTCATACCCGACATGCCACCCTTCGATGCATATACCTACCTCTGGTGGCTGGATCGACTCGATGATGTTGTGTGGACCGACGGCTGGGTCGGCCAGTTCGTGATTGTCGGAGACACGTCAACTGAGCCAAGCGATTACTGCCTCTTCGTTCCTGGCAGCGATAGCGTAGAAAGCGCAAAGCGCGCGAAGATGGTCCGCGATGTAGCGACGGCCGTTGTCGCCCTCGTCGAGCCACCCACCCGGATAGATATCTGCTTCATCCAGGCGCGATAGATCCATGGCAGCGACGATCGCATCGGAGTCGATGGAACGCAGCTCCTCCGCGATAGCGTTTACTGTCGTGGGATCGACGCATCGCGCGGGGCCATACCCGAGGTCATCGCCGAAGGGTTCTCCGCCGAAGACGACCTGCGAGAGAATTCCGTCGTTGGGCCATGGCTGGCCATTCAATACGAAATGGATCGCATGCCAGGTCTTTTCGACATTCAACACATGATCGGCGTCCAGGCCAGAAGAATGGAATAGACGTTCGGCCGACGCCGCATCGGTCATCGCATGGTGTGCGGTTACTGGGGATACCCGGCAAAAGATGCCGATCATCGACATGAGTCATTCTCCATGAGGAGCCTCGTCGCAAATCGCAACGAGGGCTGGAAGCACAGTGGCCAGGGAAATCTCGGCCTCTCGTAGCGATAGCTCGAGCAGTTGCGGTGTGTACGCCCGCATGTAAAAGGAAGCGAGTCCAAGTTGCGCCAACGGTGTAAACAGGGATCCCGATTCAAAATTTCGCTTCAAACCAGCGTCAATGCTGACAAAATCGACGTCAGGCATCACCAGCACTTTGGTGACAGTCGGAAACGGTATTCGCTTGTCGGTAAAGATATCGATCCCTATGTACGAGCCCATGCCTGTTTCACTGGATCGATGGAAAAGAAAGTCCATGCCGAACGCACTCTTCCGCGATTGAAATCCGAACGGAGCGGCAACGGCATGGATACGCCGCGCGATCGCCTGGGTGTCGACAGCTGCGACGATACCCTCGGCGATGCCGAGATTCGTGGCATGTCGCTGCATCATCATGTTCATAACGTCCGGGGAAGGCGTCAGGCGTTCTCGCTCTCGACTGTATCCCCATAGCCAGGGCACCGTGTTGATCACCTCTTCGACGCGCGGTTCCCGCACGCCAGGTTGGATCTGGTCGTATGTCACGCCGACCGAGGCTAGCCGGTTCGTGATGGACACGTCCGATATCCCGTACTTCCGCCGTACATCACCCGTCGCGACCACGGCGGAACCGAGCCGCCATCGACAGACTTCAGCCATGAATCGGAGCCACTCCGGAATCTCACTTCCTGCTGGGAGGCCGACTCCACCGAGACGGATGTCGAACAGTTCGAATCCTTGTTCCAACAGGACGCCCGGGGCATAAGTGAGACACTTGGACAGCTCACCGAATCGTGCGAGCTGGGCCTCGGGTATTGACGCATTCTTTTCCAGAGAGGTCATGCACTTCAGATTTCTAGTGGATAGGAGCGGGATCCGCCGTTTGGTAGGTAATTACACCGCGCCAATTTTCATCCGGACATCTCGCCTGATCGAGTCATCTCGCCATCGTACCGCGAGACTTGTTGATACCCGGCAGCGGCCGCCCTTTCGTTGGCCGGCTTCATCTCGAAAATGCTCCACGCCTCGCTTGAATTCCTTCCTATCATGACGTCGATACGAAGACGCCCTCCATCCGCTGTTTCGAACGAATGCTCGATCTTCACTTCGTACCCATTGAGTACGCCGGAAGCCAGCAAGTCACCCTCGATCACCTTGTGTGCGGCCTGCCCACGCCACAACGATTTCAGCCATGAAGCCACTCGTGAATATGCGCACTCTTCGGCGTCCAGTTGGACGGAGGAAAGCACGCCGCCACTTTCGCAGATGCTTCTTACCATCGACGATCGTCACTGGGGCCGCTATGGCTGCCGCCGAGTCGCCGCACAGGTTCGGCAGGATGGCGAGCCAGCCGACGTCGCCGAAGCGGTGCGTTGGTTGCTGCTGGATGCGAGCTACACGACGGGACAGGTGATTCGCGTGGATGGTGGCCGGGCGTTGAATATTTGAAGCTTCGCGCCTTTGGCGCGAATCGCCGCTGAAGCGGCTCCCACAGTTTGAAGTCGCTCTTGCCAGGTCTGTCAAGAAAGAAGGCCCCGACGTGAGTCGAGGCCTTCTACATTTTCAGCCGTGCCGAATCTTTGGCAGAGTCGTTGCGATTCAGTTCTTCGGGCGGAACGCCGATTCGATCAGGGCGCGATCGAAACCCTGGCCCGGGTCGCCATCTTCGGCGTAGCGATAGAGCGCGGCGGAGTAGACGCCGTGCATCGCGGTCTGGAACAGGCTGAGGGCGACCAGGCCGATCACGGCGGCGGCGCCGACGACGAACATCAAGGCGACGGAATGCGTGGCGACGGCGCCGACGAAGAGCATCCCGCTGATCACGATCAGGCCGAATGTCAGCAGGCCGCCGGCGACGCCGATGCCCGCGTTGCCGATCAGGTTCTCGCCCCAGGTGGTGCGCAGAAGCGACGCGCTGCGCTTGACGGCGTCGATGGGACCGACATCCTGCGCCGCGAGGACAGGCACGACGAGGAAGGTGGCGACGGTCCAGCCGAAGCCGAGCATACCGACGACGATGCGACCGATGATGCCGAAGCGTTCCTGCAGCGCGCGCAGGATCATGCCCACCGTGGCGGCGATGAGCGCGTAGCCGATGATGTTCGGCAGCTTGCTCATGGCCAGACGGACCCCGTCACCCACCGTCGGATTGCCGCCATCGAGCCGGATCATCGCGGCCGAAGCCAGCGCGGTGTTGAAGAAAATCACCACCGTGTACTGCACGAAGTAGAACAGGAAGCTCACCAGCATGAACATCGGCGAGGCATGGCCACGCTCGCCGTCGAAACCGGCGCGATGGTGCGCGACGAGGGTGAATACCGGCCACGCGAAGGTGGCGATCACGACGAGCGAAGCCAGTCCGGCGAAGAGCGGGAAAAGCATCAACTCCTTGTCCTGGCGGAGGATGTTGGCACTCGACTTCATCAGCGCCCAACTGCGTGCGAACTTACCCATTTCCATATTCCCTGTTGGCCCCTTGGTGGAACGCGTTGTAGCACCTTGGCGAGGCGGTCGCCAGAGCCACTCGATGGCGGCACCTCGGCCGGCGGCGCTAGTGAGCGGCGTCGACGGCCCGGGTCACGGCGTCGTCGAGCGTCAGCGGCTCGCTTGCCTTGGGAAACGCGGCCCACAGCTCGGCCATGGTCCGTCCGTCGACAGGATGGCGAACGGCGGGCGCGATGTCGGCCATCGGCTTGAGCACGAACGCGTGGCGCAATTCGCCACGCGGCAGTTTCAGGTGCCCTTTGCCGCTCAGGACGAGGTCGTCGTAAAGCACGATGTCCACGTCCAGCGTTCGGGACCCATAGCGGGCACCGCCACGAATGCGACCGTGCCGGTCTTCCAGCGCGTGCAGCCAATCGTTCAGCGCCTCGGGCGCGAGGTCGCTGTCGATCGCCACGGCCAGGTTGAGGAAGTCGGGACCGTCGAAGCCGACCGCGGCACTGCGATAGACCGGCGAGACCTCGAGCTGGCCGAAACGGGCATGCAGCTCCGCCACCGCGGCGGCGAGCCAGCGGTCCGCGTCGATATTGGAGCCGAGGCTCAGGTAGGCACGGCCGGTGCCGGTCATTCCGGTCGGATACCGCGTTCGATGCGGACGCCCACCGCCCTGGCACCGCGGACGGCGCCGGGCTTGGACAGTTTCAAACGCACCCAGCTGACGCCGAACTCCTCGCGAACGATGTCGGCGCAACGTTCGGCCAGGGTCTCGACCAGCCCGTAGCTGGATGCTTCGACGAAGGACTGCAGCCGCTTGGAGATCGACTTGTAGTTGAGCGTGTCGGCGATGTCGTCGCTGGCGGCCGGCCGGCGATTGTCGAAAGCCATTTCCAGGTCGAACGACAGGGTCTGCCGGATACGGCGTTCCCAGTCGTAGATGCCGATGACCGCGTCGATGCGCAGGTCTTCGATGAAGACGATATCCATGGAGGGGGCGTGGGGCACAAAGAGGGCCTTACAGAGTCCGCGACCGCCCTGAAATACGCAAGTAAGGCGGTGCAAGCGGGGCGGCGCGAGTAGGTCGGCGCAAGCGGTAAGGCCGCGTCAGTACGGCCACCCGTGAAACTCAGGCCGCAGGCAGGCTTTCCAGGCTCCAGCGCGGATGCACTTCGATCGTGGCGTCCTGATGCTGACCGGAGGCGAGGCGGATCGCCCCGGCGAGGGCGATCATCGCCCCGTTGTCGGTGCAGAAGGCCAGGCGCGGGAAATAGACGCGGAAACCGTCCTTGGCCCCGGCCTCGGCCAACTGCTCGCGCAGCCGCTTGTTCGCGCCGACGCCGCCGGCGATCACCAGCCGCTTCGCACCCGAGGCCTCCAGGGCACGGCGGCACTTGATCGCCAGGGTATCGACGATGGCTTCTTCGAAACCCCGCGCGATGTCCGCGCGGGTCTGATCGGTCTTGTCGCTCGCGTTCCAGGCCAGCAGCACCTGGGTCTTCAGACCGGAGAAGCTGAAGTCCAGCCCGGGGCGGTCGACCATGGGGCGCGAGAAACGGAATTTACCGGGCGTGCCCTGCTCGGCCAGCTTGGCCAGTGCCGGGCCACCGGGATACGGCAGGCCCATCATCTTGGCCGTCTTGTCGAACGCTTCGCCCGCGGCGTCGTCGAGGGTGTCGCCGAGGATCCGGTACTCGCCGATCGCCTTCACCTCGACCAGCATCGAGTGGCCACCGGAGACCAGCAGGGCGACGAACGGGGTTGCCGGCGGATCGTCTTCGAGCAGCGGCGCCAGCAGGTGACCTTCCATATGATGGACACCGATGGCCGGCACCCCGAGGGCCCAGGCCATGGCGCGGGCCGCCGAGGCGCCCACGAGCAAGGCGCCGACAAGGCCGGGCCCCGCCGTATAAGCCACCCCACCGAGGTCCGCCGGGGTCAGGCCGGCCTCCTTCAGGGCCTCGCGCACCAGCGGGACCAGCTTGCGGACGTGGTCGCGACTGGCCAGCTCGGGCACCACGCCGCCGTACTGGGCGTGCAGGGCGATCTGGCTGAAAAGGGCGTGGGAAAGCAGGCCGCGGCCCGGTTTCTCGGGATCCCAGCGCAGCAGGGCCACCCCCGTCTCGTCGCAGGAGGTTTCCACGCCCAAAACAGGCTTTGAATTTTTCGAATCGATCACGTTATAATCCACGGCTCGCCCGGGTACTCCGGGTCAGTTTAATCAAGTGGAGTTTCCATGCCGAGCGTTAAAGTCCGCGAGAACGAGCCTTTCGAGCTTGCCCTCCGCCGCTTCAAGCGTACGTGCGAGAAGGCTGGCGTGCTGGCCGAAACGCGTAAGCGCGAATTTTATGAAAAGCCGACCCAGGAGCGTAAGCGCAAGCGCGCCGCTGCTGTGAAGCGTCACCTGCGCCGTCTGTCCCGCGACACGACGCGCCGGACCCGCATGTACTGATGCCCATCCCGGTCCTTCGCGACCGGGTATGGTACCTCGGCAGGCGCCTTGCGCGCTGCCCGGTGTATTCAGAGCGGAAATCCCGAGCCGGCTTTGCCGAAAGGTAAAGCCGGCTTTTCGTCGTCCCGGAGAAAGCGCATGAGCCTTAAGGCAAAGATCACCGAAGACATGAAGGCCGCCATGAAGGGCGGAGAGAAGGAGCGCCTCGCCGTGATCCGCCTGGTCCAGGCGCAGATCAAGCAGCGTGAAGTCGACGAGCGGATCGAGCTGGACGACACCCAGATCCTGGCCGTCCTGGAAAAGATGCAGAAGCAGCGCCGCGACTCCATCGAGCAGTTCGACAAGGCAGGCCGTACCGACCTGTCCACGATCGAGCGCTACGAGATGGGCGTGATCGACGGCTACCTGCCGACCAAGCTGGACGAGGCCGAGCTGGACGCGATCATCGCCGCCGCCATCGCCGAATCGGGTGCCACCACGGCACGCGACATGGGCAAGGTGGTCGCCCTGATCAAGGAAAAGGCCGCCGGTCGCGCGGACATGGCTGCCGTGGCGGGTAAGGTCAAAGCCAGGCTGGCTTAAGCGGACTCGGAGTGCCGGCTTCCTGTGAAAGCCGACTACCGTGAAAGCCGACTACTTTGAAAGCCGCTTACGGTGAAAGCCGCTTCTTGTGGGAGCCGCTTCTTGTGGGAGCCGCTTCAGCGGCGATGGGGCGCTTACCTCATCCTGTCCCGCTGCCGCGGGATCGCCGATGAATCGGCTCCCACAATCGCCGATGAATCGGCTCCCACAAGGGCCGCTGGAGCGGCTCCCACACGTCCTCGCTATTGGCATGGGTACCGGCTTTCACAGCGGCGCCACACGCTTGTCATCATTCTCCGCCGCGCGGCTGGCGGACGTTCCTCCGGCGCAGACGGAGGAAACCCATGCTCAAGTACGCCATTATCTTCGGTCTCATCGCGCTGGTTACCGGCGCGCTGGGCTTCAGCCGTGTCTCGGGTATTGCCGCGACGATCGCCAAGGTCTGCTTCGCCATCTTCCTGATCCTGTTCGTGATCCTGGCCGTGATCGGTGTCTTCCACCTGGCATTCTGACGGACATTCGGGCTCCATTCGGACGCGGATGCGTGGCATCCTAGGCGACTGATGCGTGGCCGAATTCCCGACAATTTCATCGACGAACTGCTGACCCGCGTCGACATCGTCGACGTGATCGAGCGCCGCGTCCCGCTGAAAAAGGCGGGACGCGAATGGACCGCGTGCTGTCCGTTCCACAACGAGCGCTCGCCCTCGTTCTATGTGAGCCCGCAAAAGCAGTTCTTTCACTGCTTCGGCTGCGGCGCGCACGGCAGCGCGATCAAGTTCCTCATGGACTACGACCGCCTGGAGTTCCCGGACGCGATCGAGGAACTTGCCCAGTCCGCAGGCCTGAAGGTGCCCTACGAGGGCAACCGTGACGATAAGCCCCGCGAGGATCGCAGCGACCTCTACACCCTGCTCGACGAAGCCGCCGCCTTCTACCAGCGCGAACTGGGCAACAGCCCGGAGGCGACCTCGTACGTGGATCGCCGCGGCCTTGACGATGAGATCGTCAAACGCTTTCGCATCGGCTGGGCGCCGGCAGGCTTCGATGGCGTGATGAAGGCCCTGGGCACGAACGATCGCCGGCGCCAGTTGCTCAACGAAGCCGGCATGGTCGCCAGCAACGAGCGCGGCAACAAATACGACCGCTTCCGCGAGCGGGTGATGTTTCCGATCCTGGATCGACGCGGCCGCGTCATCGCCTTCGGCGGGCGCGTACTGTCCTCGGAGCAGAGCCCGAAGTATCTCAACTCGCCCGAGACCCCGCTCTTCCACAAGGGCAAGGAGCTGTTCGCCTTGTGGCAGGTGAAGCAGGCGAACCAGACCGTCACCCGGATCATGGTGGTCGAGGGTTACATGGACGTCATCGCCCTGCACCAGGCGGGACTGCCCATCGCGGTCGCCACGCTGGGCACCGCGACTACGCCCGAACACGCCGAGGTGCTGTTCCGTACGGCGCCCGACGTCTATTTCTGCTTCGACGGCGACCGTGCCGGCAAGGCCGCCGCGTGGCGCGCCCTGGAATCGGTGCTCCCGCGCATGCGCGACGGCCGCCAGGCCCACTTCCTGTTCCTGCCCGACGGCGAGGATCCGGACACCCTGGTGCGCAAGGAGGGCAAGGACGGCTTCGAGAAGCGCATGAAGGAGTCGATGCCGATGTCCGAGTACTTCTTCGAGGAACTGGCGAGGGATGTCGACGTCAGCCGGCTCGACGGCCGCGCCCGCCTGGCCGAACGCGCCCGGCCGCTGATCGCCAAGTTGCCTGACGGTGCCTTCCGCGACCTCATGGGCCAGGAACTGGAGCGCCGGACAGGCGCCAAGGCCGTGCTCGAGCCCGAGCCGCCGTCCCACCGGCCGAGCCAGGCGCGCCCGGCCAACGTCCAGCGCAGCCTCGTGCGCAGCGCGATCACCCTCCTCCTGGCTCAGCCCGCGCTGGCCGACGAGGTCGAGCCGCCTTATGCCTTCCTGCGTCTGGACCGTCCCGGCGTGCACCTGTTGGCCGAGCTGATCGATGTGGCGCGGTCCCGCCCGGGGATCAATCCCGCCGTGCTGGTTGAGTATTTTCTTGACCGGCCGGAATACGCCTCCCTGCAAAAGCTCATGCAGGCCGAGGCCGTCGGTGACGCCGCCATGCAACGCGTGGAGTTCCTGGATTCGCTGGCCCAGATGCAGCGCCAGGCCACGACACAACGTCGCGAGTACCTGATCGGGCGCAGCCGCGAGGGCGTGCTGGACGATACGGAAAAGGCCGAGCTGCGGGTCCTGCTGGCTGCGCGGGCCGCGCCCAGCCCGGTGGCTGGCGAATGATGCGCCGCACCGCGAGATTAACGCGATCCGTGGGATCATCCCGGCTTCGTTCCATGAAGGGACCGGCCGGGGCCGGACTTGCGCGTCGCTGATGGATTTATTGAATCACCTCGTCGATCTCTTCGGGCAAAACGGCTATGCGGCCGTTTTCCTCGCCCTGATGCTCTGCGGAGCAGGCGCACCCCTGCCGGAAGACATCACCCTGGTTGCCGGGGGCATCATCACCGGCCTCGGCTATGGCGACGTCCACACCATGGTAGGCGTGGGCATGGCCGGTGTCCTGGTCGGCGACTCCACGATGTTCCTGCTCGGCCGCCACTTCGGTGCGCGCATCCTGCGCTGGCGCTTCGTCGCCCGCCTGCTCACGCCCGAGCGCTATGCCAAAGTGCAGGAGAAGTTCGAGCGCTACGGCAATCGCATGATGTTCGTCGCCCGCTTCCTGCCGGGCATGCGCACCGCGGTCTTCATCACCGCCGGCGCCACCCACCGCGTGGGCTTCTTCCGCTTCCTGCTGCTCGACGGCCTTGCCGCGGCCATCAGCGTGCCGCTATGGGTGTACCTGGGTTACTTCGGCGCGCATAACCACGAATGGCTGGCCATGTGGATCCACCGCGGGCAAGCCGGCATCTGGCTGGCGATCGCCGGTGCGCTGATCGCGCTGGCCGCGTTGTGGTGGCGACGGAAGAAGGCCGCGCGGGACTGCTGAGCCGGCCTTGACGACGGCCCCGTGTGCCCAGTGTGCCCAGTGTGCCCTGTGTGCGCTGTGTGCCCTGTGTGCCCTGTGTGCCCTGTGTGCTCTGTGTGGGAGCCGGCTGTGCCGGCGATGGCGCTGCGGCAATCTGGCTATCGCCGATGAATCGGCTCCTACAAAGAGCCTTGGCCTACCTCGGCGAACAGCCACTCGCGGAACACCATGGTCTCTTCGCGTGACGCGGCGTCACGGGCGATCGCGAGGTAATAGGTATGCCGCAGGGGTACGTCGACGCGGAACGGCTCGGCGAGGCGGCCCGCGGCCAGGTCGTAGGCAACGAGCAGGTCCTGCGCCAGCGCCACGCCCTGCCCTTCGATCGCCGCCTGCAGCATCATCGTGCCATCGCCGAAGCCCATGTCGCGCGAAACCACGGCACTCTCGATCCCCGCACGCTCGAACCACTGCTCCCAACTGACCGCCGAGGCCGCGCGCCGACCGGGCCGCTCGTGCAGCAACAGGTGGTCGGCGAGATCCGCCGGGCCGTGGATGCGATCGGCTAGGGACGGTGCGCAAACAGGCGTGTAAGCACTGGTGGCCAGGATCGACTGCTCGCTGCCGTCGCTGAGCCGGTCATCGATGGCGAGGTCCCATCCTCCTTCGTCGCCGCCATCGGTCACCACCTCGACGGCGATGTCGGGATGCTTCGAAAAGAAGCGGAATAGCCGCGGCACCAGCCATTTCGTACCGAAGGTCGGCGGCACGGAGACCCTCAACGAGGCGTTGCGCTCGCCCATGACCTGGTCCGTGGCGTGTTGCAGCGCACGAAACACGTCGCGAACGCGCGGGAAATAGTTCTCTCCGGCAGGCGTCAGGGTGAGGCGATTGTTGCTTCGCACAAAGAGCGCGACCCCCAGGTACGACTCGAGAAGTTTGACTTGCGCACTGACCGCCGCCGCCGTCAACGAGAGCTCTTCACCGGCCTTGGTGAAGCTCAGATGTTGCGCTGCAAGTTCGAAGACTCGCACGGCGTTGAGGGGTAACGAGCGCTTCATTGCGGACTCATTCAAAAAAACTTGGGGAAGCCCCGGAGAAATTCTAGTTTGCCTGTCTCGACAGGTGACGCCAATCATCCGTGGCGCTTTCGAACGGACCCGCGATGAACATCCTCACCATCGACACCGGCACTACCAATACCCGCGTCACCGTCTGGACCGACGGCGAGGTGGTCGCGCAGGCCGCGCGACAGGTCGGTGTGCGCGATACCGCGATCACCGGCAGCACGAAGAAACTTGAGGACGGCGTGCGCGAGACGATCGCCGAAGCCCTCACATCGGCGCGGATCGAGCGTGGCGATATCGGCCTGGCGGTAGCCTCCGGCATGATCACGTCGAATGTCGGGCTCTGCGAAATCCCGCACGTACCGGCGCCGGCCGGTATCGACGACATGGCCAGGGCCATGCGCGAGCACCGCGTCGAGAATGTCTGGCACGCGCCGATCTGGTTCGTGCCCGGCGTACGCAATGCCGTGGAGCATATCGGTCTGCACAACTGCGAGGCGATGGACATGATGCGCGGCGAAGAGGTCGAGTCTTTCGCGCTCATCGAACGCCTCGACCTCAACGAACCCACCGTCGTGGTGCTTCCCGGCTCGCATTCCAAGTTCGTCAGCATCGGCAAGGATCGCCGCATCGACGGCTGCGTGACGACGCTGGCCGGCGAACTGCTGCACGTGATCTCGCACGACACCATCCTCGCCGGTTCGCTGAAGGAAGGTTTCGCCAAACGGATCGATCCGGAGATGCTGCTGGCCGGCGCCGCGTCGGCGAAGAAGATCGGCCTGGGTCGCGCCTGCTTCAGCGTGCGGATCCTCGACCAGTTCGCCGTCTACGACGCCAATGCGCGGGCGAACTTCCTGCTCGGCGCCGTACTCGGCTCCGACCTGCTCACGCTCAAGAATTCCAGCGCGATCCGGATGAGTCCGGGTACGCGCTTCGTTGTCAGCGGCAAGCCGATCCTGCGAGAAGCGATCGCACGGCTGGTCGAAGGCGACGATTTCTTCTCCGGCACCATCACGGTGCTGGGCGATGACGAACAGCGCGACCTCGCGGGATACGGCGCCATCGCCGTGGCCCGTCGGCGCGGCCTGGTCGACTGAAAACAACGAGTCATTCGAGGAGGGACCGCATGAAGACGAAGATTGCCCTGGGCCTACGTGCCCTTGCCGTGGCGCTGGCCATGGCCTCCGCACCGACGTTCGCCGCCGACGAACCGATCAAGATCGGTTTCGTGGTCAAGCAGGCCGAGGAACCCTGGTTCCAGGACGAGTGGAAGTATGCCGAGCAGGCCGCGAAGGAAAAGGGCTTCACCCTGGTGAAGATCGCCGCGCCGGATGGCGGCACCGTACTCACCGCGATCGACAACCTGAAGTCGCAGCACGCGCAGGGCTTCATCATCTGCACGCCGGACGTGAAGCTCGGGCCCTCGATCGTGGCCAAGGCCAAGATCGACAACCTCAAGCTGATGACCGTCGACGACCGCCTCATCGACGGCTCGGGCAAGCCGATCGAAGCCGTGCCACACATGGGTATCTCGGCGAGCAAGATCGGCGAACAGGTCGGCCAGGCCATCGCCGACGAGATGAAGAAGCGCGGCTGGAAACCGGAAGAGACCGGCGCCCTGCGCATCTCCTACGACCAGCTGCCGACCGCGAAGGATCGTACCGACGGCGCCGTCGCCGCACTTACCGCGGCGGGTTTCCCGAAGGCCAACGTGATCAACGCGCCGGAAGCCAAGACCGATACCGAGAACGCCTTCAACGCGGCGAACATCGCGATCACGCAGAACCCGAAGTTCAAGCACTGGGTGGCGTTCGGCCTCAACGACGAAGCCGTGCTGGGCGCCGTGCGCGCCGCGGAGGGTCGCAATTTCCGCGCGGACAACGTCATCGGCGTGGGCATCGGCGGCAGCAAGTCGGCACTCAACGAGTTCGCCAAGGGCCAGCCCACCGGCTTCTTCGGCAGCGTGCTGATCAGCCCGAAGCGTCATGGCTATGAGACCTCGCTCAACATGTACGCCTGGATCAAGGACGGCAAGGCACCGCCGCCGCTGACCCTGACCACCGGCCGCCTGATCACGCGCGCCAATGCCGCCGATGTCCGCAAGGAAATGGGTCTTTGACGATGACCGACGCACCACGCCTGGAATTCCGGCATATCGGGAAAACCTTTCCGGGCGTGCGTGCGCTCGGTGATGTCGGCTTCGCCGTGCGCGCCGGTAGCGTGCATGGCCTGCTCGGTGAGAACGGGGCAGGCAAGTCCACGATGATGAAGATCCTCGGCGGGGAGTACATCCCCGACGAGGGCGAACTGGCCATCGACGGCCAGGTGCGGCATTTCCGCAAGGCGGCCGACGCGATCGCCTCGGGCGTAGCGGTGATCCATCAGGAACTCCAGTACGTACCGGAGCTTTCGGTGATGGAGAACCTGCTGATCGGTCGCCTGCCGACGCGATTTGGCCTGGTCGACCGTCGCAAGGCGCTGGCCTGGACTCGCGAGCGCCTCGATGCGCTCGGCGTGGATCTCGATCCGCGCGCGAAACTCAAGCAGCTCTCGATCGGCCAGCGCCAGATGGTGGAAATCGTCAAGGCGATCCTTCGCGATGCGAAGATCCTCGCCCTCGACGAGCCGACCAGCTCGCTGTCCCATCGCGAAACCGACGTCTTGTTCCGCCTCGTGCGCGACCTGCGTGCGCAGGGCAAGGCGATGATCTACATCTCGCATCGCCTCGACGAGATCTTCGAACTCTGCGATGCGGCGACGATCTTCCGCGACGGCCGCAAGGTCGCCGACTTCGATACGCTCGAAGGGGTGACCCGCGACCAGCTCGTGCAGCGCATGGTCGGCCGCGAGATCAGCGACATCTTCGGTTACCGCCCGCGTGAGCACGGCAAGGTGCGTCTCGCCGTGCAGGGCGTGACCGGACGTGCCGTGCCGGCACCGGTGAGCTTCGAGGTGAAGGCCGGCGAGATCGTCGGTTTCTTCGGCCTCGTCGGCGCGGGACGCAGCGAAGTCATGCGCGTGGTCTACGGCGCGGATCGCCGCACCGCGGGCACCGTGCAGGTGGATGGCGAGACGATCAAGGGCTCGCATATCCGCGATGCGATCCGGCACGGCCTGGTGTTCTGTCCCGAAGACCGCAAGGAAGACGGCATCATCGGCGTGCGCTCGGTCTCCGAGAACATCAACATCAGCGCGCGTCGCAACCATCTCGTCGCCGGCTTGTTCGTCAACGACCGCCACGAGGCGAAGACCGCCGATACCTATATCGATCGCTTGCGCATTCGCACGCCGAATCGTCGCCAGGAGATCCGCCTGCTCTCGGGCGGCAACCAGCAGAAGGCCGTGCTGTCGCGCTGGCTGGCCGAGAAAGACCTGCGCGTGCTGATCGTCGACGAGCCCACGCGCGGCATCGACGTGGGCGCGAAGAACGAGATCTACAACGTGCTCTACGAACTGGCCGACCGTGGCGTGGCCGTCGTGATGATTTCCAGCGAACTGCCCGAAGTGCTCGGTGTGTCCGACCGCGTGATCACCATGTGCCGCGGCCGGATCACCGCACAATTCAACCGCACCCAGGCGAACGAGGCGGACGTACTCGCCGCCGCGCTTCCCGAAGGCGCCAGCGCCACCCCGACGAGGAACACCTGAGCCATGACCGAGACCAACGCCGCCGCCATCGGTGCGAAACCAGCCGAAACGCCCGACGCGCGTCGTCGTGCCATGTTCTGGCGGATCGTCGACGACTACAGCCTGATCGGCATCTTCATCGTGCTGTTCGCGGTACTCAGCGCCACGGTGCAGTACTTCTTCTCGTGGGACAACATCGTCGGCCTTGCGCTGTCGGTCTCGCAGATCGGCATGGTCGCCTGCACCATGATGTTCTGCCTGGCCTCGCGTGATTTCGATCTCTCGGTCGGCTCCACAGTGGCCTTCGCCGGCGTGTGCTGCGCCATCGTCTCCAACGCCACCGGCAGCGTCGCCCTGGGCATCGCCGCGAGCCTGGTCGCCGGTGCGTTGATCGGCTTCGTCAATGGCGTGGTCATCGCCAAGCTGAACATCAACGCGCTGATCACCACGCTGGCCACCATGGAGATCGTCCGCGGCCTGGCCTTCATCACCTCGCAGGGCCAGGCGGTCGGCGTGACCAGCGAAGCCTTCTTCACCCTGGGTAGCGCCGAGCTGTTCGGGCTGCCGGTGCCGGTGTGGGTCACGCTGGCGTGCTTCGTGGTCTTCGGTGTCCTGCTCAACAAGACGATCTACGGCCGCAACACGCTGGCGATCGGCGGCAATCCGGACGCGGCACGCCTCGCCGGTGTCTCGGTCGACCGCGTGCGCATCGCCATTTTCCTGATCCAGGGCGTGGTCGCGGCACTGGCCGGCATCATCCTGGCCTCGCGCATGACCAGCGGCCAGCCGAACGCGGGCCAGGGGTTCGAGCTCAACGTGATCTCGGCCTGCGTGCTGGGTGGCGTGTCGCTCATGGGCGGCCGTGCGAGCATCAGCGGCGTGCTCGTTGGCGTTCTCATCATGGGCACCGTGCAGAATGCGATGAGTCTCATGAACATCGACGCTTTCTACCAGTACCTGGTTCGCGGCACGATCCTGCTGATCGCGGTGCTGGTGGACCAGCTCAAGAACCGCAGGCAATCCCGCTGATGACCAACGCTTTCATTCCCCTATCCCCGCATCGCCAGGAGCACGCCGAGGGCGTGATCTGGGACGACCTGACCGGCCTGGTCCGCTGGACCGACATCGGCGCCTCCCGCCTTTACGCGTACGACCCGACGACCGGGGCGACGACCGAGACCGCGTTGCCCGCACGCCTGTGCTGCTTCGCGCTGACGAACGAGCCTGGCGTGCTGCTGCTCGCCCTGGAGAAGCAGCTGGCCCGCTTCGACACGCGCAACCCCGGCGACCTCGTGGTGCTCGAGGACATCGAGCCGGAGTTGCCTGGTACGCGCGCCAACGACGGCCGCTGCGATCGCGGCGGCAACCTGATCTTCGGCACGCTCAACGAGCGCGGTCCCGAGCAACTCGCTTCGTTCTGGCGTTACTCGCGCGAGGGCAAGCTGTCCCGGCTCGCGCTGCCCAAGGCGGCGATCACCAACAGCATCTGCTTCAGTCCGGACGGCGAAACGATGTATTTCACCGATTCGCCGACGGCGAAGATCATGGCCTGCCGATACGACGCCGCCAGCGGCGAGGTGGAGCACATCCGCGAATTCGCCCAGCTCGACAAAGGCCACGAGCCGGACGGATCGACGGTCGACGCCGATGGCTTTCTCTGGAATGCCGAGTGGGGCGCATCCCGCGTGCGCCGCTACGCACCGGACGGTCGCGTCGACCTGGTGGTGGCACTTCCCGCGCGCCAGCCCAGCTGCGTCGCGTTTATCGGTCCCACGCTCGACCGCCTCGTCATCACGTCGGCCAGCAAGGGCCTCGACGACGCCGTCGTCGGCGCCGAGCCGCTGAACGGCGCCATCTTCATCGGCACGCCGGCGCGAGGACGCGGGCTGCCCGAGGCCCGCTACGGGCAAGGAGCCAAGGCATGACCCCTGCGACATACGCCGATCCGCGTACCACTCCCCTGCCGCGCCTGGCCGGCAAGATCGCCATCGTCACCGGCGCGACGCAGGGCATCGGCGCGGCCACGGCGAAGCTGTTCGCCGCCCACGGCGCGAAAGTCGTCCTCAACGTGCTCGAGGACAATGCCCAGGCCCGCGCCACCCTGGCCGACCTGCACACCGACGACGCCATGCTGTTCGAAGCCGATGTGACCGACCCGGCGGCCATCCAGCGCATGGTCGTCGCGGCGACCGAGCGCTTCGGGCCACCCGACGTGCTGGTGAACAACGCCGGCATCAACGTCTTCAACGACCCGCTGGCGCTCTCCGACGACGAATGGACGCGCTGCTTCGAGGTGGACCTCAAGGGCGCCTGGAACTGCGCCAAAGCGGTGCTGCCCGGCATGCTCGACATCGGCCGCGGCAGCATCGTCAACATCGCCTCCGTGCACGGGCACAAGATCATCCCCCACTGCTTCCCCTACCCGGTGGCCAAACACGGCCTGATCGGCCTGACCAAGGCCCTGGGCATCGAGTACGCGGCACACGGCATCCGCGTGAACTCGATTTCGCCGGGACTTATCCTGACCGCCATCGCCGAGGCCGGGTTCGCCGCCGCCGCCGATCCGGCCGCGGAACGGAAACGCCAGACGGATATCCTGCCGAACAAGCGGATCGGCGAACCGCAGGAGGTGGCTTACACTGCGTTGTTCCTCGCCTCCGACGAGGCGCGCTACATCAACGCCGCCGATATCCGTATCGACGGCGGCCGCTCACAGCTTTACCACGAGAACTGATATGGCCTGGCCCACCGCGCTACCGCTCATCGCCATCCTTCGGGGCATCACGCCCGAGGATGTCGTCGAGCATGTCGAGGCACTGCTGGAAGCCGGTTTCGACGCGATCGAGATCCCGCTCAATTCCCCGGACTGGCAGACGAGCATCCCGCTGGCGGTGCGTCAGGCGGGGGACCGCGCGCTCGTCGGCGCGGGCACCGTGCTCAGCGTGGATCTCGCGGGCCAGGTCGCCGATCTCGGCGGCCATCTCATGGTCACCCCGAACACCGATCCCGAGGTCATTCGCCATGCCCGCCGCCGCGGCCTCTATACCGCCATCGGCTTCATGACCCCGAGCGAGGCCTTCGCCGCCTTGGCCGCTGGCGCGCAATCGCTGAAACTGTTTCCGGCGTCCAACCTCGGTCCGTCGTACATCAAGGCCATCCGGGCGGTGTTGCCGCCCGACGTGCCACTGCTGGCCGTGGGCGGGGTGACGCCGGAGAATCTCGGCCAGTTCCTGGATGCCGGCTGCATCGGTGCCGGGCTCGGCGGCGACCTCTACAAGCCCGGTCAGCCCGTGTCGCGGACCCGCGAACGCGCCGCCGCCTTCGTCAAAGCCTATCGCTCGAACTGACCATGAAGATCACCAAGCTCACCACTTACCGCGTCCCGCCACGCTGGATGTTCCTCAAGCTCGAAACCGACGAGGGCGTCGTCGGCTGGGGCGAGCCGGTGATCGAAGGCCGTGCGCGGACGGTGGAAGCCGCCGTGTCGGAGCTCTCGGAGTTCGTCATCGGCAAGGACCCGTCGCGCATCAACGATCTCTGGCAGGCCATGTACCGCGGTGGCTTCTACCGCGGCGGTGCGGTGTTCATGAGCGCCATCGCGGGAATCGACCAGGCACTGTGGGACATCAAGGGCAAGGTGCTGAACGCCCCCGTGTTCGAACTGCTCGGCGGCCGCGTACGTGATCGCATGAAGACCTATTGCTGGGTCGGCGGCGATCGCCCGGCCGACGTGATCGCGCAAATCCGCGCGCGCATGGCACACGGCTTCGACACCTTCAAGATGAACGGCTGCGAGGAAATGAGCATCATCGCCTCGAGCAAGGCCGTCGATGCCGCTGTCGCTCGTGTCGCGGAAATTCGCGAAGCCTTCGGCAATACGATCGAGTTCGGCCTGGACTTCCATGGCCGCGTCTCCGCGCCGATGGCCAAGGTGCTCGTGAAGGAACTGGAACCCTTCCGTCCGCTCTTCATCGAAGAACCGGTGCTCGCCGAGCAGGCCGAGCACTACCCGCGTATCGCCGAACAGACCTCGATTCCCCTCGCCGCGGGCGAGCGCATGTATTCGCGCTACGAGTTCAAGCATGTGCTCGAGCGCGGTGGCATTTCCATCCTGCAACCGGATCTCTCGCACGCGGGCGGTATCACCGAATGCGTGAAGATCGCCGCGATGGCCGAAGCGTATGACGTCGCCCTGGCGCCGCATTGCCCACTGGGTCCGATCGCCCTGGCCGCCTGCCTGCACGTGGACTTCGTCAGCTGGAACGCCACACTGCAGGAACAGAGCATGGGCATCCATTACAACAAGGGCGGCGAAGTCCTCGACTACGTGCTCAACAAGGAGGCGCTCAAGCTCGACGACGGCGGTTATGCGCAGCCGTTCACCGGACCGGGCCTCGGTATCGAGGTGAACGAGGCGCTGGTGATCGAGCGCAGCCGCGAAGTGGCCGACTGGCGCAATCCGCTGTGGCGGCATATGGATGGTTCTGTCGCCGAGTGGTAAGAGCATCGCCGCTGAAGCGGCTCCCACATGAGCTAAGGGCATCGCCGCTGAAGCGGCTCCCACATGAGCTAAGGGCATCGCCGCTGAAGCGGCTCCCACATGAGCTAAGGGCATCGCCGCTGAAGCGGCTCCCACATGAGCTAAGGGGCATCGCCGCTGAAGCGGCTCCCACATACATCTTCTCCCACGGAAGGTGTGTGTGGGAGCCGCTTCAGCGGCGATAGCCAGTCAACGGGAAGGCTCAGGGTCGATGATTCGCACGTCACCAGGCCCGAGGCCATCCAGGCCATAGCCACCGACGGCCTCGCGGATCAGCCGCAGCGTCGGCAATCCAACAGCCGCTGTCATCCGCCGCACCTGGCGGTTGCGGCCCTCGCGCAGCACGATGCGCAGCCAGCGCTCAGGCACGGTCTTGCGGAAACGCACCGGCGGATCGCGCGGCCATAGCCACTCGGGCTCGTCGATCGCCTCCACACCGGCCGGCAAGGTGGGTCCGTCGTTAAGTGTCACGCCACGACGAAGACGCTCGAGGGCCTCTTCCGAGGGCAGGCCCTCGACCTGCACCACATACGTCTTCGGTTGCTTGTGCCTCGGATCCGCAAGGCGGTGCTGCAACTTGCCGTCGTCCGTCAGCAAGAGCAGGCCTTCGCTGTCGTGGTCCAGACGGCCCGCCGCGTAGACCCCCTTCTGCGGCACGAAGTCGGCCAGCGTGCGCCGGCCGGCTTCGTCGGTGAACTGGCAAAGCACACCAAAGGGCTTGTTCAGCGCGACCAGCACCTTACTTCGCGGAAGCGGGCTTCACGAAGCGGAGCGTCATGCGGTCCGACTCGCCGATGGCCTGCCACTTCGCCCTGTCCGTCTGGCCCATGTCGTAGGTCGGCGGCAGTGTCCACACGCCCTTCGGGTGGTTGTGGTCGTCCTTCGGGTTGGCGTTGATCTCGCTCTGCGCCTCCAGCTTGAACCCGGCATCGGTGGCGAGCTTGATCACGTAGTCGGTCGGCAGGTAGCCGGAGTTGACCACGTCGTCGAGCTTCTTGCCCGCCTCCGCCCGGTGGTCTTCCACGCCAAGTACGCCACCCGGTTTGAGCACGGTGAAGAACGATTTGAACATCGCCTCGGCGGTGCCGTCGGCTGCCCAGTTATGCACGTTGCGGAAGGTCAGGACCATGTCGGCCGAACCCGGGGCACCGAGCACCGGCGCCTTGTGGTTGAACTCGACAAGCTTGGCGTTGTCGTACTGGGCCGGCGCGAAGGAAAACTTCTTCGTCAGCGCGGCCGTGCCCTTCGAGCCGGCTTCGACCGCACCGATGTAATGGCCGTTGTCGTGCAGGAATGGCGCGAGGATCTCGGTGAACCAGCCACCCGAAGGCCAGATCTCGATCACGGTCATGTTCGGGCGGATGCCGAAGAAGGTGAGCATCTCCTTCGGGTGACGATACGGATCGCGCGCCTTGTTCTCCGGCGAGCGCCAGCTGCCGGCGATGGCCTTGTCCAGCTGCGAAGCCGTGAGCTGCCCGGCGCTGGCCGGTGGCGTGGCCTGGGCGGGCTGATCCACCTGGGCGGCGGCCAGGGACGCGAAGGAGGCGGTCAGACCGAGCAATCCAGCGCAGGCGAAAGCGAGCTTCTTCATGGCGTCACCGGGGTGTGGGGGATGTGGGCGGGAAGGCTAGCATGGGCCATGGGCGAAGACATGGTCCTCCCGGTGTTGAGATAACGCATACACTCTCTTGAGCATCATTGGCGTATCTCCCGCAGGCTCCCCGCATGACATTCCCCGCTCTACGCCCCGTCGCCGGCGCCGTTCTCCTTGCGCTGGGCGGCGTTGCCGCCGCGCAGGACGCACCGAAGCTCGCGCCGGTCGTGGTGACCGCGACGCGCACGGAGCAGACCCCGTACGACATCCCCGCGGCGATCGACGTCGTCGCCACGCCGCCCGATGGCAGCCTCGACGTCAACCTGTCGGAGCGCTTGCAGACCATTCCGGGCATCGTCGCGCGCGACCGGCAGAACTATGCGCAGGACGAACAGATCTCGATCCGCGGATTCGGCGCGCGCTCGACCTTCGGCATCCGCGGCATCCGTCTCTACACCGATGGCATTCCGGCCACGATGCCGGACGGCCAGGGACAGGTATCCCACTTCAACCTCGACTCCGCCGATCGCGTCGAGGTGCTGCGAGGGCCCTTCTCCGCGCTGTACGGCAATGCTTCCGGTGGCGTGGTGCAGTTGTTCACCGCCGACGGCACCGAGCCGCCCGAGCTGCGCTTCGGCATCGCCGGCGGCAGCAACGGCAACTTCCGCAGTTCCGTCAACGCGCGCGGCGTCGAGGGCCCGGTCGACTACAACGTCGACGTGAGCCACTTCCGCACCAGCGGTTATCGCGACCACAGTGCGGCCCGGCGCGAATCCGGCAACGCCAAGCTCGGCTGGAAGATCGACGACGACCGCAAGCTCACGCTGGTGCTGAACACGGTGGACGTGCCCGGTGCGCAGGATCCGCTCGGCCTGACCCGGGCTCAGTACCAGGCCAACCCGCGGCAGGTCGCCCCGGTGGCCGACACCTTCGACACGCGCAAGTCGGCCAACCAGCAACAGGCGGGCCTGGTCTACGACCAGCGTATCGACGATGCGAACAGCCTGCGCGTGATGACCTATGCCGGCCAGCGCGACATCACCCAGTACCTTTCCATCCCCAAGGCCACGCAGGTGTCGCAGCCGGGCAACTCCGGCGGCGTGGTGGACCTCGCCAGCCAGTACGGCGGCGGCGATGCGCGCTGGACCTGGCACGACACCCTCGCCGGCCGGCCATTCGAGATCGCCACCGGCATCGCCTACGACAACCAGCACCAGCATCGCCTGGGCTACAACAACTTCGAGGGCGCTACGCTGGGCGTGCGTGGCGACCTGCGCCGCGACGAAATCGACCGCGTGTTCGATGTCGACCAATACGCGCAGGCGACCTGGCGCGTGGCCGAGGACTGGACCTTCATGGGCGGCCTGCGGCATAGCGACGTGCACTTCAGCTCGACGGACCGCTACATCGCCGCGGGAAACCCCGACGACAGTGGCACGCAATCGTACAGCGCCACCACGCCTGTCTTCGGGGTGTTGTGGCGCGCGGCCACGTGGGCACACGTCTATGCGAACTGGGGCCGTGGCTTCGAGACGCCGACGTTCTCCGAGATCGGTTACCGCGCGGACAATGGCCCGGGCCTCGCCTTCGACCTGCAGCCCTCGCGCTCGCACAACGAAGAGGTCGGGATCAAGCTGCAGCCCTCCGATCGCACGCAGGCGGGTATCGCCTTGTTCCGTGCGGACAGCGACAACGAACTGGCGGTGGCGACCAATGTGGGCGGGCGCACCACGTACCAGAACATCGCGCGCTCGCGCCGGCAGGGCATCGAGGCGTCGTTCACTACCGAACTCGCCCGTCACCTGCACTTCCTTGCCGCGTATACGCACCTCCAGGCGAGTTTCCGCACGCCCTTCCTCACCTGCGCCTCGACCGGCTGCGCCACGCCCACTACGCCCGTGCAGGCGGGCACACGCATCCCTGGCGCACCGCGCTCCACCGGCTACGCGGCACTGAAGTACGGCGGCGACCGTGGCTGGCAGGGCAGCGTCGACGTGCAGACCATGGGCGCGACATCGGTCAACGACCTGGGCACCGAATCCGCACCGGGCTATGCCCTGTTCGGCCTCGCCGGCGGCTATGTGCTCGACCGGGGCCCGTGGCGCGTGAACACCTTCGCCCGGGTGGACAACCTCGCCGACCGGCATGTGATCGGTTCGGTGATCGTCAACGACGGCAATGGGCGCTACTACGAGCCGGCGCCCGGCCGAAGCCTCCTGGTCGGCGTGGACCTGACCTGGCGTTGAGCCACGCTCAACCGGAGATGGCCAGACGCTCCGAGCGATAGAGCATGGCGGTGGCCCATACCGCCAGCACGGCGGCGACGAAGCCCCCGCCAAGGCAGGTCGCCAGCTGCCAGCCCGGCATGCCATCGCCACGCAGCAGCTGCACGATGCCGAGGTTCTGCGCGAGCAGCGGCACCGCGTACATCCAGGGCTCGGCCCGCACCGGAATGACCGAGAGCAGGACACTTGGCAGGATCGGCACGACCATCAGGATCGACAGGTAGGTCTGTGCTTCGCGATAGCTCTTGGCGAATGCCGAGACCAGCGACTGCAACGCCGCCAGCAACAGGATCAGCGGCAGCATCAGCACGATCACCTGTCCGCTGAAGCGCCAGCCGAGGTCGAGCGCGATGCCGAGCTTCTCCGTCGGGATGAATCGCGGCGCCGTCATGAACGCACCGACCGTCAGCAGCAGGCTGACGAGTGAGAACGTGCAGATGGCGGCGAGCTTGCCGGCGAGGATTTTCCAGCGCGCGACCGGATTGACGAACAGGGGTTCGAGCGATTGTCGTTCGCGCTCGCCCGCGGTCAGGTCGATCGCCAGGTACATGCCACCGAGGAACACAGTGAGCACGAAGAAGTACGGCAGGAAGGAGAACATCAGCCCCGAACGCGATTGCGACGTGGCCTGATCGCGCTCGGCGACCTGCACCGGCCATGCCGTGGTCGGCGACAGCCCGCGCGCGATCAGGCGCATGGCGCCCTCCCGACGACCGTAGCTTTCGACGACGCTGCGCACACGCATCACCGGTGTCGATGCGTCGCGTCGCGAGGAGTCGTAGATCAGTTCGACCTGCACGGTCTGGCCCTTGTTCCAGGCCTTGGCGTAATCGGGCGATATCCGCACGACGATGTCGGCGCGCTGCTCGCGCACGGCGTTCTCGGGATCGGGCAGTGCCGGTTGCGCATCGATACCGGCGGTTCTCAACGCGGCAACGAGGTTGGGTGCCAGATCGGCGCCGATCACCGGCACCGCGATAGGACGGTCGGCTTTGGCGATCTCGCGGTTGATCGTCACATTCATCAGCATGATGAACATTACCGGGCCCAGCAGCGGCCCGGTCACCAGCGCATTGATGAGGGTACGCCGGTCGCGCAGGTTCTCTCGCACTTCCTTCCAGTAGACGGCGGTGAAGGCGCTCATGCGGCCAGGCCCTCGTCGGTGCCGATGATCTTCACGAAGGCGTCCTCGAGTGTGCTCTGGCCGGTCTGCGCCAGCAGGGCCGCGGGGGTCTCGTCGGCGACGACGCGACCGTGCGCGATCACCACGATGCGGTCGCACAGCGCGGCGACCTCCTGCATGATGTGACTGGAGAAAAGCACGCAGCGGCCTTCGTCCTTCAGCTGGCGCATGAAGCGGCGCATCGCACGCGTCGCCATGACGTCCAGGCCGTTCGTCGGCTCGTCGAGCAACACGTTGCGGGGATCGTGCACGAGGGCGCGGGCGATCGCCGTCTTCACGCGTTGTCCCTGCGAGAAGCCTTCGGTGCGGCGCGTCGCGATATCGCGCATCTCCAGGCCGTCGATCAACGCCTCGCGACGGCGCGCCAACAGCGCGGGCTCCATGCCGTGCAGCCGGCCGAAGTAGTCGATGTTCTCGGCCGCGGTCAGTCGCTTGTAGAGACCGCGCGCATCCGGCAGCACGCCTAGGCGGCGGCGGACCGCGAGAGCGTCCGTGTAGGCATCGACACCGTCGACGAGTACCTGACCCGCATCCGGCTTCATCAAGGTGTAGAGCATGCGCAGCGTGGTCGTCTTGCCGGCACCGTTCGGGCCGAGCAGGCCGGTGATCTCGCCGTCGCGCGCGGTGAAGCTCACGCCGTTGACGGCTCGCACTTCGCCGAAGGCCTTGTAGAGGTCCCTGACTTCGATCATGGCGTGGCTCCGTTGAATCCGACGAATACCGGCAGGGGCGCGAGGCGGTCGAGGCACCGCGCGTCGAGCGACCTGGCGTCGGCGGTATCGATGAACTGGTCGAGCAGGCGCGGCATGCATCCGCGGGCGACGACGTTGTGACCCTGCCCCTTCAGTACCAGGTGACGACCGTTGGGCAGGCCTTCGAGCACCTGTTCGCCATAACGCGGCGGCGTGACCGGATCGAACTCGCCCGACATCAGCAATGCGGGCACGGCGCTCTTCAGGGGCCGATGAAAATCCGCCGGGCGCCTTCCATGCGGCCATACCGAACACGCCGCACGAAAGGCTTCGATCATGCCGTCCCCGAGGATGGTGTCCTTGTCCTGCGGGCGCGAAGTGAGCAGGTCGGCGTCTTCGGAACAGATGACCGAGTACTGCATGCCGCCATCCATGGTGTCGCCCAGGTCGCCGGTGAGCAGCTTGGCCTGGCCCAGGAGGGGACCGACGTCGCCGTGGGCTGCCGCGTCGATCGATAACGGCAGCAGCGCGGCGGTTTCGGGCGAATAGGCGAACATGCGCACGACGGTGGCCAGGGCGTGTTCGCTCAGCACGCGCTGCACGGAGGCGTAGTTCTGCGGATCGCGAAAGCTGACCTTGTGCGGATTCGCCCGTAAGGCATCGCGCAGCTGGAAGAGCGTCTGGTAGGGATCGCTGAACCGCGCATGGCAGGCGCTGTCCGCATCGCAGCGCGCGAACTGGGCCTTCAGGGCGGCGTCCAGGTTCACCGCGAAGTCCTCGCCGAGCACCAGGGTATTCGGCGCGACACCGTCGAGGATCAGCGTGCGCAGGCCATCGGGATGACGCATGGCGTATTGCTGGGCCACCCGCGTGCCATAGGAGACGCCGAGCAGGTCGAACTTCGGCGAGCCCAGGGCGATGCGAGCGTCTTCGAGGTCGGCGACGGCGTCGGTGGTGGTGTAGAAGCGGACATCGGCGTCGGCCGAGAGCTGATCGAGGCAGCGGCGGGTTTCCTTGCGCACCGCGTCGGCGTCGGAGCCGTGCGATGCGGCTTCCCCGCCGGGCACGCCGGGTTCGGCGTCGTCACGGCAACTCAATGGGTGCGAGCCGCCCGTGCCGCGCTGGTCGAGCAGCAGGAGGTTGCGGTGGGCCAGCAACGGGGCCATCGCCGGCGCGATCGCCGGATAGCTCTCCGCCGCGGACTGCCCGGGACCACCCGCGATGAAGGCGACCATGTCGTCCGCGGGGACCTGGGCGCTACTGCGGATGATGGCCAGGCGCATCGTCAGCTTGCGCCCTTCGGGATGCTCGCGGTCTTCGGGCACGACGAACGGCGCACACCATGCCGCGACCGACGTGCCCGAATGGGGCTGCGCCAGCTCGCACGGGCGAAGCTCGAGCGAACCGAGCTTCCACACGCGCGGCGGTGCCGGTCGCGTGGCGGCGGGCACGGCGGCGACCGGCTTTTCCACGGCGTCGGCATCGGCGGGCGGTTTGCGCATCAGCTGTCGGGTGGCGAAAGCGCCGGCGACAATGACCAGGAGGATGGCGATACGTTGAGCGCGTTTCATGCCATCAGGCCTCGGGCGTGAAGATGGATTCGATGGACAGCCCGAAGAGGCCGGCGATCCTGAAGGCGAGCGGCAAGCTGGGATCGTACTTGCCCGTCTCGATCGCGTTCACCGTCTGACGGGACACGTCGAGCTTCTCGCCGAGGTCGGCTTGCGACCAGCCTCGAGCGGTACGGAGTTCGCGGAGGCTGTTTTTCATCGGCTACGGTAGCGAAACCGGACGGCGCATTTGCACACGCCGAAGCAGCCCATCAGCACGGGGAGCACCCAGACCGCGACGGCCTCCGCCGGCGGCGCCGCGATGACCTTCGCGCCAAGCAGCATGCCGTAAGTGAAGAAGCCGAAACCGCCGATGGCACCGGCCATGGCGACCGACTCGAGGTCGATCCGCCGTTCGAATTCGTCCTGGTCGCGGATCACGCGAACCATGGCGCGGATGACGAAGGCGACCGGTAACACCGGCAGAAGGGTTACCACGGCCCGGGCGGCCATCCCTTCGAGGGTCCTGAGCCACCCGACGGAGACGAAGAGCAGGACCACGTAGCCGAACATGGCCGGGATGAACTCGCGCAGATATCGCTTGTGTACGGCACGCATCGCCATTCCCCGAATCATTGCACCTGGTTGGAGTCCGTCAGCGGATCGCAGCGTGTAAAGCACGCTTGACACCATCCTGCGTCCTGCTCGACGCCATGTCAAGCACCCTTGACACACCCACTGTGCCAATTCGGCATCGCTAAGTCGTTACGGCAACGCGCGTGGGAAATCACGCACGGGGCGGCTTGTCTTCCCCGATCCTTGCAGCCGACGGGTACACGTCACGGGAGATCCACCATGAAAGTCCGTCTGCTCGCCACCTTCGCCCTGATCGCTGTCGCCCTTGGCTCGGGCGGTGTCCGGGCCGCCACCGCCACCACGACCTTCAATGTCCGCATCACCATCACCGCCGCGTGCGACATCAGCACCACCGCACCGACCGACGTGAATTTCGGCACGCAACCGTCGACCGCGACCAATGTCGACAACCAGGGCGCGCTCAACGTCAACTGCACGCCCAGCGCGCCCTACACGATCGCCCTGGACAACGGGCAGAACGGTACCGACGCGAATTCACGGAAGATGAGCAGCGGCAGCGCACTCGTTCCCTACCAGCTCTATCGCAATGCCACGCGCACGGCCGCCGACGTCTGGGGCAGCACGACGGGGGCCGGTGGCAATGTGCTGGCCGGCAGCGGGACCGGTACGGTGCAGACCCTGCCGGTCTACGGCCGCGTGCCGAGCACGAACTTCGCCGCCGGCAGCTACGCCGACGTCATCACCGCCACGATCACGTACTGACGGTGTGCGGGTGGCCGCGACGCATGGCACGGGCCTGCGCGCTGGCCGCAGCCGTTTCTCTCGCGCCGCTGGCATCGGCGAGCGGGCTGCAGGTGTCGCCGATCGGACTGAGCCTGGCGAGTACCGCCCAGGCCGACGCACTGTGGCTGACCAACACCGGCAGCGAGCCGGTACATGCCCAGGTGCGCGTCTTCCGCTGGTCGCAGGCCGATGGCAAGGACGTACTCGAGCCCTCGCGCGATCTCGTCGTGAGTCCACCGATGGTCACGATCGCTCCGGGCGACCGACAGATGGTCCGTGTGATTCGTCAGGTTCCTGCTCCGGCAAGGACGGAGGCGTCTTACCGTGTCATCGTCGACGAATTGCCGATCGATGCGGGCGACCGCCCCGGGTTGACGTTCGTCCTGCGCTATTCGGTACCGGTCTTCCTGGCACCGGCGGGCGACCCAGCGGTGAAAGCGGCCCTGCAGGCGAGCTGGGAGCATTCGCCCGACGGCCCGATCTTGCGCGTGGGCAACGCGGGCAACGGACACGCACAGATCGCCGATCTCGTCTGGCGCGGCGCCAACGGTCAACACACGATCCTTCTCGGCGGACTGCTGGGTTATGCCTTGCCGGGCAGCACCATGAGCTGGCATCTGCCGCAGGGCGCGACCCATGCGGGTGGCTCGATCAAGGCAAGGATCAATGGTGAAACGTCCGAGTCGACGCTGGTCGTGGACACGGACGGCCGCTAGCCTGCTCGCGCTGGACGCCGCCGCCATGCACGCCCTGGCCAGGGAAGCCGACCCCGTGCCGCCACCGGCGACCGTGCAGCCACGAGAGCGTCTTGTTGGCGAAGACCTGTATCTCGAGGTGATCCTCAATGGCACGGCGACCGAGCGCCTGGTGCATTTCACGCGTCGTGGCGAGGCCCTGTGCGCGACGGCGACCGATCTGCGTGGACTCGGCTTCGCGCTGCCGCCGGGCGACGACGAGCGCTGCCTTCCCGACATGCCGGGACTTCACTACACCTACGACGTGGGCCAGCAACGCGTCACCGTGGAGGCTCCGCTGGACCGGCTCGACCTGCCGCGGCAGATCCTCAACAAGGCCGAACGCAGCGCCACGCCTCCGACCAGCGGTTCCGGCGTGCTGCTCAACTACGATATCTACGCCGCTGAGGGTGGCGGCCTGGACAACGTCAGCGCGCTGACCGAACTGCGCGCTTTCAGCGATGGGCTCGGCGTACTGAGCAGTACCGGGCTCACACGACGCTACCAGACACCCGGCCAGGGCTGGCAGGGCGACACCGTACGCCTCGACACGCAGTGGCGACTCGCGTTTCCGGCGCAGTCGCTGGCACTCACGGTCGGCGATACGTTCACCGGCTATCTCTCCTGGACCCGGGCGACGCGCATTGGCGGCATCGGCTTCGGCACCGATTTCGCCCTGCAGCCGTATCGCATCACCACGCCATTACCGCAGTTCTTCGGCCAGGCCACCGCGCCCTCGGCGGTCGAGCTGTACGTCGACGGCATACGCCAGTACAGCGGCCGCGTGCCGGCGGGACCGTTCCAGCTCACGGCCGTGCCGGGCGTCGACCAGTCGGGACAGGCGCAGGTGGTGCTCACCGATGCCCTGGGACGCAGTAGCACCGTGAGCTTCCCGTTCTATTCCGCACGCCAGTTGCTGCGCGGCGGCCTCGACGACTGGTCGGTGCAACTGGGCACGGTACGCGAAGCGTACGGCATCGATTCCTTCGCGTACGGCAACGCACCGATCGCCAGCGCCACATGGCGTCGCGGCGTCAGCGACACCCTGACCCTGGAAACGCACGCCGAGGCCGGTGACGGACGGGGCACGGCCGGCATCGGTGCCGTATGGAATCCGGTGGGCGCGCACATACTCAACGCGTCGATCGCGGGCGCTCGCGGCGGCGGCTCGCAGGTCGGTGCGGGGTACTCGTGGAGCGGACGCTACGTCAACGCATCCGTCGACACCTTGCGTAGCGACGCCGGCTATCGAGACGTGGCATCCAACTACGGCTCACCACCTCCCCGCGCGAGCGACCGCGCATTCATCGGATTCAACATACGCGAGTCGAGCTTTGGAGCGAACTTCGTTCGCCTGCGATACGCCGGACAGTCGGCCTCGCGCTACGCGGGTCTGTTCGTGCTGCGCAACCTCGGCCACGGCATATCGCTCAACGCCAGCGTCAACCAGAACCTCGACCTGTCGAGCGACCGGAGCATCTTTCTCGGCGCCACGGTGGCGCTCGACCAGCGCACGACCTGGAGCGCGTCCGCGCAACGCGACGGCGATCGCACCTTCGCCACGGCCGACGCGAGCCGCCCCATCGACGGCGATGGCGGTTTCGGCTGGCACGTGCAGGGACGCAGCGGCGTTGACGGTGGCGGCCTCGCCGAGCTTGGCTGGCTCGGCAATCGCGGCCAACTGACCCTCGGCGCGAGCACGATGGGCCCCTCGTCATACGGCTACGCCGATGCGAACGGCGCCTTCGTGCTGATGGGCGGTCATGCGTTCGCCGCGCGACGCATCGACGACGCCTTTGCCCTGGTGAGTACGGAAGGAATGCCGGATATCCCCGTCCTCCTTGAGAACCGGCGCACCGGCGTGACCGACAGCGACGGACTGCTCCTGGTCTCTCGCCTCAATGCCTATCAGGACAACCGCCTCGCGATCGATCCGCTCGACCTGCCCGCCGACGATCGTGTGCAACGCGTGGAGAGCATCGTCGCGCCCTCGGATCGCGCCGGTGTCGTCGTGCGTTTCCCGGTGAAGCGCATCCAGGCGGCGTCGGTGATCCTGGTCGATGCAAGCGGGCTACCGCTGCCCGTGGGATCCCGGGTCGACACCGTCGATGGCGCCGCCGCCTATGTCGGTTATGACGGCATGGTGTATCTCGACAACCTGCATGGGAGCACGGCCTTGCGCGTGACGCTGCCGAACGGTCATCGCTGCGAGACAGCGCTCACGTATCCCGCCAGCGCACGCAACCTTCCGCAGATCGGGCCGCTGATCTGCCCGGTGGCGAGCCCATGAAGTGGTTCGCGCTTGTCCTGCTCGCCGCCGCCGCGCTATTCGGCAGCGACGCGGCACGGGCGACGACATCGTGCACGGTGACCAGTATCAGCGGGGTCGCATTCGGCACCGTGGATCCGACCGGAACGTTTGTCGACACGACGGCGACCGTCAACTACAGCTGTACTTACAACGGCCTGCTCGGTGCACTCTACGGCACCTACGTCACGGCATGCATGAGCCTGGGAGCGGACGATCTCGGCAACCTGGCGCCACGTACGATGCTCGATGCGAGCGGCGACCGCATGCAATACCAGCTTTACAAGGACTCCACCCGCTCGACGGTGTGGGGCACGATCGCCAATGCGACCTACACGGCGCTGAGCTTCAACAAGGCTATCGGGATACTCTCCAACGGAGTGACGGTCACCGGCACACTGACGATCTACGGGCGCGTTCCGGCATTGCAATCCAACCTCTCGCCCGGAAGCTACGCCGCGACGCTGGCCAGTTCGCTCACCAGCAATGCCTTGACCTATAGCTACAACGAAGCGCTGCTGAGTCTGGGCGCCCCGCCGGCCACCTGCCAGTCCGGCGGGACAGGTGGCCCGATCACCGTCGTCGCGCCCTCGCTCGGCATCAGTGCGTCCGTGGCTGCGAAATGCACGGTGGGAACGGCCACCGACCTGGACTTCGGCAGCGTGCCCGGCCTGCTGCAGACGGCGACCGACAAGACATCGCTGGTCCGCATGACCTGCACCAACCGCGCGGCTTACCAGGTCGGGCTGGATAACGGGCAAAACGCGTCGGGCGGGACGAGGCGCATGTCGTCCGGTACGGGATTCGTGACCTACGATCTATTTCGCGACAGCTCCCGCGGGCAGCATTGGGGTACCACATTGAACACGGATACGGCGACGGGCACAGGTTCCGGCAGCGAACAAACCATGACCGTGTACGGCCGGGTGCCGGCGCAGGCCGCCGTGAGAGCGGGTAGCTACAGCGACATCATCACGGTGACCGTCACGTATTGAGGCAATCAGAACGTATAGACCATGCCCGCGCGCGCGCTCATGGCCGACTCTCCGCCATGACCCAACCGCGTACGTGTGCCGATATCGACGTATGCCGTCAGGTCGGCGCGGAACTGCAGCGCCGCACCAGCGGCGATGTCGGTGGCCCGCCCCGCCTTGCCCGTGGCGAGCCGGACGCTGGAGATATCGATCGATTCGCCGGTGCCGCGGGTGACGACATAGCGGGCATCGATATAGGGCGACCATGCATCGAGCACGTTTCCTCGTGGTTCGAATCGCATCGACACACGTGCACCGCTGCGCAGGGTCATTCGTTCCGGCGTGCCCGGTCGGACCACGAGACGATCGCGATCCGTCGCCCTGGCGAAACGCAGGCGCTGCCACAGCAGCGACGCCGCGGGCTCGATCGTTACGCGCTCGACCGGATGCCAGCGGAAGCCAGCCTCCAGCGAGGCTTCGTTGGCGTTGGCGCGAAGCCTTCCCAGCGCCTCGCCGCGCGAGGGCGTATGCACGTCGACGCGGTAATGCGTGAAGCCATACGACGCGCTCGTATGCCAGCCACTCTCGGTGGTCAATGCATAGGTGGCGGCGATGCCGCGGGCATCGGCTTTGGCCCGACTCACGCCATCGACCGCACGCGGTGCGATGCTCGTCGAACCCGTGGAAAGGCCCAGCCCCGCACGCATCGTCGCCTCTGCGGATGACCATGCAAGCAGCTCGCCGGCAACATGCAGGCCACGATCCGTGCGTGCGTAGTCGACCGCGTAGCGGGCGAACGGCAGGCTGCTGCGGTAGATCGCATGCCCGCCGAACGCGCGTACGTGCCAGGCGGAATCGCGCGCCGCGGCGGGTTCGACCGGACGCCATGCGTCCATCGCCGTCCGGCCATAGCCGAACAGCGCATGGGCCAGCACGAGATACGCAGGCACCTGGGGAACCAGGCGGGCGCGCACCGGCAGCGCTGCCGGGTCCCTACGGCGGTCATCGTCGACCGGGTTGCCCGAGGCATCGGTACGATGACTTTGCAGGCGGAAGTCCCAGTGAGCGCTGGCGGCATCGAGGAGGCGCTGGCCCACGTCGGATGAGCCGGGTGCGTAGGCGACGAGCCTGTACTGCCAGGGACCGGCGGCCACGTAGCCTCCGGCCAGCCGGAACGAATCCGCTCCCGCATTGCCACCGACCTGCACCACGCTGATGCCATCGCCGGGTTGCGGTACGCGCGTCAGCGGCGAGGTGTCGGCACCGGCACCGCCCATGGGGAGGATATGCAGGCTGGTGGAACCGATGACATCACCCGCGACCAGGAGGCGGTCGGTGAGCTGGCGGTCCATCGCTCCACCGGCATCGAGGCGGGTTCGCAGGACCACACTGCCTTGTCCCTCCGGGTTGGCGAACGTTCCGACGTCGAGACGGCTGGCCGGCGCACCTTCATCGAACGCGACCCGTCCCTGCCCTAGCAGGGTCAGGCGATGTACCGAGCTGTCGCCCGCAGCCACCCAGGCGCTGTCGGCCAGGTTGAGTTCGGCCAGGCGCTCGCCTCGGCCTTGCCATGTCGTGCTGTCCAGGCTGACACGCAATGGCCCGCCGCCCGCGCCAACGATGTCGCCGTGCACATGGCTATGCTCGGCGGTGAAGGTCATCGCCTGCGCCGCGTTCTCGATGCGTCCGTTGATTCGCGCGCCGTCGGTCACCCGGATCGAGGCATCTCCCGGCTGTCCGTTCACGGCGCGGATCGCGTAGCCCGCGCCCCGTACCTCACCGCCGGCGATGGCCGCCACCCCACCGGCGAGGGTGATCGCCGATGACCCGGCACCCTCGGCGACGACCCGCGTATCGCTGACGTGGAACGTCGACGTGGCACCCTGGATCGACACCGCGTTCACCCCCGGCTGTTCGGTCAACAGCGAACTCTTGCTCAGCGCGACGTGTGCGCCGCCACTGACGGCGACGGATTCGGCGCTATCGAACGGCGCGGCCGCGCCGCTGCGCTTGCCCGCATGGACGAGGGAGAGTCCCGAGCCGACGATGCGGCTGTCGGTACCCGCGGCGAGGACCCCGATGGCGTTATCACCCTCCATGCGCAAGGTGACGCCGTTCACGCCGATGATTCCACCCGATCGCGACGAGATGCCGACACTGTCGGCGGCCGACATGCCCAGCGTGACGTTCTGCAGGGTGACGGTCGACAGGTCCTGGGCATGGACGCCGATCGACCGCGCCCCGCTACCGGCGATGCGACTGTTACCGATGAAGACGTTCGCCTTGCCGAAGGCGAGCAATCCGTAGGCATGGCGCGTGCGATTGCCCGAGCTACGGTTGTGGATGTACACATCGTATGCATCGAGCGAACCGCGCCTGCGCACCTCGACACCGCGGCCGACACCGGGGCCATCGATCGTGATCGTGTCACCGCGATCGAGCGAGAAGGCACCATCGGCCTCGACGACGATACTGAACGGATAATCGGTGCCGCGCACCGGGGCGACCGCGGTGCCGAACAACGCCAGGGCGAGCGCGCTGCGCCCGTAAGAACACACGGCCATGATGCCTTCCTCGTTTCGTCGATGAGGAAGGCAAGTTAGTTATCGATTCGGGTGACGTATGTCGGCAGCCGTCGTGCCGTGAGTCAGCCGTCGCCGCGACGCCACTCGCCCCGTTTCGGCTTGGCGACGGGCTTCGGGCCGGCTTTGCGCTTGAGTCGCGCTTCGAGTGTCGCGGCCTGCTCTTCGCGCTCGTCGTGCAGCTTGAGGTAGTTGCGCCAGCGTTGCGGGGACAGCTCGCCCGAGGCCAGCGCGGCCTGGATCGCACAACCGGGCTCGTTGCTGTGTCCACAATCGGCGAAACGGCATTGCGACGAGAGCGTTTCGATGTCGGCGAACAGATCGAGGTTCTCTTCACCGGTGAGCTTCAGCTCGCGCATGCCCGGCGTATCGATCAGGCAGCCGCCTGTCGGCAGGCTGAGTAGTGCTCGGTGTGTCGTGGTGTGCCTTCCGCGGCTGTCGTGCGAACGCACGGCGGCCGTGGCCATGCGGTCCTCACCCAGCAACGTGTTGGTGAGCGTCGACTTTCCCGCTCCCGACGAACCGACCAGAACGGCGCTCGATCCTGGCCCCAGATAATCGGCCAGGAGCGTCACGGTGCTCGGATCCTTCGCGTTGATCGCATGCACGGCAGCGTCGTCGGGTAGCCGCTCGCGTAGTGCGTTGACCGCTCCTTCGACGTCGACATCGGTGTCGGCCTTGCTCAGCAGCACGACGGGCCGCGCGCCCGAGCCCTCGACGAGGGTGAGATAGCGCTCGATGCGCGACGGGTTGAAGTCACCGTCGAGTCCGGTGATCACCAGCACGTAGTCGATGTTGGTGGCGATGATCTGGCGTTCGTAGCGCTCGCCCGCCGCGGCACGCGTCAGCACGGAGCGCCGCGGCAGCACTTCTTCGATCACCGGGTGGTTGGCATGGTCCAGGAGAACGAAATCGCCCACCGACGGCCGCAGCGAAGGATCGAGGCCTCGCTTGAGGAAGTGGCCGGCCGGCTGCGCGTTGAACGCGACCGAGCCGTCGTGCACCTCGTAGCCGGCACGATGCTGCGCCACGACGCGGGCGAGGCGGCGCGGATCGTCGGGCAGGGCGGGGTCGCGCCAGCCGATATGGCGCAGGCGCGCCAGGTCCGATGAGTCGGTCATGGCCGTGATTATGCCCGCTTCCGGGCCGCTTTCCGCCTCGCGAGGCCGTTCGTACGCTGTTAGGATCGGACGACGACCGCCGGGAACGCGCCCGGCGGCATGCACCGGAAGTCCTGCAAGTGTCCTCGATCAAGCCCAGCGCGCACCTGGCGGAAGTGCGCTACGAAATCCGCGGCGCCCTCACCCGGCGTGCCCGCGATATGGAAGCGGCCGGCCAGCCGATCATCAAGCTCAATATCGGCAACCCCGGCCGCTATGGCTTCACCACCCCGCCGCACCTTCGCGAGGCGATCGGAGCCCATCTGACCGATAGCGAGGCCTACGGCCACGAGCAGGGCCTGGAGGAGGCCCGCGAGGCCATCGTGGCCCAGCAGCGGAGCCGCGGCTCGATCGGCATCGACATGGAGCGGGTGTTCATCGGCAACGGCGTCAGTGAACTCATCGACATCTCGCTGCGTGCCCTGCTCCAGCCCGGCGACGAGGTTCTGCTGCCCAGTCCGGACTACCCACTGTGGAGCGCCGCGACCATCCTCAACGACGGCAGCCCGCGCTACTACCGCTGCCTGGCCGAGAACGGCCATCTACCCGATCCCGACGAGATCGAGTCGCTCATCGGCTCGCGCACGCGGGCCCTGGTGCTTATCAATCCGAACAACCCGACCGGCGCGGTCTACCCCAGGGCACTTCTCGAACGCATTGTCGAGGTCGCCCGGCGCCATGGCCTGCTGCTGCTCTGCGACGAGATCTACGACGAGATCCTCTACGACCAGACGCCGTTCCAGCCATTGGCGGCGATCGCGGGCGATCATCCCTGCGTGAGCTTCGGCGGGCTGTCCAAAGTGCATCGCGCCTGCGGTTATCGGGTCGGCTGGATGAGCCTCTCGGGCGATCCCCGTCGCACCGCCGAGTATCGCGATGCCCTCCAGCTGCTCGCCGCCCTGCGCCTGTGTGCGAACGTGACTGCGCAATGGGCCGTGCGCCCGGCCCTGCTCGATAAACCCACCATCGGCGCCCTGACCTCGCCCGGTGGCCGCCTGCATCGGGCGCGACAGACCGTACTCGATCACGTCGCCGCCAGTCCGTTCCTCGACGTGGTCGCGCCCGGTGGCGCCATTTACGCCTTCCCGCAGATCCGCGCGGAGGCGATCCCGCATTTCGACGACACCGCATTCGCGCTGCGCCTGCTCGAGGAGGAAAGCGTGCTCGTGGTGCCAGGCACCAGCTTCAACCTCTCGGCGAGCCGTCACCTGCGGCTGACGTTACTGCCCGAACCGGCCCAGCTCGCCGAAGTGTTCGTACGCATGGATCGCGTGCTCACCCGCATGGCCGACGACGCGGTGCCCGCGGCCAGCGCGGTCGCCTGAGCCGTGGCCGAAGCAACCTTCCTCGCCCTCGGCGACTCCTACACGATAGGCGAGGGTGTTCCGCCCGAGGGACGCTGGCCCATGCGGCTGGTGGCGCGCTTGCGCGAACGCGGGATCGCCATCGGCGATCCACGCATCGTCGCCACGACCGGCTGGACTACCGACGAGTTGTCCACCGCGATGGACGCTGCCCACCTCCGGGGCAGCTTCGGCCTGGTGACCTTGCTGATCGGCGTGAACAACCAGTACCGCGGCCGATCCGCCGGCGAGTACCGGGAGGAGTTCCTCGCCCTGCTCCATCGCGCCATCGCGCTGGCCGGGGATTCGCGCAGGGTCGTCGTCGTGTCGATTCCCGACTGGGGGGTGACCGCTTTCGCGGAGGGCCGCGACCGCGCGGCGATCGGCAGCGCGATCGATACGTTCAATGCCATCGCACACGACGAAGCCGTGCGTGCGCATGCGCGATGGGCGGATGTGACGCCGGCCTCGCGCGCGGCGGTGGCGAAGCCGGGGATGCTGGTGGAGGATGGATTGCATCCCTCTGCCGCGCAGTACGCTGCGTGGGTCGATGTGATTCTGCCGGAGGCGCAGGCGGCGTTGCGGGAATTGCACCGCTGATCGCCGATGAATCGGCTCCCACAGGGAGCAGGGTGCACTCGCTTTTTGTGGGAGCCGCTTCAGCGGCGATGCTCCACCGCTTTGTGTGGGAGCCGCTTCAGCGGCGATGCTCCACCGCAACATCGCTGAAACACCCCCGCCACGGCCCGGTTACCTGCGAGGCCGACACTGACGTCCCGGGACAATCCGGGAAACCGACGTCATGGCCAAACTCTCCTGCCGCAGCGCCTTCATTTCCGATGTGCATCTGGGCACGCCGGACTGCAAGGCCGCCTATCTCCTCGACTTCCTCAAGAACCTGGACTGCGAGCGGCTGTATCTGGTCGGCGATATCGTCGACCTGGAAGCGCTCGCCAAGCGCCATTGGTGGCATCCGGACCATAGCGCCGTCATCGCCGAACTCATCGCGATGGCCGCGAAGGGTGTCGAGGTGATCTATCTGCCAGGCAACCACGACTTCCAGATGCGCGGCCTCGCCGGCTCGACCATTGCGGGCATCCGCGTGGAACTGGATGCCGTGCACGAAGGCGCCGATGGCCGCCGCTACCGGGTCAGCCACGGTGACGAGTACGACCCCGAGCATATCGGCCGCAGCTGGATCGCCTGGCTGGGCGACAACCTGCACCGCTTCATCTGCTGGGCGAACCGCCGCGTGCATGCCGTGCGCAAACGCCTCGAGCTGCCCTACATGCCGCTGTCCATCATCCTCAAGTCGCATGTCGGCGCCGCGCTGGCCTATATCCGTGACTATGAGCAGCGCGTGGCATCGGACGCGCGGGAGCGTGGCTTCGACGGGCATATCTGCGGCCACATCCATTTCGGCCATATCCGCTCGATGGACGGCGTCCTGTACATGAACGATGGCGACTGGGTGGAGCACTGCACGGCCCTGGTCGAGGATAGGAGCGGTGCCATGGAACTGATCCACTGGACCGAGCGCTGCACCCACCTGGGTCGCGCCAGCCGTGAGACCGTGCTGCCCTCGCCCGAGGCCGTGCTGGGCTTCGCCCCGCTGGCCGATTGCCGCGCCGATCTTGGCGAATTGACCGCGGAAGTGTCGCTAGCGGGTTGAAACGGACTCATGGGGGGCCCATGTGCCACGGATGCCGGTAAAATGGCCCCCTCTCTTTCCGCGGTGACCCCATGGCCCTCGACACACCCACCCGCGAGCGCATCGAAACCCTCCTTGCCGAGCACCCCGTCGTGCTCTTCATGAAGGGCACGCGCCAGCAGCCGATGTGCGGCTTCTCCGCCGCGGCGACCAATACGCTCAACGACATCATCCCGACCTACCACACGGTCAACGTGCTGGAGGATCCGGAAATCCGCGAGGGCATCAAGGAATACGGCCAGTGGCCGACCATTCCGCAGCTCTACGTGAAGGGCGAGCTGGTCGGTGGTTCGGACATCATCCGTCAGATGTACACCAGCGGCGAGCTCTACACCTTGTTCGGTGCCAGCGCGCCGGACCGCACGCCGCCGGAAATCACCATCACCGAGAAGGCTGCCGAAGCCATTCGGGGTGGCATGGCCAACGCCCAGGGTATGGCGCTGCACCTGGAGATCGGCCCGGATCACAGCGCGGGCTTCCAGCTCGCCCCCGCCGGCGATTTCGACATCGTCGTGGTCGCCAGCGGTATCGAGGTGCACTTCGATCCGGGCAGTGCCGCGCGCGCCAAGGGCGTTGTCATCGACTGGGTCACCACGGTGCAGGGCGAAGGCCTCAGCCTGAAGTTCCCGGGCGCGGTCGAGATCGGCACGCTCAACGTCCACCAGCTGAAGGACCGCCTCGCCGCCGGGGATATCACCCTGGTCGACGTGCGCCCGGCCCACGCTCGCGCCATCGCCGCACCGCTGGCCGGTGCGCGGATCCTCGAAGAGGAAGGCTACGAGGCCCTGGCCCAGCTGCCGAAGGACGCACCCATCGCCTTCATCTGCCACCACGGTGTCTCCAGCCGCGCCGCCGCCGAGCGCTTCGCCGCGCACGGCTTCACGCAGCTGTTCAACGTGGAAGGCGGCATGGACGCGTGGTCGCGCGAAGTGGATCCGACGGTGCCGCGCTACTGATTCGGCCGCGTCGGTGGGTGCCGCTTGGGCGGCGATAACCACGCCATCGAATCAGCTCGACGAGACGGCGCCTTCGGGCGCCGTCTTCGTTTGCGCGTCCCGCCAGCGCAGGAAGGGCCGTTCCACGGCGTAGTGAAGCAGCGCGCCGCCTGCGAGCGTCGCGACCACGTAGATCGCGAAACGCAGCAGACCCTGACCGGCCAGACGATCGCCCATTGCCGCCTGGACGAGCATGAAAACGCCCTTGTGGCTGAGGTACAGGCTGTACGACACCGCTGCCAGCCAGCCCGCACCAGGAATCGTCAGGCGCGAGAACCATGTCCTGCCACTGCCGGCAGCGACGAAGGCCATCATGGCCAGGGCGACCAGCGGGTAGCCGACGACGCAAGGCCAGAAGTCGGCGCGTGCCGCGTCGAAAAGCACGATGGCCCCGGCAAGCAGCGCAACACCGAGCGCCAGTAGCAGGTTGACGCGGGCATGCACCCAAGCGAGCCACGCGGGCCGATACACGCCGCAGGCTGCCAGCGCGACGCCGGCCACGAGACCGTCAAGCCGCGCCCAGGTCGGATAGTAGAGATAGCGCAGGTATCGCAGGCCCCGTTCGTCCGCCGGCCCACCGACGGAACCGCCGTCCGGGCCGACCAGATGGCTCCACAGCCATGCGCGAAAGAGCATGCCTCCGACGACCACGATCGCCGCGACCAGCGCGAACTTCCACAGGGCGGGCCTGCGCGTCAGCGCGAAGGCAAGGAGCGGGAACACGAGGTAGAAGTGTTCTTCGACGCAGAGCGACCACACGTGTGAGAACGCGTAGTTGTTGTCGTTGTCGTACTGGAGGTTGAAGGTAAAGGTGAGGAACTGCCAAAGCGGCTGCATACCCTTCGTCTCGGGCCATGCAGGCCACCATTCGTACAGCGCCAACACGACGAAGAAAGCGGGAAGAATGCGGATGAAACGGCGCTTGTAGAAGGCGGTGAAGTCGAGGGTTCCCGTCGCACGCAGGGCCTTGAACACCTGCGTACCGATCAGGTAGCCGCTGAGGACGAAGAAGAGATCGACACCCATCCAGCCGGACCACTGCAACACCCCATACCCGTCACCCAGCCCACCGATGAGGTAGCTATGGAAAAGGAGCACCCAGGCGATGGCGACGGCGCGGAGGGTGTCGAGTCCGGAAAGGCGGTTCATGCGCGGTCCTTGCGTGGGGCAGCGTGAGCGTGGGCAGCGTGACTGTGTGCGACGACGGAGCGCGGGGTGAGGCGGGAAAGTGGCGATTCGGAGGCGCCGCGGGCTTCAAGAGGTAGTCGATGGCGTTCAGTTCGAAGGCACGAAGCGCAAAGCTGTTCCGTGAGCGACGAGGGAAACCCATGATCACCATGCAAACGAAGATCGGCAGGCCCGCGATCCAGGCCATGCCCGGCGATACCGTGACGTTGCGATCTTCCTGCATGCGTATCGCTCCCCTGTTCCCCGCCGATTCTATCGGGCCGAGGACCACACGAGTGCCCTGCCGCGAGGTAGCTCGCGGCAGGGCGTTTCCTTACTGCGCCGAACCGGTTACAGGCAGGCGTTGAGCCCGTCGAAGACGCTCTTCCGGTTCATCGGAAGCTTCACTTCGAGCGGCTCCTTCGACGACATGAGCGCCTCGTAGAAGGACTCCACCGGCGTGTCCTTGGCGAGCGCCAGCTTGCACTTGAACAGTTTGGCGTTGACCTGCACGGCACCGGATTTGCCGTTGACCTGCGTGAAGCTGCCAGCGAAGGTCCACAGGCACTGCTTCATCGTGCCCTTGGTGGAATCGACCGAGCAGCGCAGCTCCATCGGCTGCAGGTTGCCGTAGTCGCCTTCACAGAAGGTATCGCCGCAGATGCTCTTGAACGCATCCGAAAGGTGCGCCGTGAGGTTCTCGAACCGTTCCATCCCGGCCTCGTGTGCCGGCCAGTGGACGGCGTCGACGTAGCGTTCGGTCGCCGGAGGTGTCGTCGGCTTGGGAGCCGCGTCGGTCTGCGCCATGGCGAAGGCGGGGACGAAAAGCAGGGCCGCGGCGAGGGTGTTTCGAAGCATCGTGGTGTCTCCTTGGTTGGGGAGCACACATGACACCGCTTACGCGCATGGGCGTCTGTCCATCGACGCCCATGCCGTTTCGTAGTCTTACAACCAACGCCCGTAGCGGCGGATGTAGATCGTCTTCATCAGCTGGGTCAACGCGCAGTAGCTGACCAGCGTCACCGCCAGCCAGGCGAAGTAGATGCCCGGCAGCGGCATCATGCCGATACGCGCACCCAGACCCGAGTAGGGAATGAGCATGCCGATGACCATGATCGCGCCGGTCAGGGCGAGCACCGGTGCCGAGGCCACGCTCTGCAGGAACGGAACGCGCCGCGTACGAATCATGTGGACCACGAGGGTCTGCGAGAGCAGGCCTTCGATGAACCAGCCCGACTGGAAAAGCGACTGGTGCGCGACGTCATGGGCGCCGAAGTAATGCCACATCAGCCAGAACGTGGTGATGTCGAACACCGAACTGACCGGTCCGATCCAGACCATGAAGCGACCGATATCCCCCGCATCCCACTTGCGCGGATGGCGCAGGTATTCCTCGTCCATGCGATCGAAGGGAATCGACAGCTGCGACAGGTCGTACAGCAGGTTCTGCACGAGGATCTGCAGCGGCAACATCGGCAGGAACGGCAGGAACGCGCTCGCCACCAGCACGCTGAACACGTTGCCGAAGTTCGAGCTGGCGGTCATCTTGATGTACTTCATGATATTGCCGAAGGTGACCCGACCTTCGATCACGCCCTCCTCGAGCACCATCAGGTTCTTCTCGAGCAGGATGATGTCCGCCGACTCCTTGGCGATATCCGTCGCCGTATCGACCGAGATGCCCACGTCCGCCTCGCGCAGCGCGGGGGCGTCGTTGATGCCGTCACCGAGGAAGCCGACGGTGTGGCCGCGACGCTGCAGCGCCTTCACCACGCGCGCCTTCTGCACCGGCGACATCTTCGCGAACACCGTGGTCTTCTCGACCATCGCGTCCAGCGCATCGTCGTCGAGTTGCTCGATATCGCGGCCGAGGGCCGAGGCCGTCACATCGAGGCCGACTTCGGTGCAGATCTTCCGCGTGACCGCCTCGTTGTCGCCGGTGATGACCTTCACCGCGACGCCGTGGTGGTTCAGCGCACGGATAGCCGTCGCCGCCGAGTCCTTCGGCGGGTCGAGGAAGGCCAGGCAGCCCACCGCGGTGAGGCCGGCTTCATCGGCCACGCCATACGCACGCTCGCCAGCCGGATCGCGGCGGATCGCGACGACGAGCACGCGCAGGCCATCTTCGTTGAGCTCGCGCGTCATGGCGCGAATCTCGGCCCGCTTCTCGGCGGTCATCGGCTCGACCACGTCGCCGATGCGCGCTTCGGTGCAGATCTGCAGCATCTCTTCGACGGCGCCCTTGCAGACGAGCAGTTGCTCGCCGCGGCCATCGGACACCACCACCGACATGCGTCGACGCTGGAAATCGAACGGGATCTCGTCGACCACATGGAAGCGCGACGCGACGGGCTCGAGATCGCGATGCGTGAGCACCGCCTTATCCATCAGGTTGCGCAGGCCGGTCTGGAAGCGGCTGTTGAGGTAACCGTATTCCAGGGCGTCATCGGAATCGTCGCCGTTGAGGTCGACGTGGCGCTCCAGCACGATCTTGTCCAGCGTGAGCGTGCCGGTCTTGTCCGTGCAGAGCACGTCCATCGCGCCGAAGTTCTGGATCGCGTTGAGGCGCTTCACCACCACCTTGCGCTTCGACATGGCGAGGGCGCCCTTGCCGAGGTTGGCCGTCACGATCAGCGGCAGCATCTCCGGGGTCAGGCCGACCGCGACCGACAGGCCGAACATGAAGGCTTCGAGCCAGTCGTGCTTGTCGAAGCCGTTGATCACGAAGACCACCGGCACCATCACCGCCATGAAGCGGATGAGCAGCCAACTCACCGAGGAGATGCCGCGGTCGAAGCTGGTCTGCACGCGCTCGCCCGACAGCGTATGCGCGAGCGAGCCGAGGTAGGTGCGGGCACCGGTCGCCAGCACGACCGCCGTCGCCGTGCCGGAGACCACGTTGGTGCCCATGTAGCAGACGGTCGGCAGGTCCAGCGGGCCGTCGGCGGAGCCGGGACCGGTGGTGGCGTTCGGCGCGGCTTTCTCCACCGGCAGGGACTCGCCGGTCAGGATCGCCTGGCTGATGAACAGGTCCTTGGCGGCGAGCAGGCGCAGGTCGGCCGGCACCATGTCGCCGGCGCCCAGATGGACGATGTCGCCCACCACCAGTTCCTCGACCGGTACTTCGATGCGCTCGGCGTGGCCGTCCTCGGCACGGCGGGTCACCGTGGAGGTATTGCGGACCATGGCCTTGAGCTTTTCGGCCGCGCGCGACGAACGGAATTCCTGGGTGAACGAGAGCAGGACGCTGATGCCGACCATGACCGCGATGATCACCGGGCCGGTCAGGTCGTCCGGTGCGGTGACCAGCTGGACCACCGCGAGCACCAGCAACACGATGATGAAGGGATTGCGGAAGGCGCGCAGCAGCTGGACCGACCAGTGCGGCGGCTTCTCGTGGCCCACCTCGTTGATGCCGTCGCGATCCAGTCGCTCGGCGATCGCCGTCTCGTCCAGACCGTCGATCCGCGAGTCCAGCGAGCGCAGCAACTCGTCGGCCGGACGGTAGGCGTCGGCACTGGCGTTGGTGAAGGCTTTGGCGGCGACGGCCGCCTGCGAGATGTGCTTCTTCATGGCCCACTGCCTTTCCGGACGACCTCTCCGGACGGGGCGCGAGCGGCTCTCAGCTGGTAGCTGAAGGCGTGCGCGCCGGCGCGGAGCCGACGTTCGGTTTCCGGGTAATCGTGACGACGGACGGCGAAAGCCGCGCCGTAGAGTCTATGTCGCTGTTCATGCCTGCGGCAGTGTGCCGTCAGCCCGTTTCAAATTGCTTTCAGCAGCGTCGAGAGAACGCGGAACGGTGATCGTGCGCTTGGCCGGGGAGGCCTGGTTGGCACGACGACGGGCAAGAGCGAAAGCGAGACGGCGGCCGAACATGCGCGGACCGGTCTTTTCGAGCTGGATGTACATGGCTCAATCCTCGGATAACGGAAGCTCGCGAGCTTCCGACGAGGAGAGCCGGACTTTCCCTAGCGGAGGAAAGCGCCGACAGACCGGGTGCGGTCGCCGCGGGCGATGATTTTTGCCAGCGCCGGGCTCCGATGCGAGCGGAAGCCGGCGCGTCGACTAGGGTAGACGTCCATAAGCCTGGGTAAACTGAGAAGGGTGCCACCGCACGAGACGTGCCGAGCGGTAGCCTGGGAATTGTCGCGCCGCAGCGAGGATCGGTCAAGCGTTCACGAGCGAATCTCGGCCGTGGGCCGCCCATCGGTGATTCCGGCCTCGTAGACCCGCGCCTCTTCCATCAGCCAGTCGCGGAAACGGGTGACCCCGCTATGCGACTCGGAGCGCTTGGGATAGACGAGATAGTAGGCCTCGGCCACCCGCAGCCGCTCCTTGCACAGCACCGTAAGCGCGCCGCACTCGATCAGCGAACGGGCCATGACCAGGCGACCCAGCGCCACGCCCATGCCCTCCAGCACGGCGCGCTGCAGGTGCTCGGTGTTGTCGAAGCGGGCGACATAGCGCGAGGGCAAGGGCATGCCGAAGGCCTCGGCCCAGTCGTTCCAGCGCCCCGAGGGATCGCCGAGCAGGGGCCAGCCTTCCAGCGAGGTCGTCGGCAGGCCGCCCATCTTGCGCACCAGCGAAGGGCTGGCGATGGGCACGATGTACTCGGCGAACAGTTTGTCGGCCTTGGTCCGTGGCCACGAACCCAGGCCATAGCGGAAGGCGACATCGATGGTCGGCTCGCGGTCGAAGTCGACCACGGACACCGAGGAAGACAGGCTGAGCTCGAGCTCCGGATGGGCACCGACCAGGCGCGGCAGGCGCGGCACCAGCCAGCTCGAGGCGACCGAGGGCAGCACGCTGAGCGTGACGGTGTCCTGGTGACGGCTCGCGTAACGATTGAGCGCGTGTTCGATGCCGTCGAAATGATGGCCGATCGAATCGAGCAGGTTGTTGCCGTCGGCCGTGAGCGTGACGCCGCGGGGACCGCGTTCGAAGAGGGAGCGGTCGAGCCGTTCCTCGAGGTTGCGGATCTGGTGGCTGAGGGCGCTCACGGTGAGGTTGAGCTGCTCGGCGGCGAGCGAAAGCTTGCCCGTGCGGGCGACCAGGACGAACCCCTGAAGCTGACCGAGCGGCAAGCGAGACATGTGAAAAATCCTCAAGTCCAGGTTGCAAACATATCGCTTTTTGGCGGGCTGCGGAACGGGCACCCTTAACTCCACCGATAGTCGCAAGGGGTTGCGGCTACACCCGAAAGGAGTACGTCATGGCTTCGATCTTCACCGGCCTCGCCTTCATGCACGGGCACATCGTCGACCGCGACCTCGTTTTTCGTCTCGGCCGCGAGGAACGTGTCGCCGATCGCGGCGCGGGCGTGCCCCAAGCCGTTCCGACGTCCCGCAAGGCGGAGCGTAAAGCATCCGTCGAGGTACCTGCCCGACGCGCCTGTGCCACCTGCTGACGGATACATCGGCTGAACCTGGCGTGCTCCAAAATGAGGGTTTCCGCCCTCATCGGAGAGACGCATGAAGCTACGCCCCCTCGGCCGTTCACCCCTGCAGGTTGCCCCGCTCGCCTTTGGCGGCAATGTCTTCGGCTGGAGCGCGGACGAGTCCCGCTCGTTCGAACTCCTCGATGCCTTCGTCGATCACGGCTTCAACCTGATCGACACGGCGGATGTCTACGAAGCCTGGGTGCCGGGTAACGAAGGCGGCGAGTCCGAGACCATCATCGGCAACTGGCTGAAGAAGAGCGGCAAGCGCGACCGCGTCGTCATCGCGACCAAGGTCGGCAAGTGGGCACGCTATCCGGGCCTTGCGCCGACGAACATCAAGGAAGCGGTGGACGATTCGCTGCGCCGCCTGAAGGCCGACCATATCGATCTGTACCAGTCGCATGAAGACGATGCGAAGGTGCCACTGGAGGAAACCTTGCGTGCGTTCGACGACCTCGTGAAGGCCGGCAAGGTACGCGCGATCGGTGCCTCCAACTACAGCGCCAATCGTCTTGCCGACGCGCTCACCACCAGCGCATCGAAGTCGCTCGCACGCTACGACTCGTTGCAGCCGGAGTACAACCTGATGGACCGCACCGGCTTCGAAGAAGGCCTGCAGCCGCTATGCGTGAAAGAAGAGGTTGGCGTGATCAGCTACTACTCGCTGGCCAGCGGATTTCTCAGCGGCAAATACCGTAGCGAAGCGGACCTGCACAAGAGCAAGGTACGCGGCGGCACGGTGAAGAAGTATCTGGATGCGCGCGGCTACCGGGTGCTCGGCGCACTCGACGAGATCGCCCAGGCGCACGCCGCGAAGCCGGCGCAGGTAGCGCTGGCCTGGGTCATGGCACAGCCTGCGATCAGCGCGGCTATCGCCAGCGCGACCACCGTGGAGCAGCTCGACGAACTGGCGAAGTCAGCCGCGCTCGTGCTGAGCGCGGATGAGTTGAGAAAGCTCGGCGACGCGAGCGCCACCTGAGCATGGTGGGAGCCGATTCATCGGCGATCCCGCGGCAGCGGGCCAGGGTGCGGCGAGCAGGTGCGGCGAGCACCCATTCGCCGCTGAAGCGGCTCCCACAACAGGTCAACGCGACGCGAGCAGCGTCGCGATCGCCTTGTTGAACGTGGCACTCGGGCGCATGGCCGCGCTTACGAGGGCCATGTCCGGGTGGTAATAGCCCTTGATCTCGACCGGCTTGCCCTGCGCACCGTTCAGCTCGCCGACGATCTTCTCCTCGTTCTCGGCCAGCTCCTTCGCCACCGCCGTGAAACGCGCCTTCAGGTCGGCGTCGTCATTCTGCGCAGCGAGCGCTTCGGCCCAGTACATGGCCAGATAGAAATGACTGCCGCGGTTGTCGATCTCGCCGACTTTGCGCGCGGGCGACTTGTTGCTGTCCAGGAAACGGCCATTGGCCACGTCCAGCGTCTTCGCCAGCACACGGGCATGCTTATTGTCGTAACGTTCGCCGAGATGCTCGAGCGAAGCGGCCAGCGCGAGGAATTCGCCGAGCGAATCCCAACGCAGGTAATCCTCTTCGACGAACTGCTGGACGTGCTTCGGCGCCGAACCGCCCGCCCCCGTCTCGAACAGGCCACCGCCGGCCATCAGCGGCACGATGGACAGCATCTTCGCCGAGGTACCCAGCTCCATGATCGGGAACAGGTCGGTGAGATAATCGCGCAGGACGTTGCCGGTGACCGAGATGGTGTCCTCACCCTTGCGGATGCGATCCAGCGACAGCTTCGTCGCGGCGACCGGCTCGAGGATACGGATATCCAGGCCGGTGGTGTCGTGGTCCTTGAGATAGCGCTCGACCTTGGCGATCACCTGCGCATCGTGCGCGCGGTGCTTGTCCAGCCAGAACACCGCGGGCGTGGACGAAAGGCGCGCGCGCTGCACGGCCAGCTTCACCCAATCCTGGATCGGCGCGTCCTTGGTCTGGCACATGCGCCAGATGTCGCCGGCTTCCACGGCATGCTCGAACACCACGCCACCGTCGTCGGCGAGCACGCGAACCTTGCCGTCCGCCGGGATCTGGAAGGTCTTGTCGTGTGAGCCATACTCCTCGGCCTTCTGCGCCATCAGGCCGACATTAGGCACGCTGCCCATGGTCGCCGGATCGAACGCGCCGTGCGCGATGCAATCCTCGATCACCGCCTGGTAGACACCCGCATACGAACGATCCGGAATGACGGCCTTCGCATCCTGCAGCTTGCCTTCGCCATTCCACATGCCGCCGGAATCGCGAATCATCGCCGGCATGGAGGCGTCGACGATGACGTCGCTGGGAACGTGCAGGTTGGTGATGCCCTTGTCCGAATTGACCATGGCCAGGGCCGGGCGCCGCGCGTACTCGGCCTTGAGGTCGGCCTCGATCTCGGCACGCTTGGTGGCGTCGAGCGTACCGAGACGGGCATAGAGGTCGCCGATACCGTTATTGGCATCGAAACCGACCTGCTTCAGCGTCTCGGCGTGCTTGCCCAGCACGTCCTTGTAGAACTCGCGCACGACGATGCCGAACATGATCGGGTCGGAGACCTTCATCATCGTGGCCTTCAGGTGCAACGAGAACAGCACACCCTTGGCTTGCGCGTCGGCGATCTGCGTATCGATGAAGCTGGCGAGTGCCTTCTTGCTCATCACCGCGGCGTCGACGATTTCCCCAGCCTTCACCGCCACCTTGTCCTTGAGCACCTTGACGCTCCCGTCGGCGGCGGTGAACTCGATGCGCAGGTTGCCGGCGTTGGCGAGGGTCGCCGACTTCTCGCTACCGTAGAAGTCGCCACCGTCCATATGCGACACGTGCGACTTCGATTCGCTCGACCACTTGCCCATGCGGTGCGGGTGCTTGCGGGCAAAGTTCTTCACCGAGAGCGGTGCGCGGCGATCGGAATTGCCTTCGCGCAGCACCGGGTTCACGGCGCTGCCCATGGCCTTGCCATAGCGCGCGTTGGTGTCTTTCTGTTCGTCGGTGACGGGGACATCCACGTAGTCGGGCAGCTTGTAGCCTTGCGACTGCAGTTCACGGATGGCGGCCTTCATCTGCGGCACGGAGGCGCTGATGTTCGGCAGCTTGATGATGTTCGCATCGGGCGTGGTCGCGAGCGCGCCGAGTTCCGCCAGATGGTCGCCGATCTTCTGCGCGTCGGTGAGGTAATCCGGAAACTGCGCGAGGATGCGGCCAGCGAGCGAGATATCGCGCGTCTCGACGGCGACGCCGGCCGTGCCGGCGAAGGCCTCGATGATCGGCAGGAACGAGGCGGTGGCGAGGAACGGCGCCTCGTCGGTGAGCGTGTAGATGATCTTGGGCGAGCTGGACATGATTCGGCGAGCCTTATGCTTGAGTGGGCCAGGTCATGGGGCCCGCCGGCGCAAGCCTCAAGGGCGCGCCGGCGAACGGGAAACCGGAGCATTGTGGCGCGGATGGGCGCGGGCGGGAAAGTCGCCCCGCAGCAAGGCAGTTATGCCGGGGCAGCACAAGGCGCGCTGGGGCGGGCTTTGTGTGGGAGCCGATTTATCGGCGATTGGCCTCTCGGCTAGTCCGCTCCGTTGGCCTTTCGCCGCTGAAGCGGCTCCCACATGGCTTTGATCTGAGCTCCCACGGGGTTTTGATCTGAGCTCCCACAGGGTCTTGATCTGAGCTTCCACAGGGGTTTGATTTGAGCTTCTACATGGCTTTGAATTGAGCTTCTACGAAGCTCGCGCCAGCAGCCGGCGCTCGCGGCGACGGGCCTTGCGGGCCTTCCAGCGCTCCGACAGGCAGGCGAATATCACGTACAGCGCCGGCGTCGACAGCAGGGTCAGGCTCTGCGAGATCAGCAGGCCGCCGATCATCGCGATACCCAGCGGACGGCGCAGCTCGGAGCCTTCGCCCAGCCCGATGGCCAGCGGCAGGGCAGCCAGGATCGCGACCATGGTCGTCATCATGATCGGCCGGAAACGGACCAGGCAGGCTTCGCGGATCGCCTCCTTCGAGCTGAGGTGATGCTCGCGCTCGGCGACCAGGGCGAAGTCGATCATCATGATCGCGTTCTTCTTCACGATACCGATGAGCAGCACCAGCGCGATCATCGCGACCACCGACAGTTCGGTATCGGTGATGACAAGCGCCGCCAGCGCGCCGACACCGGCGGCCGGCAACGTGGAGAGAATCGTCACCGGATGGATCAGGCTCTCGTAGAGCATGCCCATGAGCAGGTAGACGACGACGATGGCCGCCAGGATGAGCAACGGCATGTCGCTCTGCGATTGCTGGAAGCGCCTGAAGTCGCTGCCGGCGTCGAGTCGGATGTCGCCCGGCATGCGCATGCCGCTGATGGTCTTCTGGATGATCTCCATCGCCTCGCCCATGCTGACACCGGGCGCCAGGTTGAAACTCACGCCCATGCTCGTGTACTGGTCCTCGTGCACGATCTGGGTCGGTGCGAGTCCCGGCACCTGCTTGGTCACGGCGGACATCGGGACCATGGCGCCGGAATCCGCTTTCACGTAGATCTGGTTCAGCGACTCCGGCGTCGCCGCCATCTGCGGCAAGGCATTCACGATAACGCGGTACTGGTTGATGTCCGAGTAGATCGTCGACACCGCGCGCTGGCCGAAGGCGTTGTACAGCGCGCCGTCGATGTTGCCGATCGACACGCCCAGGCGTCCCGCCGTGTCGCGATCGATCACGATGTTCTGGCGCAGGCCGGCGGCGTCGATATCGCTGCCGACGTCCTTGAGCATCTTGTTCTTCTTCAATGCGTCGACCAGCTTGGGCAGCCACTCCTGCAGTTCAGCGACGTCATTGCCCTTGAGCGAAACCGAGTACTGGCCACCCTGCGAGGTACCGCCGCCACCGCCGGTGGGCAGGTCCTGGATCGGGCGCAGGCGCAGGTTGAGATCGGGATATTTGTTGGCTTTCGCCGAAATGCGGTCCAGCGCGTCGAACGTGGTGTCCTGGCGGCCGTCCGCCACCGTCTTCAGTTCGATGTTGAACGAACCGGTCGAGCCGGTACGACTGGTGCCCAGACGCGAGCCGACCGACTTCACGTCCGGATCGGCGAGCAGCATCTCGGTGAGCCGCGCCTGGCGCGACTTCATCTCGCCGAACGAGACGGTGGAACTGGCGGTGGCGCGCGCGGCCATCAGGCCGGTGTCCTGCGGCGGGAAGAAACCGCCCTTGACCATGCCTGCAAGCACGAAGGTGATACCCACCAGCACGAGCGGCGTGAGCGCCATCAACAACGCGTGGCGCAGCGACCAGTCCAGCGCGCGGCGGTACACGCCGACCAGGCGCTCCTGCCCTCGTTCCAGCGCAAGACCCAGCCTCGAGTCGGGCTTGTCGTTCTTGTGCGCGGTGAGGAAATGACCGCAGAGCGACGGCGTGAGCGTCAACGAGACCAGGGCCGACACGACGATCGCAGCGACCAGGGTGACCGTGAACTCCTTGAAGAACATGCCGGTGATGCCACCGGCGAACAGTAGCGGAATGAACACCGCGATCAGGGAGGCAGTGATCGAGACGATGGTGAAACCGATCTCGCGCGCGCCCAGCAGCGCCGCGTCGAAGCGGGAGATGCCTTCATCCATGTGCCGGATGACGTTCTCGATGACCACGATGGCGTCGTCGACGACGAAGCCGATGGCGATCACCAGGGCCAGGAGGGTCAGGTTGTTCAGTGTGTAGCCGAAGCAGTACATGGCCACGAACGCGCCGGCCAGCGACAACGGCACGGCGAGGCCGGCGATCAGGGTGGGCGCGAGCCGTCGCAGGAACAGCGCCATCGTCATGATCACCATGCCCAGGCTGATCAGCAGGGTCGCCTGCACTTCGTGCAACGACGCGCGGATGGTCGGCGTACCGTCGAAGAACGAATGCAGGGTGACGCCGGCCGGCAACCACGACTGCATCGTCGGAATCTGCGCCTTGATCCGGTCGACCGTCTCGATGACGTTCGCGTCCGACTTGCGGTACACGTACATCAGGATGCCGGGCTTGCCGTTGAACCACGCGGCCTGGTAAGCGTCCTGCTGGCCATCGTAGACATGCGCGATGTCGGAAAGGCGGATCGGCACACTGTTCTTGACGGCGATAACCAGCTTGCCGAAGTCTTCCGCCGTATGCAGGGAGTCCGTCGCGGTCACGGCGATATTGCTGTAGCCGTCGGTGAGGAAGCCCTGCGGCGACGTGACGTTTGCCGCGGTGAGCGCATTGCGCAGCTGGTCGGGCGAGAGTCCCATCGCGTTGAGCGCGCGCAGGTTCACGTCCACGCGGATGGCCGGGGTGGCGCTGCCGGCGATATCGACCGAGGCAATGCCTTCCTGCTGGCGCAGGCGCTGCGCGAGGATCGAATCGGCGACGTTGTACAACTCGGTCGGTGCGACGGTGTCCGAGGTCAACGCCAGGACGATCACCGGATCGTCGTTGGGATTCGCCTTCTGGTACGAGGGCGCATTGAGCAGGCCCGCCGGAAGGTCCGGCTGCGCCGCGTTGATCGCCGACTGCACATCGCGCGCGGCAGCGTCGATGTTGGTCCCGTTCTGGAAGAACAACAGCACGAAGGTACTGCCTTCGGAACTGTTCGAGCGCATCGATTCCACGCCCGGCACCTGGCCCAGGTGGCGCTCCAGTGGCGCGGCGACGGTGGAGGCCATCGTGCTCGCGTCGGCGCCGGATTGCTGCGCCTGGACGAAGATCGCCGGGAACTGGATGTTCGGCAGCGCGGCGACACCGAGCAGCGAGTAACAGATCATGCCGACGACAAAAAGGCCGATGGCCAACAGCGACGTGCCGATCGGTCGGCGAATGAACGGGCCGGAGATATTCATGCGATGGGACGGCTTGTCTCGTGCTGGATCGCGCGGATCATCCCTGCTTCAACGCGTATCCCGGAAAAAGGTTTCGCCGGGCGGCGAACCGTCCGGCGAATGAGGGTGGTGCGATCTCCCCCGGCGACGCTTCCCATCAGGAAGCGGGCCGGGCGTCGGTCAGCAGCAGCTCTCGTCGCGCCTTGCGCTCCGCGAGCCAGTCGGAGAACCGCTCCATGTAGAGATAGATCACCGGCGTGGTGTAGAGGGTGACCAGCTGCGAGAGCAACAGGCCGCCGACGATGGAAACGCCGAGCGGCTTGCGCAGCTCCGAGCCGATACCCGTACCCAGGGCCAGCGGCAAGGCGCCGAGCAGGGCCGCCGCGGTCGTCATCATGATCGGACGGAAACGCAGCAGGCAGGCGCGGCGGATCGCTTCCTGTGCATTGAGGCCGGTACGTTTCGCCTCGATGGCGAAGTCGATCATCATGATCGCGTTCTTCTTCACGATACCGATCAGCAGGACGATACCGACGATGCCGTCCACCGAGAGGGTCATGCCGCACATTAGCAGCGCCAGCAGCGCGCCGACGCCCGCGGGCGGCAGCGTGGAGATGATCGTCAGCGGATGGATGTAGCTCTCGTAGAGCACGCCCAACACGATGTAGATGACGATGATCGAGGCCAGCAGCAAGAGCACCTCGTCGCCGACGGACGACGAGAACTCGGCCGCCTTGCCGATGAACTGGCCACGCACCTGGGGCGGGAAATCGAGCTGCTTCTCCACTTCGTGGATCGCGCTGACCGCCTCGGACAACGACTTGCCCTGGGCCAGGTTGAACGAAATCGTCACCGCCGGCAGCTGCTGCAGATGGGTGACCACCAGCGGTGCGCTGGTGACCACGGAGCTGGCCAGTGCGGCGATGGGAATCGTGCCACCCGCGCCGACCTGGAAGCCGACGTTACCGGTGTTGCCGATGCCGGCCGGCGTCGCCGAGTTGCTCGATGCCAGCTGACCGAAGCTGGTGGCGTTCGAGCCGGTCAGCGCACCGTTGCCGTTGCCGCGCACGGTCAGCTTGTTGAGCAGATCGGAGCTGGTGCGGAACTCCGGCGAGACTTCCATCACCACGCGGTACTGGTTCAACTGGGTGAAGATGGTGGAAATTTGGCGCTGGCCAAAGGCGTCGTACAGGGTGTCGTCGATGGTCTGCACCGGCACGCCGAGGCGGCTGGCACTGTCACGATCGATCGTGAGCTTCAATGCCGTGCCCTGATCGGCCAGGTTGTTGTCGACGTCCGACAGCTCCTTGCGCTTGCGCAGGGCCGAGGTCATCTGCTGGGCGTAACCGGCGAGCTCGGTGGAATTCACGTCGGACAGCGAGTACTGGTACTCGGTGGCCGATACCTGGGTGTCGAGCGTGACGTCCTGCACGGGCTTCAGGTACAGCGCGACACCGGCGATGTTCTGCACGCTCTTCTGCAGGCGCGGCAAGAGGTCCTCGAGGGAGGCGCGGTCGCCGCGATCCTTCAGCACCAGCGACAGCTGGCCCTGGTTGAGCGTGGGATTGATCGAGCCCGCGCCGATGAAGGCGGCGACGCCGGCGACCGCCGGATCCCGACCCAGCGCATCGGCCACGGCCTTGGTGCGCTGTTCCATCTGCGGGAAGGCGACGTTCTGGTCGGCCTGGACCACGGCGGTGATCAGGCCGGTGTCCTGTTCGGGGAGCAGCCCCTTGGGGATCACGATGTACAGGACCACGGTCAAGGCCACGGTGAGCGCGGCGACGATCATGGTCAGCGGACGGTGATCGAGCACCCAGTCCAGGCTGCTGCCGTAGCCATCGACGATGCGCGACCAGGTGGTGTGCTGGCCCGAGGCCGCGGCGTGCTCGTGCGCGTCTTCCGCGTCCGGCAGCTCGTCGGCCTTGAGCAGGTAGGCGCACATCATCGGGGTGAGGGTCAGCGAAACGAGCATCGAGATGGCGACCGCGATGGTCAGCACCCAGGCGAACTCGTGGAACAGGCGACCGGTCACCCCGGGCATCAGCAGCAGGGGCAGGAACACCGCGATGAGCGAGACGGTCAGCGACAGGACGGTGAAGCCGATTTCCTTCGCGCCGATTTCCGCGGCGGTCTTCGCGTCGTGGCCCTGCTCGATATAACGGACGATGTTCTCGATCATCACGATCGCATCGTCGACGACGAAGCCGGTGGCCACCGCCAGCGCCATCAGCGAAAGGTTGTCCAGCGACATCCCGGCAAAGGCCATGACGCCGAATGTACCCACCAGCGACAGCGGCACCGCGACCGACGGGATCACCGTCGCCCACAGGCGGCGCAGGAAGACGAAGATCACCGCGACGACGAGGAAGATCGTCAGGATCAGGGTGAACTGGACGTCCTCGACCGAGGCGCGGATGGTGATGGTGCGGTCCGAGAAGACCTTCAGGTGGACGTCGGCCGGCAGCACCTTCTGCAGGTCGGGAATGGTCTGCCGGATCTGCTGCACCGTCTGCACGATATTCGCGCCGGGCTGGCGACGGATGTCGAGCAGCACGGCGGGCTTGCCGTTGGCCCAGGCGGCGAGCTGGTCGTTCTCGACGCCGTCGACCACGTTGGCGACATCCGAAAGGCGCACGGGTGCGCCGTTCTTGTACGCGATGATCGTGCCCTTGTACTCGGCGGCGTCGGCCAGCTGGTCGTTGGTGCCGATGCTGTAGGACTGGGTCTTGCCGTTGAGCGTGCCCTTGGGTGCGTTGACGTTGGCCTGCGTGAGCGAGCTGCGCACGTCTTCCATGGTCAGGCCGAGGTTGGCCAGCTGCGCGGGGTTGATCTGGATACGCACGGCGGGACGGACGTTGCCGGCGATCGAGACCAGGCCCACGCCCTGCACCTGCGCCAGCTTCTGCGCGATGATCGAATCGGCGAAGTTGTTCACGTCGCGCAGCGGCAGGCTGTCCGAGGTGAGCATCAGCGTCATGATCGGCGCGTCGGCCGGATTCACGCGGTTATAGACCGGCGGATACGGCAGGTTGTTCGGCAGCGTACCGCGTGCCTGGTTGATCGCTGCCTGCACGTCCTGCGCGGCGATGTCGATGTCGCGATCCATGGCGAACTGCAGGACGATCGTCGAAAGGCCCGCCGAGGAGTCCGAGCTCATCGAGGTCAGGCCGGAGATCTGGCCGAAGTTGCGCTCCAGCGGGGTCGTGACCAGGGCGGCCATGGTCGTCGCGCTGGCACCCGGGTACTGCGTGGTGACGACCATGCTCGGCGCACTGATCTCCGGCAACGCCGACACCGGCAACTGGCGGTAGCCGAGGATACCGAGCAACAGCACCGCCACCATCAGCAGCGAGGTCGCGATCGGTCGGCGAATGAAGAGTGTCGAAAAACCCACGTTTGTGTCCTGGTGTCGGGACCTTGCGGTCCGTGGGCGACGCGTCCGTCATGGACGCGCCGCGCGCTGCTTCATCAACCGCCGCGCTTGCCGCCGCCCTGGCGAGCCTGCTTACCCGCCGTCTTCGACTTCTGCAGCTCTTCGGCGGTAGGTGCCTCGGGCACCTGGCCCGGCGCCAGCGGCTGGATCTTGGAACCCGGCTTGAGGCGGAACTGGCCTTCGGTGACCACCTTGTCGCCGATCTTCACGCCCTTGCTCAGCATGACGTGGCTGTCGCCGACCTCGGTGGCGGTTTCCACCGTCTGCATCTTGACCGTGTTGTCGCCCTGCACCAGGTAGACGTAGTCGCCGTCCGGGCCACGCTGCACCGCCTGGGCGGGGACCACGAGCCCGCCCTTCACCGTGCGTACCTTGAGCTGCACGTTGACGAACTGGCCCGGCCACAGCTGGGTCTTCTCGTTGTCGAACAGCGCGCGCAGGCGGAACGTGCCGGTGCTGGTGTCGATCGTGTTGTCGAGGACGTCCAGGTGCCCCGCGGCGATGGCGTGCGCATCGACGCGATCGAGCGCGGCGACTTCGAGCGCGGAGAGCGAGCCGTCCGTCGTCGAACCGCGGACCAGGTCGAGATTCTTCTCGGGCAGGTAGAACATGACGTAGATCGGGTGCAGCTCGGTGAGCGTGACGATCGCGTCCGTGGTGGCGACGATGTTGCCGGCGTCGACCGAGCGGATGCCGGCGAGGCCGTCGATCGGCGCGACGACCTTGGTGAAGCCCAGCTGCACCTGTGCCGCGCGAATCGCGGCCTGGTCGGCATTGGCCGTGGCCACGGCCTGGTCGAGGCTGTTCTTCAGGTTGTCCAGGTCCTGCTTGGAGACGTACTGCTGGCCGCCCTTGCTGACCAGGTTGGTCGAACGGTCGAGGTTGTTCTTCGCCGTGGCCGCGAGTGCCTGGTCCTGCTTGAGCTTGGCCAAGGACTGGTCGTACTGGGACTGGATCGTGCGGGGATCGATCTCCGCGATCACATCGCCCTTCTTCACTTCCTGGCCTTCCTGGAAGTTCAGTTTCATCAGCTGGCCGCCCACCTGCGGGCGCACGGTGACCGTGTTGCGTGCCTGCACGGTGCCCAGGGCCGTCAGATAGACCGGCACGTCCTGGCTGGCCACGGGAACGACCGTGACCGGCACCGGCGGCTGGTCCTTGCCCTGCCCTTCGCCATTGGCCTGGGCCCCTGCCGTGGCGTCGCCGTCGGCCTTGCCATGGTGCCTGGCGATGAAGAAGCCCGCGACCAGCACGACGACAACGACGGCCAGCGCGATTTTCCAGAAACGCGACATGTAGAACTCCTAGATGGATAACCGCTCGAAAGCACCGCTCCCAGCGGGCGCGCCGTGCGCCCAGGGGGGTTATACCCCCTGAAGGTTAAGGATCGACGGCGCCAATGTTAGGTGTTGGGGAACGGGATTGAACAATGCCGGTTGACAGGGGTACACCATGACTGACGGCATGTTCGCCCCCATCGCATGCCCCCTTTCCTCCGCCGATCTCAAGACCGCTGACTCAAGCAAGGGTTCCGTTATACTCGCCCGGTTCGACGCCGCATCGCGGCCGCAGGCACGCCGGATCCCGGGGAGGGGGACGGCACACCCAAATCCAGTGGAGTCAATGCGTGAGCGGTTCTCCGAGCAAGTCCGACCAGAACTTCATGCGTCAGTTCTCAATGCTGACCGCCGGCCTCAGCGTACTGGCCATCGTGTTGATGGTGTTGGCCTATGCCATCTACGACCATATTCCCAAGGACCAGGATCCCGCCGTCGCCAAGCGGACCGAAGCCCGGATCGCTCCGGTAGGGGCCGTCTACGCCGGTGACACGGGCCGCGCCGCCATGCTCGCCGCCCAGGAAGCCGCGGCCAAGCTCGCCGCCTCGCAGGTCGCCTACGGTGGCAGCACCGATGGCAAGACCATCTACGACAACCTCTGCCACAGCTGCCACACGGCTGGCGTGGCCGGCGCTCCGAAGCTCGGCGACAAGTCCGCGTGGGGCGCACGTATCGCCCAGGGCATCGCCACCCTGACCAAGCATGCCATCGAGGGCTACAACGGCCCGGACGGCAACCACATGCCGGCCAAGGGCGGTAACCCCTCGCTGACCGACGAGCAGGTCGGCAACACGGTGAAGTGGATGGCCGACCAGGTGAAATAAGCCTGGACCCGCCTGCTTCGCATCGAAACGCCGCCCCCTGGGCGGCGTTTTTCATGGTGGCAAGTGCGTGCCCCTGCACACCCGGCGCCATCCTTTGTGGGGGCAAAGCGCGGAGCCTTCGTTTCCCGGGCTAGCGCTGCGCAACCCAGTCGCTTGCGAAATCCCTCAGCTGCGGGAAGAACCGCTCGAAGGTGGCACGCAACATGGCGTCTTCCGACAGCAGCAGCGGCATCGCCCCCGCGACGGGGTTGGCGCGCGACAGCCGCTGCGAAATACCGCCGAGCGCCTTGCCGATCGCGTCGGCATCGGCATAACCGGCCGGCAGGTCGTTCGCGTCCATGTAGCCAAGGAAACGCCGGAGCGAACCGGGAAGGACCGGCGTCGCCGCGTGCATCTCCTCGCGCAGGCGGGTCGAGAATTCGCCCAGCGGACGAGCAGACCACTTGGCGAAATCCCTTGCCAGGCAATGGTCGAACCACATATCCAGCAGGATGCCCGCATAACGACGGAAGGGTGCCGGCAAGCGTTCGCGCGCTGCGCGCACGTCGTCGTGGCTGTCGGTGAACACATCGATGGCCCGGTGCAGGTAGATCCCGTCGCGCACCCGCGGCGGCAAGGAGAGGTCGGGTGTGCCGCGAACGAAGTCGCCCATCACCCCGCCCAGCCGCAGGGCCGCGTCGTCGCCCGCCAGCAGGGCGTGGGCCAGGACGTTCACGGGGCGGGTATCATGAAGGGCATGAGCGAACATCTATCCGAAGCGCCGGAGCATTTTCCGGACGATACCGCCAGCTTCGCGCTCGCGGGCCCCGCGGGCAAGCTGGAATGCGAAGCGCGCGCCGCCACCGCCGATGTCGCCCGCAACGCCATCGCCGTCATCTGCCATCCGTTGTCGACCGACGGCGGCAGCATGCGCAACAAGGTGGTGACGATGATCGAGCGCTCGCTGCGCGAGGCCGGTGTCGACACGGTGATTTTCAATTTTCGCAGCGTCGGCGGCTCCGAAGGCGAGTTCGACAGCGGCAACGGGGAAAGCGACGACCTCGCCGCCGTGGTCGCCTGGGCACGCAAGACCCGTCCGGGTGCCGCACTGTGGCTGGCCGGCTTCTCGTTTGGCAGCTACGTCACGCTGCGTAACGCCGTGAGCCTGCGCGCCGATGCCCTTATCAGCGTCGCTCCGCCCGCGGCAGGCCGTGGCTGGGACTTCGGCCCGCTGGAGCTACCGACCTGCCCGTGGCTGGTCGTCATGGGCGACGCCGACGAGATCGTCGAACCGCAGGCCGTGTACGACTGGATCGACAGCCTGCCGGAGGATCGGCGACCGCAGCTGGTCCGCATGGAAGACACCAGCCACTTCTTCCATCGGCGCCTGATGGACCTGCGCGGCGCGATCAAGCATGCCGTCAAGGGCTGGCTGCCGGGACCGCGCGGCGCATGAACTGCACGGAATCGACGCCGGGCGAGCGCTACCGGGACGGCATCGCGGGCCACCGCTGGGAATCCGACCCCGCCCAGTTGCCGGTCATCGCGGAGTTCGACCGCCTGCACGCCGCGCTCTGCGCCCCCGAGGCACCCGCCGGGGGCCTGTTGGGGCGCCTGCGCAGCATGCTGGGAAGCGAGGCCCGCAAGGCTGTGCCTGGCCTGTACCTGTGGGGCAGCGTGGGCCGCGGCAAGACATTCCTCATGGATCTGTTCGTGTCCAGTCTCGCACCGGGCCTCGCCCTGCGCCGCCACTTTCATCGTTTCATGCTCGACGTCCACGCCACGCTGCGCGAACTCGGTGAGCGACAGAACCCCCTCGACGAAGTCGCCGAACGCCTCGCGGCGAAATGCCGGGTGCTATGCCTGGACGAATTTCTCGTTTCCGACATTGGCGATGCGATGATCCTCGCCGGCTTGCTCGATGGCCTGTTCGCGCGCGGCGTGACCCTGGTCACCACGTCGAACACGCCGCCTTCGGGCCTGTACAAGGATGGCCTGCAACGCGCGCGTTTCCTGCCGGCCATTGCCGCGATCGAAACGCAGTGCGTGGTGCACGAGATGATTTCGCCGCGTGACTGGCGCTTGCGCGCCCTGAGCCAGGCCTCCGTCTACATGGTCCCGCCGGGCGCGGAAGCCGAGCGCTCGCTCGCCCGCATCTTCACCGGCCAGGCCCAGGGCGAGACGGTGGATGGCGGATCGATCGTGCTGAACAACCGCGAGATTCCCGTGCGCAAGCGCGCGGAGAACATCGTCTGGTTCGATTTCACCGCGCTGTGCGAAGGACCGCGCGCGGTCGCCGATTACATCGAACTCGCGCGGACGTTTCCCGCTGTCATCGTCTCCAACGTGCCGCAGTTCACCGTCTACTCCGAGAACGAAGCCAAACGCTTCGTCCTGCTGGTGGACGAGTTCTACGATCGCCACGTCAAGCTGGTCCTTTCCGCGGCCGCGCCGATCACCGAACTCTACGACGGCAGGAAGGTGCGCGCCGAGTTCGGGCGCACCGAATCGCGCCTGATCGAGATGCAGAGTGAGGACTACCTTGGCCGTGACCATAAACCCTGATTCGGCGCGGACGCGGACGCCTGTTCGCTCGCAGCCGATCACCTTCATGCTTTACGGGCGGGTCTCCCGCGCCATCTGACGAGGACAGCCATGGAACACTGCGAACTGGTTCCCGGTCGCGGCATCCGCCGCGACACCACCGATATCTTCTTCGGCATGCCACGCAAGAAGCTTCGCGACACGCTCGGCTGGAAGGCCGGCGGCGAGAACATGTGGGACGACGAAGACGAGTACAGCACCGCCGACGGCAACGACTGGCTCCGCCTGCGCTTCCTCGACGACAAGCTCTGCGATATCGAAGTGCTGGGCGGCCACCTCGTCCATGAAGGCATCGAGCTGGTCGCCACCGATCTGCCCACGCTGAAGGCCGCACTGAAGAAAGCCGGCATGGCGCTGGAGAAAACGCAGTGGCTGTCCGAAGGCCACGACTGCGTCGATCTGCAAATCGTCGTCGCCTCGAAGGAAGACGCTGGCGATGTCGGCGACGAGATCGAGTGGGTCATCACCAGTTGCGATTTCAACGTCGAATGACGCATCGGGCTACCGCCGTCGCCAGGCTGCCGCGCCTCGCGGCGGTCGCCCTGCTCCTGCTACAGCTGGTCGGCTGCGCCACGACACCCGCCGTTGCCCCGCAACGCAGCGCGCTTGCGCACTGGACACCGTCGCCGAACTTCAACGTGCGCAAGGCGCAACTGATCGTCCTGCACCATACGTCGATCGGCGATCCCGCGGCGGCGCTGCGCGTGCTCCGTACGCGTAACAGCGAAGGCCCGGTCAGCGCACACTACCTGGTCGAAGCCGACGGCCGCATCGACCAGCTCGTCGACGACAACGCACGCGCCTGGCACGCCGGCGCCTCCCGCTGGGCCGGGATGACCGACATCAACTCGTCGTCCATCGGCATCGAGATCGACAACGACGGCGTGTCCCCGTTCTCCCAGCCGCAGATCCAGGCCCTGATCGACCTGCTCGCCGACCTCACCTCACGCCTGGGCATTCCACGCGAGGCGGTCGTCGGCCATGGCGATATCGCACCCGGCCGGAAGAACGATCCCAGCGTGCAGTTCCCCTGGGCGACGCTGGCCCGTTACGGCTTCGGCCTGTGGCCCGACGCGGTGCTCATACCGGCTCCGCCGAACTTCGACAGCCTCGCCGCCATGCGCCTGGTGGGCTACGACGTCGGCAACCCGCGCAACGCCATCGTCGCCTTCCATCGCCACTACCGCGCGACGGAGACCGATACGCTCGACGCCACCGATGCGGCCATTCTCTACTCGCTGCAACGCAAGCTGATGGCGCCGCGGTAGTAGGCAGGCGCCTTGGGTGGGTGGGCTGGCTCGCCTGCGGCATCGCACTTGCTCGGCTCGCTGTGCGTCGCAAGAGCCGGCGGGTGGGTCTTCGTTCGACGCGATAGGGGCTGCCCCTCGATGTCACGAGGACGATGTTGTGGGAGCCGATTCATCGGCGATCCCGCGGCAGCGGGCCAAGGTGCGGCAAGCTCCCATCGCCGCTGAAGCGGCTCCCACAGTAAAAGCGCCCCAGGTCGGAGCCCGACTCGGCCCGTAGGGCAATAAGTAATCGGCCGCGGTACGCGGCCCTTCCGACGACGCGATAGGGGCTACACCTCGACGTTACGAGGACGATGTTGTGGGAGCCGATTCATCGGCGATCCCGCGGCAGCGGGCCAGGGTGCGGCAAGCACCCATCGCCGCTGAAGCGGCTCCCACAGTAAAAGCGCCCCAGGTCGGAGCCCGGCCCGGCCCGTAGGGCAATCGACACACGGCCGCGGTACGCGGCCCTTCCGACGACGCGATAGGGGCTACACCTCGACGTTACGAGGACGATGTTGTGGGAGCCGATTCATCGGCGATCCCGCGGCAGCGGGCCAAGGTGCGGCAAGCTCCCATCGCCGCTGAAGCGGCTCCCACAGTAAAAGCGCCCCAGGTCGGAGCCCCGAGCGTGGCAGCCGCCGGCTCTTGCGACGCACCGCAAGCCTCAGTACGCGAAAGACGCGAACGCGGCGATCGTCCGATCGACAGCCACATCGTCGATATCCAGATGCGTCACCAGCCGGATCGATGGCAGGTAGCCGATGCTCAGACGCACGCCCGCCTTCGTCATGTGCGCGGCGAGGTCCTGCAAGCGCGCGGCCGGGACATCCAGGAACACCATATTGGTGTGGCAGGCGGTGACATTCAGGCCCTCGATACCACGCAGGCCCTCGGCGAGACGACTGGCACGTGCGTGATCGTCGGCGAGACGCTCCACGTGGTGATCGAGTGCGTGCATCGCTGCGGCAGCGAGCATGCCGGCCTGGCGCCAGCCACCGCCGGTGACCTTTTTCCAGCGACGGGCGCGCTCGATGAGGGCGCTGCCGCCGAGCAACACCGAACCCACGGGCGCACCCAGACCCTTCGACAAGCAAACCGATACGCTGTCGAAACCCGCCGCCACCTCGCGCGCCGGACGACCGTAGGCGATCGCGGCGTTGTAGAGTCGAGCGCCATCCAGATGCAAACCCAGACCGCGGCGGGTTGCCAGTTCGCGGGCCTTGGCCATATAGCCGAACTCGAGCGTGCGGCCATGCCAGGTATTTTCCAGCGCAAGCAGGCGCGAGCGGGCGAAGTGCGGATCGACCGGCTTGATCGCTGCTTCCACCCTGTCCAGCGGCAGGCTGCCGTCGGCGTCCTGCGGAATCGGCTGCGGCTGGATGGAACCGAGCACGGCGGCGCCGCCGCCTTCGAAACGGTAGGTGTGAGCATCCGCGCCGACGATGTATTCGTCGCCGCGCTCGCAATGGCTCATCAGGGCGATCAGGTTGCTTTGCGTACCGGTAGGGACGAACAGGCCAGCGGCGAAGCCAAGGTCGGCGGCGAGGCGTTCCTGCAGTGCGTTGACTGTCGGGTCCTCGCCGTAGACGTCGTCACCGACCGGCGCGCGCAGCATCGCTTCGCGCATGGCCTGGGTGGGGCGGGTGACGGTGTCGCTGCGCAGGTCGATCATGTCCATGGGGCGGGGATGTCGTTGGGGAACCAGCATCGGATAGTACGCCACGCCGTTCACGAATCGTCTGCCCTGTCCACGGCATGCTTGGCGACATGATCACCATCGTCATGGGCGTTTCCGGAAGCGGCAAGAGCACGATCGGCGAAGGCGTGGCAACCCGGCTGGGCCAACCCTTCATCGACGGCGACAGCCTGCATCCGGCGGCCAACCGCGAGAAGATGGCGCACGGCATTCCGCTGGACGACGCGGACCGCCAGCCGTGGCTTGAAGCGATCGTGGCCGAGATGGACCGGCACCGTGCGAGCGGCACGTCGCTCGTGCTGGCCTGCTCCGCCTTGAAAAGACGCTACCGCGATTTCCTGCGGGGCGGCCATGACGACGTGCGCTTCGTGTACCTGCAGGCGTCTCGCGACGTGCTTGCCGAACGGCTCGGGCGTCGCAGCGGGCATTTCTTCGACCCCCATCTGCTCGACAGCCAGTTGGCGACGCTCGAGGAGCCCTCCCCCGACGAGGCGTTGCGCGTCGGGGTGGGCCTGGCACCGGCGGAAACGATCGAGAACATCATCCGCGCCGGTTGCGATACGGCGCGTCAGATGTCGTAGCTCACGCCAAGGCGCACATACCTCGGTAGCTGGCGAACCACGGCCTGGCCGTACTGTGGATCGGCCACGCCCGGGTCGGTCTGCGAGTACGGATACCGGTTGAGCGCGCGCTGATCGTTGAACGCATTGAAGACGCTGGCGGTGAAGGAGAGCTTTCCGGCGGCGAACGTCGGCCGGTAGGTCGTGCCCAGATCCAGCTGGCGGATCCACGGAAGCCTGCCGTGCGAGCCGGGCGTCGAGGCGACACCGTCGCAATAGTGGTACTGGCCGCCGTACTTGCCCGGATCGGTGAGGTCCGGCCCGTAATAGCCCAGGCAGACCTTCGGCGCGCCGGAGACGAAGCTCAAGTTCGCGGAGACCAGCCATTCCGGGGTCAGCTGGTAATAGCCATACAGTTTGAGCTGATGGGTGTGGTCGTTGTTCGTCGGGCCGTTGTTATTCTCCATCAGATAGCTGTTGTCCCAGTCCGGACTGGTGGAGGCTGCCGTCGCCTGCACGTCGGAGCGCAGTTGGCCTTCGGTATCGCCATAGCTGCGCGAGAAGACGTAGTCGACCTTGCCATACCAACGGCCGTCGAACGGATGCTCGAGGAAGCTTTCCAGCGCGTAGTACCGGCGCTTGAGATGCGGAAAACCGAACTCTTCATTGGTCATGGGCACGCTGACCAGCTGGCCCGACGTATCGACCAGGTTGAACGTGGCGGCGCGACCGGGATTGAACAGGTAGCAGCTGTTGGTGGTTGCGACGTCGTAGCCGAGCGTCGCCGCCTTGGCGATGATCCGATCGGTATCGCAATAGTCGTCGATCGCGCTGCGCAGGATGCGCTGGGTGAGCTTGGCACCATAGACCCAGTCATGACCGAGCGTCTTGGTGAAGCCGAGGATGAACTCGTCCTGGTACTCGGATTTCAGGTTCTGCGCGGTCACCGTCCGCGCGTCGGGAAGCACACCGTAGTAGTTGTTCGACGAGACCGGGCGCGAGAACGACGTGAGCCCGGTCGGCAGCCCCTGCCCGTCGATACCGCTGTAGGTGAAGTATTGCGAGGTGCTCAGCGCCGCACCTGCGGCGTTCAGCCCCGGATTGAGCGGAAGGCCAAGGTAGTAACGTCCTGCGTTTCCGTAGACCTTGAAGCTCGCATCGCCGTTCACGTCCCAGCTGAAGCCGAGTCGCGGTGCCCACTGCGGTCGATGCTGCGTGACATAGGCATCGCCGTCACGGTTGTAGTTCTCGAACTGGTCGTTGCGCAGGCCAAGGGACAGCAGCCAGCGATCGTCCACCTGCCACTTGTCCTCGACGTACTGCGCCCTCTGACTGGAACGCACGCTGGCGAGCGAACTGGTGACATGGCGAACGGCGTAGTAGCCATTCTGTCCATTGACGATGCCTCCCGTCGCCGGAACACCAAGGCCGGTGGAAATGGGCGTGTTCGGATCGGCGTGGCCATAGCTCCAGTAGTAGCCGTCGCCGGATGCCTGCGATCCCTGGTCGATCGCGCGCGTCACTTCGTTGTCGATACCCGCGCTGAGTGTGTGGTCACCGAGAACATAGGTGATGTCGAAGCGGGTGTTGGTGGTGCGCTGGCTACGATTGGGGTTGTAAAGCGACTGCACCGTCTGTTTGTTGCCCACGGGCGTGCCGCCGTTGAGTGCCGGGTTCTGGTTGATCAGGCCGTCGACGTAGGTCAGGCTCGGATCGTACGCGCCCGGTTGGTCGTACTGGCTCAACTTCATCTTGCCGAACAGCGCCGACACTGTCAGGTTGTCGGTGATGTAGCCGGTGTACTTGCCCGAGAAAACGTGACCGCCCGTCTTGATGTCGTCCGCCGAGCCGATACGCTCGCCGCGACTGAGATTCGCGTAGTCGTAGCCGTAGATACCGCCGCTCGTCTTCCGCGTGTTGGAGGCACCGGTCAGCTCGAGGATATTATTGTCGGTGATGTTCCAGTCGACCTTGCCGTACCAGCGTGGCGAGTTGTAGCGGTACTGGACCTCCGGACTCGTGCTGTCGACGGCGTTGTGTGTGGAGCCCTCCTGCCGTTCGAACTCTCCGGCCAGGAAGAAGAAGAGCTTGTCCTTGATGAGCGGACCACCGACATAGCTGCTCACCGTCGTCACCCAACTCTTGTCCTGCGCATTCGGTCGGTACAACTGGCCTGCTACCGGCGACGATGGCAGGCCATTGGTGTAATAGGTGTTGGACGCATCGGCGCGCGCGAACGCAGGCTCCCACAATACCTGGCCACCGATGTGCCATTCGTTGCTGCCGCGCTTGCCTACCTGGTTGATGACACCGCCGTCGGAGCGACCGTACTGCGCGCTGTAACCGCCGGTATAGGTCTCCTGCTGGTCGATGGCGCCGTACGGCAGCGAAATGCCGCCCAACCCGCGCTGGGGATCGGTCACGTTGAAACCGTTGATGTAGTAAGCGTTCTCGCTGGCGGCCGAACCGCCAAAACTGTTCAGCGACGCGCCGGTGGGTCCGGTGTAGCCGCCACTGTTCGAGACGACGCCCGGAGCCAGGCGCGCGATCTCGTCGGCGTTGCGTGCCAATGGGAGCCTGGCCAACTGCTCAGCCGTGATGACCGCGCGCGAATCGACCGTGGTGACGTCGATATCGGCAAGGCGCGACGCGCTCACATTGACGCCGGCCAGTTCGGCCGTCGCCGTCACGAAGGAGACATCGGTCGACGCGGCGACCCGCAGGCCGATGTCATTGCGCGTCTCGATGTCCTCGCCGTGGCGCCGCAGCGTGACCGAGTACGTGCCCAGCGGAAGCTGGCTTGCGCTGTAGTGCCCCTTGGCATCCACGTTGACCTCGCGGGTGAGGCCGTTACCACCGCGGACGACGACGGTCGCCCCTTGTGCATCGCTTACCTGTCCGGAAATGCCACCCGTAGTGGACTGCGCGAGAACCGCCTGTGTGCCTAGCGCCGACAAGAGCGCGGCGAACAGGAGATGGTGGCGAATCGGGGTCTTCGTTTGCACAGTGCTGCCTCATGAAGTGGTGTTGTCCCCGTGGCGGGGCAAGGTCCGCGCGGCCACCCGCAATAGCCGGTGCGCGTGCATGTGACCGGAAAGTCGACGGCCGGTCCGCGGGAAAGTGGATGCTTGAAAACGGAGAGGGGTGTTTCGAACCGCCCGATCAGGCGGATGCGCTCGAAGGGCGCCAGGGGACTAGGCGCGACAACAGCAACACGCACGGATCGACGTGGCGTCGATCGGGTGCGTGTGGGTTGGGCGCTGCGTGGTCAAGATCGATTGCCTACGAATGGGTCGGCAGTATAGACGTCTAAAAGTCTTACTTCGATCGCATGCTGCTGGAGTATTCCGCGAATGTCAACATCAGGGTCGGTAATGACTGGGCGACTTACCCAAGACACGCCGGAACATGGTCGAGAAGCTCGTCGGGCTTTCGTAGCCGAGATCCAGCGCGACCGTGGTCACCGCTTCGCCGGCGGCCAGCCGCGGCAAGGCCACGAGCAAACAGGCCTGTTGACGCCACTGGGCGAAACTCGTGCCGGTCTCGCGACGGAAGAGCCGGGTGAAACGACGCCGATGCATGCCGAGGTCCGCAGCCCATTCGTCGATGGTCTCGCTCATCCTCGGTTGCTCGAGGAACGCGGCGCAGCGGGCGGCCAGCGGCGCGTACGTGGGCAGCGGCAAGGCCAGCGGGATGGTCGGCGCACGAGCGATTTCCTCGACCACCAGGGACATGAGCAGGCCATCGCGCCCGTGCTGGTCGTACTCCCGGGGCACGTCGACCGCTGCGACCAGCAGGGCGCGCAGCAAGGGAGCCACCGCGAGCACGCGACAGCGATCGCCAAGGGCCCGGCTCGCTTCCTGCTCGATATAGACGCTGCGCGTACTCACGCTGCCCACCATGCGGACCGAATGCGGCGTACCGCCGGGGATCCACACGGCGCGCTCGGGCGGGGCGATCCATGCGCCTTCCGGCGTCGTCACCGCCACCGTGCCCGATGCCGCATAGAGCAACTGCCCCCGTCGGTGCCGATGCGTGGCCAGCTCGAAGGACGTAGGGTACTCGTGACCACGCGATACCACCGGCCGGGGCACGGCCTCGAACGCCACAGGGTCATACGTCGCGATCATTGTCCCGAACTCGAATGTGCGTGACCCATATCCTAGCGCGGGACGCGCTCGGACGTGGTCTCATAGGCTTCCCCGATCCCCCAGGACGACCCCATGCAAGCGCCAGCCAGCGTGACGGTGGACACACCGCGCGCGGACCCGACCGTTTTCGGCGTGATCTTCGCCATCAGCTTCTGCCATCTGCTCAACGACATGATGCAGTCGCTGCTTCCAGCAATCTATCCGGGCCTGAAGGAAGGCTTTCACCTCGACTTCGGCCAGATCGGCCTGATCACCCTGACCTACCAGATCACTGCCTCGATCCTGCAGCCGCTGGTCGGCCTGTATGCGGATCGCCGGCCGACGCCCCTGGCCTTGCCTGGCGGCACGCTGTTCTCCCTTGCCGGCCTGCTGGTGTTGTCGATCGCGCACACCTATCCGATGCTTCTCGTCGGCGCGTCGTTGCTCGGCATGGGCTCGTCGGTATTCCATCCGGAGTCCTCCCGCGTGGCACGCATGGCATCGGGTGGACGCCACGGCCTGGCGCAGTCGCTGTTCCAGGTTGGCGGCAATGTCGGCCAGGCGTTGGGCCCGCTCGCCGCCGCTGTCGTCGTTGTGCGCTGGGGCCAATCCAGCCTGGCGTTCTTCGCCCTGCTCGCCCTGCTCTCGGGTGCGGTCCTGTGGAATGTCGGCCAGTGGTACAAACATCACGGCCTGCCGCGACTGAAGGCCAGCGCCGCAAAGCAGACCGCGGTGACGCACACCAGCGCGGAAGCCAAGCGCGGCATCGCCGTGCTGCTCGCGCTGATCTTTTCCAAGTATGTGTACCTGGCCAGCCTGACCAGCTACTTCACCTTCTATCTCATTCACCGTTTCAACGTGTCGGTGGAGAATGCGCAGCTGCATCTGTTCGCCTTCCTCGGCGCCGTGGCCGTGGGCACGATCCTTGGCGGCCCGGTCGGGGATCGCTTCGGGCGCAAGCGGGTGATCTGGTTCTCGATCCTCGGCACCCTGCCCTTCACCCTGCTGCTTCCGTACGCGAGCCTGTTCTGGACCGCGCCGCTCACCGTGGCGATCGGCCTGATCCTGGCCTCGGCGTTTCCTGCCATCGTGGTGTTCGCGCAGGAACTGGTGCCGGGGAAGGTCGGCATGATCTCCGGCTTGTTCTTTGGATTTTCGTTCGGCATGGGCGGATTGGGCGCGGCGATCCTGGGCGAGCTCGCCGATCACATCGGGATCGAGGCGGTTTACCAGGTGTGCGCATTCCTGCCGTTGATCGGCTTGCTGGCGGCGTTGTTGCCGGATACCAGGCATCGCCGCTGAGGTGGGTCCTACAAGAGCATCGCCGATGAATCGGCTCCTACAAGAGCATCGCCGATGAATCGGCTCCTACAAGGGCATCGCCGATGAATCGGCTCCTACACGGGTCCCACATGTGGGCATTGCACATGCAAGGCCCATGTGGGAGCCGCTTCAGCGGCGATGCGTTCAGCGCTTCGGCAGCGCGTAGGCGATAACCCAGTCGCCCTGCTTCGTACCCAGGGAACCGTGACCGCCCGCGGTGACCAGCAGGTATTGGCGACCGCTGCTATCCGCATAGGTCATCGGCGTGGCCTGCCCGCCTGCCGGCAGACGCGACTCCCACAGTTTCTTGCCCGTGCGCACGTCGTAACCGCGCACGTAATAGTCGAGCGTGCCACTGAGGAAGGTGACGCCGCCGGCGGTGGTGACCATGCCACCGAGGCTCGGTACGCCGAGCGGCATCGGGATCGGCAGCGGTGCACTGTCGACGATGGTGCCGTTCTTGTGCCGCCATAGCATCTTGCCGCTGCGCAGGTCCACGCCCGCCACGTAGCCCCACGGCGGCGCCTGGCAGGGAATACCCAGTGGCGAGAGAAACGCGGAAAGCTCGATGCCGTAAGGAATACCTTCGGCCTTCTTGACGCCTTCGGTCTCGCTCTTCGCCGGACCCACTTCCATCTTCGCCAGTGTTTCCTTCGGAATGAGCTTCGACTGGAAAGCCATGTAGCTCGGGTTGATCAACATGAGCTGGCGGGTCGGATCGACCGAGACGCCGCCCCAGTCGAACACACCGAAGTTACCCGGAAAAACCAGCGACCCCTGCTCCGACGGCGGCGTGAACATGCCCTCGTAACGAAGCGAGCGGAAGCGAACGCGGCACCAGAGTTGGTCGAAGGGCGTGGTGCCCCACATGTCCTGCTCGGTCACCTGCGGCGGGGCGAAGTTGAGATCCGAAAGCGGCTGGGTCGGCGCCGTGTGATCGCCCGGCACGGCGCCCTGCGGACGCGGCACTTCGTTGATCGGGACGATCGGCGTGCCGTCGCGGCGGTCGAGCACATAAACACTGCCCTGCTTGGTCGAAGCGACGACGGCCGGCTTCACCCCGTCGGCGGTCTGCAGATCGACCAGGGTCGGTTGGCCACCCACGTCCATGTCCCACAGATCGTGGTGCGTGAACTGATAGTGCCATTTCAGCCTGCCCGTGGCGATATCCAGCGCGACAAGACCGGCGCCGAACTTCTCCGATGTCGGCGTGCGACCGCCACCGAACTGATCCGGTGTCTGGTTGCCCATGGGCAGGTAGACGGTACCCAGCGCCTCGTCGACGCTGAAGAGCGACCAGACGTTGGGCGAGTTGCGTGTATAGATACCATCGGGTCCGATCGGTGCGGTCGCGTCCGGATTGCCCGGATCGAAGTTCCATACCAGGTGACCGTCATGCACGTCATAGGCGCGAATGACGCCGGACGGTTCGTTGGTCGACTCGTTATCGGTCACATGGCCGCCGATGATAACGAGGTCTTTCGTTACCGCCGGTGGCGAAGTGGAGTAATAGCCACCCGGAGTGAACGGGCCGATGTTGTTGCGCAGGTTGATCGTGCCCTTGTCGCCGAAGTCCGCGCAGGGCTGGCCTGAATCGGCATCGAGCGCAATGAGTCGCGCATCGGCCGTCGGCAGGAACAAGCGACGCGGGCAGGTCGCCGAGGCGTTGACAGTCGGCGGCAACGGCGCGGTGGACGCGGCGGCGGGAACGCCAGCCGCCGTCGTCGCGGGCGCTGGAATCACGGCCGAGGCGTACTTCGCGTCGTCGTGATACGACACGCCGCGGCAGGTCATATGCTCCCAGTGCTTGAAACCGACCGGGCTCTGGATCTTCGGATCGAATTCCCAGCGCTTCTGCCCGGTCGCCGCATCCACGGCGATGACGCGACTGTGTGGCGTGCACAGATAGACGGTATCGCCGATCTTCAGCGGGGTGTTCTCGGAGGTGGTTTCCGTCGGATCGTCCGGTCCTACCTTGTCGCCTGTCTCGATCTTCCAGGCCACCTGCAACTGACCGACGTTGTCCGGGGTGATCTGGGTGAGCGGCGAATACCGTTGGCCGTACGGCGAGCTGCCGTAATCCGTCCAGTCGGCGTCGGCGCGCGCAGCCCGGTCGCCTTGCGGGCCGGAGACATCGGCCATCGGCAACTCGCCAGGCATGTCGTGGTCGACATGGAACACGCCGACGAGACCGACGGCGGCGACGACGAGCAGCGAGAGGAAGAGAAAGCCACCACCAGTGCCACGGGCGCTGTCGTAGTAGCGATCACGGCCGAGGCCGCGTCGGGGCCAGGGAAGCAACAACCACAGGCCGAGCACGAACCAGACGTCCAGGCGTGGCAGCAACTGCCAGAAATCCCAATGGACTTCCCAGACCGACCAGGCTGCGCTGCCAACGAGCATCAATGCGTACAGGCCCACCGCGAGTCGTTGTCGCAGGAGCAACAAGAGGGCCACGACCAGCAGGATCGCGCCGGCCACCACGTAGTAGATCGAGCCACCGAGGTTGACAAGGCGTATGCCACCCAACAGGGTCGCTATGCCAGCCAGCGTAAATAGGAACGCGGTGAACAGCGTTGCCGGATGGAATCTTCTGACTCGTTTCACGTCTAGCCTCGTCATGAGCAATACCCCCACCGCCGTGCGACAGGGTGGTGGTCACGGCGTGAATCCGAAGTGGAGGCCCTGCGCTATGCGCTTTTCGCACTGGTCTTTTCGGCAAGTTCGGCGACCATCGCTTCGCGCATCAGGTATTTCTGCACCTTTCCGGTCACCGTCATCGGGAACGCATCGACGAAGCGCACGTAGTGCGGCACCTTGAAGTACGCGAGATGACGCCGGCAATAATCCTGGATGGCCGCCGCGGATACGCTACTGCCGTCGCGCAGACGTACCCAGGCGCAAACCTGCTCGCCGAGGCGCTCGTCAGGTACCCCAAACACCTGCACGTCCTGGATATCGGGGTGGCCATAGAGGAATTCCTCGATCTCGCGTGGATAGATGTTCTCGCCACCGCGGATGATCATGTCCTTTAGACGACCGACGATCGTGCAGTACCCCGCCGCGTCGATCGTCGCCAGGTCACCGGTGTGCATCCAGCGGGCCGCGTCGAGCGCGGCGCGCGTATCGATCTCGTCGCCCCAGTAGCCGCGCATCACCGAATAGCCGCGCGTCAGCAGTTCGCCGGTCGTGCCACGCGGGACGACGCGCCCGGCCTCGTCGACGATCTTCACCTCCACGTGCGGGTGGATCCGTCCGACCGTGGCAACGCGCAACTCGAGCGGATCCTCCGCCACGGTCTGGAAGCTCACCGGGCTGGTTTCCGTCATGCCATAGGCGATCGTCACTTCCGCCATGTGCATCTCGCGCACCACGCGGCGCATGATCTCGATCGGACAGGGCGAGCCAGCCATGATCCCCGTGCGCAACGAGGTGAGGTCGAACTCGTGGAAACGCGGATGCTCCAGCTCGGCGATGAACATCGTCGGCACGCCATGCAGGCCCGTGCAGCGCTCTTCGGCGACGGTCTCCAGCGTGGCGAGCGGGTCGAAACCCTCGCCCGGAATCACCATGCAGGCGCCGTGTGTCACGCAGGCGAGGTTACCCAGCACCATGCCGAAGCAGTGATAGAACGGCACCGGGATGCAGAGCCGGTCTTCCTCGGTGAGGCGCATCGCCTCGCCGATGAAGAAGCCATTGTTGACGATGTTGTGGTGGGTGAGCGTGGCGCCCTTCGGTGCACCGGTGGTGCCGGAAGTGAACTGGATGTTCACCGCGTCGTCGAACGACAACTCGGCCTCGATCGCGGCGAGCTTCTCGCGCGCCCCGGCATCCGCGGCGATATCGGCCCAGCGACGGGTGCCGGGCGCCGCTTCGTCGTCGAGCAGGATGACGTGGCGCAGGTCGGGGAGCGCGGCGGCACGCAGGCCGCCGGCCACCGAGGCGGTCAACTCGGGAGCCAGGCCGCTGAGGATCTCCAGGTAATGCGAACTCTTGAATGCCCGCGGCAGGATCAGTGCACGACAGGCGACCTTGTTCAGCGAGTAAGCCAGTTCATGCGAGCGATACGCCGGATTGACGTTGACCAGGATCAGGCCGGCCTTGGGCGCCGCGAACTGGGCGACGACCCACTCGGTGCGGTTCGGCGCCCAGATGCCGACGCGGTCCCCCGGCTCGAGGCCGAGCGCAAGCAGGCCGGCGGCCACACGCTCCACTTCGGCATGGAACTCGCGGTACGTCCAACGGATACCTTGCTGCCGGACGACGAGGGCTGGCCGTTCGGGCCAGTTCGCGACAATCCGGTCGAGCATCGCGCCGACCGTTTCGCCGAGCAGTGGCGTGGCGCTCGCCCCGTGGACGTAACTCGCGGTGTGATCCATGCGGACGTTCCTCATGCCTTTGCGTTGCAAGGCAGGATAGGTCAGCTGCTGCCACTGACCAACCCGGCGATGACCTCGTCGACCCCGGTGACACCCTTCACCGAGTTTCCTTCGAAGTCGATCCAGCCCTCGTTGAAGCCGTCCAGCATGCGCATGCGCGGGGTGGGGTTGCTCATGCCCTGGGCGGTGAATCGCGGCGCCCACGCCTCGCGCGGCACGATGCGCGCGGTGACGTCGCGGCCCAGCGCCTTGGCGAAGGCGTGGGCGATGTCGTTCGGACTGGTCCGTCGCGGTCCTTCGAGTTCCACCACGCGGACACCGGTAGACACGTCGCCCAGCAGCGTCGCGGCCAGCTCGCCAACGTCCTTCGTGGCGACCATGGGCAGCTTGCGATCGAGCGGATAGAGGTAACTGTCGATGACGCCGGTATCGCGCGCCGAAGCGACATCCCACTGGGCATTCTCGAAGAACCAGCCGGCACGGAGAAAGGTGACCGGCATAGGCAGCCTGCCGAGTACGCTCTCCATGCGGCCGAGCTGCGAGAGCAGGTTCTCCTCGGCGGCGTGGGCGCCGATCGTCGAAAGGACCACGACCCGGTCCGGCCGGGCGGCAAGCAGGGCGTCGCGGATCGATGCGATGCTGCGATGGGACTCCGGGTAGCCCGGCGCGGGATCGAACACGGGCGGCAGCAGGACGAAGACGGCCTCGGCCCCGCCGAACGCACGGGCGAGCGCCGGCGTGTCGTCGATCTCGGCAACGGCGGTCTCGGCGCCACGCCGGGCGAAGGCGTGGGCCTTGGCGGCGTCGCGAACGATGGCCCGAAACGGCTTGCCTGCGTCGAACAGGGCTCGGGCCAGGGCCGTTCCGACCTGGCCGGTGATTCCGGTGATGGCATACATGGTGATTTCCTCGTCTGGATGGGAACGAGGACCACCATAGGCGTGTGCAACTCGTGACTGAAGCGACTTATTTGCAGGTCTTTAGTGACCTTTTGTCACTTCAAGCGAAAGCGGACTGGCCGAACGTGAGGTCATGCGCGGCCCGCTCCGCCGCCGACACACGGGCTGCCGGGGCGCTCTCGCCCTCCCCGTCGACGGTGAAGAAGGCGACCTGCCCGCTCAGCGAGTGCGCCTGGTCCTGCATCGACTTCGCCGCGGCGGCCGCCTCTTCGACGAGCGCCGCGTTCTCCTGGGTCACCTGGTCGATCTGCGCGATCGCCAGGTTCACCTGATCCACGCCCGCCGACTGCTCGGCGCTCGCGGCGGCGATCTCGGCGACGATGTCGGTCACCTTCTTCACGCTGGCGACGATGTCACGCAGGGCCTGCGAGGACTGCTCCACCAGCGCGGCGCCGATCTCCACGCGCTCGCTGCTTTCGACGATCAGGCCCTTGATCTCGCGTGACGCGGCGGCGCTGGACTGGGCCAGCCGGCGCACTTCCGCCGCGACCACCGCGAAGCCCCTGCCCTGCTCGCCGGCGCGTGCCGCTTCGACGGCCGCATTCAGTGCAAGCAGGTTGGTCTGGAACGCGATCTCGTCGATGAGTCCGACGATATCGCCGATGCGCCGGCTGGAATCGCCGATCTCACGCATGGCGTCCATCGCCTCGCCGACCACGGCGCCGCCTTTCTCCGCTTCGCCGCGCGCGTGGCGCGAGAGACGATCGGCGGCGGTCGCGTTTTCCGCATTCTGTTTCACCGTCGCGGTCATTTCTTCCATCGACGCCGCGGTCTCTTCGAGGCTGGACGCCTGCTCCTGCGTGCGCTGGGAAAGATCGTCGTTGCCGCGCGCGATCTCGGCGGACGTGGTGGCGACCACGTGCGCACCTTGCTGCACTTCGGACACGATGGACGAGAGCGTTCCGCGCATGCGCTCCAGTGCGCCGAGCAGGCTGGCCGGTGCATAGTCGCCACCGTCGTTACGCAGGTCGCCGCCGGCGATACGGCCGGCGATGTGCACCGCATCGCGCGGCTCGCCACCCACCGTGGCGCGAATGCTGCTCATCGACAGCCAGACCACCAGTAACGCCAGCGCGGCAATGGCACCGGAGCGAAGCAGGTCCGCTTCCAACTGGGCGCGGAATGCCGCATCGATGTCGTTGAAATAAGCCCCCGAGATGAAATGGAGGTCCCAGGGCTTGTACCAGCTGGAGTAGCTGATCTTGTCCTTCAGTTCGTTGGTCTTGGGCATGACCTGTGTGTAGCGCGTCATGCCATGACCGTCCTTCGTATCGGCCTCGAGCATGGCCACATACTGGTGGAAGCCTTTGCCGTCCTTGTCGTCACGGATGTTCTTGCCGACATCCTCCGAACGCAACGGATGCATGCGCATGGTCAGTGCGGAATCGAAGGCGAACACGTAACCGGTGCCGTTCGACCAGCGCATCGACTGGATATCACCGAGCGCGGCGACGCGCGCCTCCAGATCGCTCGTCTCGCCCCTCGCCGCACGCGCGTGGTACGCGTCGGCGATGGCGATGGCGGCACTGACATGCTGCTCCAGCGTATCGGCGAGCCCTGCCATCTGTACGCGACGGCTTTCGACGGCCGACATGACGGTCTGGCCGATGAGGCCGAGCACCACGACGGTCATGACCATCCACACGCGCGTATTGAGCGTCGTGCGGCCGAACCAGTTCTTCAATGCGGACACTGCCGTCACCCTGTTTGCTACCCCGTATCTGCATTAACGGCTGGGGATCGCAGGGCTTTACGACCGTTTTGTGAACGGACGCGCGCCCACCTGTCCTACGGCGCGGTGAGGTGATGATCACCGGGGCCTATCAGCGTGTCCGCCTTCCCGGGCAGCCCGACCACCGCCTCCGCCCCCACCGGCACGTGCATGTCCAGCTCGACCCGGCCGTCCACCTTGCGCCAGGCCACCGATGCCTCTCCATAGGGCGTCATCACGGCCGCCGAGGCATGGTCCAGCCAGTCGGTCACGGCAGGCCGCACCTCGATCCGCTGCCATCCGGGCGCCAGGGGCCGCAGGCCGGCGACGTCGCCGAACAGCCAGTCGTCCACCGTCCCAAGGAAATAATGCCCCCGCGAACGCGAGGCCAGCTTCCAGTGCTCCCACAGGCTGGTCGCGCCGTTCTCCCGCCAGAATCCCCAACTCGGGAAGGTGACCTGGGTGGCGATGCGCCAGGCTTCATCGGCATGCCCCGTGGCGGTGAGCACCGGCAGGACGATCTTGGTGGCCAGCGCTCCGGTATCGAGATGGTCGTCGCGCGCCTTCGCGTCCGCCGCCACGCCGGCAGCCACGCGTGCGCGCAGGTCGTCGGGCACCAGGCCGAAGGCCAGCGCCAGCAGGTTGTGCGCCTGGCGATAACCATGGTCGCCCTCGCCGCGATAGCGCCCTTCCGCGCGATCCAGGAAGCGCGCATTGAAAGCGTCGCGCACCGTGTCCGCCTGCGTGTCGAAGCCGGCGGCGCGCGTGTCGTTGCCCAGCAGCCGAAGCATCTGCGCGGTAACGCGCTGCATCCGGTACAGGTAGGCCGTGGCAGCGACACGCTTGTCCTCCGGCGCGTTCTCGCCAGCCGGGTCGGTTTCCGGGCTCACCCAGTCGCCCAGTTCGGTATCCGCGATGCCGCCGGGAGAACGGGCGTTCTCCATGGCCACGTAGCGCGCGATTCCGTCGATGTGTTCGTCGATCGGACGACGGTCGCCCGCGTTCATCCACAACGACCACGGCACCAGCACATAAGCGGCGTGCCAGGTCGGTGCGCGCACATCGCCCCAACCCGGATTCGGCGCGATCAGCAAGGGCGCGCCATCCGCCTTGCGGGTATCGGCGATGTCGCGCACCCATTTCGCCAGCAGGCGATCGGCATCGAGGTTACGCAGGAACATATCCGCACCGAGCATGCCGTCGCCGGTCCAGCCGTTCTTCTCGTACATCGGCGTGTCGGTGGGGATGCCGTAGAGGTTGTTGAGCATCGTGTCGACCGCCGCGCGGTGAATCCAGTCCAGCAGCGGATTGCCGCTGTCGAAGCGCCCCGTTACCGCGACATCGGTGTGGACGACCTGTGCGGTCACGGCGTCCAGTGCCGGCCTGCCACCCGGCCAGCCTTCGACCTGCACGTAGCGAAAGCCCTTGTACGAAAAGCGCGGGTGCCAGCGTTCGCGACCGCCGGCCAGGGTCAGTCGATCCGTCTGGAAACCCGCCTTGAAATAATGGTGCTCGTCGCGCGCGTCCACCGTGCCGTCCGGCATCAGCTTCTCGCCGTAGTGGGCGACGATCGTCGTACCCGCCGGCCCGGTGGCATCGAACGTGGCCCAGCCCGCGATGACGCGGGCGAAGGCGAACACGAAGACGCCGGGCTTCGGTTCGGTGACCGACGTGGCATGCAGGGTCTGGACCGGGCGGATCGGCTGCTCCGTCTGCGCGACCGGCCTGCCTCGCGGTGCCGGCAGCACGCTGGCCGGCACCCATGTGACGGGCGTGGCGTCGCGTGCGTCGTAGGTTTCGCCGCCATAAAGATCGTCGAGGCGTGTCGGGCCATCCGCGAGCTGCCAGGTGTCGTCGCTGACGATGTCCTGCACGTGTCCGTCGTCGTAGCGGATACGTAGCAGGGCACGCACGCGTGGCTGCCCGTGCCAGGGGGCGCGTTCCCAATGCCAGACATTGGGATTGGTCATGCCGTAGAAGCCGCGCCCCAGTTCGGCGCCAAGGGTGTGCTCGCCCGCTGCCAGCGCGACCTCCATGGCGACCACCTCCACGCGCTTGTCGTAGTCGGTAAAGCCGGGTGAAAGCACCGCGTCGCTCACCGGTTGGCCGTCGATGGAGAGGTCGGCGTAGCCCCCCGCCGCCACGTAAAGCGTTGCGCGGCGTGCATGCGCGTCGACGTGGAAGACCTTTCGCAGCAGGGGCGCGGGCAGGCTTTCCGCATCCGCTTTGCCGATCCACCGCGCGCCGTGCCAGCCCGCTTCATCGAGCGCCGTGTCGAAGTGCGACGCCACGCTGCCATCGCCGTGCGAGGTATGGACGGCCGCACGCCATGCGTAACGCTGGCCCGGTTGCAACGCCGGACCCGCGTAGTCGATATCGAAGGATCGCGACGATCGCACTTCGCCGCTGTCCCACACCGGCCTGCCTTCGTGGGTGACCACGATGCGGTAGCCGGTCTGCCGCGTGCCATTGACGGTGGCGTCGATCAGCCAGGAGAAGCGCGGCGTGGGGGCGTCGACGTAGGTCGGGGCATCGGCGCGTTCGACGCGGGGCGTGTGGACGGCGACGCTGGCGCCCGTCACCGCCGAAGCGACTCCCACAGGCAGCGCGGGCAACGCGGAGAACACGAGGGCGAGCATGGCGGCGCGGACGATTGGCAAGGCCGGGACCTTTGCGGGACGAAACGTCCGAGCATAACCGGCAGAATGCCGTGGCGGTGGGTGCCGCATACATCCATCTAACGCGCGAAGGTTTATCCCTGCCGGACATCGAACCTCCGGAGCCAATGTCATGAAGACCGTCCTCACCGGTATCGCACTCACCCTGACCCTCGCATCGGGTGTCACGTCCGCCGGACAGTTCGACAGCCTCAAGGGCCTGGCGGGCGGGTCGTCCGGCTCGCTCACCTCCGGCAGCATGGGCAACGCGGCCGGTATCCTGCAGTACTGCGTGACCAACAACTACCTCGGCGGCGACAGCGGCGCCTCGGGCGTGAAGGACCAGCTGCTGGGCAAGCTCGGCGGCAAGTCGTCCGAGGCGGCGCCGACCCAGGACACGGGCTATCTCGACGGCGCCAAGGGCCTGCTCAAGTCCAAGGATGGCAAGACCGTCGATCTTGGCGGTGCCGCCGGCGCGGACAGCTCGCCCATGGGCGATGCCAAGGCCAAGATCACCAAGAAGATCTGTAGCGCCGTGCTCAAGCAGGGCAAGGGCATGCTCGGCGGCATGGGCAAATGACATGACGTGGACGGGACATGGACGTCCCGCCCCGTAAACCGGAAGACCTCCCCACCGCGAGGATCTCCCCATGGCGAAGCACGCCACGTTCGACCCCTATGCCATGCGCGATCCGCGCACGCAGTATCCGCAACCGGATTTCTCCAAGCAGCCCCAGCCTGCGCCCGGACTGGCCAGGGACATGGTGCCGAAGCCCGACCATGGTGAAACCAGCTATCGCGGCAACGGACGCCTGAAGGGCCGCAAGGCCCTGGTCACCGGCGGCGACTCCGGTATCGGTCGCGCGGCGGCGATCGCCTTCGCCCGCGAAGGCGCCAGCGTGGTGATCAACTACCTTCCGGACGAACAGAAAGACGCCGACGAGGTGATCGCACTGCTGGCCGGCGAAGGCCACAGCGTTATCGGTCTACCCGGCGACCTGAAAGACGAAGCCTTCTGCAAGCAGCTCGTCGCCAGGGCCGTCGAGGAACTGGGCGGCCTCGACATCCTGGCCAACGTCGCCGGGCGTCAGCAGTTCGCCAAGTCGATCGACGAGCTGGACAGCGCGGCGTTCCAGGAGACCTTCCAGACCAATGTGTTCGCCCTGTTCTGGCTGTGCAAGGCCGCCCTGCCGCATATGCCACCGGGCGCCGCGATCGTGAATACGGCTTCGATCCAGGCCTATGAGCCGTCGGACATCCTCCTCGACTACGCGCCGACCAAGGCGGCCATCGTCGCCTTCACCAAGGCGCTGGCCAAGCAGGCGGCCGAGAAGGGGATACGCGTGAACGCCGTGGCTCCCGGTCCGGTGTGGACGCCATTGCAGCCGAGCGGCGGCCAGCCGCAGGAGAAGCTGGTCGAGTTCGGCAAGAACGTGCCATTGAAGCGACCGGGACAGCCGGTCGAGTGTGCACCGGTGTATGTGTTGCTGGCTTCGCAGGAGGCGAGCTTCATCACCGGCGAGACGTATGGCGTGACGGGCGGGCATATGCTGCCCTGATGGCAGCACCCTTTCGCCGCTGAAGCGGCTCCCACACGGAGCGCGTTATGCCCTGTGTGGGAACACCTTCGCCGCTGAAGCGGCTCCCACACGGAGCGTGTTATGCCCTGTGTGGCAGCACCCTTTCGCCGCTGAAGCGGCTCCCACACGGAGCGCGTTATGCCCTGTGTGGCAGCACCCTTTCGCCGCTGAAGCGGCTCCCGCACGGAGCGTGTTATGCCCTGTGTGGCAGCACCCTCTCGCCGCTGAAGCGGCTCCCACACGGAGCGCGTTACGCCCTGTGTGGGAGCCGCTTCAGCGGCGATGCTTCTACGAGCCCCGGGTAATCCGCCCGATCGCGTCGATAAGATCGGCCACGCCATACGGCTTCACGATGATCGCCGTGCGCGCGTCACGCTGCACGCCGTTGGCCGTCTGGTCGCCGGTGGCGAACAACACCGGCAAGGACGGCTGCACCTCGCGCATGCGTTCGGCCACTTCCACACCGTTCATCCCCGGCAGGCCTACGTCGGTGAGCAGGATGTCGATGTTCTCGGCGCGGTGCCAGCGCATCGCCTCGTGGCCGTCGCCGGCTTCGAAAACGATATGTCCGCGGCTTTCGAGCATTTCGGCGATCGACATGCGGATCAACGCATCGTCCTCCACCACCAGCACACGCAGCGGCGCCGGCATGCCGTTCGGCGGTGGCATCGACGGTGCCGGCGCCGCCGTGGGACCGACCGGCGTGCGCGGCACGCGGCCGGCGAGCACGTGGCGGATCTTGCGGGCCAGCGCTTCGCGCGAATACGGCTTGCTCAGCAACTCCACGCCTTCGTCCAGGCGGCCGCCGTGGACGATCGCGTTTTCGGTGTAGCCCGAGGTGAACAACACGGCGATGCCGGGCTGACGCTCGGCGGCCTTGCGCGCCAGCTCGGGGCTGCGCAACGGACCGGGCATGACGACATCGGTGAACAGCAGGTCGATCGCAATGCCGCTCTCGATGATCGACAGCGCGCTCTCGGCGTCGCGTGCCTTGAGCACGCGGTAACCCAGGTCGGCAAGCAAGCCGACAACGGTCTCGCGCACCTGCTCGTCATCCTCGGCCACGAGGATCGTTTCATCGCCGCCGCGCACGCCTTCTTCTTCGAGATCGACGACACGATCTTCGCCCTGGGTCGAGCGTGGAAGATAGATCTTCACCGTCGTGCCCTCGCCTGGCTCGCTGTAGATCTTGACGTGGCCGCCCGACTGCTTCACGAAGCCGTAGACCATGGACAGGCCCAGTCCGGTGCCGCGCCCCTCGGGCTTGGTCGTGAAAAAGGGTTCGAACACCTGACCGAGGATGTCCGGCGCAATGCCGGCGCCGGTGTCGGTCACCGCGAGCATCACATACTGCCCCGGACGCAGGTCGCCATGGGCTTTGGCGTAGGCATCGTCGAGCAAGGCGTTGCCGGCTTCGACCGTGAGACGACCCTGCCCGTTCATGGCGTCGCGCGCGTTGATCGCGAGGTTGAGCAACGCGTTCTCGACATTCGACGGGTCGACCAGGGTATTCCACAGACCGCCTGCGATGACGGTTTCCACCTCGATGGCCTCGCCCAGCGCACGGCGCAGCAGTTCGTCCATGTCGCGGACGAAACGGCCGATGTTGACGACCTTGGGCGCCAGCGGCTGGCGGCGACCGAAGGCCAGCAACTGGGCGGCGAGTTTGGATCCGCGCGTGACGCCGGCCATGGCGTTGGCGACGCGACGCTCCGCACGTTCGTTGCCGGCCACGTCGGCGCCGAGCAGCTGCAGGTTGCCGCTGATCACCTGGAGCAGGTTGTTGAAGTCGTGAGCGACGCCGCCGGTGAGGTTGCCGATCGCATCCATCTTCTGCGCCTGGCGGAGCTGCTCCTGGGCCACCTCCAGGGCGGCCTCGCGCTCGCGCTCGGCCGAGACGTCGCGGGCCACGGCGAAGATCAGGCCTTCGCTCGGCACGGCGCGCCAAGAAAGCGTGCGCAGGCCACCGTTGGCCGTGCGATAGCGGTTCTCGAAACGAAGCGTGGTCTCGCCGTCGGCCAAGTGTCCGGTTTCGTCCTGCGTACGCGGAATGTCCTCCGGATGGACGAAATCCAGGTAGGAGCGGCCAAGCGTATCGCGCTCGCTCCAGCCGAGAATGGCCGTCCATGCGGGATTAACCGAGATCAGGCGGGTATCCGTGTCGGCGACCACCAGGATGTCGCTGGACAGGGTCCAGACGCGATCGCGCTCGTACGTGCGCTCGACCACCTGGCGCTCGAGGTCTTTGGCAAGCAACCGGAGCTCGTGCTCGGCACGGCGCCGTTCCACGGCCACGCGCGTGCGGCTGGCGACCTCGCTCACGAAGCTGATCTCTTCCTCGCTCCACTCGCGGGGGTGCTCGTGGTTGAGGTACAGGAGGGCGACAAACCCACCCCGCTCCGTCACCGGCATATTGATGAAGGACAAGGCGGTGATCCCGGCCAGCGCGTCGGCGCGGGCGGCCGTCCGTGGATCCTCCCTGGCGTCGCTGATCACGACGGTCACGCCGCGCTTGAGCTCATCGATATAACTGCCGTAGTCGCGGAACTGCAACACGCCGGCAAGGGTCTGGATGCCCGGCGCGTTCCAGTCGCGCTCGACGGTGATCGTCTCGGCCACCGGATCGATCGTGCCGTAGCCGGCGCGGCTGACCTTCAGCGTCCGACCGAGGACTTCGCCGACCCGATAGGCGATCTCGACCGGATCTTCGATATCGCGCAGAAGGTTGCCCACCTCGATGAGGGCCAGGCGGCGATCTTCGGTCGCGCCGGCCGTATCGAGGTCGCCGCTTTCCGAACGGATCGTCACGACCACGGCGGCAGGCTGTGCCGACCGGGCTTCCAGCGATACGCGCACCTGGGTGCCATCGACCGTGCTCAGGGCCAGCTCGCGGACGCCATTGCCGGGGACGACCAGCGGCAAGGCGGCGGTCAGGCGATCGCGACTGTCCGGGCTCCACAACCCCAGAAAGCCCGAGGGCTCGTGCTCGCGCAGGCGGGCGGTCACCCAGGCATTGGCATAGAGCAGCTCCCCCGACGCCGACACGGCCGCGAACCCGAACGGCAGGGTATCGAGCGCATGGGAAAGGAGAGTCTGGTCCTGCAATGCGAACGATGAGGGCATCTGTGAAGGCTATGGTGGGGTTGAGATGGGCGGCGATTTTATCGGTTCGTCGTGCTTCCCTTTGTGTAGACGGTCTTCACAGAACCGTCATGCGCACGGCCATGAAAAGCGCTTGACAACGGCGACTCCCCGGCCGATCAACAACCTACGTCGACACCCTATATCTTGTGTTGACGCACCCCGTCACCAGCTATATCGTGTGTCTCGTTGGTGTCCGGAGAGGCGCGACTGCCCGTCGGACTTAATAGGGAATCCGGTGTGAATCCGGAACTGCCCCGCAGCGGTAAGTGGAAACGATCCCGTTCAATGCACTGGTCCTTCGGGGACTGGGAAGCGACGGGTAGGCGGACCGCAAGGTCCATGTCCACGAGTCCGAAGACCTGCCAGCGATCGGTGCCCGAGCGGCCTCGATAGTGGTGACGGCTTCCGCGGGGAAGCACGTCGCGGACCGGAGCCCTCTCGAAGGCGCTCCGTCCCCGACTTTTCCCGTTTCCAGCCGCATTGCTTCGAGCCTCGCCCTCGGGAACGGGGTTTGACCAAGGCCATGGGGCTGCCAACACAATGACGACGATGGATTCCGCAGCGCGCGAGCGCACCGAGACGGCCGATGCGGCCGCCACCCCCTCCGCAGCAACCGACAAGGCGCCTGCCGCCGGTTACAGGAACGACGCACCGCCGGCCTTCGCGCTGACGCCGCCGCACAACCCCGGACAGATGCGCGTGACCAAGCGCAACGGTGGCCACGAAGTGGTCGACGTGAACAAGATCGTGCGCGCGGTGACGCGCAGCGCCGATGGCCTGTATGCGGTCGATCCCATGCGCGTGGCGCTGAAGACGATCGGCGGCCTGTACGACGGCGCCACCACCCAGGAACTCGACCAGCTGTCGATCCGCACCTCCGCGGCGCTCACCGCCGAAGAGCCGGAGTACGGTCAGCTCGCCGCGCGCCTGCTCGCCGCTTTCGTCGACAAGGAAGTGTCCGGCCAGGACATCCATTCCTTCTCGCAGTCGATCTCGACCGGTTTCGACCTGGGCATCCTCAACGAGCGCCTGCGCGACTTCGTGCAGATCAACGCACGCAAGCTCAACGATGCGATCGACACGACCGGTTCGCGCCGTTTCGAGTACTTCGGCCTGCGCACCGTGTACGACCGCTACCTGCTGCGCCACCCGACCAGGCGCTTCGTCATCGAGACGCCGCAGTACTTCTTCATGCGCATCGCCTGCGCGCTTGGCGGCAACGACGTGGCCGAGACGCTCGAGCTGTACCGCATGCTCTCGTCGCTGGAGTACCTGGCCAGCTCGCCGACCCTGTTCAACGCCGGCACGGCGCATGAGCAGCTGTCGTCGTGCTTCCTGCTCGACTCGCCGCAGGATGCGCTGGAATCCATCTACGCCAAGTACGGCGACGTGGCCCAGCTGTCCAAGTTCGCCGGCGGCATCGGCCTGGCCTACTCGCGCATCCGTTCGCGCGGTTCGCTGATCAAGGGCACCAACGGCCATTCCAACGGCCTCGTGCCCTGGCTGAAGACACTGGATGCCTCGGTCGCCGCGGTGAACCAGGGCGGCAAGCGCAAGGGCGCGGCCTGCGTCTACCTGGAGTCCTGGCACGCGGATATCGAGGAGTTCCTCGAACTGCGCGAGAACACCGGCGACGACGCGCGTCGCACGCACAACCTCAACCTCGCCAACTGGGTGCCCGACCTCTTCATGCGCCGCGTGGAGACCGACGGCGACTGGTCGCTGTTCGATCCGAAGATCGTCCCGCATTTCGTCGACACCTGGGGCCCGACCTTCGAGGCCGCCTATGAAAAGGCCGAAGCCGAAGGCCTCGCCGCCAAGTCGATCAAGGCGCGCGAACTCTACGCCCGCATGCTGCGTTCGCTGGCCCAGACCGGCAACGGCTGGATGACCTTCAAGGATCGCTCCAACGCGACCAGCAACCAGACCGCGCTGCCGCAGAACGTCATCCACCTGTCGAACCTGTGCACCGAGATCCTCGAAGTGACCTCGGAAGGCGAAACGGCCGTGTGCAACCTCGGCTCGGTGAACCTGGCCCGACACGTGGTGGACGGCCAGTTCGACTACGACAAGCTCGCCACCACGGTGCGTACCGCCGTGCGCCAGCTCAACCGCGTCATCGACCTCAACTTCTACCCGATCGCCACGGCGAAGACGGCGAACATGAAGTGGCGTCCGGTCGGCCTCGGTGTGATGGGCCTGCAGGACGTCTTCTTCAAGCTGCGCCTGCCGTTCGATTCGGAAGAGGCGCGCAAACTGTCCACGCGCATCCAGGAAGAGATCTATTTCCACGCGCTGTCGATGTCCAACGAGATCGCCGAGCGCGACGGTCCGCTGCCGGGCTTCGAGGAGACCCGTTCGGCCAACGGCGAAATGCAGTTCGACTACTGGCCCGCCGCCACGCCGACCGACCTCGACGGCCGCTGGGCCGAGCTGCGCGAGAAGATCAAGGCCAAGGGCCTGCGCAACTCGCTGCTCATCGCCATCGCACCGACCGCGACGATCGCTTCCATCGCCGGCTGCTACGAGTGCATCGAGCCGCAGGTGTCCAACCTGTTCAAGCGCGAGACGCTGTCGGGCGACTTCCTCGTGGTCAACCGTTACCTGGTGGACGAGCTGAAGACACTGGGCCTGTGGACCGCCGAGGTGCGCGACCAGATCAAGCTTGCCGAAGGCTCGGTGCAGGGCATCACGGCCATTCCGGCGCCGCTGCGCGAGGTTTACCGGACCACGTGGGAACTGCCGCAGAAAGCGCTGATCGACCTCGCCGCTTCGCGCGGTGCGTACATCGACCAGAGCCAGTCGCTGAACCTGTTCATGGAAAATCCGAACATCGGCCAGCTGTCCTCCATGTACATGTACGCGTGGAAGTCCGGCGTCAAGACGACCTACTACCTGCGCTCGCGTCCGGCCACGCGCATCGCCAAGACCACGGTCAGCTCGTCGTCGGCCGCCCTGCCGACGCCCGCCGCACCGGTCGTCGATGCGCAGGAACAGGCCGAAGCCGCGGTGTTCTGCTCGCTGGAAAACCCCGAGTACTGCGAAGCCTGCCAGTAACAAGAAGAACACTGTGGGGCCAAAACACTGTGGGGCCCAAGACAATGTGGGACCCAAGACAATGTGGGACCCAAAACAATGTGGGAGCCGCTTCAGCGGCGAAAAGCCAACGGAGCGATTAAGCCGAAAGGCCAATCGCCGCTGGAGCGATTAAGCCGAAAGGCCAATCGCCGCTGAAGCGGCTCCCACAGAAGCGGCTCCCACAGAAGCGGCTTGCAAAGAAACGGCTCCCACAGAAGACGCTCATCCTTTCCCGAGGTACCCGATGTCCGCTGCACCGATCACCCGCGACTCCAATATTCTCGACCCCGGCTTCGAACTGACGTTGCGGCCGATGAAGTATCCGCAGTTCTACGAGATGTACCGCTCCGCCATCCGCAACACCTGGACGGTGGAAGAAGTGGATTTCTCGCTGGACACCTCGGACCTGAAGTCGAAGATGTCGGACGCGGATCGGCACCTGATCCATCGCCTGGTGGCCTTCTTCGCCACCGGCGACACGATCGTGTCGAACAATCTCGTGCTGAACCTGTACCAGCACATCAATTCGCCCGAAGCGCGCATGTATCTCTCGCGCCAGCTGTATGAAGAAGCGCTGCATGTGCAGTTCTACCTCACGCTGCTCGACACCTATATTCCGGAACCGTCGGAGCGCAACAAGGCGTTCGCAGCGATCGAAAGCATCCCGTCCATCGCGGCCAAGGGCGAGTTCTGCTTCAAGTGGATCGATTCCATCCAGAATCTCCACCGCCTGGAAACCCGCGAACATCGCCGGCAGTTCCTGCTCAACCTGATCTGCTTCGCCGCCTGCATCGAAGGCCTGTTCTTCTTCGCCGCCTTCGCCTACGTGTATTACCTGCGTTCGCGTGGCCTGCTGCATGGCCTGGCCTCGGGCACCAACTGGGTGTTCCGCGACGAGTCCGGGCACATGGCGTTCGCCTTCGAAGTCGTCCGCACCGTACGGGAACAAGAGCCGGACCTCTTCGACGACGAGATGCGCATGCAGGTCGAAGCCATGCTCGAGGACGCCATCGCTTGCGAGACCCTGTTCGCCCAGGATGTGCTCTCCGGCGGCGTCGCCGGCCTTTCGGTCACCGACATGCGCCAGTACCTCGAATACTGCGCCGACCAGCGTCTCGTGCAGCTGGACATGCCAAAGAAATACGGTTCGAAGAACCCGTTCGACTTCATGGACCTGCAGGACGTCCAGGAACTGACCAACTTCTTCGAACGCCGCGTGTCCTCGTACCAGGTCGGCGTGGAAGGCGAGGTCGCCTTCGACCAGTCGTTCTGACGTCTGGCCTGGCGTGGGCCGGGCAGGGTTCGGTGCAGTGATCTACAATTGCTGCACTGCAACAGGACCCAGCCATGACCGATATCGCCCGTCCCATCGAGGCTCGCCTCCTCGAAATCGTCTTCCCCGACCACACCAACCATCTGGGCACGCTGTTCGGCGGGCAGGCGCTGGCGTGGATGGATAAAGCGGCCTTCCTCGCCGCTTCGCGCTACTCCCGGCAGATCGTCGTTACCGCCCGTTCGGAGCAGGTCGACTTCCACGTGCCTGTACGCAAGGGCCAGATGGTCGAGTTGATCGCTACCGTCGTTTCGGTGGGCCGCACCTCGATGAAGATCGATGTGGCCATGTACACCGAAGACCTGCTCACCGGCGCCCGCGAGCTGTGCACGCGTGGCACGTTCACGATGATTGCGCTCGATGCCGACCATAAGCCCACGGCGGTGCAGCCGCTTCCGGTGTAAAGCCATGTCCGGGGCAGCCGGCCGCCTGTGGGAGTCTGCTATCGCCGGCGATTCCGCGGCGGCGGGCCCATTGCGACGCTGCTGCCAGCACCCTTTCGCCGATGAATCGGCTCCCACAAGAAGCCGTGGCCCAGCCTGTTGACTTAGAGTGCACTCGAAGGCGTACGCTCTTCGAATGCCTTCTTCGATGACCATTGCCGAGGCCGCTCTCGCCACCGGCCTGACCCCTCATACGCTGCGCTACTACGAGCAGATCGGCCTGATCGATCCCGTGCCCCGGCGGAGCGGACAACGCGTCTACGGCGAGGCCGAGATGCGTTTCATCCACTTCGTGCTCAAGCTGCGCGCCACCGGCATGCCCATGCGGGTGATCCAGGAATATGCCGGGCTGCGACGCCAGGGCGAAACGCCCGAAAGCATCCGCCTGCGCGGCGATCTCCTCGCCCGCCATGCCGCCAACCTGCGCACCGAGCTGGTCACGCTCACCGAAACCATCGCGCGACTGGACGACAAGATCGCCCTGTACCGCTCGATGTACGTCGAAGACGGCGCCCCTTCCCCTGCCGAAGTACCGGCGCCCCCGGCGCCGATCCCGGCCGCCATCCCCTCGAAACGAAGGAGAAACGCATGAAGACCCGCCAACTCGGAACGCACGGCCCCCAGGTGTCGATGCTCGGCCTTGGCTGCATGGGCATGAGCGAGTTCTACGGTGCCGGCGACGAGAAGGAATCCATCGCCACCCTGGAGCGCGCGCTCGAACTTGGCATCACTTTCTGGGACACCTCCGACGCCTACGGTCCGCACACCAACGAGGAACTGCTCGGCCGCACGCTCGCCGGCCGCCGCGACAAGGTGTTCCTGGCGACCAAGTTCGGCATCGTCCGCGACCCGAACGATCCGACCCGGCGCGGCATCAGCGGTCGCCCGGAATACGTCCGCCAGTCCGTGGAGGGTAGCCTGCGCCGGCTGAAGACCGATCACATCGACCTCTACTACCAGCACCGTGTCGACCAGGCCGTACCGATCGAGGAAACCGTTGGCGCCATGGCCCGGCTGGTGGAAGAAGGCAAGGTACGGCACCTCGGCTTGTCCGAGGCCTCGGCCGAGTCCATCCGCAAGGCGGCCGGCGTGCATCCCATCGCCGCGCTGCAGAGCGAGTACTCGCTGTGGACGCGTGACCCGGAAACCACCGGTACCCTGGCCGCCTGCCGCGAACACGGCATCGCCCTGGTCGCGTACAGCCCGCTGGGCCGTGGTTTCCTCACCGGTGCGATCACCCGGCCGGAAGATTTCGCCGAAGACGACTACCGTCGCCTGAACCCGCGTTTCGTCGGCGAGAACTTCCACAAGAACGTCGCCATCGTCGACAAGGTGAAGACCTTCGCCGCCGATAAGGGCTGCACGCCGGGCCAGCTGGCCCTGGCCTGGGTGCTCGCCAAGGGCGAAGACATCGTTCCGATCCCGGGCACCAAGCGTCGCACCTACCTGGACGAAAACGCCGGCGCCGTCGAGGTGGCCCTGAGCAGCGCCGAAGTGACGGAGATCGACGCCATCTTCCCGCCGGACGCCGCCGCGGGCGACCGCTACCAGGCCAACATGATGGGTTTCATCAACGCCTGATCCGATGAACGGAGGCCTTGCCCCCGGTTAACGGGGGTCGGGCTTCCATCCCTATAATGGGCGGATGTCATCTGCCGACCACTCGCCGCTGGGCAAGGCCACCGTCTACGCCGACCGCTATGACGCCGGGCTGCTCTATCCCATTCCCCGCCAGGGCAAACGCGACGAGATCGGCGTGTCCGTCGATGCGCTGCCTTTTCATGGCGTGGACGTCTGGAACGGCTATGAGCTGTCCTGGCTGGACCTTCGCGGCAAGCCGGTCGTGGCGGTGGCGGAATTCCGTTTTCCGGCGACCACGCCGAACATCGTCGAATCCAAGTCCTTCAAGCTGTACCTGAACAGTTTCGCCCAGGAACGCCTGGCGGATGCCGCGGCCGTGCGCGCCTTGCTCGTCCGTGACCTCTCGGCCGCGGCCGGCGGCGCCACCGAGGTGATCCTGCGCGCACCCGGCGCGCTCGACGGCACGCCCATCGGTGAGCCGGAAGGCGACCTGCTCGATATCCAGGAACTGGACTTCGACAGCTATGGCCCGCCGCGCCCGGACTTCCTCCGCACCCACGGCGGCGATGCCAGCGAAATCCTGGTCTCGCACCTGCTTCGCTCCAATTGCCCGGTGACCGGGCAACCCGATTGGGGCAGCGTGCAGATCGCCTATAAGGGCGAGTCGATCGACCATGCGGGCCTGCTGCGTTACCTGGTTTCGTTCCGCAGCCACACCGAATTCCACGAGCAGTGCGTCGAGCGCATCTTCATGGATATCCGCGAGCGATGCGCCCCTCGCGAACTGGCCGTCTATGCGCGTTATACGCGCCGGGGCGGCCTCGATATCAACCCGTTCCGCAGCACGGACCCGACCGCCGTCCCCGGCAATCCGCGCGGCGCGCGCCAATGATGAATGCATCGTTCATGCGTTCTTCATTGGTCTTGCCTTTAGTTGTGTAGCCTGTAACCTGCCGCGGCCAAGGGGATTGGTCCCTGCGCCTCGTCCCATTCGACTTTGATCAGCACTATCGGAATCCAGACATGAAGCTTTCCTTCCGCTCGTCCGCCCTCGCCACGGCCACCGTCGCCGGCCTGCTGGTCCTCACCGCCTGCGGCAAGAAGGAAGATCAGCAGAACGCCGCGCCGGCACCGTCCACGACGGCTCCGGCTGCCGCCAGCACGGCGCCGGCCGCTCCGGCCGCCGCGACCACCGCCGCCGCCGCTCCGGCTGCCCAGCCCGCCGCCGCTCCGGCCCCTGCCGCTGCACCCGCCGCCGCGGACACCCTGAAGGTCGGTTCGGTCACCCTCGGTAATGCCGTCGGCGCCGACAAGAAGGTCGCCAAGGCCAAGAACGCCTTCGCTCCGTCCGACAAGACCATCTACGCCTCGGTCGCCACCGACGGCAACTCGGCCGGCGCCACGCTGAATGCGAAGTGGACTTACCAGGACGGCGACACCGCAACCACGGTCAGCGACATCAGCCAGTCGATCAGCACGGAAGGCCCGGCCGTTACCACGTTCAAGATCCAGAACCCGAACGAGTGGCCGGAAGGCAAGTACAAGGTCGTCATCTCGCTCAACGGCCAGGCCGTGGGCAACGAAGCCTTCGAGGTCAAGAAGAAGTAATTCGCTTCTTCCTGCCGATATGCCCCGGAAACGGGCGGCGAAAGCCGCCCGTTTTTTCGTATGGGATCTCTCTCGCCTACCCCAGTCCGTACTTCGAGAACGGCGAATCGAAACCCCTGGAACCGCGGATCATCCGCTTCGCGATGATAGGCCGACCGGGCAGCGTTTCCGTATCGCGCTGCGGATACATCGACACGGATACCGACACCTGCGTCATTGCCGCAAGCGGGTCGGTCGCCCTCGGCCAAGGGTCGATAACGTTCCTCGAAGAATTCCTGGTGGCGCCCTCGAACGACACGTTTGTCATAAAGAAACAGACCTACTGGGATGCCGCCCTCGTCTAGGGCGGTCGGTCTGCGCAACGTTCGAGGTCCGGCCGCGGTTTCGTCTACGTCGGTGGGTTCGCGCGCGTGCCGAGCAGACCGTTGAGCGTCGAATAACTCACTACCCCGGGCTCCGGCCTGCCCATGAACTCGGCCGCCGCGCGTGCGGTGGCCGCATACGCGTCCAGCGACAGCGCGATGCCCGCGCTCAGCCGTCGCGCACCCGCCGCGAACAGTTCCTCTCGCGTGGGAAGGCCCGGCACCAGCATGACGTTCAGCGGCACCGGCGCAATCGCCTGGGCAAGGCGGCGGATGTCGTCGAGCGCCGCAACGCCGGGAACGAACATGCCGTCCGTGCCGGCGTCGATGTAACGCTTCGCGCGGCCGGTGACTTCCTCGACGGCTGCGTTCCCCGCAGCCATCCCGCGCAGGTACACGTCGGTGCGTGCGTTGATATACAGATCGCGGCCGCCCAGCGTGGCGCGTATCGCCTTCAGCTTCGCGACGAGAAGGTCCGGCGACTTCGATCCATCCTCGATATTGATGCCCGCCACGCCGGCGTCCACGAGCGTGGCGACCAACCCGGCCACTTCGGCCGGGTCGTCCGAACACCCCTCTTCGATGTCCACGGTCAACGGCAGGTCGACCACGCGCAGGATGCGGCGAACCGCGCCGACCATCTCGCCGGCGGGCAGCTGGTCGCCGTCCGGCCAGCCGCACGACCACGCCACGCCGGCGCTCGTCGTGGCGATGGCGGGGGCACCGGCATGCTGGATCACCACGGCGCTGGCCGGGTCCCAGGCATTGGGCAGGACCAGCAGTTCGCTGCCGCGGTGGAGGTCTCGAAGGCGCTGTGCGCTCATGGGGAACGTTCCTGGCGAGAAGGTCCGCACACCATCGCGCCTTGGCGCCGCCGCCGCAACTGCCGCACGACGTGTAGGAGATGCATAGGCGCGGTGAGACAGGGGCTCACCCGTTGACGACACGGACTTCAGGCAAGCGATGGTCGAATGACACCCGACCTGGAGCAGCAAGTGTTGCCGCCCGGGCGGCAGGACCGCTCCATCCCACCCATTTCGCTTTTGCCGCGTCACCAAGAGGAGTCATCGCCATGCTGCATTGGGCCGTAGTTTTCTTCATCATCGCCATCATCGCGGCGGTCTTCGGCTTCACCGGCATCGCCGCCGGCGCCGCCAGCATCGCCAAGATTCTGTTCGTGGTCTTCCTTATCCTGTTCATCCTGTCGCTGCTGTTCGGCGGCCTGCGTCGCGGTCCCAGGATATAAGTCACGCGCACATCGAGTTAGAGGGACAACGCCCCGGCCCCAGACCGGGGCGTTGTCTTATCCGGATGTCACTCACGGGATTTGGCCATGCGCATGTTTGTCTGTCTTCTCCTGGCTGCTTGCCTGACCGGCACCTGCGCCGCCGAATCCGCACGCAGCAGCGCCGCCGATACCGACTTCGTCCGCAAAGCGAGCAGCGGCAACCTCAGCGAAATCGCACTGGGTAAACTCGCCGCCGACCAGGCGTCGTCGGATGACGTGAAGAAATATGCCGCACGCATGGTGGCGGACCACACGGACGCGAACGAGAAACTCGGCAAACTGGCCGGGAGCAAGGGCATTCAGATCGCCGCCGCTCCGGACGCCGCCCAACAGCAGGAGATCGACCGGTTGAAAGGCCTCGATGGCGCAGCCTTCGACCGCGCTTACTCCGATCTCATGGTCAAGTCACACAAGCTGACCGCGGGTCTTTACGAACTCGAGGCGACCAAGGGCGAGGACACCGAGATACGCGCCTTCGCCCACGACACGCTGCCCGTGTTGCGCGAGCACGAGAAGCTGGCGGATTCGCTGCCACCGTTCTGACCCGGCACGGGCTCGCCGGGGACGGCGAATCGGCGGATCATTGCGGGTCTGCCCTCCCCGCCTCCCCGGAAACGCCATGTCCCCCGATGCCCTCTCCGCACTCGATCGCCTGCCGCGCATCGCCCTGCTGGACAGCACGACGACCATCCATTCGCTCCCGCGCATCGAGCAGCAACTGGGGCTCGCCTCGCGCGGCATTCGCCTGAGTATCAAGCGCGACGATGTCATGGCCCTGGGCGGCGGTGGCAACAAACTGCGCAAGCTGGAGTATCACTTCGGTCACGCACGCGAGATCGGCGCGGATACGATCGTGACGGTCGGCGGCGTACAGTCCAATCATGCGCGGTTGACCGCCGCCGCCGCGGCCCGGCACGGCTTCGCGTGCGAGATGTTCCTCGCCCGGATGGTCCCGAAAGACGGCGACGACTACGAGAAGAATGGCAACGTGCTTCTCGACGAGCTGTTCGGCGCGGCAGTGACCTTGCTGCCACGCGGGGAGAATGCGCTGGCCCATGCCAACGCGCGCGCCGAAGCCCTCCAGGCGAAGGGCCGCACCGCGGTCGTCCTGCCCACCGGAGGCTCGACACCGCGCGGGGTACTTGGCTATGCGCGCTGCGCACGGGAGATCGCGCAGCAGGAAGAGGCGCTGGGCGTGCGCTTCGACCGCATCGTCGTACCGAACGGCAGTTCGGGTACCCATGCCGGGCTGATCGCCGGCTTCGCCGCGCTCGGTCGCCAACCGGAACGCGTGCAGGCGTACTCCGTGCTCGGCGAGCGGGATGCGGCGGTGACGACCACGCTTGGTCTGGCACGCGATGCGCTGGCCCTGCTGGAGTCGCCGGCCGAACTGGCGGAGGGCGACGTATGCATCGACGGTTCGCAGCGCGGCGAGGGCTACGGCGTACCCACCCTGGCCATGAAAGACGCCGTGCGCCTGATGGCCCGTGCGGAGGGCATTCTTCTCGACCCGGTGTACTCGGGGAAGGCGTTCGCAGGCTTACTGCACGATCTGCGTAGCGGAGCCGTGCGCGACGGCGAGCACGTGTTGTTCGTCGCGACGGGTGGCCAACCCGGGCTATACGCGTACCGCGACGACCTCACGAGCTGACGGACGCTTCGTGCGGGAAAAACAGCGCCGTGGCGTCGACATCATGGCAGCTCGATTCTCGCGAGCAGGCCTCCGCCCGGCCGATTGGCCAGCGTGAGTCGCCCGCCTACCGACAGCATCAGCTGGGCCGCGATGGCCAGCCCCAACCCTGTTCCACCGGTATCGCGATTACGCGAGGTCTCCAACCGATAGAACGGCTCCAGAACGTGTACCAGTTCGGCTTCGGGAATACCGGGCCCGCGATCGGCGACGTCGATGCACAGCGTGCCTGCGGCCGTCCGTGCGATGCCCACGTCCGCCGTGCCTGCGTACTTGAGCGCATTGTCGATCAGGTTACCGAGCACCCGGCGCAAGGCCTGTGGCCGGACGACCGCGGTGCCGTCGATGCTGCCCGACAGGCTTACCGGTTTGCCGGTGTCCTGATAGTCGAAGACGAGGCTCTCGACGAAGGCGGAGGGATCGATCTTGCGTGGCGTCTCTGTCGCGCCGTGTGCGCTGCGTGCATACGCCACGCCTTCGCGTACCAGATGTTCCATCTCGTGGAGGTCGTCCAGCAGCTTGCCACGCTCGGTCGAATCGTCGAGCGCTTCGGCGCGCAGGCGCATGCGCGTGATCGGGGTCTGCAGATCGTGCGAGATGGCGGCGAGAATCTGCAAGCGCTCCTTCACGTAGAGGGCGATGCGGTCCTGCATGGCATTGAAGGCGACCGCCGCGCGGGCGACTTCGGTGGGCCCGTCCTCGCGCATGCGGGGACCCTCGTTCGTCGGCGTCATCTTCTCCGCCGCGCGTGCCAGTCGGACCAGCGGTCGCGTCGCCAGGCGTACCGCCAGCCAGGTGATCACCACGAGCACGACCATCTGCAGAATGAAGACGAAGGGCAGCCAGTCGGCGAGTGGCATCACGCGTGGCGTCACTTCGATGGTGAGCGGCGCCCCATCGTGCAAGGTGAGATGCACCTGGTAGCGCTCCGGGCCCACGGAGACCGTGTTCGCCTTGACCGCGAACGAGGGCCCGACTTCGCGCTGGATCAGTCCGGTGACCACGCGCGAGCGATCCGAGATCAGTTCGGTGCCGGCCTGGCCCGGGCCGAGGATGTAGCGGTAGGTGTCGCGCTGCAGGCGGCCCAGCCACGCGGGCCGTTCCCCGGCGGGAAGGCGGTCGAGGATGGCGACCGAACTGCCGACGTCGTGCTCGAGGGTGTTGAGCATGACCGTCTTCGCGCTCTGGTAGCGTTCGAAGAACAGCAGCCCGAACGACATGCCGTGGGCGAGCAGCAACCCGGCGAAGATGATCAGGTACAGGCGCGATGCGATGCTACGCGGCATCCAACGCCGGAGCCTTGCGTTCACGACGCCTCTCCGAGCACCACGACGGGCATCGTGAAGACGTAACCTTCGTTACGCACCGTCTTGATATAGGTCTGTTCGCGGGCGTCGTCGGCGAGGCGCTGACGAAGGCGGCTGACCATCAGGTCGATCGAGCGATCGAACAGCTCCGCGTCGCGCCCCTGGGTGAGGTTGAGCAACTGGTCGCGCGAGAGGATCCGCTGCGGATGATCGAGGAACACTCGGAGCAGGCGGAACTCCGCGCCGCTCAGCGACACGATGGTGCCTTCCTCGTCGAGCAGATGACGCGCCGTGGTGTCCAGGCGCCAGCGGCCGAAGCCGAGCATCCCGCTGGCTTCGGTCACCCGCAGGTTCGGCGGCAACATGCGCGTGCGCCGGATCACCGCGTTGATGCGCGCGAGCAGCTCGCGTGGCGAGAACGGTTTCACCACGTAGTCGTCCGCGCCCATCTCCAGGCCGATGATGCGATCGGTCTCGTCGTCACGCGCGGTGAGCAGGAGCACCGGGATCGCCCGGTGCTTGCTCGCACGGAGGTTGCGGGTGAGCACCAGGCCGTCGTCGCCCGGCATCATGATGTCGAGCACGATGAGGTCCACGGCGGTGGAGTCGAGCAAGGCGTTCATCTCGCGACCATCCGCCGCGACACTGGTTCGCAGCCCATTTTTCTGCAGGTATTGCGCGACCCCGGTGCGGATCTCGCGGTCGTCGTCGACGACGAGGATGTGATCGACGTGGTCCATGCCAGTCTCCCGTGGCGATAGGTAAGGCTACGCAGGTTCACGCCTTGCCGAGCAACTGGCGGACGCGCGCTTCGGTTTCGTCGTAGTTTCCCTCGCCGTAGTGGCTGTAGACAATCTTGCCGTTCCGATCGATGAGATACAGCGCAGGCCAGAAGCGGTTGCCATAGGCGTTCCAGGTGGCGTACGCGTTGTCCACCGCCACCGGGTACGTGATGCCTTGTGCCCGGATGGCCGCGGCGACGCGACCCAGATCGTGCTCTTCGTCGTACTCCGGCGTGTGGACGCCGACGACGACAAGCCCATCCTTCGCGTAGCGACGGTAGAGCGCCTCGGTGTGCGGAACGACATGCACGCAGTTGATGCACTCATGGGTCCAGAACTCGACGAGGGTGACCTTGCCATGCAGATCCTTCAGCGTCAGCGGGGTTGAATTGAACCAGCGGTCGATGCCGGCGAACTCCGGCGCAGGCACGGCGGTGGAGGCGCCGGACACGGCGTCGCCGGCGCGGTCACGGGCCCAACCAGCCGGCCACGAGGCAAGGAGGGCGAGGCACAGGGAGGAGAAAACCAGGAGAAGGCGGGGCGAGGTCATGGCAAGTCACCGTTGACTGAGGATGACTCATTGAAGTCCCGCCACGTATCCCGCGCATGTCGTGCAAGGGCCGTTTTGTAACCGAACGTAGCGCGGCCACCGGGGGCCTGGCCCATGCCGTCCGGCGCCCCGTGTATCCGAATGTATCCGGCGGCCGGCGCTATACATTACGACGCGTTTCGGCGGGGGGGACGACACACCTGGGATACGCCGCGGGTGTCTCATGTTCCTCACTTTCAACGAACGGGAACCACCATGTCGCGCATCCAGAATGTCCTCTACACCGGCAAGACCCGCACCACCGGCGGCCGCGACGGCGAGTCGCGCAGCGCCGACGGCCGCCTGGCCATCAAGCTGTCCCCTCCGGGTACGGCCGGCGAGGGTACCAACCCCGAGCAACTGCTCGCCGCCGGCTGGTCCGCCTGCTTCATCGGTGCCATGGGACTCGCCGCCCGTGCGCGACACGTCGCCCTGCCGAGGGATACCGAGGTGAACGCCGAAGTGGATCTCGGCACCTCCGGCGACGAGTACTTCCTGCAGGCACGCCTCAACGTCAGCCTGCCCGGTCTCGACCGCGACGTGGCCCAGTCCCTGGTCGACGCCGCCCATCGCACCTGCCCGTACTCGAAGGCCCTGCACGGCAATATCGACATCGTCACCACGCTCGTCTGAGTCCGGCCCTGGCGGAATAGCCGTTTTGGATATGGGAGCGACCGCGCGACAGGCGTAGATTATTGCGAGCCACGAACCACGTGGCTCCCGGTAACGAACGGAGATGCGCATGTTTCGTCGGTCGTGGTTCGTGTGTGTAGCGGTGCTCATCGTCGCAACGGCGCAAGGCCGGGAAATGCACGACCACGGCATACCCGAGAAACTGGGGAAGGTCACCTTCCCCATTTCCTGCGACCCGAAGGTGCAACAGCCCTTCGACCGTGCGGTCGCCCTGCTGCATTCCTTCGCCTACGGGGCGGCCACGCAGGCCTTCCAGGAGATCGCCGCCACCGACCCGAAATGCGCCATGGCGCATTGGGGCGTGGCGATGACGTACTTCCATCCGGTCTGGGCTCCGGCCCTTCCGCCCGATACCTTCGCGGCCGGACAGAAGGAAATGCTCGAGGCGGCACGACTGGGTGCGGCGACACCACGCGAGCAACAGTTCATTCGTGCGCTCGGCGAGCTCTACAAGGTCGATCCGGGCCTCGAGCCCGCGCAACGCACGCTCGCCTACGAAACGGCGATGGGCGAGGTTGCCCGAGCCAACGCCAAGGATGTCGAAGCGCAGGTGTTCTACGCCGTGGCGCTGCTGTCCAATGCCGCACCGTCCGACAAGACCCATGCGAAGCAGAAGCAGGCCATCGCTATCCTCGAGCCGCTGTTCCGCATCAACCCCGATCATCCCGGCATCGCGCACTACCTCATCCACGCCTGCGACAGCGCGGAGCTGGCACAGCAGGGCCTTCCCGCGGCCAGGAAGTACGCCGGCATCGCACCGTCGGCGCCGCATGCCTTGCACATGCCGTCGCACATCTTCACCCGGCTCGGTCTGTGGGACGATTCCATCCAGTCCAACCTCGCCTCGGCGAAGTCCGCGCGCGAGCATGGGGACACCATGGGACGGCTTCACGCGATGGACTATCTGGTTTACGCGTACCTGCAAACCGGCCGCGCGAAAGAAGCCACGGGCGTCGTCGACGAACTGCACGCCATGCCGCCTCTGGACATGAAGGACTTCGGCGTCGCCTACGCCGCCACCGCCATGCCGATCCGCGTCGCGGTCGAGCAGGAACACTGGGCGGATGCCAGCGCGATCACGGACCCCCAGGGCGCGCCGCCCTCCGTGGTCGCTATCGCCGTATGGGCGAGGGGGCTGGGCCTGGCCCGTACGGGGCACCCCGCGGAAGCACGGAAGGAAGCGATGCGGCTGGGCCAGATCGCGAAACGATTGAGCGACACCGGCGATACCTATTGGTCGGTGCAGACCAGTGTGCTCGCGGACGAAGTCATGGCGTGGTCCGCCCAGGCCAGCGGCGAGGCCGCGAGCGCGGAGACCTTGCTGACCGCCGCCGCGGACAAGGAGGACGCGCTGGAAAAGCGGCCGGTGACGCCCGGCCCGATCCTGCCCGCACGCGAACAGCTCGGCGACCTGCTGCTGGCGCAGAACCGGCCCGATCCGGCCCTGGCCGCCTTCAAGGCCACCCTGACCGGATCGCCCGGTCGGGCGGGGGCGCTGGCAGGCGAAGCGCGGGCGTCGAAAGCCGGAAACTGACGGCACGATGCGCCTTATGGGGGAGCCTCGGCATGATCGCCATGCCAGAATGACTCCAACGCATCCCTACCGACTATCCCCATGACCTCGCCCCGCTCCGTCGTCTTCGCCGCCCTGGCGATCTGCGCGACCTTTGCCCTGACCACGGCCGTTGGCGCATCCCAGGCGGTGGTAACAAGTACCGCCGGCTCGGCCGACAGCAGCACCTCGACCTCTCGTGCATCGGCTCCGATCGCGCTGGTCCCCGCCGACCAGGAAGCCACCGCCGGCAAAGTGGCCAGCTTGTTCCTGACCCGGTTCCACTACCGGCCACGACCGCTGGATGCGAACTTTTCGGCCGTCGTCTTCGACAAGCTGATCGAAACACTCGACCCGGACCGCAGCTACTTCACGGCGGCGGACATCGCGCATTTCGCGCCGCTTCGCCCCACGCTCGGCACCGCCATCGACCAGGGCGACCTGACGCCGGCGTTCGAACCGGTGAATCTCTATCTCAACCGGGTGGTGGAGGAAACGCGCTATGCACAGTCGCTGCTCAAGGACGGCTTCGATCTCGGCGTCCACGAATCCATCGCCACCGAGCGCAAGGACGTGCCGTGGCCGGCGTCCACCGACGAACTCCATGAACTCTGGCGCCAGCGCGCCAAGGAAGACTGGCTGCGACTGAAGCTCGCCGGCCAGGGTGACGACGCCATCCGCAAGACACTTGCCCATCGATACGCCAACCTCGCGTCGCGCATCCAGAAAACCAGCGCCGACGACGCCTTCCAGCTCTTCATGACCGCCTATGCCGAGTCGACCGACCCACATACCGACTACTTCGCCCCCAAGGCCGCGACGGCGTTCAATACGGAAATGTCGCTGTCGCTCGAAGGCATCGGCGCATACCTGCGCGAGCACGACGAGTACACGCAGGTCACGGAACTGATACCGGGAAGTCCCGCCGCAAAGTCCGGCAAGATTCACGTCGGCGATCGCATCACCGGCGTCGGCCAGGGCGCCGCCGGTCCGCTGACCGACGTGATCGGCTGGCGCTCGGACGACGTCATCGCGTTGATCAAGGGCAAGAGCGGCACGAGCGTACGTGTCGAACTGCTCCCGGATGAAAGCAAGGGCGATGTCGCCCCGCACGTCGTCACTCTCACCCGCCGCCACATCAGCATCGAGGACGAAGCCGCGAAACAGACCGTCCTCCAGGTCGGCGAGCCAGGCCATGCGCACAAGCTCGGCATCATCACCGTGCCCTCGTTCTACGAAGACTTCGATGCCCGCCGTGCCGGCAATGCGAACTATCGCAGTGTGACGCGCGACGTCTCGCGCATGCTGGGCGAACTCAAGAAGCAGAAGGTGGACGGCGTCGTCATCGACCTTCGCGACAACGGCGGCGGCTCGCTGACCGAGGCGGCGGACATGGTCGGCCTGTTCACCGGCGCTGGCCCGGTGGTCCAGGTGCGCAGCGCGGACGGCAAGGTCGACGTGCAGGGCGCCGCCGAGGCCGCGCCGACCTGGTCCGGTGCCCTTGGCGTGCTGGTGAACCATGGTTCGGCATCGGCCTCCGAGATCTTCGCCGCGGCGATCCAGGATCGCGGCCGTGGCGTCATCCTCGGTCAACGCACCTTCGGCAAGGGCACCGTGCAGAATCTTCTCGACCTGGACGACGCCGTGCAGGAAGAGCACGAGGGCAAGCTCGGCGAACTCAAGATGACGATCGCGCAGTTCTATCGCATCAACGGTGCGAGCACGCAGTTGCTCGGCGTGACGCCGGACATCGTCTTCCCAGCGACGGAGAGCGAAAAGGACTTCGGCGAATCCACGTATACGAACGCCTTGCCGGCATCAGCCATTCCTGCCGTGCCGCATGCGACCGATCCGACGACGGGATCGCTCATTGCCGACCTCGAGCATGCGCATGCGTCGCGCGTGCAACACGCGGCCCGCTGGCAGCTCACGATCGACGAACTGGATGCCTTTCAGGCGATCGCCGCACGAACCCGCGTTTCCTTGAACCTCGACGAACGGAAGGCGACAAGGGAAGCCGATCTGAAGGCGTCCGCGGACTTCCGCGCCCGCCGTAAGGCCCTGAACATCGCCGACGGCCTGCCTGTCGACGATGACGCATCCGTCCAGGGCGACGACGGCCTGGATCCGGAAGAACGCAGCGTGGCGCTGGACAAGCGCCCCGGGCCAGCCAAGCCGTCAAGCGACGCCTATGTGCAGGAAGCCGCGCAGATCGTCGCCGACGAAGCGGCGATGGCGATGACGGCGAAAGGCGCCTAAACCGCCGGGGACCGCGATCCGTCGTAGAAGGCGGGCAAGTCGGCGGTCCCGTGCGTCTGGGCGCGAAGGCCTTGATACGGCCTTGATGCCTCCCGGGCCAATCCCCCCGCCGTCTTTAATCGGACCGTCCTACGCTGCTTGCCTCCCTTATCGAGAGGCCCTTCGCCATGCGTCCGATCCCTGCCCTGGCCGCGCCGCCATGATCGTCTTCGGCTGCCTGTTGCTGCTCGCGCTGTTCGCCTACCTGCTCTACGCACTGATCAGGCCCGAGCGGTTCTGAGACCACCCATCGAGGTTCTTCCATGTACGACATCGTCTTCGTGGCGGTGGCGGCGCTGTTCTTCGCCACCACCACCTGCATCGTCATCGCCCTGGACCGGATCTGAGCGAACATGTCCATTGATATCGCCCAATTCGCCTTGCTCCTGACCCTGATGGCCGGCCTGGTCGTCGTGGCCGGACGCTGGCTCACCCGCGTTCTCGTCGCGAAGGACCACTGGCCGGTCGAACGCCTCGGCTACCGACTGTTGGGCATCGATCCCGCCGCGCCGATGGACTGGAAGCATTACGGCATCGCACTGGTCCTGAGCAACGCCGCCATGATGCTGCTCGGCTACGCGATCCTGCGCATCCAGGCGTGGCTGCCGTTCGACGCTCTCCAGCGACCGGCGCAGACGCCCGATCTCGCCTTCAACACCGCGGCATCCTTCGTCACCAATACCAACTGGCAGTCCTATTCGGGCGAGTCGAGCCTGTCGAACTTCTCGCAGATGGCCGTCGTCACCTACCTGATGACGGTGAGCGCCGCGTCGGGCATCGCCGGCTGTGCCGCCTTCATCCGCGGCCTCGCACAGCGCGAAGCTCGCGATGTGGGCAACTACTGGGCCGACGTCAGCCGCATCGTCTGGCGCCTGTTGCTTCCGGCATGCCTGGTGCTTTCGCTGGTGTACGTGTGGCAGGGCATGCCGCAGACGCTGGCAAGCAGCGCGGATGCCAGCACCCTGGAGGGGGCGACGCAGCACATCGTGGTCGGTCCCGTGGCGAGCCTGGAGGCAATCAAGCACGTCGGCACGAACGGCGGCGGCTTCTACGGCGTGAACGCGGCGCACCCGTTCGAGAACCCCACGCCGCTGACCAACCTGCTGCACATGCTGGCCATGTTCCTGGTGCCTTCGGCTTTGACCTATGCGTTCGGCCGGATGCTTTCCCGGCACCGCCAGGGCTGGGCATTCCTCGCCGCCTTCATCGTCATGTTCGTCGGATTCCTCTGCGTGGAATACCCTGCCGAGCGCCACGGCAATCCGATGTTCACCAGCCTGTCGGTCGATCAGACCGCCGGTGCCCTGCAGCCGGGCGGCAACATGGAGGGCAAGGAGATGCGCTTCGGCATCGCGCAGACCAGCGCCTTCGTCGCCGTGACCACCGCGGCCACGACCGGCTCGGTGAATGCGATGCACGACTCGCTCACCCCGCTCGGCGGCATGGTGCCGCTGTTCCTGATGATGCTCAACGACGTATTCGGCGGCGTCGGCGTGGGGTTCATCAACCTGGTCTCGTTCGCGATCCTCACCGTGTTCCTCGTCGGCATGATGATCGGCCGCACCCCGGAGTTCCTCGGCAAGAAGATCGAGGCGCGCGAGATCAAGCTGGTGATGCTGGCGGTGCTCGCGCATCCATTCTGCATCCTCGGCTTCACCGCCCTGGCCGCGGTCTGGCCAGGTGCTTCGGCGAGCTTCGCCAACGCCGGCCCGCATGGTTTCAGTGAGCTGATCTACGCGTATACCTCGGGCACGGCGAACAACGGTTCGGCATTCGCCGGCCTGAATGCCAATACGCCCTTCTACAACACGACGATCGGCCTGGCGATGCTCATGGGCCGGTATTTCACGCTCCTGCCGATGTTGGCGGTCGCCGGCTCGCTGGCGATGAAACGCAGCGTGCCGGAAAGCCTGGGCACGCTGCCGACGGCGACGCCGTTGTTCACCGGCCTGCTGATCTTCGTCATCGTCGTCGTGGGCGGCCTTACCTTCCTGCCCGCGCTCGCCCTCGGCCCCATCGTGGAACAACTCGCCATGACGGCCAGCCAGTTCTTCTGAGGCAATGACCATGTCCTTCTCCCTTGTTCGTCCTGTTCTCGTCTCGGCGGTGCTTTTCATGGCGATCACCGGCCTGGCCTATCCGCTGGCCGCGACCGGTCTCGCCACCGCCCTGTTCCCTCGCCAATCGGCCGGCAGCCTGGTGCGCCACGGCGATACCGTGGTCGGTTCCGCCGTGCTTGGCCAGGACTTCCACACGCCTGGTTACTTCCATCCCAGGCCAAGCGCGACGGGCGACCAGCCCTACAACGCGGCCGCCAGCGGCGCGAGCAATCTCGGGCCCACCAGCGCCAGGCTGCGCGACACGGTGCGCGAGCGTGCGGAGGCCTTCCGCAAGGAAAATCACCTCGCCCCGGATGCTCCCGTGCCCGTGGACGCCGTCACGTCGTCGGGCTCCGGCCTGGATCCCGACATCAGCCTCGCGAACGCGCATGCCCAGGCGGCGCGCGTGGCCGCCGAGCGGCACCTGTCGGCGAACGACATCGCCGCGCTGATCGACCGGCAAGCACTGGGCCGTCAGTGGGGCGTGCTCGGCGAGCCGCGCGTCAATGTCCTCACCTTGAACCTCGCGCTCGACGGCGCATCGATCCGGACCCTTCCATGAGCATGCCCCTACCCACCGTTCCCGAAAGCCTCGATGACCGCCCGGCGATCGCCTCGCCGGGGCCCTGGGCGATCGTCGTCGGCGCGTTCGCCAAGCTGGCGCCGGCGACGCAATGGAAAAATCCGGTGATGTTCGTCGTCTACCTGGGCAGCATCCTGACCACCGTGCTCGGGGTGCAGGCCCTGCGTGGTCATGCGGACGCCCCGGCCGGTTTCGTCTGGGCCATCGCGGGCTGGCTCTGGTTCACCGTGCTGTTCGCCAACGCCGCCGAAGCGCTGGCCGAAGGACGCGGCAAGGCGCAGGCGGAAGCCCTGCGCGCAGCGAAGAAGCGCGTGCACGCCAAGGTGCTTCGGGAGCCTCGACCGGACAGCCTCTGGCATATCGTCGGCAGTGACGAAATCACCGCGGGAACGTTCGTGCTCGTGCAAGCGGGCGAAGTGATCCCCGCCGACGGCGAGGTGGTCGAAGGGGTCGCCTCCGTCGACGAGTCGGCGATCACCGGCGAATCCGCTCCGGTGATCCGCGAATCCGGTGGCGACTTCTCCTCCGTGACCGGCGGCACGCGCGTGCTGTCGGACTGGATCGTCGTCCGTGTCACCGCAAACCCCGGCGAAGCCTTCCTCGATCGCATGATCGCCATGGTCGAAGGCGCACGGCGCGGCAAGACGCCTAACGAAGTCGCACTGACCATCCTGCTCGTCGCGCTCACCGCCATCTTCCTCATGGTCTGCGCCAGCCTGCTTCCCTTCTCGGCACTCAGCGTGGCGTTGAGCGGCCACGGTGCCGTGGTGAGCGTGACCGTGCTCGTCGCACTCCTGGTGTGCCTGATCCCCACCACCATCGGCGCACTGCTGTCGGCGATCGGCATCGCCGGCATGAGTCGCATGCTGAAGGCGAACGTCATCGCCACCTCCGGCCGCGCCATCGAGGCCGCCGGCGATGTCGATGTGTTGCTGCTGGACAAGACCGGCACCATCACGCTGGGGAATCGCCAGGCGCACGCCCTGCATGCGGCCGCCGGTGTCACCGCCGAGTCGCTCGCCGAAGCCGCGCGGTTCGCGTCACTGGCCGACGAAACCCCGGAAGGTCGCTCCATCGTGACGCTGGCGCGCGAGCGACTGGGCACGAAGGACCCCAGCTTGCCGACGGGTAGCGCAGCGGTTCCGTTCAGCGCGCGGACGCGGATGAGCGGTGTCGACGATGGCGAGCGGGTCCTTCGCAAGGGCGCGGCGTCGGCGCTGCGCGCACACGTGGAAAGCCTAGGCGGCGCGTTTCCCGTCGATGTCGAGCGTACGGTGGAAACGGTGTCCCGTCGCGGCGCCACGCCGCTGGTCGTTGCCGAGGGGCGCCACGTGCTCGGTGTGATCGAACTCAAGGACATCGTCAAGGACGGCATCAAGACGCAGTTCGCCGAACTGCGCCGCATGGGAATCGCAACGGTCATGATTACCGGCGACAACCGCCTGACCGCCGCCGCCATCGCCGCGGAAGCAGGCGTCGACGACTTCCTCGCCGAAGCCACGCCCGAGGACAAACTGGCGCTGATTCGCCGCTACCAGAGCGAAGGTCACCTGGTGGCGATGACCGGCGACGGCACGAACGACGCGCCGGCGCTGGCCCAGGCCGATGTGGCGGTGGCGATGAACAGCGGTACGCAGGCGGCCAAGGAAGCCGGAAACATGGTCGACCTCGACTCCAATCCGACCAAGCTGCTGCGCGTGGTGGAGGTCGGCAAGCAGATGATCATGACGCGAGGTGCGCTGACCACCTTCAGCGTCGCGAACGACCTGGCGAAATACTTCGCCATCGTACCGGCGGCGTTCGTGGCCACGTACCCGTCGTTGGACGCGCTCAACGTCATGCGCCTGCACTCGCCGGGCTCGGCCATCCTGTCGGCCGTGATCTTCAATGCCCTGATCATCGTCGCTTTGATCCCGTTGGCCCTGCGCGGCGTGCGTTATCGCCCTGCGCCGGCAAAGGACCTGCTGACCCGCAACCTGCTGGTCTACGGCGTGGGTGGCATCGTCGCGCCCTTTATCGGCATCAAGCTGATCGACCTGATCCTCACGCCGCTGATGTGACCCGGCGCGTGCTCACACCGATGGCCGCACCCGCGAGGGGGCGGCTATCATGGCAGGCAATGATCTCGCACAGCCTGAAGGTCGCTCCGCGCCCGTTCCGCTACCGCGTGCTGGCGTATGCGGTGGCTGCCTGCGCCACGACCACCGGCATCGCAGCGCTCCTCCTGCGCGTATTCGACCTGTCGAACGTGGTGATGGTTTTCCTGCTCACCGTCGTGCTGGTGGCCCTGCGCTGGGGCCGGGCGGCCGGCGCGTTGGCGGCCTTCGTCGCCGTCGGTAGCTTCGATTTCTTCTTCGTGCCGCCGGCGTGGTCGTTCCACGTGTCGGACACCCAATACGTCTTCACGTTTTTCCTGATGCTGGTGGTGGCCCTGGTCACCGGACAACTCGCCGCACGCTTGCGCGCCGAGGCGGTAACCGCCGCGGCCGGGGAGAAGCGGGCGAGCGCGCTGGCGGCCGTGGCGACCGACCTGTCGGTGGCCGTGCGCGACAAGGACATCGCGCAGGTCTGCGGCGCACGTATCGGCCCCCTATTCGATGGCCATGCCACGCTGTTGCTACCCGACGACGATGAACGCATGTCGACGGAGGGCCCAGGCGATGTCGCGGTCGCCCAGTGGGTGCTCGAACAAGGCCTCCCTGCCGGACGCGATACCGATACCCTGCCCGCGAACGATGCCACCTATCTTCCGCTGCCCACGGCCATGCGCACGCGCGGCGTGCTCATGCTAGAACGTGCGGCGGAGGCTCCCCTGGATGCAGGGCAGATCGCCTTGCTGCGTGCCTTCCAGTCGCTGGTCGCGCTGGCGATCGAACGGGTGCACTTCGTCGAGGTGGCCCACGAAACCCAGCTGCGCATGGAAGGAGAACGCCTGCGCAACACCCTGCTCGCCGCAGTCTCCCACGACCTGCGGACACCGTTGACGGCAATCCGTGGCATGGCGGGCATGCTCGGCGACAACGACGTGGCGCGCGCCATCGTGAACCAGGCCGACCGCATGCAACGCCAGGTGGCGAACCTCCTTGACGCCGCGCGCATGCAGGGCGAAGGCGTGCACCTGGACCTGCAATGGCATGCGCTGGAAGAAGTCGTCGGTTCCGCGTTGGCGGCCGTCGACCTCGGTGCGCGCCGCGTGGTGGTCGACATATCCCCCGACTTCCCCCTGGTTCAACTGGACGCCACCCTGTTCGAACGGGTACTGGCGAACCTGTTCGACAATGCCGCCAAGTACACGCCGGGCGAAGCGACACTACGTATCCGTGCGGATCGGAATGGCCCGCGTATTCACCTGACCATCGAGGACGACGGCCCCGGCTTTCCGCCGGGGATCAACGCGGACTCGCTCTTCGAGGCCTTTGCACGGGGCACACGCGAGTCGGCCGTGCCCGGCGTCGGCCTCGGGCTGGCGTTGTCACGGCGCATCGTCATCGCGCACGGCGGCAGCATCGCCGCATCGCGCGCCGCGCCACATGGCGCGCGTTTCGAGATCACCCTGGCTGCCGGCGATCCGCCGACGGTCGACCTGGAAGAAGCCGAATGAACAAACCGCGCATCCTGGTGGTCGAGGATGAATCGGATATCCGCCGATTCCTGCGCCTGGCCCTCGAACGCGAAGACATGACCGTGTTCGAAGCCGGCGACGCGCTGCGAGCCCGCATCGATGCCGCCAGCCGCCAACCCGACCTCATCGTGCTCGACCTCGGCCTGCCCGACGACGATGGCAAGGCCGTGATCCGCGACGTGCGCGGTTGGTCGTCGGCACCGATCATCGTGCTCTCCGCGCGTGACAGCGAAGCGGAGAAAGTCGCCGCACTGGAAGCCGGTGCCGACGACTATCTTTCCAAGCCTTTCGGTGTTCCCGAACTCGTCGCGCGCGTCCGCGCCCAGCTGCGTCGCGCCAGCCTGGCCGGCGACCGCGGCCAGGCCAGTGCACGCATGCGCTTCGGCGATATCGAAGTGAACCTCGCGACGCACGAAGTCACCCGCCAGGGCGAAGCCGTCCACCTCACCCCGATCGAGTTCCGGCTGCTGGCCGCCCTGCTGCGCGGACAAGGAAAAGTTCTGACCCACCGGCAGCTCCTGCACGAGGTCTGGGGGCCGGGCTATGCCACACGTCCCCACTACGTGCGCGTCTACATGGCGAATCTGCGCCAGAAACTCGAGGACGAACCGGCGCGACCACGCCATCTGGTCACGGAACTCCAGGTGGGCTATCGACTTGCCGGCCTGGCCTGATGCGCCTTGATGTCATCTTGATGCCGCCACGATCAATACAGCGCCGCCCTTAGAAAGGGCTGCCTAGCATGGGTGGTCATACCTGATCCCAAGGCCTGACCATGACGCTCCGTTCCCTGCTGCTACCCGTTGCCTTTCTGGCTGCACTGCCCGCCTTCGCCGCCCACGCCGACGATACGTCGCCCATCTGCACGGACCGCCCGACCAAGGCGAATGCCCCGTGCACCGTGCCCCAGGGCTCGTGGCAGCTCGAGACAGATGCGGGCAACGCGACACACGACGCTCGTCCGGGGAGCCGTACCGACACGCTTTACGTCGTGAATCCGTATCTCAAGTACGGCATCGGAGCCCACACCGACATCGAAGTAAACTGGGCGCCCGCCGTACGCGTGCGCACGAGGATCGATGGCGATCGCCATACCACGCATGGCTCGGGCGATCTCTATGTCCGCGTGAAAACGGCCCTCTACAGTGGCGATGTCTTCAGCGCCTCGATCATCCCGTTCGTGAAGGCACCCACGGCCTCGCACGGTATCGGCAACGACCACTGGGAAGGTGGCCTCGCGGCACCGATGAGCATGGCGGCGGGTGCTGGATTCACGGTGACGATCGGCCCGGAACTCGATGCCCTCGCCGACGCCGACGGACATGGCCGCCATCTTGCCATGACCCATCTGGTGAACGTCGCGCATCCGCTCTCCAGCACCGTGTCGGTAGCGGTGGAGTATTGGCGCCAGGACAACCGCGATCCCTCCGGCCACGTCAAGCAGGAGTCCGCCGATATCGCCTTTACCTGGCTGCCACGCACGAACCTGCAACTGGATGTGGGCGCGAACATCGGCGTGAACGACGCGACGCCCGACCGCCAGATCTACGCGGGACTCTCGTACCGCTGGTGAGATGAGCGGAGCGCTATCGTCAGGCGAATCGATCGACGCATGCATTCGTGACAGCAATCTTCTGCAATTCCCGCTCAGGCCCTCGCTGCATAGTGGCCGGTACTAACCACCCTCCAGGGGAATGCCATGAGTGAGATCGAAGTTACCACGTCGCACGACGCCCCTCGCCGAAAGTTCGTCGCCTCGGCGAGCCTGACCGCCGGCGCCCTCGTCGCTGGCGCCGCATCCGTCGTGCAAAGCGCCGGTGCAGCCGCTGCACCGGCGCCTGCGAAGCCAGGTGCCGGACCGCATCGAGCCGAGTCGTCGACCGTTATCACCAAGGACGGCGTCGAAATCTTCTTCAAGGACTGGGGTCCGAAGGATGCGCAGCCCATCATGTTCCACCACGGCTGGCCGCTGTCGGCGGACGACTGGGACGCGCAGCTGCTCTTCTTCGTGCAGCACGGCTATCGTGTCGTCGCTCATGATCGCCGCGGTCACGGCCGCTCGCAGCAGGTGAGCGACGGCCACGACATGGACCACTACGCTGCGGATGCGTGGGCCGTGGTGGAGCACTTGAACCTAAAGAATGCCGTGCACATCGGTCATTCCACGGGTGGCGGCGAAGTCGCGCGCTACGTGGCCAATTACGGCCAACCGAACGGTCGCGTTGCCAAGGCCGTACTGGTAAGCGCGGTGCCACCGCTGATGCTGAAGACAGCGGGCAATCCGGGCGGCACGCCTATCGAGGTGTTCGACGGCTTCCGCAAGGCCCTGGCGGAGAATCGCGCGCAGTTTTACCTGGACGTGGCCTCCGGCCCCTTCTATGGCTTCAACCGTGCCGGGGCCAAGGTATCGCAGGGGATCGTCCAGAACTGGTGGCGTCAGGGCATGATCGGTGGCGCCAAGGCGCACTACGATGGCATCAAGGCCTTCTCTGAAACCGACCAGACGGATGACCTCAAGAAGTTCGCCGTGCCGACGCTCGTACTGCATGGTGACGACGACCAGGTTGTCCCTTACAAGGACGCCGGCGTGCTCTCGGCGAAACTCATCAAGGGCGCGAAGCTCAAGATCTATCCGGGTTATCCCCACGGCATGCTGACTGTGCACGCCGATGAGCTCAACAACGATATCCTCGAGTTCATCAAGAGCTGAACGAAGATTCGTAGCCGGGCCGGGGCGCCATGCCCCGGCCATGGCACGCCGTTCGGCACTGCCACGGCGACAACGGGAGGTGCCTTCGGAGAGGCTGGCCCTGGAAGATGGTGCGCCCGGAGGGATTCGAACCCCCGACCAATGGCTTCGGAAGCCACTACTCTATCCGGCTGAGCTACGAGCGCATCTTGCAGAGGCGGCATTGTAGCCGAATGGCTCGGGGCGGCCTAGCCTGAGCCGTCAGGCCCTGGCCAATGCGGGCTCGGCGCCCGCCGCGGCGGCGCGCAGGCTTTCCCTATAGCGACGGCTGCATGGCAGCACCGTACCGTCGGCCATATGCAGCCGGGCGTCGCCGGCGTCCAGCGGTTCGATCGAGGTGACCTGGGCCAGATGGACCAGATAGCTTCGGTGGGCCCTGACGAACACCGCCGGATCCAGCCGGGTCTCCAGCGCGGCCAGGGTGCTGCGTAGCGGGTAGTCCCGGCCACGCACGCGCAGGTTCACGTAATTGCCGGCGGACTGCACCCACTCGATATCGGCCGTGGCCACGAGGAAATCGCGACCGAGCTTGCGCACCAGGAAGCGCTCCGGCCGGTCCACCGCCTCGACCGGCTGGCCCTCGTCGGGCACATCGAGCAGGCTGGCTTCGCCCTGGATGTGACGCCCGAACCACTCGACCATGTGACCCACGGCGACGATCAGGAAGAAGGTGCGGATGTCCTTCAGGTATTCGTAGACCGCCTGGTTGGCCCAGGGGCCCGGCTCGTACTTCGAACCGAACCCGGCGTAGACCAGCATCCGCAGCAGGTCCATGCCGACCACGTGACAGGCGCAGTAGGCCACGCTGCCCAGGAGGTACAGCGGCAGCCGGCGACGCCAGGTATCCGCGTGCAGCGGCCAGCGGTCGCAGGCCTTCAGGAGGAAGGGCAACATCAGCAGGCCGAGGACGATGCTACTGAACTCGTTGGTCGCGATCTGCCAGGTTGGCGACGGGATGTCGTAACGCATGGCGTCCATCCGGGTGGTCATGGTGTTGCCGACGGCCGCGGTGACGAAGACCAGTACCCAGAAGGCGATCATGAGCGAGCGGCGACGGCGGTGGGCGCGGTCGAGTTCGCTGCCGGGCGGTGGGGGGGACGTGGCTTCCATGCCGGGAATCATAGCGTCGTCGTGGCGGGTGCTCGCCGAAAACCATCCCACCCGCCCCACCGTTCGTCCCTGAAAGCCGCCTGTTCGGCCCCTCGTGCTGGCGGCGGGCCCGGTCCGACACCGAATCTGGTGCAGCCTTCACGACAGGACGCACGGCCATGAGCACCGCCCGCCGCCACGATATCGATGCCTTGCGCATCTTCGCTTTCGCCCTCCTCATCCTCTATCACACGGCCATGGGCTACGTGTCCGACTGGGATTTCCACATCAAGAGCGCCTACACGGCCGAGTGGCTGCAATGGCCGATGCTCTTCGTCAACCGCTGGCGGATGTCCCTGCTGTTCCTGATCTCGGGTGCCGCGATCGCCCTGGCCGCGCCCGAGGGCCGGCTATGGCGTTTCGCCCGCGAGCGCACCTGGCGACTGATCCTGCCGCTGATCTTCGGCATGTTCGTCGTGGTGCCGATCCAGCCCTACTGCGAGGGCGTGGCCAGCGGTCACCTCACGCCCGGCTTCTGGAACTTCCTGATCAGCTACTGGCATGTGCATCCGTGGCCGAAGGACAGCTTCACCGGCTGGCAGTACGGCATCACCTGGAACCATCTCTGGTACCTGCCCTACCTGTGGACCTATACGCTGTGCCTGGTGGCCCTGATGCCGCTCCTGGGCAAGGGCCCGGTTCGCGCTGGGGTCGCCGCGTTCTGTCGCGCGCCGGGCTGGGTCGTCGTGGCTGCGCCGGTCGCGCTGCTGTGGTTCTACGTCCTGACCCTCGATCCCTTCTTCCCGTCGACGAACGCCTATGTCGGCGACTGGTACCAGCATGCCAAGTACGCGACCATCTTCCTCGGCGGTTACCTGCTGGCCCGCGAGGCCGGGTTCTGGACTCGCGTGGTGGCCCTGCGCAAGACGACGCTCGTCACCGCGCTGGTGGCGATAGCGGTGTACATGGGCCTGCGCCTTGCCGGGCAACTGGTCGGCGGCGACTCGTGGGTGCACCGCGTACCGGACGCGTTCTGGAACGTGCTGGTGGAGATCTCGCACTGCCTGTATCTGTGGACGGCCCTGCTGACCATCCTCGGCTGGGGCAAGGTCTTCCTCGACCGCCCGTTCCGCTGGCTGCCGTATTGCACCGAGGCGGTGTATCCCTGGTACATGCTGCACCAGAGCCTGATCATCCTGCTGCTGTTCTGGCTGAAGCCGATGGCGCTGGGGCCGTGGCTGGAGCCGGCGCTGGTGCTCGGCGGCACGATTGCCGGGTGCTATGTGCTGCACGAATTCGTGATCCGCCGCATCGGCTTCATCCGCCCGCTGTTCGGCCTGAAGCCCATCAAGCGCATGACCAGCGCTCGCGTAGCACCCGATTCGTCGACGATGGGCGCTCGCGACGGCATTTGATGGTGTCGCCCGCACAAGCGCGCGCCCCGCATTCGCTGAGTTACCCTGCGATCTGGACAACGAACTGGATATCGACACGTGACTCAAGGAACGATAGTCGTCACCGGCGGATCGCGCGGCATCGGCCGCGCCATCTGCATCAGGCTGGCGGAACGGGGACACCCGATCGCGGTGTGTTATGCGAAGGATGCCGAAGCGGCGCAACGCACGGTCGAAGCGATCGCGGCGAAAGGAGGCCGCGCCGCGGCATTCCAGGTCGACGTCGGCGACGCGGCGCAAGTGCGCGCCATGTTCCGCGCCGCGGAAGCGAGCTTGGGTTCCTTGCGTGGACTGGTCGCCAATGCAGGCGTACTCGGCGATGTCCGGCGCGTCGACGAACAAACGCACGAAGGCCTGCAGCGACTATTCGCGACGAACGTGCTCGGGCCGATGCTATGCGCCGGCGAAGCGGTGCGGCGCATGTCGAAGCGACACGGTGGCGACGGCGGCGCCATCGTCTTTATCTCGTCCGTCGCGGCACGCCTGGGCGGACTGGGTGGACTGGTGCCTTATGCGGCGACCAAGGGCGCGATCGAGACATTGACCCGTGGCCTGGCCTCCGAAGTGGCTCAGGAAGGCATCCGCGTCAATGCGGTCGCGCCGGGCATCGTCGAAACGGACATGATTACCGACACGGTACGCGCTGCGGTGCCTGGCCTGGTGCCGATGCAGCGTTTGGGCGAGCCCAGCGAGATCGCCGATGCCGTCGCCTGGCTCCTGTCCGCGGAGTCGTCGTTCGTGACGGGCACGACGGTGACGGTTTCCGGCGGACGCTGACGAATAAGCATTGCGCCACACCAACGAAAAGAGGGCCCCTTGTGAGCTGCCCCCGGACGTTGGACATCCGTCCAATCTCCGGGGGCAGTTCATTGCGGGGCCCTTTGCGTGCCTTATTTTGTCTTGTAAAGCTCGCCCAGCCAATCGGGCTTGCTCTTGTCGCGCTCCAGATGCGGATACATCAGGCCGTCGTGGTAATCGACGCTGATCGTCTTGTAGGTGTCGAAGTTCTTCACCAGCAACTGGATCGGTGCCTTGTTCGTCTTCGCGTCGGTGACGGCGTCCTTCAGCACGTCGCCGGAGAACTCCTTGTTGTTCACCGCGATGATGTGCATGCCCGGCGAAAGACCCGCCTGGAAGGCGGGGCCGTCCCAGCGCACATCGGAGATATCGCCCTTGGACGATACGGCGAAGCCGGCCGAATAGGTCAGGTCCGTCATCATGCGACGGGTTTCGAAGCCCTTGATCGCCTCGGAAGGCTTGTCGTTGTAGACCAGCTTCCAGCCACTGCGCGCGATACCTTCGATGTCGCCCTTGTGGCCGTCCACGCGCTCACGCAGGTAGGTCGACCAGTCGTACGGCGCGATACCGTTGAGGGTCGAGACCACTTCTTCGAAGGTGTACGGATTGACCTTCCAGTCGCCATCCTTCATGCCGAAGAACGCCTTGGCGAAATCGTCGAGGTTGCGCTTGTTCTTGGTCAGCTCACGCAGCCGGGTGTCGACGTCGAGCCAGATCATCTGGCCACCCTGGTAATAGTCTTCGCTCATCTGGTAGTTGCGATACGAGAGCGGGCGACGCTGGGCGATGGTCGGATCGTTCGTGGTGTCTTCGATGTTGCGCCACGACAGGCCCGGACGGCCCTTGTCATAGGTCGCGGCGACGAAGGCGAGAAGGTCGCGTGCCTGGTCCTGCGAGACGAGGCCGGAACGCGCGGCAACCACGTTACCCCAGAACTGGGTCTGGCCTTCGTAGACCCACAGCAGGCTGTTACCCATCGGCACGTTGAAGCTCGGCGTGGCCAGGTCGGCGCCACGACGGTACTTGCCGTCCCAGGAATGGTTGTATTCGTGGGCGAGCAGGTCGCGGCCCAGCCAGTTCTTTTCCCACTCGGTGAAGTAGCCCGGGGCGGCGCTGTTTTCCGAGGAGCGATGATGTTCCAGGCCGATGCCGCCGAGCTTGTCGGTCAGCGCGAGCAGGAAGTCGTAATGGTTGTAGTGGCGCGCACCGTAGAGCTTGTCCATCTGCTGGACCAGCTTGCGATGGATCTCCAGCGCCTCCGGCTTGATCTCGAGCGACTTGGCGTTGTCGGCGACGATGTTCAGGTGAACCGGGGAACGACCGTTCGGATCGAGGTCGACGCGCTTGAAGTAGCGGCCGGCGAAGATCGGCGAGTCGACGAGATCGTCGTAATCGATCGTCTTGAAGCTGACCGTGTCGCCACTCTTGCCGGCTTCTTCCAGTGCGCTGCCGTACTGGAACCCTGCCGGAAGCTTCACGCTCGCGTCGACCTGGACGCGGTCGGCGCGATAGCCGGCCGGATACAGCGACACCTGGTTCCACTCGACATTGACGATGTCGGGCGTCATCACGATGCGACCCTGACGGGTGTCCTGCGGCGTCAGCGTCTGGAATTCCACGTCCACGGACGAGGCACCGGCGGGCACGTCGACGTGGAAGGCATAGACGTTGAACTCGTCACGCTTCCACTCGATGCGCTTGCCGCCGGCGGTCACGACCAGACCGGCGAACTGGTCGATCGGCCCGGTCGGCGAATGGTGGCCGGGAATCCACTGCGGGAACAGCAGGGTCAACGGACCCGGCTGCGCGGGAATGGTCTCGCGCACACGAAAGACGCGGTGGTCCGTATCGGTCGCATCGACGACGAGCTTGAGCGTGCCGTTGTAGGCAGTGTCCTGCGGCGCGGGGACATCGTCCGCGCGGACGGCCGTCGCGCCAACGCCGGCGAGTGCCGCCAGCAGCGCGGAGGCAAGAAGGGTGGATTTCACTGATTTCTCCCAGGGAACGTGGGTCGGCGCGAGCCCCTGCGGTTCGCGCAAGCGTCCGATCCTAAACGCCGGGGCCTGGGGTTCCCTATGCCAGAGGTAACGGACAGGGCGCACGGGCTTTCCCGTGAAGGAACTTTCGATCCCCGAGGGAAAGGAAGATCTTGGCGCGGGAAGTTAAAAGATCGTAATATCGCGCGGCCAGTCAAGGGGCCGCCCGGCGAAGGGGCCGGTGCGCACTATCAGGAACACAGGGAATCTCATGGAAAAGCGTCTTCTTACGGCCGCCGCGGCTGCCGTGCTTTCGCTCGCCTCGTTCGGCGCACAGGCTGCCAACGAGGGCACGTTCATCGGCATCAACGGTGGCCGTGCTGACTACGACATCAACCACACCGGCTTTCAGGACAAGAACGACACCGCGTTTGGCGCCGTCGTCGGTTATCGCTGGGCGGTCGATCGTCCGTTCTACTTCGGCGTGGAAGCCGGTTACGTGGATCTGGGCAAAATCTCGTCCAAGTACTCGTACGGCGGCATCACCTACGGCGAGACGGACGCGTTCAAGCTGAAGGGCAAGGCTGTGCTGGTCGGGGCGAATGGCAAGTGGGAGTTACCGCATCACTGGACCATTACCGCCCGCCTGGGCCTGGCCCATTCGCGCACGACCTACGACATCCGTAGCGATCTTTACCAGCGGGGCCCGAACGGTATCGATACCACTCCCTACGCCACCCTGAAGTCGCATAACACGTCGACCGACAACGGCATCTACGCCGGCGTAGGATTCGGTTACGACTTCACGCCGAACTTTGGCGTGGCAGTGAACTACGACAACTATTCGCTGAAGGCGCAGAACATCACCGACGACAAGCGCACGGTGAATGTCGGCGTGTGGGGCGCTTCGGCAGAATTCCGCTTCTGATCGGCAATCGTCGGGGACCATGAAGAACGGCCGCTTTTCGCGGCCGTTTTTTTATCCACCGCGAGCGCTCAGGTGCGCGATGGAATCTTCAACCCACGCTCCACGCCGGGGCGCGAAGTGCCACGTTCCAGCCAGGCGATGACGTTCTGGAAATCGTCGAAGCCGACCAGCTCGCGCGCGCCGTAGAATGTCACCAGGTTGTTCACCCAGCCCAGCGTGGCGATATCCGCGATGGTGTACTCGTCGCCGACGATCCACTGGCGGCCATCGAGGCGACGGTCCAGCACACCGAGCAGACGCCTGGACTCGTCGACATAGCGCTGCAGCGGGCGCTTGTCCTCGAACTCACGGCCAGCGAACTTGTGGAAGAAACCGACCTGACCGAACATCGGGCCGATCGCCGCCATCTGGAAGAACACCCACTGGATCGTTTCCCAGCGTTTCGCCGCGTCGGCGGGAATGAACTTTCCGGTCTTCTCGGCGAGATAAAGCAGGATGGCACCGGATTCGAACAAGCCGATCGGCTTACCGTCCGGGCCGTTCGGGTCGATCATCGCCGGAATCTTGCCGTTCGGATTCAACGACTCGAATTCCGGCAGCTTGTTCTCGTTCTTCATGATGTCGACCAGGTGCACCTCGTAAGGCAACCCCAGTTCCTCCAACATGATCGAGGTCTTGACCCCGTTGGGCGTCGGCAGCGAATAGAGCTGGATACGGTCCGGATGGGCGGCCGGCCAACGCGAGGTGATCGGGAAGGCGGAAAGATCGGACATGAGGCGTTCCTTCGAAGGCGTAACGCCCGAAGTTAGGGCTTCGGACCGGGGCTTTCAAGGCCGGTGTCGGACGCGCCAGGCAGCCCGCTCTCTTCCACATCGCCAGGGGCGACTTCCCTTGCGCCCACACGTGCCGTAAGTGCAAGGCGCGGCGCATATCGCGACCGACAAGGAGGGTTCCGGCTGCGCTATCGTCCGTGCCCCGCCAAGCAAAGGAATGTCATGACGCCGTCATATCGTCATCCACGGTCGCGTGCCGCGTTGTTTTCGCTCGCTCTCTGCGCCGCCGGCGCCATCGCTCCCGGGAACTCGTACGCCCTTCCCGTGAATGCCGTCGACGCATTCGATGCGGCGGTCGCGCGCGGCTTGCCGCAAACCGTCGCGCTTGCCGCCTCGTCGGACATGACGCGCGGCGATCAAACAAGCAGCGGCGAGCTTGCCATCGAGTCGGTCCTGGATGTCGACCTTCGCTTCCCCGACCACCTGCCCGGCGATGCGCCGGAAAGCATGTACCTGGCGACATGGCAGGGTGCGGCTGCCGTGGTGACGCGGTCGGGTACGCATCTGGATATCAGCGTGCCCCGTAACGACGGCATGGAGGTCATCGGCTTCAGCCGCGACACCGACGAAAGCCACCATGTGGAAACCGGCGCCGCTCGCGAAGGGAGGCAAGGTCCTCGACCGCAAGCATCGCAGCCCGCCATGGGCATGCCGTGGGACGTGACGCGAAGCGCCGCCGCACCGAGGCAGCGACGCGACACCACCTTACCCGCGCTGATCTTCTGGCTGTTCCTGCATGACGATACCCTCGGCATGACACGGCAACATGTTCATGCAGGCTACGTGGCCTGGTGGCTCGCGGACATGAAGAAGATTCTTCCGACACGGCGTTTGTGGGTGATCTACAGCCAGCAGGTCGAAGGATTGACCGATATGCCGTACGGGCACGAAGCGTCGCTCAGAGACTGGACCAGGGTCGTGGAAAACTATGCGCGGCGGGAGAAGCTGACGAGAATCCGCGACAAGTTCGAATACAAGTTCATGCTGGTCACGAACGATGAGGTCGCACCAGGCGTCTCCGGACTCTCCTGGTACGGCGGCGACGAGGCCATGGCCTCACTGCAGGGGCGTTACACGATCGTCGCGCATGAGTTCGGTCATACACTGAAAGCAAGCCACGACGACGCCGAAGTGCGCTGGTCGTCGTGGTGGCCCTGCGAAACGAACATGAAATCGGTCACCAGCGCCCTGCGCGCGAACTGCTATCGCTATTCCGCGGCGAACGAGCGCCGCATGCGCGTCCACATGGCTCACGAATGGATGGTGCCGGTAAGACTGTATCCTCCTGAAATCCCGCGACTCATCATCGACTAAGCCCGACTGGCACGGGGATCGAGTAAGCGGAACCGACTGGAACAAGAGGTCGCCTGTGTGTCGCGCCCGCGAACCATGTCACGATTCGGCCGCGACATATTTCAACGGGAACTCAAAGCATCCGATTTCGGCACCACCCGGGGCGCGAATGGAAAGGTGGGCCTTCAACGCCATGTTCGGCAACGCCGGGGGCGCCCTGAGTGTAAAAGTTCGTGAGAACGATATCTCAGAAAAATCCGGAAGATCGCCATCACTCACCGCGACGTAGTTGGGCAGGAGTAAGGAATTGATAACCGCGCCGGCCTGCAATGTTGTATTGGGAAACGATCGATAGCTTCCCTTGACAGTGAACGACACGTCCGCCCCTTTCGGAACGACTGCGATCCCGGCATCGACCTTCCCTTCCGTCGTCAGGGCCGTAAAGGAAATGGGGGCATTCGATTGAGAACACGTTGTGGGCTGGACGGACTCGGTAGCGGACACGAGCGTCCATGGCACCAAAAGCAGACCGGCCAACGACATCACCTTTCCTGTGTTTTTCATTTGAGCTCTCCTTGCTCACACCGCCCCTGCTCGACCGTTTTAAACCATGTGGCGCCGAGGCGAAAGTAGGCCTTTCGTCATAGCGGCGCCAGCGTCATGGCTGTCGTTGGTGCACGCGCAGCAAGCTCAGCCCCGGTGGTTCAGCTTGCTGTGCCTGACACCGTAGGTGAAATAGACGATCAGACCGACCGCCATCCAGATGGCGAAGCGTTCGAACGTGATCCATGGCAGGCCCCAGATCAGCGCCAGCGAGAACAGGATGCCGAGCGGGGCGACGAACCACACCGCCGGCGTCTTGAACTTGCGCTCCAGCGCCGGCTTGCGCACACGCAGCACCAGCACGGAAGCGCAGATCAGGATGAAGGCACTGAGCGTGCCGATGTTGACCAGCTCCGCCACCTCTCCAATCGGTAGCAGCCCGGCGACCACGGCGGTAAAAAGGCCAAGGATCATGGTCGGACGCGCCGGCGTGCCGAAACGGGGGTGCACCCGGGCGAACCAGGCGGGCAGGAGACCATCGCGCGACAGCGCGAACCAGATGCGTGCCGCGCCGAGCATGAAGGCGAACAGGACGCTGATCACGCCGATGACGGCGGCCACGGCGATGACGTTGCTGAGCCATGGCAGGCCGATGGCGTTGAAGGCATCGGACACCGACGCTTCGCCGTTGAGCGTGCCGTAAGGCACGATGCCGGTCAGCACCAGCGAGACGGCGATATACAGCACCATCGCCACGGCCAGCGAAAGCAGCACCGCACGCGGAAGGTCGCGCTGCGGGTCCTTGGCTTCTTCGGCGGCGGTGGTCAGGGTGTCGTAGCCGAACACGGCGAAAAAGACGACGCTGGCACCGGTAAGCACGCCCTGCCAGCCGAAATGGCCCATGCCCTTGTCGTCGAAAATGCGCTCGGGAATGAACGGGTGCCAGTTGGCCGTATCGATGTAGAAGGCGCCGACGCCGATCACCAGCGCCACCCCGATCACCTTGATACCGACGATCACCGTATTCAGGCGAGCGCCCCATTCGGTCTTGACTGAAAGCAGGATGGCGACGAACAACGAGATGCCAGCGGCGATGATGTTGAAGCGATGCGCGTCGGTCGGCGCGCCGACCGGATGGGCGAAATGCATGCCGAATGGCGTCATGGCCTGCTGCCAGTAGTACGCCATGGTGTCCGCGCTCATGCTCTTCTGCGCCCATGCCGGCAGATGCACGCCCGCCGAGGCGAGCAACACCTGCACGTATCCGGACCAGCCGATAGCAACGACGGCGACCACCAACGCGTACTCGAGGAGAAGGTCCCAGCCGATGATCCATGCGGCGCCTTCGCCGAGGACGGCATATCCGTAGGTGTAGGCGCTGCCGGTGACGGGGATGAGACCGGCGAACTCGGCGTAGCACAGCGCGGCGCAGGCGCTGCCCAGGCCGGCGATGATAAAGCTGAGTGCCACCGCCGGACCGGCGTTGAGCGCCGCCTGCTGGCCGGCAAGTACGAAGATGCCCACCCCGATGATGCCGCCGATACCGATGGCGGTGAGCTGCCACAGACCCAGCACCCGCCGGAAGTCCTTGCGCTGGCCCACCTCGGCCTGCAGCTGCTCGACGGACTTGTGACGAAGAAACTTGGCTAACGACATCGGCGGATCCCTGGGGCTGGCTGACCGGGGATCATAGCGGGGTGGCCGGAGCCTGTCGTCGTGCAGCGCCGTAAGACGCCCTTGCGGGAGAGCTACTTGCCGTCGAGCGCCTTGCGGCCCAGTGCCGGATCATCGGTGAAGAAGGCATCGATCCCCGTGGCCAGGTAAGCGCGAATCTCCGCGACGGATCCCGCTTCGTTCCGCGCCGCGTCCCCCGCGTCATTGCGAAAATCCGCAGCGAGGAAGTGATTCTCCGGCCGGAAGGTGTAGGGGTGAACTTCCAGGCCCGCGGCATGCGCGTCGTGGACCAACGGAGCCACGGCTGCCAGGCGGCCGTCCTTGCCCAGCGGGATGATGCTGCGGGTCGAGGGGCCGATAGCGTCGGCGTAGGCGGCAATGGCCTGGAGGCCCTTCGGCGTCATCATCGCGCCGTAGGTCGTGCCGGCATCGTCCGCCGGATGCTCCGCGGCATCGTCCATCAGCTGGAGCAGGCGAATATTCGGATGCGCCTTGCCCAGCTTGCCGTGCAGGTACTTCAGGTTGCCGATCTCGAAAGACTGGATCTCGACGGGAGCCGTGCGCGTGTATGCGTGCGCGGCCAGCGTGGCCAGCAGTTTGTCTTCCATCGGCAGGCCCACGCCATGGAAATACGTGGCGTGCTTGATCTCGGGAATGATGCCGATGACGCGTCCACGGGCGGACGATTCCGCAGCGACGAACTCGATCATCTCGTCGAAGGTCGGCACGCTGAACTGGCCATCGAATGCGGTATTGGCCTTGCGAATATCGGCGAGCCGCTCGCGGGCGCGCAGGGTCTTCAGCTCCGCCAGCGTGAAGTCCTCGGTGAACCAGCCGGTGATCTTGACGCCGTCGACCGTCTTCGTCGTGCGCCGGCCGGCGAACTCGGGATGCGACGCGACATCGGTCGTGCCGCTTATCTCGTTCTCGTGGCGAATCACCAACACGCCATCCTTCGTCGAGACCAGGTCGGGCTCGACGAAGTCGGCGCCATCCTCGATGGCGACGGCATACGAGGCCAGCGTGTGCTCGGGCCGCAGCGCGCTGGCGCCACGATGCCCGATGACGAGGACCTTCGCGGCGAGCGGCTTGACCGGTGCGGCATGCGTGGACATCGAGAGCGCTCCGAACGCCAGGGCGAGAGCGCACGAGGATAGAACATACGAGGAGCGGGCAAACGCCTTCATCAGAAATCCGCCGTGAGGGTGACGAAGCTCTGCCGCGGCGCGCTGGCGTGGAAGGCGAGCGCACGGCCGTTCGGGTCCGTGGCCGCGAAGGCGGTCAGGTTGGTCGCATAGCGGTGGTCGGTGAGATTCGTGATGTTGAGGGCCAGGGTGAGCGCCTTGAGGCTGGCGACAGGACCGAAGTTGTAGCTAGCGCCAAAGTCGAAGGCCGTGGCGCCGGCGACGCTCTGGTCGTTCGTATACGTGTAGTAGCGCTTGCCCGTGTACTTGCCCTGCAGGCTCGCCGACCACGGACCATAGGTATAGCTGATCTCGCTGGCGTACATGCGCTTGGGCGTGTCGACCGTGGTCTTGTCCTTCACCGGCACGATCTGGCCGTTCGCCACGTAGTTGTCGTCATACCGGGAACGGTTGAACGAAGCCGAGTTGTACCACTCGAAGCCGCGGACCGGCTTCCAGATGAAGGTGAACTCCGCGCCGCGACTGCTCACCGAGCCGACGTTGACGAAAGCCGTGTTGCATTCGGGGCGCGTGCCCTGCTCGATGCTCGGGCAGGGGTTGAGCGAGAGCAGGCGGTTGTCGAACTTCACGTCGTACAGGGCGACGGAGGCCTCGTACCACGCACCGACGCTACGGAAGCCGCCGTCGATGCTGCGCGACTGTTCGGGCTTCAAGCTGGACTTCGTACCGTTGAACGCGGTCTGCGAGACCGAGAGCGGACCGCCTGCGCCGCCACCCTGGAAGGCGGCGATATTCTTCGCGTAGGAAAGGAACAGCTCCTGCCCCGGCGCCAACCGATAGGCCAGGCCGGCCTGCGGAAGGAAGGACTTCTCCGCCTTCAGCGTGCCGTTCGCGTAGGGGCTCTCCACCCCCGGCAGCTCGCGCGCGGTCATCGTGGTGTGCGGGCTCTTCACCCCGAAGTCGACACTGAGGCGGTCATCCAGGGCCTTGAAGCTGTCCTGCAGATAGGCCTGCTTGGTGGTGATCACGTAGTCCTGCGCGAACAGCCGGCGGTTCGGGTTGGACAGGTAGCGGTCGTCGCTGACCGGGCCGTCGATGTAATAGAAATTGCGTTCGACGTGATGATCGTTCTTCTCGTACCAGATGCCGCCTTCGACATGGTGGCCGTCGAGTTCCCAGGCCAGCGAGGCGATCGCGCCGTTACGGTTGATCGTGTAGTTGGTGCTGCGGATCGAGATCGGCAGCTCCTGCGCCGTGCCCGGATACGACTTCTGCCCGGGTGCCCACCAATGACCCTGGCCGGCGTCTTCGTGGTGGTAGACCTGGGTGTGCAGCGTGCCGGAGTCCGCGACCGTGAAGTCGCCGGCGAGATAGTAGAGGTCGTCCCGACGGAGGGCGCGACTCTGGTAGTAGGCATCGTCGATGTTGTCGACGCCGCCCGAATAGCCGCAACGCGGATCGCTCACCCCGCCCTTGGTATAGCTGGGTGCGCAGTAGGCCGCGGCCAGCGCACGTTTCCAGTCGGGGGCGTAGAGGTTCCAGTCCCAACCGAGCCCACGGCGCATCCCGCTCTTGGAAAGATACGCATAATCCGCCTGGCTGGTGCGCGAGGTATCGGCGAAGCCGGTGATGCGATTGCCCTCGCCGAACTCGTACACGGCCTTGCCGTTGAACTGCTTCGTGTTGGTCGGCGAGTTGGGATTGGCCCACATGTCCGCATCGCTGTGCGCGCCGGACAGGTACATCGAGAAACCCTTGTAGTCGCCGGTGTCGATGCGCGCAAAGGTGCGACGGTTGTGGTCGCTGCCGAAGGTCTGCGCGACCTTGCCACCGAAGGTCTTGGCCGGGTCCGACGAGAAATACTGGATGGCACCGCCGAGGTTGCTGGTGGAAGCCGTACCGAGCGCGCCGATGCCCTCGGACAGCTCGACCGTCGCCATGTTCTCCGCGATCAGGGCGCGCGAGATGTTCAGACCGTTATAGTTGCCGTAGGCGTTGTCGCCGAGCGGCAGGCCGTCCAGCGTGTATCCCAGGCGCGTCGTGTTGAAGCCACGCAGGGTGATCGTCTGCGATTCCTCGTTGGCGCCGAACGCGTCGTTCGACTGCACGGAAACGCCCGGCAGGCGGTTCAGGATCTTCTGCGGACTGGTACCCGGCGGCAGCACCTTCTGGTCGGCCGGCGTGATGCGCTGCACCTGTCGCGTCTCGCCCTGGCCGATCACGGACACACCTTCGAGCTGCTGGGCCTGCTCGGCGGTGGCGGGCGGCGGAACATCCTCGGCATGGGCCTGGAAGGCCATGGCGGAGGCAAGGGCGATGAACAGGGTACGGCGGGAAAGCGGCATCGAGGGGAAACTCGCGGCAAGGGAAGCCGACAAGACTGCAGACGCGACATGTACATTTTCTTACGAAACGATGTGATTCTTGAGAAGGGGTGACCTGTACCGCAGTTCCGGGCAGGCCGTCCCCGAACTGCAACACGCCCGCGTCAACATGCTCGGCTTTATCCTCACGGAACCCGCCATGCGTCGACTCGCCACCCTGGCCGCCATCCTTCTCGCCGTGGTTTGCGCGGATGCGCATGCGCATCGCGTGATCGTGTTCGTCTGGGATGGCATGCGACCCGACGCGATCAGCGAGGACGACACGCCTCACCTGGCGGCGCTGGCGAAGCAGGGCACCTACTTCGCGGACAACCATGCGACCTATCCCACCTTCACGATGATCAACGCGTCGAGCTTTGCCACCGGCTCGTTCCCCGGGACCATCGGCTTCTTCGGCAATCGGTTCTGGGCGCCGGGCGCCACGGGGTTCGACGCCAAGGGTGCGCCGAGCGATTACAACGCGCCGATCTATACCGAGGATTACGCGGTGCTTCGGGCCCTCGACGACCACTGGCATCACGACCTGCTGCAAGCGCCGACCCTGCTGGAGCGTGCGCGCAAGGCCGGCCTGAAGACCGCCGTGGTCGGCAAGTCGGGGCCCGCCTTCATGCAGGACATCCACGAGGGCGGGGTTATCCTCGACGAAAACGTGGCGCTCCCGCTGGACTTCGCCAAGCGCCTGTCCAGGGCCGGCATGCCGCTACCGGCGAACACCGTGCATGCCTACGATGCGGACCGCTTCCAGCTCGAGCCGGACAACGGCACGCCGACCGCGCAGCTGCCCCTGGTGACCCTGAAGGATGGCGCCACCTCCGACGCTTCCGATGCCGCCGGTGCGCCGCCGACGGCGTCCAATGCGTATCTGATGAACGCCTTCCTGACCTATATCCTTCCGGTGGAGAAGCCGGACGTGAGCTTCGTCTGGCTGCGCAACCCCGATTCCACCGAGCACCTCTACGGTGTCGGGTCGCCGAACTTCCACCTCGCGCTGCGCGCGCAGGACGAACTGCTCGGCAAACTGCAGGCGCGCCTGAAGGAATTGGGCATGGATGCGGATACCGACCTGGTCATCGTCTCCGACCATGCGCATAGCAACGTTTCCGCCCCGCTGGACCTCTTCCCGCTGCGTACGATCGCCGACGGTCGTGTCGGCAAGCCCGATGGCGAATGGGGCTATGCCGTGTCGGGAGCGATCCGGCTGGCCGATGAAATGACCCGGGCCGGCTTCACGGCTTTCGACGGCTACGGCTGCCTGTATGTGCCCGTCATGGCCGGCATTCAGGCGGATGGCAAGCCGTTGCGGCCGACGCGCTTCGACGACGACGGCAAGCTGTGCGGCAAGCCCGGCCCATACACCACCCCGGCGTACAAGGTCCCCACCGAACTGCCCCGGGAGGCCTTCGTCATAGCGCCAAACGGCGGCAGCGAGTACCTGTACCAGCCCCAGCACGACCGCGCGCAGGTGCTCAAGGCCGTACGTTTCCTGCAGAGCCACGAAGCGTTCGGCGCCATCTTCGTCGACGCGCGCTACGGCAAGATTCCCGGCACCCTGCCGCTGGGCACGGTGCACCTGGCCAACAAGCGTGCCCCGGATATCGTGGCCAGCTACGACTTCGATGCGGATACGGTCGTCCAAGGCTTCAAGGGCACCGTATACACCAGCATGTCGAACGAACGCGGCATGCACGGCAGCTTCAGCCCGGTCGACGTGCACAACCTGCTCCTGGTGAGCGGCCCGGACTTCCGCAGGAACCTGCGCAGCGAGCTGCCCAGCGGCAATGTGGACCTGGCACCCACGCTGGCCGCGGTGCTGAAGCTGGACTTCGGCAAGCCGGACGGTCGCGTACTGCGCGAGGCCATCGAGGGGCGTAACGGCGAGGGCCTGACCGTGAAGCCGGTGGAGGTGGCGACCGATATGGCCACCGGCCTCGACGTGCGCCGCGTGGACGGCTCGCCGATGCACCGCAGCGCCTACCGATTCGTCCTGAAGACCAAGCAGCTGGACGATAACGGCAAGGTCTACACGTACTTCGACCAGGCCAAGGCCGAACGCACGCCGTAGCGAACCCCTATGTGGGAGCCACGCACGCCGTAGCGAACCTATATGTGGGAGCCACGCACGCCGTAGCGAACCTATATGTGGGAGCCGCTTCAGCGGCGATGGAGTTGCCTTGGCCTGACTATCGCCGCCGAAGCGGCTCCCACGCGAGCGCGTTTCTGCTAGTTTTCCGACCCGATAACCCCGTCCTCCCGGATACCCCCATGCTCAAGCATCTCGCGATGGCCACGCTCTCGGCCGCCCTGCTCGCCTCCTGCGCCAGCGCCCCGAAAGACAAGACCGCCCGCCCCGCTGCCATCACCGATGGCGCGACGCTCGACCTGGCCATCCTCGAGACGACCGATGTCCACTCGAACATCCTCTCGTACGACTACTACAAGCAGAAGGACGATCCGACCTTCGGCTACGAGCGGGTCGCCACGCTGATTCGCCAGGCCCGCAAGGAGTTCCCGAACACCGTGCTGTTCGACAGTGGCGACACCATCCAGGGCTCGGTGCTCGCCGACTACCAGGCCATGGTCAAGCCGGTGGGCTGCGATACGGAGCTCGGCATCTACGCGGCCATGGACGCGATCGGCTATGACGGCGGTACCGCCGGCAACCACGAGTTCAACTACGGCCTGCCCTTCCTCGCCCAGGTCACCAACACCGCGATGAACGTCGACGGCGTGAAGGCGCAGCAGTGCGCGGGCCCGAAGTTCCCACTGGTGCTGTCCAACGTCTACAGCGCGCGCGACGGCAAGCCGATCTTCAAACCGTGGACGATCGTGACCAAGACCGTCAACGTGACCACGACGATGGGCAAGGTCGTACCGACCACGCTGAAGATCGGCATCATCGGCTTCACGCCGCCGCCGATCCTCGACTGGGACAAGCGCAACCTGCAGGGCAAGGTCACCGTCGACGGGGTCGTCGAAGCGGCGAACAAGTACATGCCCGAGGTCCTCGCGCAGAAACCCGATCTGGTCGTCGCGATCCTGCACGGCGGCCTCAACACCGCCCCGTATACGCCGCAGATGGAAAATGGCGGCTGGTATCTCGCTGGCGTGCCCGGCATCGATGCGCTGCTGCTGGGTCACTCGCATACCGAGTTCCCCGGACCGCGCTACATGGACATGAAGGATGTCGACGCCAAGCGCGGCATCGTGCGCGGCGTGCCCGCGGTGATGGGCGGTTTCTTCGGCAAGGATCTCGGCGTGATCGAGATGACGCTGAAGCGCGATGGCGATCGATGGGTGGTCGAGAAGGACAAGAGCCACAGCCAGGTACGCCCGATCTGCCCGAAGAAGAACGACTGCGTTGCCGTCGATCCGACCATCGCGCCGATCGTGAAGGACGCGCACGAGGCCGCGATCGCCTACGTGAATACGCCGATCGGCGCGACCGATCACGACCTCACCAGCTACTTCGCCGACGAAGGCAACATGAGCGCGCTCGCCGTGGTCAATGCCGCACAGGCCGACTATGCGCGTGACGAACTCGGCCGCACGCACCCGGAGTGGAAGGACGTGCCGGTGATCTCCGCGGCATCCGCCTTCCGCACGGGTTTCGGCGGCCCCGACGACTACACCGACGTGCCGAAGGGTCCGATGACGATCCGCAACGCCGCCGACCTCTACTTCTATCCGAACACGCTCGCCGCGGTGAAGATCGACGGCGCCGGCGTGAAGGCGTGGCTGGAGGAATCGGCACAGCGTTTCAATCAGATCGACCCGTCGAAGGAAGCCGAGCAGTCGCTGACCGGCAAGTTCGTCGCTTACAACTTCGACCAGATGCAGGGTGGGATCACCTACACCATCGATATCACCAAGCCGGAAGGCCAGCGCATCGGCAACCTTCGCTACAAGGGGAAGCCGGTCAAGGACAGCCAGCCCTTCATCGTGGTGACCAACAGCTACCGTGCCAACGGCGGTGGCGGCTTCCCTGGCATGAACGGCGAGTCCGTCGTGCTGAACGCACCGGACGGCAATCGCGAAGTCGTCATCAAATGGGTGCAAGCGAAGAAGACCATCACCGCGAAGGATGTCGAGAAGCGCTCATGGAGCTTCGTGCCGGTAAAGACCAAGGGCCCGCTGACCTTCACCGCCGCCGCCGGCAAGGAAGACATCGCCAAGGCGCAACACCTCGCTATCAAGCAGCTGCGCGACAACGGCGACGGCACGGCGGTGTACGTCCTGGACCTGTCCAAGCGCTGAGGTCGCTGGGCTGAGGCTTCTTGTGGGAGCCGCTTCATTTGTGGGGCTGCTTCATTTGTGGGGCCGCTTCATTTGTGGGGCTGCTTCATTTGTGGGGCTGCTTCATTTGTGGGAGCCGCTTCAGCGGCGATGGGTGCTTGCCGCACCCTGGCCCTGGCCCGCTGCTGCGGGATCGCCGCTGAAGCGGCTCCCACACTTCTCTCTCCACCCCATCCATTTCCCTGACTTTTCTCTCCACCCCATCCATTTCCCCGTCGGCAGCGTCGCCGGATGCCACATAGGCCATCCGGCCAGCGCGAACCCGCTTGACAGCCACGTATACGCGGGCATAACGTCGAGCCATGCATCCCATCGCGCCAGCGCTGCGTTCCATCCCGGCCCTCACGGCCGGCGCGCTCGCGTCCGTGTCCACCACCGCGACTACAACGACAACGACCACTACCCTGGTCGGAGGATCGGAGTTCGCGCGCGCCTAGTTTCTTGTCGCTGCCGGCCCCGACCTCCCGCAGGACGGGATCGGCGCCGGAACCTCCAGCCAAGACTCCCAACCTGATGTGACGAAGGGCCTCTCACCGGAGGCTTTCATCGTGTCCATCGCTGTCGCATTACCCCGTTCGCCCTTACGTGTCGCGCCGATCCGCGCGGCCGTCGCTCCCCTCGTGGTCCATGTCGGCGTCGTCGGACCCGGCAAGGTCGGCACGGCGTTCCTGAACCAGCTGCGCCTTGCCGCACCCCGGCTGCTGCGCGACTGCAACCTGCAGCTCAGCCTGCGCGCGGTGAGCGACAGCCGGCACATGTGGCTCGATTGCGACGACGACGCCCTCAATGGCCGCCAGCACGGCGCCCAGACCTGGCGACCGACCGAGTTGGACGAGTTCGCCGCTTACGTCGCCGGCGAGGGACACCATGTCGCCGTGCTCGCCGATTGCAGCGCCAGCGACGCCGTCGCCGACCATTACGCCGGCTGGCTGGCCGCCGGCATCCACATCGTCACGCCCAACAAGCGCGCGGCCAGCGGCCCGCTCGAGCGCTGGCGCAAGATCGGCGCGGCGGCGGACGCCAGCGGCGCACATCTCTACTACGAAGGCACCGTCGGCGCCGGCCTGCCCGTGGTGCAGACCCTGCGCGACCTGATCGACACCGGCGACGAGCTCACCGCCGTCGAGGGCATGCTCTCGGGCACGCTCGCCTGGCTGTTCAACCGTTTCGACGGCTCGGTACCGTTTTCCGCCCTGGTCCGCGAGGCCCATGCCATGGGCTACACCGAGCCCGATCCCCGCGACGATCTGTCGGGCATGGACGTGGCGCGCAAGGTGGTCATCCTGGCCCGTGAAGCCGGCGTGGCCCTGTCGTTGGACGACGTGGCCGTGCGCAGCCTGATTCCCGCCGAACTGGCCGACGCCTCACGCGACGACTTCATGGCGAACCTGCACCTCATGGACGCACCGATGGCCGCCCTGCTCGCCGAGGCCCGGTCCGCCGGCGGCGTACTCCGTCACGTGGCCCGACTGGACGGGCGCCAGGCCTCGGTCGGTGTGCAGGCGATCGAGGCCGACCACGCGTTCGCCCATGCCAGGCTCACGGACAACGTGCTGCGTTTCGCCACGCGCCGATACTGCGACAATGCCCTGGTTGTCCAGGGGCCGGGTGCCGGCCCCGAGGTCACGGCCGCGGCGGTATTCACGGACCTGCTGCGCGTGGCCGGTGCCATGGGAGTAAAACGGTGCGCATGCTGAAAGAAGATTCCACGCCCTTGCTTCGTGCGGATGTCGCCGTCGCCGAGGCCTACGCCAGTGTCGGCAACGTCGGTATCGGCTTCGACATCCTCGGTCACTGCGTCGAAGGCGCCGGCGATCGCGCCGAAGTACGTCGCATCCCCGAGCGGGAGGTGCGCATCGCCGCCATCGACGGCGTGATCACCGACCTGCCGATGGCCGCCGCCGACAACACCGCCGGCGCCGCGCTGTTATCGATGATGCGCGCACTCGACCTGCCCTTCGGTTTCGAGCTGGTGCTGCACAAGGGCATCGCGCTGGGCTCCGGCATGGGCGGCTCCGCCGCGTCGTGTGTTGCCGCCGTGGTCGCCGCCAACGCCCTGCTCGACGAACCGCTGTCGCGCGAGGCCTTGTACCCGTTCGCACTGGACGGCGAGGTTGTCGCCAGCGGCAGCCGCCATGGCGACAACCTCGGCCCGATGCTGCTCGGCGGTCTGGTGCTCGCTACCGAATCACGGCTGGTCCGCATCCCCGTACCGGGTGAATGGCATTGCGCGCTGGTCCACCCACACGTGGTCCTCGAGACCCGCCGCGCACGCGCCGCGCTCGCCGGTCACTACGCCCTGGGTGAGTTCGTCGCGCAGAGCGCCAACCTCGCGCTGGTGCTGGCCGGCTGCTATCGGGGCGAGGCCGCCCTGGTCCGCGAGGGCCTCTCCGACGTGTTGATCGAACCGCGTCGCGCGCCACTGATTCCCGGCTTCGCCGCGGTGAAGCAGGCCGCCCTGGCCCACGGTGCCCTTGGCGCCAGCATCTCCGGCGCCGGCCCCAGCGTGTTCGGTTGGTTCGAGGACCGCACCTCGGCCGTCGCGGCCTCCCACGATATGCGTGCCGCCTTCCGGGCCGCCGGCCACGACAGCGACGTCCTCGTCGCACCCATCGACGGCCCTGCCGCCCGGCTGCTCTGACCATGCGCTATGTCAGCACGCGCGGCGGTACCGCGCCCACACGTCTTTCCGATGCCATCGCGGCGGGCATCGCACCCGACGGCGGTCTCTACGTTCCCGAGAGCATGCCGAGCGTCCCGCTCCCGCCGGCGAACGGCACCCTCGCGGGGACTGCCCTGCGCATGCTCGAGCCCTTCTTCGATGGCGACCCGCTCGAAGACGATCTGCCTGCGATCTGTGCGGAAGCCTTCTCGCCTCCGGCACCGCGCCGTGAGCTGCACATGGAGGGTGCCCATGTTCTCGAGCTCTTCCACGGCCCGACCGCCGCCTTCAAGGATTACGGCGCACGTTTTCTCGCCGCCTGCCTCAGCCGCCTGCGGCGCGACAGCGACCGGCCGCTCACGATTCTCGTCGCCACCTCGGGCGATACCGGCGCGGCCGTGGGCGCGGCATTCCATGACCTGCCGGGCGTCCGCGTCGCCATTCTGTATCCGGACAACCGCGTCTCCCCGCGTCAGGCGCATCAGCTGGGCAGCTTCGGTGGCAACGTACGCGCGCTGCGCGTGGGCGGCAGCTTCGACGACTGCCAACGCCTGGTGAAGGGCGCGCTGAGCGACACCGTCCTGCAAGCCGACGTACCCATGTCCTCGGCGAACAGCATCAGCCTCGGGCGCCTGCTGCCACAGATGGCTTACTTCGGACATGCGTCGTTACAGACCGAAGGCCTCATGAACGTGATCGTGCCCACCGGCAACCTCGGCAACGCCGTTGCCTGCCTCTGGGCGCGTGAAATCGGCATGCCGATCGGCGAGGTGGTGTTCGCATGCAACGCCAACGATACCTTGCCGGAGTTCTTCGCCGGGCTGCCTTACCGCGCGCGGGATGCGGTGGCGACGATAGCCAACGCGATGGATGTCGGTGCGCCAAGCAACTTCGAACGGCTGAGTCATCTGTTCGGTGGCGACGATGCCACGCGACGGCGCGGCCATGCCGAAGGTGTCGACGATGCGGAAATCCGCGACGTGATTCGTCGTCACGCCGCCAGCGACGATGAAATCTTCTGCCCGCACACGGCGACGGCGATCCGCGTAGTCGAGCGTCGGCGGCTGGCGGGAGATGCACGCCGCTGGACGGTGGTGGCCACCGCGCATCCGGCCAAGTTCGACACGATCGTCGAGCCGCTGATCGGGCGTACCGTTGCCATCCCCGAAGCCCTGGGCGCCATGCTCGTCCGCGAAGCATCCGCCGAGCCGCTCGCTGTCGATGCCGGCACGTTCGCCGCCTGGCTGCGCCGCTGGTAGGCGGCCGCGCTATCGCCGCTGAAGCGGCTCCCACATACCGCTGGAGCACCTGGTACCTGGCACCTGGTAACTGGCAACTGGCAACTGGCACTGGCACTGGCAACTGGCACTGGCAACTGGCAACTGGCAATGGCAATGGCAATGGCAATGGCAATGGCACTTGGCGGCTGACGGCTGACGGCTGACGGCGGGTACGTGCGGCCTTGCACACCGAGTGGAGACCGCGCCTATCCGGTGTGGGAGCCGCTTCAGCGGCGATGCCCTCACTGGGCAATACCAGTTTGCGAATTCGCATAGAGGGCAGGCTTTCCGCATGCGAACCACCCGCTCGGGCGTCTAGCCGTCCAAATGTCCTAGGAAACAAGTTTCAAGAGAAAGTGTTGACACACGTCGACGACCTGACATACGGTCGACTACATGACGCAGCGCACCACCACTGGCCGCTTTGCCCTGAACCGCCTCCCGGCGGCAGTCGGCAAGCTGCGTCTCGGCGGCGGCCTCCTTCTTATTAACCTTGTACTTATTACCTGCGGAGGTGCGGGCTAAGGGCAAGTGTCCAGGTAAATAAGAAACAAACCTGAAGACTCCTTAAGAACCCCGCACCCGGCAACGGATGCGGGGTTTTTTATTGCCCCGGCCCGCCTCATCACGAGCGGAGCCAGACATGAATCCAGCAAACCAGGGCAGCACCGAATCCGTCGAGAGCGACGTAGGCGGTCGCGTGCGCATCTTCGACACCACCTTGCGCGACGGCGAGCAAGCCCCCGGCTTCTCGATGGACCGGCGTGCGAAATTGCGCATGGCACATGCCCTGGAGGCACTCGGCGTCGACATCATCGAGGCCGGGTTTCCCCAAGCCTCACCCGACGATTTCGCCGCCGTGGCGGAGATCGCGAGGACGTTGAAGACGCCCACGATCGCCGCATTGGCCCGATGTCAGCCCGCGGACATCGACAGTGCGGGTAAGGCATTGCAAGGCGCTCGACATTCACGGATACACTTGTTCCTGTCCACCAGTCCCCTGCACCGCGAGCACAAGCTCGGCAAGAGCAAGCAGGAAGTGATCGATATCGCTGCAACGGCGATTCTCAGGGCCAAGGCCCTCGCTCACGAAGTCGAGTTCTCGGCCGAAGATGCGCTGCGCACCGAGCCGGACTACCTCGCCGAGATCTTCTCCGTCGCCGTCGAAGCCGGTGCCTGCGTCCTCAACGCGCCCGATACCGTCGGCTATGTCACCCCGCAGGAAATCACCGAGATGTTCACCTACCTGCGCAAGCACGTGCGTGGGGCGGATCGCGTGGTCTTCTCGGCCCACTGCCACGACGACCTGGGCATGGCCACCGCCAACAGCCTGGCCGCGATCAGTGCCGGTGCGCGACAGGTGGAATGCACCATCAACGGCATCGGCGAACGCGCCGGCAACGCCGCGCTGGAGGAGATCGTGATGGCGCTGCATACGCGCCGCCCGCTGTTCAAGGTCGATACGGGGATCGTCACCGAGCGCCTTTTTCCGACCTCCCGCGTGCTCGCCGAAGTCACCGGGCAGGCCGTGCCACGCAACAAGGCCATCGTCGGCGACAACGCGTTCGCCCACGAATCCGGCATTCACCAGCACGGCATGCTCAAGCACCGCGGCACCTACGAAATCATGCGACCGCAGGATGTCGGCGCGAAGACCTCGCTCGTTCTGGGCAAGCATTCCGGCCGCCACGCGCTGCGCCAGCGCCTGGTCGAACTCGAGTACGACGTGGACGAGGCGACGCTCGACGCCGTCTTCGAAAGTTTTAAAACCCTTACAGACAAACAGCGCTCCGTGACCAACGATGACATCTGTTCACTGATGGCAACACATCAAAACAACACCCAAGCCGCCGCCGTCGCGGTCAGCCCCTGAAGGAGCAATACATGGAAGCCCCGACCCATCTCTGGCACAACGGTCGCATCAAGACCTGGGCCGACGCCACCGTTCATGTCGGCGCCCATGCGCTGCACTACGGATCCTCCGTGTTCGAGGGCGTGCGCGTGTACGCCACCCCGGACGGACCGCGCTATTTCCGTCTCGAGGAACACACCGAGCGGCTGTTTCACTCCGCGCGTGTCTACGACCTGGTGATGCCGTTCGACGCCGACACGATCAACCGCGCCTGCCGCGACGTGATCGCCGCCAACGGCCTCACCTCGGCCTATGTGCGTCCGATCGTCTTCCGCAGTGGCTTCACCTTCAGCCTGGCTCCTTCGCTGGATACCGCCGTGGACGTCGCCATCATCGCCCTGCCCTGGGGCGCATACCATGGTGCCGACGCCATCGAGAACGGCGTCGACGTGTGCGTGTCCTCGTGGAACCGCGCCGCGCCCAATACCTATCCCAGCGGCGCGAAGGCCGGCGGCAACTATCTCAACAGCCAGCTGATCGCGCGCGAAGCGGTCAACGGCGGCTTCGCCGAAGGCATCGCCCTGGGTACCGACGGCCTGCTGAGCGAGGGCGCCGGCGAGAACCTGTTCATCGTGCGCAAGGGCACCATCTACACGCCGCCGGCCGCCTCGTCGATCCTCTGCGGCATCACGCGCGATTCCGTACTGACCCTGGCCCGCGACCGTGGCTTCAACGTCGTCGAGCAATCGCTGCCACGCGAGATGCTGTACTTCGCCGACGAAGTGTTCATGACGGGCACCGCGGCGGAAGTCACCGCCGTCCGTTCGGTGGACCGCAAACCGGTCGGCAGCGGTCGCCCGGGCCCGATCACGCGGCAGCTGCAGGAAGACTTCTTCGGCCTGTTCGATGGCCGCACCGAAGATCGTTGGGGCTGGCTGAGCGCCATCGACGAGCCCGCCGTCGCCGGGAGGGCCGCGGCATGAGCGCGCGCACCCTTTTCGACAAGCTATGGGACAGCCACCAGGTCGTCCCCGAAACCGACGCCACGCCGGGCGTGCTGTACATCGACCTGCACCTCGTCCACGAAGTCACGTCCCCGCAGGCGTTCGACGAACTGCGCTCGCGTGGCCTGAAGGTACGCCGCCCCGACCGCACGCTGGCGACCCTCGATCACTCCACCCCGACCCTGCCTGCCGACGCGAGCGGTGTTCGTCCCTACTACACGAAGGAAGCCGAGGCGCAGGTCGCCAAACTGGAATCCAATGTCCGCGAGTTCGGCATCGACCTGATGGGCTGGGACAGTCCGCAGCGCGGCATCGTGCACGTCGCCGGTCCCGAGGTGGGCGCGACGCAGCCGGGCATGACGATCGTATGCGGCGACAGCCATACCGCGACCCACGGTGCGTTCGGTGCGCTGGCCTTCGGCATCGGCACCACCGAGGTCGGCCATGTGCTGGCGACCCAGTGCCTGCTCCAGCGCAAGCCGAAGTCCTTCGCCATCCATGTGGACGGCACCCTGCAGCGGGGCGTCACGGCGAAGGATCTGATCCTCCACATCATCGGCACGATCGGTATCGGCGGCGGCACGGGCTACGTGCTGGAGTACATGGGCGATGCGATTCGCGCCCTGTCGATGGAAGAGCGCATGACCGTCTGCAACATGTCGATCGAAGCAGGCGCCCGCGCCGGCCTGATCGCGCCGGACGAAACCACGTTCGCCTGGCTCGAAGGCCGCGAGCGTGTGCCCAAGGGCGAGGCCTGGGATCGTGCCGTCGCCCATTGGCGCACCCTGCCCAGCGATACCGGCGCGGCATACGACCGCGAGGTTCGCATCGATGCCTCGAAGATCCAGCCCTCGGTCACCTACGGCACGCACCCGGGCATGGTCGTCGCCATTCATGCCAACGTTCCGGTCGCCGCCGATGCGGTGGAGCAGCGCGCGCTCGATTACATGCAGGTGGTGGCCGGCAAGCCGATCGCCGGCGAACGCGTCGATGTCGTCTTCGTTGGCAGCTGCACCAACGGTCGCCTGTCCGATCTGCGTGCCGCGGCGGAGATCCTACGCGGACGCAGCGTCGCCGCCGGCGTGCGCATGCTGGTCGTACCGGGATCCGAACAGGTACGCCGCGATGCCGAGCGCGAAGGCCTGCACGAGATCTTCCGCGCCGCCGGCGCCGAGTGGCGCGAGCCAGGGTGCTCCATGTGCATCGCCATGAACGGCGACCTCGCACAGCCGGGCCAGCTCGTCGTCGCCACCAGCAATCGCAACTTCGAGGGACGCCAGGGCAAGGGGGCACGCACCGTGCTCGCCAGCCCGCTCGTCGCCGCCGCCTCGGCCGTGGCCGGGCGCGTCACCGATCCCCGCGAATACATGACCCAGGAAGTCGCCGCATGAGCCAGACCAGCCGCCCGCTCGCCTACGTGCATTCCTGCACCGCGGTGCTGCGCAACGAAAACATCGACACCGACCGGATCATCCCGGCGCGCTTTCTCACCACGACCGAACGCACCGGCCTGGGCAAGCATTGCTTCGAAGACTGGCGCTATGCCGCCGATGGCAGCGACGATCCGGCCTTTCCGCTGAACCAGCCCAACGCCCGCGGCTGCGCGATCCTGGTTGCCGGCCATAACTTCGGCTGCGGTTCGTCGCGCGAGCACGCCCCCTGGGCCCTGCTCGACTACGGCATCCAGGCCGTGATCTCCAGCGAGATCGCCGACATCTTTCGCGGAAATTCGCTCAAGAACGGCCTGCTCGCCATCGTGGTCAGCCCGGCCGAGCATCGCTGGCTGCTGGACAACCCCGGCATCGAGCTTCGCATCGACATCGCGGACGGTTCGATCCGCCTGCCCGACGGCGGCACGATCCGTTTCGATCTCGACGCCTTCTCGCGCCATTGCCTGCTCAACGGCGTCGACCAGATGGGTTTCCTGCTACGGCAGGAAGCGGCCATCGACACCTTCGAACACCGTATGGAGGAAGCCGCATGAAGGCCCAGATCGTCGTACTGCCCGGTGACGGCATCGGCCCCGAAGTCGCCGCCGCCGGCGTCGCCGTGCTGCGCCAGGTCGCCGAGCGCTTCGGTCATCAGTTCACCTTCAGCGAGCACGCGATCGGCGGCGATGCCATCGATCGCTTCGGCGATCCGCTGCCGCCGGCGACGCGCGAAGCGCTGTTGGCCGCCGACGCGATCCTGCTCGGCGCGGTGGGCGGCCCGAAGTGGTCGGACCCCAACGCGACGGTGCGCCCGGAACAGGGCCTGTTGGCCATGCGCAAGCTCCTCGGCGTTTTCGCCAACGTACGTCCGCTGAAGCTGCACCCGCGCACCGCCGCGCTGTCGCCGCTGAAAGCCGAGCGTACGCAAGGCGTGGATCTGGTCTTCATCCGTGAGCTCACTGGCGGCATCTATTTCGGCGCGAAGACCCGCAGCGACACCGAGGCGACCGACGAGTGCCGGTACAGCGTCGAGGAGATCGAGCGCGTCGTCCGTCATGCGTTCGAGCTGGCGCGTACCCGCAAGAAGAAAGTGACCTCGGTGGACAAGGCCAACGTGCTGGAGACCTCTCGCCTGTGGCGCTCCGTCGCCACGCGTGTCGGTGCCGACTACCCCGACGTGGCGCTCGAGCACCAGCTGGTCGACTCCATGGCGATGCACCTGCTGACCCGCCCTGCCGACTACGACGTGATCGTTACCGAGAACATGTTCGGCGACATCCTGACCGACGAAGCCTCGGTGCTTGCCGGCTCTCTGGGCCTGTCGCCCTCCGCATCGATCGGTGGGCCGGGCGCCGGCGTCTATGAGCCGATCCACGGTTCGGCACCGGATATCGCGGGACAGCAGCTGGCGAACCCACTCGGGACGATCCTCTCGGCGGCCATGCTGCTGCGTCACTCCCTGGGCTTGGCGGAGGAGGCCACCGTGGTCGAAGCGGCGGTGGATCACGTTCTCGAGCACGGCAATCTCACCCGCGACCTGGGCGGCAGTGCGACGACATATGCCGTGACACGCGCTGTTCTGGATGCATGTAAAGCCAAGGCGGAGGCCGCATGAACACGAAGAAGATCCCGATCCGCACGTTGCGCAGCGACGCCATCAAGACCGGCCCGGATCGCGCCCCCGCGCGGGCCATGTTGCGCGCCACCGGCCTGGACGATGAAGCCATCGCCAGGCCGATGGTCGCGATCGTGCACAGCTGGTCCAACGTATCGCCGTGCAATCTCAACCTGCGCGATCTCGCCGAGGCCGCCGCCGACGGCGTGCGCGCTGCCGGCGGCACACCGGTCGAGTTCAACACCATCGCCGTCACGGATGGGATCGCCATGGGCACGTCCGGCATGCGCTCCTCGCTGGTGAGCCGTGAGCTGATCGCCGATTCCATCGAGCTCGCGGTGGACGGCCATTGCCTGGATGCCATGGTGGTCCTGTGTGGCTGCGACAAGACCATTCCCGCGGCCGCGATGGCGCTCGCCCGCCTGAACATTCCCGGTGTGGCGCTCTACGGCGGCAGCATCGCGCACGGCAGTCGGCATGGATGCCCGATCACCGTGCAGGAAGTGTTCGAAGCGGTCGGCGCCCATGGTGCCGGCAAGATCGACGATGCCGAGCTGGACGATGTGGAGCGTCATGCCTGCCCGGGCGCAGGCGCCTGTGGCGGCCAGTTCACCGCCAACACCATGGCGATGGTACTGACCACGCTGGGCCTGTCCCCGCTCGGGCTCAACGACATCCCGGCGACCGACCCGGCCAAGCGCGACGCGGCCTTCCGCTGCGGCGAACTGGCCATGGCCTGCCTCAACGACAATCGCCTGCCTCGCGACGTGATGACCCGCACGGCTTTCGATAACGCGGCGCGCATGGTCGCCGCGACGGCGGGCTCCACCAATGCCGTACTGCACCTGCTGGCGATGGCTAACGAAGCGCGCGTGCCATTGACCATCGAGGACTTCGAACCGGCCTCCGCGCATACGCCGGTGATCGCCGACCTGAAGCCGGGCGGTCGCTATAGCGCGGTGGAACTCACCGCCGCGGGCGGCACGGCCATCGTCGCGCAGGAATTGCGCAAGGCCGGATTGATCACCGACACGCCAACCGTCACCGGCCGCAGCCTGTTCGCCGAACTGGATGCCGCGCCCGCAGCCAGCGAAGGACAGCAAGTCGTGCGCACCGTCGCGAACGCGTTCAAGCCGCGCGGTGGGTACAGCATCCTCTACGGCAACCTCTCACCCGAAGGCTGCATCCTGAAGCTGGCCGGCCACGGCCGCACCAGCCACGCCGGCCCGGCGCGCGTCTTCGAGAGCGAAGAAGACGCTTTCGCCGCCGTGCAGGCCGGGCGCATCCGCTCGGGCGACGTCATGGTCATCCGCAACGAAGGCCCCGCCGGCGGCCCGGGTATGCGCGAGATGCTGGCGGTCACCGCCGCCCTCGTCGGTCGTGGGCTCGGCAACGACGTGGCACTGATCACCGACGGGCGCTTCAGCGGCGCCACGCATGGGTTCATGGTCGGACACATCGCACCCGAGGCAGCGCGCGGCGGTCCGATCGGGCTGATCCGCGAGGGCGACGCGATCTTCATCGATGCCGCGACCCGCGAGCTGCGCACCGACGCCGACCTCGCCTCGCGTCGCGGAACGTGGCAACCGACACCGCCCAAGGTGACGCGCGGCGTGCTGGCGAAGTACGCGCGACTCGTTGGCTCGGCCGCGGAAGGTGCGGTAACGCAGGCCTTCGACGATGCACCGGCGACCACCGCAACCCCGACCCGGCGTAAGGCCGACGAGGAAAACATGACCCAGGAGCTGATCGGCAACTGACGCCACCTTGTGTAGGAGCCGATGTCGTCGAACCTCGTTGCAAGCCTATCGCCGCTGAAGCGGCTCCCACGAAGAGCATCGCTGCACGGCATCCAGAGCCACCCGTTTTGCGCCACTTGCCAATCCCTATCAGGAGACACCCCGTGACCGACAAGCAAGCCACCACCGCCCCCCTGCAGAACGCCCGTATCGCCGTGCTCGGCTACGGCAGCCAGGGCCGCGCGCATGCGCTCAACCTGAAAGACTCCGGCCTGGATGTGGTGGTCGGGCTGCGTCCCGGCGGTCCGTCGTGGAGCCGCGCCTATGTCGACGGTTTCGCCGTGGCCGAACCGGGCGACGCCGTGCGCGGCGCGGACCTGGTTGCCGTGCTCACCCCGGACATGACCCAGCCTGGCATCTACAAGGACGCCATCGAGCCGAACATCAAGCCCGGCGCGACACTGCTGTTCGCCCATGGCTTCAACGTGCACTTCGGCCAGATCGATCCGCGCAAGGATATCGACGTCGTGCTGGTCGCGCCGAAGGGTCCCGGCGCGCTGGTCCGTCGCGAGTATGAAATCGGTCGTGGCGTGCCCTGCCTCTATGCCGTGCACCAGGATGCCACGGGCCACGCCGCCGAGCGTGCCACGGCCTATGCCGCGGGCATCGGCGGTGCGCGCGCGATGCTGATCGAAACCGACTTCAAGGAGGAAACCGAGACCGACCTGTTCGGCGAACAAGCCGTGCTCTGCGGCGGCGCCAGCGAGCTGGTCATCAAGGGATTCGAAACCCTCGTCGAGGCTGGGTATCGACCGGAGATCGCCTATTACGAGGTCATGCACGAGCTCAAGCTCATCGTCGACCTCTTCTACGAAGGCGGCATCGCCCGCATGCTGGAGTTCGTCTCCGAGACGGCGCAGTACGGCGACTACACCCGTGGTCCGCGCATCGTCGACGAAGGTACCAAGCAGCGCATGAAGCAGGTCCTCACCGAGATCCAGGACGGCACGTTCGCCCGCGAGTGGACCGCCGAATACAAGGCCGGCCTGCCCAATTACAAGGCGTTCAAGCAGCGCGATCTCGACCACCCGATCGAAAAGGTCGGCGCTCAGTTGCGCGCACGCATGCCGTGGCTGGCCACCAACCAGCCGAAACCGGCACCGGAGCCAGCCAAGGCCGCGGAGTAAGCGGCAGGTCTTGTAGGGGCGCGCGACGTACGCGCCGTTCTTTGCGATCCCTCCCGCGGCTCCCCATCGCGGACGTCGCGCGCTCCTACACCCTTTACATGAGAGGACTCAGATACCCGTGAACGCGCAACTGGACTCCGTCGGCGACATTCGCCGTCCTACCGTGAATCATCCCCTGGCCGGCCAAGCCATGACCGGGGCGGACATCGTCGTGCAGGTGCTCGCCGACGAGGGCCTGGACGTACTCTTCGGTTACTCCGGTGGCGCCATCCTTCCCGTCTACGACGCGGTGTTCCGTTACAACGAATCGCACCTGCATGACGATGGCAGCGAATCCCTGCCGCTCATCGTTCCCGCGAACGAACAGGGCGCCTGCTTCATGGCGGCGGGCTATGCGCGGGCGTCCGGCCGCGTCGGCGTCGCGTTGGTCACGTCCGGACCCGGCGCGACGAATGCAGTGACGCCGGTGCGCGACTGCATGGCGGATTCGATCCCGCTGGTCGTCGTCTGCGGCCAGGTTCCCACCGGCGCGATCGGTACCGACGCGTTCCAGGAAGCGCCGATCACCACGATCATGGGGGCCTGTGCCAAACACGTATTCCTGGTCACCGACGCCTCGACCCTCGAGGCCACCCTGCGCACGGCGTTTCATATCGCACGCAGCGGCCGGCCGGGTCCCGTGGTCATCGATATTCCCAAGGATATCCAGAACGCGCCGCTGGTCTTCGAGGGCCGGCGCGAGCTGGCCGTGCGCGGCTATCGGTCGCGGCTGCACGCGGTGGAGTCGGCAGTCATCGACGACGCGCACTGCGCAACGTTCTTCGCGATGCTCGCGGCGGCGAAACGACCGCTGATCTACGCCGGCGGCGGCGTCGTCTCGGCCGGAGCGGCGGGCGCGCTGCGCGCGTTCTCGCACGCATTCGGACTGCCCGTCGTCACGACGCTCATGGGTATCGGCGGATTCGACACTACCGATCCCCTGGCAATGCACATGCTCGGCATGCACGGCGCCGCGTATGCCAACTACGCGATGGACGACTGCGACTTCGTCTTCGCCCTCGGCGCGCGCTTCGACGACCGTGTCGTCGGCGTACCGGACAAGTTTGCACCCAAGGCGCGGGCGATCGCCCAGATCGATATCGATCCGGCGGAAATCGGCAAGGTAAAGGCCGTGGACTGGAAACACATCGGCTCGCTCGATACCTCTCTCGAGCGCCTCCTTGCCTACGGCCAGCGCACGGGTTTCGGCACCGATTACGCGGCGTGGCACGCCCATGTCGCCGCGCTCAAGCAAACCCATGCCATGGACTTCTGCCGCGACGGCGAAGCCATCCATCCCTGTGCGGTGATCGAAGCGATCAATCGCATCACCGACGGCCGCGCGATCATCAGCACCGGTGTCGGCCAGCACCAGATGTGGGCCGCACAATATTTCGACTTCCGCGAGCCACGTCGCTGGCTCACCTCGGGATCCATGGGCACGATGGGCTTCGGCCTGCCCGCGGCCATCGGCGCCCAGTTCGCCCGTCGCGACCTCGTCGTCATCGACATCGACGGCGACGCCAGCATCCGGATGAACATCGGCGAACTGGAAACGGTGACGACCTACGGCCTTCCGGTGAAGGTGGTCGTACTCAACAACGCCGGCGACGGCATGGTGCGCCAGTGGCAGAAGCTGTTCTTCAAGGGACGCTTCTCCGCCTCCGACAAGAGCCTGCACAAAAAGGATTTCGTGCGCGCGGCGCAAGCCGATGGATTCGACTGGGCGCGACGTCTCGACAAGCCAGCCGAGATCGACGCGACCATCGCCGACTTTCTCGCCTTCGACGGACCCGCCTTTCTCGAAGTCGTCATCGATCCCGACGCCGGCGTGTACCCCATGGTCGGCCCCGGCTCGACCTATGCCGAAATGATCACCGGCGACTGGATCGCCAGTCGCCACGCGCCGCCGATCGACACCGCCGAACCCACCGGGATGTTCTGACCATGCGCCACCTGATATCCATGCTGTTACAGAACGAAGCCGGCGCCCTGGCCCGCGTCGCAGGACTGTTCGCATCGCGCGGCTACAACATCGAATCGTTGACCGTCGCGGCGACGCAGGACGTGGATGCATCGAGGCTGACGCTGGTCGTATTCGGCGACGACGCCGTCGTCGAGCAGATCGTCAAGCAATCGGCGAAACTCGTGGACGTCATCGAGATCGCCGATGTCTCGGGAAGCGATCACGTCGAGCGCGAACTGCTGGTGGCCCGTACGGACGCGGGCGGCGAGGCGGTCGACGCGTGCCTTAGCCGCTTCGGCGGCCGCCTGCTGCACCGCTCGGCGGGACAGTCGGTGGTCGAGTACACCGGATGCGCGCGCGATGTCGATGCCTTCCTCATCGCCCTCCGCCTTTCGGGTCATATCCTCGACCACGCACGCAGTGGCATCGCCACGATCGCACAACCCCTTGTCGCGGCCTGACACCATCGGGTACTCGCCGCTCAGAAGTAGCGGATCTCGAATCCCAGGTCGCCCGAGAAGGTCAGCTCGTTGCTCAGGTCGAGTTCGTTCACGGGCTTGATATGCGCGTTCAAGAGAAGGTAGGTATCGAAATGCTTGATCGGCGAAGGCGGCTTGTCGCTTCCATTGTCAGCTACGAAGCCTATCGCGAACGCCCCATTGGGGATGGGTTGGACGGAGCCCGTGGAAGGTCCCCATATCGTATGTTCAAGATCGGTCGGGCTTGCCGACGCCGTGTAGTAGGCATGCGCGCCTTCGATATGGGCCGACCAGCTGTCATATCGGACGTACAGCTTTCCTGCCGTCGATTGACCGCCGTCCGAAACCAGGCCGAAATCGTAGTCGTCATGGGTAGCGCTTCGCGAGGCACCGCTGGCGACGGTCGCGTAACGCATCGGGTTGGCGCAGACGATGTTCATCTTGATCCGTTGCTCGCCAAGCGCCGTGGGCAGAGAGGGATCGGGATTGAGGTCGCCGCGCGCAATCCGCCCGAAGTCGACGATGCCGGTTCCGACCGTCATCTCACACGCGGGGCCCGGCGTAATGCGGCCGGCAACACCCAGGTCGACGCCCGAAGCAGCCAGCGAGCCGGCCGCCGAAAAAAGAAGAAGGGCACAGGTAAGCGCGGATGGACGATGTATCACGGAAAAACCCTCAGAAGTACGCAATCTCGAATGAAACATCGCCGGCTAGCGTCAGCTCGTCTTCAAGCACCAGATCGACCTTCGGCGCGATATAGACGGCGATGCTCAACGACATGGATGCGGAACGTATGAAGTCGGGGCCCGAGGTGACACCCCCGGTCTTGTTCAAGCCGACGTAGTAGGCCCCTTGCGAGAACGGGATGCTGCTATCGGTCGATGCGCTCCAGGACGCGAGGTCTTCCGATCCGGTGACATACGCTGCCTTGGCATCGGCCATCGCCCCGTGGTACTGCTCGGTCAGGACGAAGTGACCCGTCGGCTTGCCATTACTGCCAAGACCCAGACCATAGCGTTCGCGGCCGTTACCGCCTCCCGTCGCCAGGTCGCGAGCCTTCAGGGCGAATCGCGCCGGACCGCCGCACTCGACGAGCAGCGTGTTGTCCTTGTCGACGAAGTGCGTGTACTCGGTCTCGATGGGGTTCAGATCTCCCATACCGATATCCCCGAGATCCAGGACGCCGTCCCTCAACGAGACCTCGCACGAGGTGGGAGAGATGCTCCCGGCGACTTGCAAGCCGATGCTGTTGCTTGCCAGCGCGCCCGTGGGCGCCAGCGCGAATGTCATGAGGATGGCGGCTGCGCTGCGATGCGTTGTCATTAGAAGTACCTGATCTCGAGGCCAAGGTCGCTGGAGAATCCCACGGTGTCCGAGAGGTCCAGCTCGTTCGTCGGTTTGATCAGGGGCCGTATGAGCAGGTCGACGCTCAGGTCCTTGATGTTGTCCGGCGCATCGGTACTCTCGGCAACTCTCACGAAGCCGACGGCGTAACGCCCGTTGGTGATAGGCAGGTTCTCCCTTGGAGATGTCGCCGGCCCCCAGGTCGCGTGTTCGAGGTCGCTCGTGCCCTGGCTCGATCCCGTGGCGTATCCCTGCTTGCCGTCGATCTTGGTCGACTGCGTATCGAAAAGCAGGAACAGCTTGCCGGGGGTTGCCTCGCCGTCCGCGGCGTACATGTTGAAGACCAACGGCTGACTGAAATCGCTTCCCCTTGCTTCGGTAACGACAAAGGCGAATCGCGTGGCGTTCAGGCAGGTCACCAGGGTCTTGACCCGCTGCTCCTCCAGATTCGTCGGCTTCGACGGATCCTCGTTCAACATCCCGCGAGCGATCGTACCGAGGTCCAATGCGCTGCTACCGATGCTGACACCACACGCCGCGCCGGGTGCGATGCTTCCATTGACGAGCAAATCGGCGCTTGCCGCGCTCGCGGCCTGGGAGGCCACGAACAGCAACGACGTCGATATGAGGACCGACAGGTGTTTCATGCGTTTTTCCTTCATGGTAACGACCTTCCTGGAGCGGATGGGTCTCAATAAACGATCTCGAAAGTCACGAGGCCATCTGCCTCGATCGCTTCGTTCAACGAGAGCAGATGCCTGGGAGCGAGGTAGACCTTGGCATCGAGGGTGATGTGCAACGCCGTCAGCGGGCTGGGACCGGCCGCGGCATCGCCGGTGCCGGCATAACCCAGGCGTTCCGTGCCCGTGGGCACGGCCACGATGGGGTCGCGGGCTTGCGACCACGTCCTGCCGCCATCCACCGAGCGGGTGGCATGCAGTTCACCTCGATCCGATGTCGCTCTCGCGCCCCAATGGAGTACGTAAGCGCCGATGTTCTCGCCGGCAGGCGTCTGCCCCAATCCCATCCATGATGCGTCGGTGTAGCGCAGCCCGAGTCCCGTGGGGACGACCGCCGTCCCCGCTCGCTCGTCGCGCATAAGGCGCAGGGCGAATGGCATGGGAGCATCGCACGTGACCTGCAGCTCGCCATTTTGCGTCGAAGGAAGCGGCGTCGAAGCACCGCCTGGATCGAGATCCGTCGAACGGATCCGTCCGAAGGAGAGGTGCCGTGTCACCTCCACCTGGCAACGTCCCGCGAGCACATCGGCCTGCAGCGAAAGCTCGCGCGTGACCCTCGCCCCCACCGCGTCGATCTCACCGAGGATCGTCCAGCGCGTCGCATCGCGCACGCTCATTGCCTGCGCCTTGACGGTCGCATCGATATCCACCTGCGCGATGAACACGCGCCCGGTGGCGACCCGCCCGGCCTTGACCGGTGCGATGCCCTGGTCGGGCTGCCACGGAAGCGACGACGCCACGCGAATAGGGATATCGCCTTGCCTTTCCAGTTGTCCAAGATCGACGGCCTCGCCGTCGAGTACGCCACCGCGCAAGCGCAGCCCGAACCGACCCTGGCCTGTGAAACGAAATGCCTTCGTGTCGGCGGGCTGCGCACGAAAGAAGACCGTCATATCCTGCGGCTCCGGGCAACGGACCGACAGGGTGATCGAGCGCGCCGGCAAGACCAGATCGCCGCTTGCGTCCACGGCCATCGTCGCGCGACTGAGCCGACCGTAGTCGACCTGTGGCGCGCTCGATGTCACCTCGCAGTGCGTCACTTGCGCGCCAGCCTCGGCCGCAAAGGCAAGCACCGCCAGGAAGAACCATTTCACCCTGGCATTCATGGGCCGGACCTCTCGACGGCATGACATACCGCGACCGCCGATTCGAAGTAGGCACCGGCATCGGCAGTCGCGCCCAGAGCGTAGTCCAGCTCGCAGCGCGGAAGGTCGGGGATGTTCACCCACAGTCGCGGCGTCGCCAATGCGTTCGGCACGAAGACCTGACCATCGCCCTGAACCAGGCTGACCAACTCACCGTGTTCGTCCGTGACGGTGGCGCCGACCGGCAAGGCCCGTCCATCGACCGACCGGGCAGTGAGCAGGAGACGACGCGTTTTCACCACGCCGAAGCGCAGCGAGGCCACGGCACCACGCCCCGCCTCGACGATGGCGGCACCGTTCTGGATATCGACATGCCGTGGCAGGGAGTCGGTCGCGACTTCGATACTGCTCTTGCCGAAGGGGCTGAGCTGCGGCAGCACGGCGTAACCGCGCGCGTCCGTCCATACGGGGCCACCGGGGGTCGACACCCGGACACCGGCGGCATCGCCTACCGAGAGCACGCCGAAGGTGTCACGCACGGCGTACGGCGAGGCGGTCAGGCCGTGCGTATGCAAGACAAGGGCGCCACGAAGGCCAAGGGTAGTGGTGCTGCCTTCCGGATTTCGCGTGTAGCCCGTGTCCAGCTGCAAATAGCGCGGCAGTAAGGACAGGCCGGCCGTCAGGCTTCGCCTTCGGTCGCCGGGCCGGTATTCCATGCCTGCGCGATACGACGCGTACTCGTTGATCTGCTCCGACAGGTTGGCCCCATAGCGGGTCTCGGCGCCGTACCGGCGCATCGAGGTAGTCAGCCGACGCTGCTCGCCAAGCGGAACGCTGACGGTCAGGAAGACGCTGTTGTCACGGGCCCGGCGCCCGCCGTTGAGATTCCATTCCGCCGAAAGCGACAGCGAAGCGCGGCCGACGCGCGTCCCCCACGACGCCAGGGCGCGACGCGCCCCACGGCCGTCGAAGAGGATCGTGCGCGAGTATCCCGTACTGAGGTTACCGAGCCCCGGGTGCGACCAGGACAGCGTCGCTGTGGACTGGTCCCGATAGCGCGAACGACCAAGGCTCGCTTGCGTGACACGCGTCGTGTCGAGAAGGTCGCGGTAGCCCCGATCCTGGCGGGTATGGGAAAGACCGAACGACCAGCGATCGGTCAGGCGCTGCGACAGGGCCAGCATGGCCTGCGTGCCCGAAGCGTCCACGCGCGGCGCATCGGATCCGGCGAGATTGACTTGCAGTTGCATCGTCGATCCCACCTGCACACCGAGGCCGAGCCCGATCGCACGGTAGTTCGAAGCCGCCATGAGCCCGCCACTCAGCGACACGCCACGACCGACCGGCCCGCTCCATCCGCCACTGGCGACCCACGGCGCACGGTCGGCACCGGTGTTGCGCACCTTCCCCACCGCGAACGAGTAGCCTGCCGACGGCGCGATGGTGCCCGCCAGTGCGGCGGCGACCACGAAGTGCTGGGAGCCGCCGTCGATGCCGACGACCGTCACATCGAGGTCGGCGTAACGATTGATGCGCGGAATGTCGGCCAGCTTGAAGGGGCCCGCCGGCACGATGGTCGAGTAAACCAGCACGCCGTCCTGGCGAACTTCCACGCGCGCCTCGCCCTGCGCAACGCCCTCGACGATGGCGCCGCCGCCCTGGGTCGGAAGCGCCTGTTCGCTCATGACCTGGGCACCGGCGATCTGTGCCCCGGACAGGACAGGACTCACCAGGTTGATCTCGCCCACTTGCAGCACCGATCGGCGCTCGGGAAATGCGCGCTGGGCATACGTGTCCAACATCTGGATACGATGCCGGCCATCGCTGGAGGTGGAGACCTGGTGGCTGCGAAACACCCAGTCGCCCGCATTGAATCCGGCCTCGGTATTGGCCGACCAGTAGCGGCTGGTACGCGAGCCCCATCGACTGTCCAAGCCGGTGATCTCGTAGTTGAGAAGTCCGGCGGCACCGCCGTGCTCGTAGCCGGACACATCCTGCGTCGGCACGCGCAACGCATCGGTCGGGACCAGCAGGGAAACGGCGGCTTTGCCGGGATCGATCTCGACTTTCGCCGTGGGATAGACCGCGACCAGGTTCACGCACGAAGCCTCCTGCGATTCGCCCGTCGCGGGATCGTTCGTCCGGATCGGCGTCAGCTCCGCCGCGTCCAGCAGTGCCTGGTCGATGCACAACGCGCCCTTCGGGTTGAAGCGTGCGCTGGTCTGTCCCATGGGTTTGCCGTTGACGGCAAGCGAGACCACGTGATGCCCGGCTGTGAAGCGCGGCGCCTCGCGAAAGTACTCGGCCAGCTTCGGATCGATGCCTCTCAGCTTCAGCATGCTCTGATCGAACTCGACGTCGCCGTCCCGTACGAGGTTCTCGTCGGGACGCATGGCATAGGCGTCGGTGATATCCGTCGCATACGCCAGCGGCAGCAACGCCAGACGCAGATGGGCACCGCTCATCGCGTCGCAGCGGAACTTAGCGGTGCGTCGTAAGCATCGACCGCGAAGCCGTAGACGGTGGCTGGATAGAGCCGTACCGCCGTCGCCGTCCCGGCGGCTTCGGGAAGGGGTAGCGCATGGCGGGCTCCCGGCAGCACGTATGCGGCGGGAACGCGGACCGACGCCATCGTGGGTAGCAGATGAACCTCCTGCCCCATGCGCACGACATAAGGCGTATCGTTGCGCACCACCAGTTGGCCCTGGTCGATCGACCAGGTGAGGCCCTTCCAAGGCTCCCGGTTCGGCGCCAGTCCCTTCGGGTGCAGGATGACCGGCAGGTTCTGCCGGATGTTCACGGCAACCGTTGCGCGACCCGGCTCCAGCTTGCTCTTCGGCTGCAGCCCTTCGAACACCACGCGTTTCAGCCGCTGAGTCTTCAATGGCTCGACGTTACGCAGGATGAAACGGACCAGCTGGTTCTGCCCCGGCTCGACGCGCGAGACCGGCGGCGTGACGAACAGCAAGGGCTCGGTATCTTCGGGGATGTCCTGCAAGGTGACATGCAGGAGCGAGGGTCGCGGATCGCTATTCCTGACATTGATCGAAGCCTCGCCCTTTTCCTCGTAGACGATGACCACCGACGTCTCCGGCAGCATGCCGTCGGCCAGCGCGGGCATGGCCATGCCCGCGCCAAGCAGTGGCACGGTGAACAGGAGGCGTATCGCGTGCTTGCGCGAGGTACCGATCCTCTTCACGTCAGTAAAAGATCTCGATCGTGGCACGACCGGAAATAGCGACGTCCTCGTTGACGATAGGGTCTTTGGCCAACACCGCTTCGATCTTCAACGGCACGGTCAACGTCGCCAGGTCTGCCGGCTCGGTGGCCGAGGCATCGGCCGCGAACGCAAAGGCCTCGCCATCGTGATCGAACGGGACGAGGCCGCTCACAGGTGTGCCCCACGCCTGGCCTGCGCCGCTATCGGTGGACTTCAGAACGAACTTGCTGGACGCCATGCTTTGCGCATCGATGCTCAACTTGAAATAGCCGTTGGGCTTGTTGAGATTGCCCTGCTCGTTACGACCGAGGCTGTAGTGGGAATCCCCGGCGGTCGACGTACCCTCGGCCAGCGAATCGGTCGCCTTCAGACGAAATTTTGCCGGAGCGCCCTGGCAGTCGATCAGCAGCGATGCGGTCTTTGCGCCGAGCGCGAGATCCTGACCGGGCGTGAAGTCGCCCAGTTTTACGGGGTCCAGCTGCACGTCCGGGGCACCGCCCAACGACACGCTGCACGATGCCGGGGTAATGGTGCCCGTGACCTGGAGCGTCGCCGTATCGGCCGCGATCGCGGCCAGTGGTGTCAGCAACGCCAGACTGATGCCGGAAAGCAAAGCGATATGTCGCATCTGACCCTTCTCCTGAAAAGTGGTCAGAAAGCATATCGGCCGTGCCGGGCCGCCCATATAGGATCACTCCTATTTCGGACGGCCAATCCTCCCTCGCACGATCTACCAGACTTTGTAGACCTGGCCGGTCTGCCGACCTTCGACCGAACGCGAGAAGGCCAGGGCGGCGCGCGTCGCGCTCACCGGCTCGAAACCGCGGAAGTACGGCGCATACGCGTGCATTGCCTCGGTCAGCACCGTCGGGCTGACGACGTTGATGCGGATGCCACGCGGCAATTCGATCGCCGCCGCACGCACGAAGGCCTCGACAGCGCCGTTGACCGTGCTGGCCACCGCCCCGGACAGGATCGGCTGCTCGGTGAGGATGCCGGTGATCAGGGTGAAAGAGCCGCCGTCACGAAGGTGCGGCGTACCGGCGTTGACCAGGCGTATCTGGCCGAGCAGTTTGTCCTGCAACCCCTCGAGGTAGTTCGCTTCGGTCAACTCGCCCAGGGGGGCGAAGGGCACCTTGCCAGCGGCGGAGATGACCGCGTCCACCGGCCCTACCTGGCGAAACATGGCCTCGACGCTCGCCGCGTCGCGCAGATCCACGCGGACGTCGGCGCCTGTGCGGCTCGCCCCGACGATCTCGTGCCGCGCGCCCAGTTCCGCCGCGACCGCCTTGCCCAGGGTGCCGTTGGCACCCACGATCAGAACCTTCATGTTCGCCTCCTTGGTGATTGATAACAGGAAAGAGTACGCTCGGCCGTATGAACCGTCGCGCCGCCCTGTCGCTGCCGCCGCCCATGGCCGATACCTCGGCGCTCGGTCGCGAGCAGGATGTCCTGGGCCTCTCGGACGAACCCTCGATCCACTACCTCGACCACGGTTCGCGCAGTCGGCTGATCCGCTGGCATTACCACCCCGCGTACGAGCTGCATCTGATCGTCGCGACCGAGGGCACGGCCTATGTGGGCGACTACGAAGGACGTTTCGCGCCCTATACGCTCATGCTGACCGGACCCAACGTGCCGCACAACTGGGTGACCGACTCCCGCTGGGAGCCGGCAGCCCTGCGCGATCGCGTGATCCTGTTTTCCGAAGCCTTCGTCCGCCGCTGCATCGAGTTCTTCCCGCTTGCACGGCACGTGAAGTCGCTGTTGCTGGAAGAAGCACGCTACGGCATCGAGTTCGCACCGGACCTCGGCCGGCAGTTGGAACCGTACTTCCGCCGTGTTGCCGAGAATCCGGGCCTGCGTCGCGTGGCGAGCTTCTTCGAGATGATCGAAGCGCTGGCGGAAGACTCGACGCGCCGGCCGCTCAGCAGTCGCCCTTTCCAGGCCTCGGCCGATCCCAGCCAGTCGATGAAACTGCATCGCGCGGTGACCTTCATCGACCGACATCACGCTGGCGATGTGTCACTGAAGACCGTGTCCGATCGTCTTGGCATGTCCGAAACCGCGTTCTCGCGTTTCTTCCACCAGCACACCGGTTACCGCTTCATCGACTACGTGAACCAGACACGCGTGCAACGCGCGTGCGAGAAGCTCGTCGGTTCGCCAGGGTCCATCACGGACATCTGCTACGAGGTGGGCTTCAGCAATCTGTCGAACTTCAATCGCCGCTTTCTTGCCCTTACCGGGATGACGCCGCGCGAATATCGGATGCGGCACCGGCAACCCGCCGCCGACCTGTGATGTCGCGCCGCGTCACGCGGCGCACGAGCGCACACGCTTAGTCCGGCGTTTATACGTACTTTGTTGCCTGGCGCAACATGTGCTGCACAGCAGCATTAACGGCCGCATGGCCGGCGTTTCTTGGGCCGAAGCGCGGCTCATTCTGCAAAAAAGTACGCATCTTCACTGGAAACGACCAGACCCGTATTGGTGGTCGCGGTGCCCTTGAATCTATAAACGTTCATCCATTCGGTTCGCCGTAAAGGGAGGCATGATGAGCGATGACCGGAACGGCCTTGGAAGAGGTATCGCCTCCGTGCTGTTCGCGACGTTGTTGGGAACGGCCGGCGCGGCATACGCCGATACCACGCTCACCATCGGCACGGTGAACAACGCGGACATGGTGCGCATGCAGGCACTGTCGTCCGAGTACGAGAAGAGCCATCCAGGCGTGCATCTGAACTGGGTAGTGCTTGAAGAGAACACCTTGCGGCAGCGCCTGACCACGGACATCGCCACGCACGGCGGCCAGTTCGATGTCGTCACCATCGGCGCTTACGAGGCGCCCCTATGGGGCGCCCAGAAGTGGCTCAAGCCACTGGACAACCTGCCAGCCGACTACGACACCGACGACATCTTCAAGAACGTGCGCGAACAGCTGACCGTGGATAACCACCTCTATGCCGTTCCGTTCTATGCCGAAGCGAGCATCACCTACTTCCGCACGGACCTGTTCGCCAGGGCGAACCTGACCATGCCCGCCGAACCGACCTGGGACCAGATCCGCGGCTTCGCGCAGAAGCTCCACGATCCCGATCACGGTGTCTACGGCATCTGCCTTCGCGGCAAGGCCGGCTGGGGCGAGAACATGGCCCTGCTCGGCACGGTCGTCAACAGCTACGGCGGGCGTTGGTTCGACGAGCAGTGGCATCCGCAGATCGATACGCCGGAGTGGCACAAGGCGGTGAGCTTCTACGTGGACCTGTTGAAGAACAACGGTCCGCCTGGCCCCTCCGACAACGGCTTCAACGAGAACCTCGCCCTGTTCGCCTCGGGCAAGTGCGCCATGTGGGTGGATGCGAGCGTCGGCGGCGGCACGGTTACCGATCCGAAGGAAAGCAAGGTCGTCGGCAACGTGGGCTTCGCCCGCTCGCCGCATGAAGTGACCGACCGCGGCTCGTCGTGGCTATGGGTCTGGTCGCTGGCCATCCCGGACAGCACCAGGCAACCGGATGCGGCGCGCGCGTTCATCCTCTGGGCCACCTCCAAGCCCTACCTGAAGATGGTCGCCGACAAATACGGCGCGCAGGCCACGCCACCGGGCACACGGGAGTCGACCTATGCCAATCCCGCCTACATGAGCGCGGCCCCCTTCGCCAAGGTGACCTACGACTCGCTCAAGGCGGTCGATCCCGCGCATCCGACGCTGAAACCGGTGCCGTACAAGGGTATCCAGATCGTCTCGATCCCCGAATTCCAGGCAGTCGCCACCCTGGTCGGCCGCGAGATCGCCGGCGCGCTGGCGGGACGCGGCAACGTGGACGCCTTGCTGCATACCGCCAACGCCGCCGTCAGCCGCACGATGAAACGTGCGGGCTATTACGACCAGAAACCGGTCATCGCCAAGGAGCCGCCGAAATGAGCGCGCGTATCCGTAAACGCCCGGAGCGGCTGCTCGCCCAGCCCGCGATCGTCATGCTGCTGGTATGGATGATCGTCCCGCTGGCGATGACGCTGTACTTCTCCACGCAGTACTACAACCTGCTGTATCCCGGTAAGTCGGCCTTCGTCGGGCTGGAGAACTTCGCCTATTTCTTCACCTACCCCAGCTTCTGGACCTCGGTCCTCAACACCATCGTCCTCGTCGGCAGTGTGCTCGTGGTCACGGTGGTGGGCGGCGTGCTGATCAGCGTGCTGGTGGACGAGACCTTCCCCGGCCAGGGCATCGTGCGGATGCTACTCATTTCGCCGTTCTTCATTATGCCGACCGTCGCCGCGCTGGTATGGAAGAACCTGCTGATGAATCCCGTCTCGGGCTTTCTCGCCTGGGTATGGAAGCTGTTCGGCGCGACACCGGTGAACTGGTTCGCCGACTGGCCGCTGTTTTCCATCATCACCGTGGTGTCGTGGGAGTGGTTGCCCTTCGCCATCCTCATCTTCGTCACCGCGCTGCAGTCGCTGGACCGTGAACAGATGGAAGCGGCACGCATGGATGGCGCACGCGGCTTCGCGATCTTCCGCTACCTGACCCTGCCGCATCTCGCACGGCCCATCGCGGTGGTGGTGATGGTCGAGGCGATCTTCCTGCTCAACATCTTCGCCGAGATCTTCGTCACGACGAACGGTGGCCCGGGCGACGCGACGACGAACGTGCCGTATCTGGTCTACACCCAGGCGCTGCTCGAGTTCGACGTGGGCGCGGCTTCGGCCGGTGGCCTTGTGGCCGTGGTGCTTGCCAACATCATGGCGGTGTTCCTCATCCGCCTGATCGGCAAGTCGCTGACCGAGAAAACGTGAGGAGAATCGACATGGCCAAGCGCAAGCACAATCAGACCGCCCGCACGATCCGCATCGTCGCCTCATGGATCGTCGCGCTCATCGTCTTCTTCCCGATTCTCTGGATGCTGCTGACCAGCTTCAAGTCGGAGCTCGATGCCTTCAGTATGCCGCCGCATTTCTTCTTCGCGCCAACGCTGGAGAACTACGAGCAGATCCTCGCGCGCGCCAACTACCTGCACTACGCGTGGAACTCCATCGTCACCGCGGGTGGCGCGACCATCCTCGGCATGATCGTCGCCGTCCCGGCGGCTTATGCCTTCGCCTACCACCCCACATTGAAGACGAAGAACATCCTGCTGTGGATGCTTTCGACCAAGATGCTGCCAAGCGTCGGCGTGCTGGTGCCGATCTACCTTATCTGCCGCAACCTGGACATGCTCGATTCGAAGACGGCGCTGATCATCATCTTCGCGCTGATCAACCTGCCGATCATGGTCTGGATGATCTACACCTACTTCCGCGACATCCCCTACGACATCCTCGAAGCGGCACGCATGGACGGTGCCGACACCGCCCAGACGATGTTCCGCGTACTGATTCCGGTCAGCCGTGGCGGCCTTGCCTCGACCGCCTTGCTCTGCCTGATCCTGTCGTGGAACGAGGCCTTCTGGTCGCTCAACCTCACCACCGCCAGCGCTGCGCCCCTGACCGCGCTGGTCGCCTCGTTCTCCAGTCCCGAGGGGCTGTTCTGGGCGAAGTTGTCCGCCGTATCGACCCTGGCCTGTGCACCGATCCTGGTGCTCGGCTGGCTGTCGCAGCGCCAGCTCGTCCGCGGCCTCACCTTCGGCGCAGTCAAATAGGAGTCACTCATGTCTCGTCTGGAAATCCGTTCGCTGCGCAAGTCGTTCGAGGGTGTCGAGGTCATCAAGGGCATCGACCTGGTCGTCGAGGACCGCGAGTTCTGCGTCTTCCTGGGGCCGTCCGGTTGCGGCAAGTCGACCACGCTGCGCCTGATCGCCGGCCTCGAAGATGCCGACGATGGGCAGATTCTTCTCGACAAGGACGACATCACCGATCGCGCGGTCGACAAACGCGACCTGGCCATGGTGTTCCAGAGCTACGCGCTGTATCCGCACATGACCGTGCGCGAGAACATGTCGTTCGCGCTACGACTGTCGAAGATGGACCCGCGTGCCATCGACGAGAAGGTCGGCCGGGCGACCAGGATCCTCGCGCTGGAGCCGTATCTTGACCGCAAGCCCTCGGCGCTTTCCGGCGGCCAGCGCCAGCGCGTCGCGATCGGTCGTGCGATCACCCGTGAGCCGCGTGTGTTCCTGTTCGACGAGCCCTTGTCCAACCTCGATGCCGCGCTGCGCGCGGCGACGCGGCTGGAGATCGCCCGCCTGCACCAGGAACTCAACGCGACGATGATCTACGTCACACACGACCAGGTCGAGGCGATGACCCTGGCCGATCGCATCGCCATCTTCAACGAGGGTCGTATCGAGCAGATCGGTAAGCCGATGGCGCTTTACCACCGTCCGGTGAACACGTTCGTGGCCGGCTTCCTCGGCATGCCGCAGATGAACTTCTTCGATGCCACGGTCGAGGGCGGCAGCGTGCGCCTTGGCAATGGCAACAGCGTGAGCGTTCCCGGTGCCGGGCCATTGAGCGGCAAGGTCACCATCGGCATCCGGCCCGAGCATCTTCGCGTCTGCGATGGCGATGGCACCGGCGAAACGGTGAGCGGCAAGCTCTCGGTGGTCGAGCGCCTGGGCAGCGAGACCTACGCCTACGTGGACGTACCGCAGGTCGGGTCGATCACCGTGCGCGCCGAAGGCGACTTCGAGCGTCGGGCCGGCCGTGACATCTGCATTCGCCTCGATCTGACGCACGCCCACGTCTTCGACGCGTCCGGCGCCGCCATCCATCATCCTTGAGACCGCCTCATGCCCGTCCCCCTCGACAGCACCACGCTCGGCCGCCTTCCCCAGGGCGTCGATGCGCCACCCTTCGATCGCTCGAAGGTCACAGCCGGCATCGCACACATCGGTGTCGGCGCCTTCCACCGTGCGCACCTGGCCATCTACACCGATCACGTCCTGGCCGATGCCGACATGCATGCGTGGGGCATCCTCGGCATCAATCTTCTGGACCATGATCGGCCGCTGGCCGACGCCTTGAGCGCGCAAGACGGCCTGTACTCGGTCAGCGAGTTCGACCCGCGCGGCGTGCGACATACGCATGTCGTCGGCGCTATGGTCGAGTATCGGTTTGCGCCGAGCGATCCTGGTGCCGTCCTCGAGCGGCTTGCGGATCCCGCCATCCGCATCGTCTCGCTGACGATCACCGAAGGCGGCTACCTCATCGACGAACACGGCGCGTTCCGCCTCGACGACGAAACGGTCGCCCACGACCTGATGCATCCCGGCGCGCCCAGGGGCGTGTTCGGCTTCATCGTCGGCGCGCTCGAGGCGCGTCGCCAGGCCGGCGTTGCGCCGTTCACCGTGATGTCCTGCGACAATCTCCGCCACAATGGCGCGCAGGCGAAGAAGGCGGTGCTCGCGTTCGCCAACGCGCGTTCGAAGGATCTCGCGGACTGGATCGACAAGGAAGTGGACTTCCCCAACGGCATGGTCGATCGCATCACCCCCGCGACCACGCCGGAAGTGCGAGATCAGCTCAATGCCGCGACCGGCCTCGACGACAAGGCGCCGGTCGTCTGCGAAGACTTCATCCAATGGGTGCTCGAAGACAGGTTCCGCCGGGGCCGGCCGGCCTGGGAGCGTCACGGCGTGCAGATCGTCGACGATGTATCGCCCTACGAGGATGCCAAGATCCGCCTGCTCAACGGCTCGCACCAGATGTTGTCCTACCCGGCCTTCCTGTCCGGACATCGGCAGGTCGACGTCGCGGTGAGGGACCCGCTGTTCAACCGTTACCTCACCGACTTCCTCGACGAGGACGCTGGCATCTGGCTGACGTCGCTACCGGGCATGGACCTCGAGCCGTACAAGAAGAAGCTGCTCGACCGATTCAGCAATGCGTCCATCGCCGACCAGCTCGATCGCCTCTGCCTGGACGGCGGCTCGAAGATCCCAGGCTTTCTCGGCCCGACGATCACGGCCTGCCTGGAGCACGGCAGGGACGCCCGCCGCCTCGCCTTCCTGCTCGCCGCCTTCGATCGCTACGTCCGCGTAGGCAGGGACGATAACGGCGAGTCCTACCCACTGCGCGAACCGAATGCGATGCGACGGGTGCAGCCGATGATCGACAGCGGATCGAAAGACACGTTGATCGAAAGCGTGGAACTGGTCGGCCCCCTTCCCGCGAAAGACAAACGGTTCCGCAAGCAGTACGACCGTTACGTAACGTCCCTGCAAGAGAAGGGTGTACGCGCGACGCTGGAGAACCTCGACGCTCTCGTCGACTAAAGGGTAACGGTATCGTCTCGGGCACTTCACTCCCGCGAACCTACGTTGGATGCCTTCCCGTCCTCGAGTGGAGTCCGCGCCGATGCCTTACAACCCGAGCAACCCGCAACCGCCCTTCGCCGAGCCGGGCAAGAACCGCCCCGATAGCGAGATCCGCAAGCCCGGCAGCTACAAGCCCGAGCACGACGCGGACCCCGAGCCGCCCGAGGATGAAGACGATCCGATCGAGCCGCTCAAGCGTTGATGGTCTTTCCAGGGCGCCGAAAGGCGCCCTTCTTCGCAAGGTAACGCTTAAGCGTCGTCGCGGTGTTCCCACGCGTACTCGACCATCCGCCGCGGGCGGAATGTGAGTACAAGCCGGTGCTCGCCAGAAGGCAAGAACTTGCTGGCGACCTGCGAGGTGACTGCCGCACCGGCTAGACTTCGCTTATGACTCCTGCTCCCAAGAAGCCCCAACCGCGGCGCACGGCGGCCCCGTCCGCACGCAAGGTCGCCCCGCCGAAACCGGTCGCCCGACCCGCCGATGCGTCGACGACGGCCGAGCGCTTCCTCGCCTTCCTTCTCAAGGGGCTGCCTCCCGGGCGGCGAGAGAAGATCCACGGCTATCTCGTGCTCACCCGCATGGACCGTCCGATCGGTGCCCTGCTCCTGCTGTGGCCGACCTGGTGGGCGCTGTGGCTGGCGGCGAAGGACTTCCCGCCGATCGGCAGCCTGATCATCTTCACCCTCGGCGTCTTCGCCATGCGCTCGGCCGGTTGCGCGATCAACGATTACGCCGACCGCAAGCTGGACCCGCAGGTGGCCCGCACGGCGGGGCGGCCGATCGCCAGTGGGCGCGTCACGCCGCGCGAGGCCTTGTACGTGTTCGCCGGATTGCTGGTCTTCTCGTTCCTGCTGGTGCTGCTGACCAATCGGCTGACCATCCTGCTCTCGTTCGGCGGCGCGGCGCTGGCGGCGATCTATCCCTTCTGCAAGCGCTACACCAACCTGCCCCAGGTGGTGCTCGGCGCCGCGTTCGGCTGGTCCATTCCGATGGCCTTCGCCGCGGTGACCGACAGCGTGCCGCCGGTGGCGTGGCTGCTCTTCATCGGCAACATCCTGTGGTCGGTGATTTACGACACCGAGTACGCCATGGTCGACCGCGAGGAAGACATCAAGGCCGGCGCGAAATCCACCGCCATCCTGTTCGCCGATGCGGATCTGGTCATCATCGGCATCCTGATGGGCACATTCCTGCTCACGATGCTGCTGGTCGGCACGCGCTCCGCCCTGGGCTGGCCGTACTGGCTCGGCCTCGCCGCCACGGCGGTGCTGTTCGCCTACCAGCAATGGCTGATGCGCGACCGTGCGCGCGATGCCTGCCTGCAGGCCTTCCGTCACAACAACTGGGTCGGCCTGGCCCTGTGGCTGGGCATCGTCATCGCACTGGCTCTGTGACCGTCATCACGCCACAGGATTTCCGTGGCGATTTATCACGATTGAAACCGCACGGTCATGCGGGTTGAGTCGATCCGTCATGGCTGACGCATAAGTTCCTACGGGTTGTGTTGCCCCTCCCCGGAGCTTTGCCCCATGTTGCATACCAAGCCACTCTGCCGTGCCCTGCGCACGGCGATAGCCACCGCTTTGCTCGTCGCCTCCGCGACGGCGGCCCGGGCCGACGACACCCCGCCGCAGAAGAAGACCACCGACCTGGATAACGTCGTGGTCACCGCCCGCTCCGGCGTCGAGACCCGCACCAAGGCGGAAACCAGCTACTCCATCACCACGATCGACGAAGACCGCCTGCGCATGCAGGCCCCGACCAGCGTCACCGAGGCGGTGAAATCCGTCCCGGGCTTCTGGGTGGAGTCCTCCGGCGGTGAAGCCTCGGGCAACATCCGTGCACGCGGCATCCCGGTCGACGGCTACGGCTCGGTCACCCTGCTCGAAGATGGTATCCCCGTGCAGCACGATCCGGCCCTGGGTTACCTCAATGCCGACCAGGCGTTCCGCCTCGACGAAACCATCGAGCGCGTCGAAGTCGTCCGTGGGGGTCCGTCGTCGATCTTCTATTCGAACGCGCCCGCCGGCGCGATCAACTTCATTCCCCGCCAGGCCGGCGATACGCCCGAAGGCCTGATCAAGTACACCGTGGGCAACTACGCGTTGAACCGACTGGACTTCTGGTACGGCACGCCCGTCGGTGGCGGCTGGAAACTCGGTGTCGGCGGCTTCTGGCGCGTGGACGACGGCCAGCGCAATCCCGGCTACAGGGCCAACGACGGTGGTCAGCTGCGAGCCACGCTGTCGAAGAAACTCGAGAACGGCGACATCAGCTTCGATGTGAAGCACCTGGACGACAAGGTCGCGCTGTACCTGGGCATTCCGATGCGGACCAACGCCAGCGGCGACATCCGTGCCGTGCCGGGTTTCAACGGCAACGACGGCACGCTGGCCGGCCCGGAGACCGAGCATCTGCAGATGCGCGAGGGCGACGGCAGCCTCTACAACTTCGACAACCGTGAAGGCACGCACGTCAAGCGTACCCAGGTGTCCTTCAAGTTCAACCACGACCTTGGCGACGACTGGAAGCTGGCCGAGTCCATGCGTTACAACACGACGGACACGCAGCGTAACGGCGTGTTCCCCAATGCCCTGCAGAGCGCGGCGTCGTTTCTCGCGCAGGACAGCAAGCGACTTTCCGCCATCCCCGGCGCCACCGCGCTGCAGTTCCGTTACGTGGACAACCCGGCGCAGGTGTACGACACCGCGAACCAGAACGGCAATGGCCTGGTACTCACCGACGGGCTGCGCGGCGTGACCATGCCGGTGAACGAGTTCATCAACGACACGCGCGTGCTTCGTCAGTTCGAGTTTGGCGAACAGACGCACGACGTCACCTTCGGCTACTACCACGCGAACTTCCAGCAGGACTTCGATCGCTATTCCTCCACCGTCCTGACCGACGTGCGCGACAATGCGCGCCTGATCGATCTGGTCGGCGTGGATCCGAACGGCAACGTCGTCGGCTCGCTGACCGACCATGGCGTCTACCGCTACGGCTACGAATGGGAACATGCCAGCGGCAAGTCCGACACCAACGCGGCCTATGTCTCGGACGAGTGGACCATCACGCCGGAACTTCGCATCGACGGTGGCCTGCGCTACGAGCGGGTCAATGTGCAGGGCTACACCGAAGGAAAGCAGACCGTCGACCTGGGTGGCTCGCCGGCGGCGGCCACCGTGCTCACCGGCAACGGCCAGTTCGCCCACTACGACCAGACCTTCTCCAAGACCGGCTGGACGCTCGGCGCCAACTGGCAGTTTTCGCCACGACAGGGCCTGTTCGCACGCTGGACGTCCGCTTTCCGCCTGCCCAACCTGAGCACCTACATCACCAGCCCGGCGGCCACGCCGCTGCTGCAGACGATGGACCTGGCCGAGACCGGCTGGAAGTACAGCGACCGGTTCATGGACCTGTACGCCACGGCGTTCTACACGAAGTACGACAACGTCGGCTTCACCAACAATGTCTTCGATCGTAACGGCAATACGTCCACGCCACAGACCGGCTTCGCCAGCACCAAGACCTACGGCCTCGAGCTCGAAGGCACGCTATACCCGACCAAGTACTTCGACGTGCAGTTCAACGCGACGCTGCAGGATCCGAAGTACAAGGGGCTGTCCTATACCGATAACGTCAACAACGGCCCGGTGCTTCGCGACTACGACGACAACCAGCTGATCCGCGTGCCGAAGGTGAGCTATCGCGTCGTGCCCGGCGTGAACCTGCTGGACGGCCGGCTGCGCCTGCAGATGTCGTACGAGCACGAAGGCAAGCGCTACGTCGATACCGCCAACTCGGTCGTCTTGCCCTCGTACCACGTGGTCGGTGCCAGTGCTCGCTACGACGCCACGCCGGAGCTGTCGTTCTATCTGTATGCCGACAACCTCTTCAACTCGCTGGGGCTGACCGAAGGCAATCCACGGGCCGGCGAACTCGCGAGTTCCGACGCGGGGGCGAACACGTTCATCGCGCGTCCGTTGCTCGGCCGTTCGTTCCGCGCCGCCGTGATGTACCGTTTCTGATGCGCGCTCTCATCGGCATGCTCCTGGTCTGTTTCGCCGCCGTCGCTGCAGCCGAACGGGCGCCCGACCTCACCCTGCGCGGCGCGCTGTCGGGCAAGGACCAGCACACCTATCGCGAAGTGCCGTTCGATGTGCCCAAGGGCACGACGCGGATCACCATCGACGTCGCTTACACCGGCCGCGACGAGAAGACGACGATCGATCTGGGCTTGCTGGGGCCGACCGGCTTCGCGGGGCAGGATGGCTTCCGGGGCTGGAGTGGCGGAAGCAAGCGTCGCTTCACGGTTTCCGCGACGGATGCCACGGCGTCGTTCCTGCCGGGGTCGATCGAGCCCGGCAAGTGGCGCCTGTTGCTGGGCATTCCCAATATCCGCCCCGCTTCGACGGCCACCTATACCGCGCAGGTGTGGCTATCGCGGGACGATGAAGGCTTTGGCCCCGAGCACGGACTATCCGCCGCGCTCAGCCCGGACGCCCGCTGGTATCGTGGCGACCTGCATATGCACACGGCGCATAGCGATGGCGGGTGCCCCAATGCGACAGGCACGAAGAAGGTGCCTTGCCCGCTGTTCCTCACCGTGGCTTCCGCGGCGAAGCGAGGGCTCGACTTCATCGCCATCTCCGAACACAACACCATGTCGCAGGTATCGGAGATGCGCGAGCTTCAGCCCTACTTCGACACGATGCTGATGATTCCCGCGCGGGAAATCACCACCTTCGAAGGTCACGCGAACCTGTTCGGCGTGTCGCGACCACTCGACTTCCGTGTCGGCAGCGCCAGCGTGCCGAACTGGAATGCCTTGCTCGCCGAGGTCGCCAGGGCGCATGGCGTGATCTCGGTCAATCATCCCCGTCGGCCTAACGACGAGACCTGCATGGGTTGCGGGTTCACGCCGCACGACACCGTGGACATGCATGGTTTCCAGGCGATCGAGGCGATCAACGGTGGCGATGTGGAACGTGCCGACAGCGGCATTCCGTTCTGGGAAGCCCAACTCGATGCGGGCCTCCGGATCACGGCCATCGGCGGCAGTGACAGCCACGATGGCAGCGATGCCCCGAGGGATGCCTTTGCCGGACGCATCGGTTCGCCGACGACGGTGGTGCATGCGCGCGAGCTGTCGATGGAGGGCATCCTCGATGGCATTCGTGCCGGGCATGTGTTCGTCGACGCCGAAGGGACGCGTGACCGCTCGCTCGACGTGCAGGCGACCGCCGGGTCGCACGTGGCCGGCATGGGCGATGCGCTTGCCGTGGCCAACGGGCAGTCCATGCGCGTCGTCGTGCACACGGCGGCGCTGGGCGGTCAGCAACTGCGCGTTCTCGACAACGGACAACCGGTCGACCTTGCGGGACGTGACGTGGTACCCGCGAGCGGCGAGTCGGCATTCGACTGGAAGAGCGATGGCAAGCCACACTGGTTACGCGTCGACGTTCGCTCACCCGAGGGCAAGCTTCTGATCCTCGGCAATCCCATCTACATCAATCACTGACGGTCGCCGGGCGACGGCGTACGCGCCAGTGCCCAGATGTCCACCCGCTCGACGCCGACGGCAAGCAGGGCCTTGGTGCACTCGATGAGGGTGGCGCCGGTGGTCATGACATCGTCGACGATGGCGACGTGCTTCTGCGCAGGGACGCGGCGTACGGCGAAGGCGCCGCGCACATTGACGAGGCGGGCCGCCGCGTCGAGTTCCGACTGGGCCTCGGTGCGGCGCGCGCGGTAGAGCATGTCGTGCGCGACAGGGATGCGATAGCGCTTGCCCAGCGGCCTGGCCAACTCCAGTGCCTGGTTGTAGCCGCGCGAGCGCAGGCGGCTCAGGTGCAGCGGAACGGGAAGGAGCAGGTCGGGCATCGACGGTGGCGGGCCCGCGTCCATCCATGCATCCGACAGCACGCGGCCAGCGGCAAGACTGCCGGCGAACTTGAAGCGTGCCTCGAGCGAGTCCAGCGGCCAGCCGTACTCGTAAGGCACCCACAGATCGCCCCACGGACGCGGCGCCGCCTGGCACTTGTGGCATTCCGGAAGCGGCGCGGGTAACGGCACGGCGCAGCGTCCGCAACAGGCGAGGTTGCGTGGCAACGAGGCATGGCAGGCGTGGCAGAGTTCACGCGCCTCGTGGCCCCCGTCGCCGCAGACCAGGCAGCGCGGCGGCAGCAGCCACCGGCCGGCCGCGGCGAACCATCGAGCAAGGCGGGACGCGTCCATGCGTCGGCGCTTCGGTCAGTAACGCCGGCGGTACAGCGCCGCGTCGACGATCGACCACAAATGAATGATCCAGCCCAGCCAGATCACCCAGAGCACGGCGGCCAGCACGAACATGATCAGCGCCTTGAACACCCGGCCCTGGACCAGCTGGCCGAGGCCAGGGATGAAGAAACTGCAGATGGCAGCGAGCACGTTGCCGCTGCTGCCCTGTCCGTCGCTCATGCGATTACCTCCTGATGGATGCCCGTTGGCACATGGTAAGACACCTCTCGGCCTTGCTTCGTAAACTTCCGACACGCCGTTAAGGTTGACAGTGGGCGCGCGCCTTTCCACACTTCGCGCCTTCGCCCCGGGAGCCCACCATGACCGCAGCCATCCGCCACGACTGGTCCCGCGAGGAGGTCGAGCACCTTTTCGCCTTGCCCTTCAACGACCTGCTCTTCCAGGCGCAGACCGTGCACCGCCAGTATCACGACCCCAACGCGGTCCAGGTGTCGACCCTGCTGTCGATCAAGACAGGTGGCTGTCCCGAGGACTGCGCTTATTGTCCCCAGGCCGCGCGCTACTCGACCGGCGTGAAAGCCGAAAAGCTGATGAGCGTGGAAGCCGTGCTTGCCCGGGCCCAGGCGGCCAAGGACGCCGGCGCGAGCCGCTTCTGCATGGGTGCGGCGTGGCGCTCGCCGAAGGACCGCGACGTGGTCAAGGTGGCCCAGATCGTTGCCGCGGTGAAGGGCCTCGGCCTGCAGACCTGCGCGACCCTCGGCATGCTTTCCCAGCCGCAGGCCGACACACTCAAGGCCGCGGGCCTGGACTTCTACAACCACAATCTCGACACCGCGCCGGACTTCTACGGCGAGATCATCCATACCCGCGAGTTCCAGGATCGCCTCGACACCCTCGACCACGTGCGCCAGGCCGGCCTGAAAACCTGCTGCGGGGGCATCGTCGGCATGGGCGAATCACGCGCGCAGCGCGCCGGCCTGCTGACCACGCTGGCCAACCTGCCCGAACACCCCGAATCCGTACCGATCAACCGTCTGGTCCAGGTGGCCGGCACGCCACTGGCCGGCACCGAGGCACTGGATCCGTTCGAGTTCGTGCGCAGCATCGCCGTCGCGCGCATCGTCATGCCGGCCTCGGTCGTACGCCTGTCGGCCGGCCGCGAGTCGATGGACGACGCTTTGCAGGCGCTGTGCTTCGCCGCGGGTGCCAACTCGATCTTCTACGGCGAGAAGCTGCTGACCACGGGCAACCCGGACGTCGAACACGACCGCCGGCTGTTCGAACGCCTCGGCCTCACGCCGATGGACGTCGAGATCGAGCCGGGCACGGTCCACGCGGACATCGTCGAACGCGCCGACGCGGCGTGAGCCGGCCGGACCTCCGCGCCCGCGTCGAAGCTGCGCGGGCGCAACGCGAACGGGAGGGGCTGCTGCGCCGCGCTCGCGTCTGCGAGGTCACCGCGGACGGCCATCGTGTCCTCGACGGACGGACGCTGGTCGACTTCTGCGGCAACGACTATCTCGGCCTCTCGCGTCACCCCGACCTCGTCGAAGCACTGCACCGCGTCGCGGCCACCGAAGGGGTCGGCACGGGTGCCGCACATCTGGTCTCCGGCCATCGCGGTGAACACGCCGCTCTGGAAGAAGAGCTGGCCGACTGGACCGGGCGTCGGCGCGCGGTGCTGTTTTCCACCGGCGTCATGGCCAACCTGGGGGCTTTGCAGGCCTTGCTCGGAGCTGGCGGCCTGCCAGGCCGCGGCGGTGCCCTTTGCGTGCAGGACCGTCTCAACCACGCCAGTCTCATCGATGGCGCGCAGCTGGCCGGCGCCGAGCTTCGTCGCTATCCACATGGCGATGCCGAGGCCGCGGCGCGCCAGCTCGACGCACGACCCGAGCACGCGGCCCTGCTCGCAACGGACGGCGTATTCAGCATGGATGGGGATGTCGCGCCGCTGTCCGCGCTGGCGACGCTCTGTCGGGAGCGCAGCGCGCTCTTCTATGTCGACGATGCCCATGGCCTGGGCGTTATCGGCCCCGAGGGCGCCGGCAGCGTAGCGGCGGCCGGACTCGACGCCACACGGGTGCCCCTGCTCATGGGCACGCTGGGCAAGGCACTCGGTACGGCAGGCGCCTTTGTCGCCGGCGATGCCGACCTGATCGAGGCCATCGTCCAGTTCGCCCGGCCCTATATCTATACGACGGCGATGCCGGCCGCCCTCGCCGCGGCAACGCGTGTCTCGCTGCGCCTGGTCCGCGCCGACGTGGAAGGCCGTCGCCAGCGGCTCGCGGCCCATATCGAACGGTTTCGCGCCGGCGCACGGCAACTGGGCTTGGCCGTCATGCCTTCTCGCACCGCCATCCAGCCGCTGCTCATCGGCTCGGCCGAGGGCGCGCTGGCCGCCTCGCGGGCCCTGGAGGCAGCCGGTTTCCTCGTGGTCGCGATCCGACCACCCACGGTGCCGCAGGGCGCGGCCCGGCTGCGGATCACGCTCTCGGCGGCGCATTCGCCGGAACAGATCGACGCCCTGCTGGACATGCTCTCCCGCCTTCCGGGTCCGGCCGGGACCGCCGCCGTATAATGGGCGGCCACGTCCCTCCCCCTATGCCCATGTCGATCCTCAACATTTCCGCCTACAAGTTCGTCGGTCTCGACGATCTGGACGTGCTGCGCGCGCGCATGGTCGAGCGCTGCGACGCCCTGGCGCTGAAGGGGACGATCCTGCTGGCACCGGAAGGGATCAACCTCTTCCTGGCCGCACCGCGCGAGGCGATCGATGCCTTCGTGAGCTGGCTCCACGAGGACCCACGCTTCGCCGACATCACGCCGAAAGAGAGTCTCTCCGACGACGTGCCATTCGGTCGCATGCGCGTGCGCCTGAAGAAAGAGATCATCACCATGCGTGCGCCGTCGATCCGTCCCGAGGAAGGTCGCGCACCGCATGTGCTGCCGCTGGATCTGCGGCGCTGGCTCGACCAGGGCCACGACGACGAGGGCCGCCCGGTCGTACTGGTCGACACGCGCAACGACTACGAAGTGGCCGCGGGCACGTTCGAGAACACTGTCGAATACGGCCTCGCGAGCTTCACCGGGTTTCCCGACGCCATCGCCGCGGATCGCGCGCGCTTCGATGGCAAGACCGTGGTCTCGTTCTGCACGGGCGGTATCCGCTGCGAGAAAGCGGCCATCCACATGCGCGAGATCGGCATCGATCGCGTCTTCCAGTTGGAAGGCGGCATCCTGAAGTATTTCGAGGAAGCCGGCGGCGCGCACTGGCGTGGCGATTGCTTCGTCTTCGACGAGCGCGGCGCCGTCGATCCGACCCTCGCACCGAGCGACCCGGCAGGCGGCGCGTCATGAGCGGTCTGCACATCGAGCGCCACGGCGAGGGCGATACACCGCTGGTGCTGATCCATGGCTGGGCCATGCACGGCGGCATCCTCTCGCCACTGGTCGACGCACTGGCCTCGCGCTACACGATGTACGTCGTCGACCTGCCGGGCCACGGCTACTCGCGCGACTGCGGCATTCCGCTCGAACCGCTGGCCTGTGCAAAGGCGATCGCCACAGCGACGCCGCCCGCGATGTGGATGGGTTGGTCGCTCGGTGGACTGGTCGCGCTGACCGCCGCACTCGACACGCCGGAGCACGTGACCTCGGTGGTCGCCATGTGCTCCACGCCGCGCTTCGTCCGCACCCAGGGCTGGCCCTACGGCAACGACGCGGCCATGGTGCAGAAGCTCGCCGCCGATCTCGAGACCGACTACCGCGGCACACTGGAGCGCTTCATCGCGCTGGAGGCCATGGGCAGCGCCGATCCGCGCGCCGAAGCCCGACGCCTGAAGGAAGAAGCCTTCGCCCGCGGCGAGCCCGACCCGCGCGTCCTGATGGAAGGCCTGCGCCTGCTCGAGAGCGCCGACTTGCGCCCGCGCCTGTCCGAACTGCGTCAGCGCAGCCTGTGGATTGCCGGCCGGCGCGACCGCATTGTTCATCCCGAGGCCGTGCGCTGGTGCGCCGAGGCGGCCGGCGGCCGCTTCGAGGAGATCGCCCACGCCGGTCACGCCCCCTTTATCGGCCACGCCGCCAGCGTGGCCGATGTCCTGACGCAGTTCACCGAAGCAGACGCATGAGCGAATTTCATTTCGACCGTACCCAGGTCAGGCGCAACTTCGGTCGCGCCGCCGGCACCTACGAGAAACACGACGCGCTACAGCGCGAAGTGCAGTCGACCCTGGTCGACCGCCTCGACATATTCGAGCAGGTGCCCGAGATCGTCCTCGACGTTGGCGCGGGTACCGGCCGCGGCAGCGCTGCGCTGAAGAAGCGTTACCCCAAAGCGCAGGTCATCGCGATGGATCTGGCGCTCCCGATGCTGCGCCAGGCCAGGCAGCACAGCAGTTGGCTGAAGCCGTTCTCGCGTGTCGCCGCCGACGCCTACACCTTGCCGATGCCCGACCACAGCGTCGACATTCTGTTTTCCAATCTGTGCTTCCAGTGGTGCGAGGACGTGGCCCGCCTGTTCACCGAGTGCGCGCGCGTGCTCAAACCCGGCGGCCTGCTCACGTTCTCCACGTTCGGTCCGGACACATTGAGCGAGCTCCGTGCCGCCTGGGCGGAAGCCGACCAGCACGCGCACGTGGCACGCTTTCTCGACATGCACGACATCGGCGACGCGATGCTGAGCGCCGGGCTGCGCGATCCGGTCTTGTTCGCCGAACGCTACACGCTCACCTATCCCACGCCGCGCGCGCTGCTCGACGAGCTGCGCGGTCTGGGCGCGAACAATGCCGACGCCGATCGTCAACGCGGACTCACCGGCAAGCAGCACTACCGCCGCATGCTCGATGCCTACGAAGCGATGCGCAGCGACGGGGTCATTCCGTCGACGTGGGAAGTGGTCACCGCCCATGCCTGGGGGCCTCCGGCCGGGCAGTCGCGCCGCGAAGGCAGCGGCGAGATCGCCAGTTTCCCCATCGACAAACTGCGTGGGTCGCGGCGGAAGACGCCGTTCTGACGGTTATCGTCGGGTCGCGCGGTAGCGGCAACCGGGTTCGTGTCCGTCGACCATCCCGGTGGCCTGCATGAGCGCGTAGCAGATGGCCGTACCGGCGAAACGAAATCCTCGCCGATGCAGGGTCGCGCTCATGATGTCGGAGGCATCGCTTCGCGAACGCGTTCCAGGCGCAAGGCATGATGGCGTGGCGCTGGCATCCCCACCGACGAAGCGATGGAGAAAGGCCGATAACGATCCCTCGTCTTCGATCAACCTGAGCGCGGCCCGCGCATTGCCGCGCACCGAGGCGATCTTGAGGCGATGACGGATGATGCTGCGATCGCGGCGGACCATGGCGAGTTCGCTGTCGGTCATCGCGGCGATGCGTGAGAGGTCGTAGTCGTGAAAGATGCGGCGATAACGCTCGCGCTTTGCCAGAACGGTACGCCACCTCAGCCCGGCCGCCGCGCCACGCAGCGTGATCAGCTCGAAGAGCTGTCGATCGTCGTGGATCGGCAGCCCCCACTCCCCGTCGTGATACGTGCGTTCAACATCGCTTTGTTCGGCCCAGGCGCATCGCATGTCCCGTCTCACACGTCCTGAAGAAGAGACGAGAATAGCTACGCAAAGTGGCCGCGAATGTCCGCTTCAGGTCGCGCTTCCCGTGCGAATGCCTACCAGGGCAAGTCATCCAGATCGACGTTGCCGCCAGTCAACACCGCGCCGATACGGCGCCCGACGACACGCTCCGGGTAACGCATGAGCGCGGCGAGCACCGTGGCACTCGACGGCTCGACGACGATGCGCAACTCGGACCAGAGCAGGCGCATGGCGGCGATCACGTCGGCGTCGCTGACACGCAGCACGCTGACGCCCTGCTCGCGCAGAACATGAAAGTTCGGCTCGCCGATCAGCGTACGCAGGCCGTCGCAAATCGTGTGGGGCGTGAACGGCCCGACCCGCGCATCCGCTTCCAGCGAACGGGCCGCATCGTCGGCGCCTTCCGGCTCGGCGCCGAACAGCGCGATCGCCGGGTCGATGCCGTGGGCCGCGATCGAGCAGCCGGATGCCAGCCCACCACCACCGACGGGAAAGACGATCGTATCGATACCCGGAGACTGGCGCAGCAGTTCGGGCACCAGCGTCCCCTGCCCCGCCATCACGCGCGAATCCGCGTAGGGGTGGACCAGGGTCGCGCCCGTGCTTGCCATGACCTCGGCAGCCTTCGCCTCACGCGCCGCGGTGGTCGGCTCACAGCGGTGCACCGTCGCGCCCGCGACGACAATCGCGTCCACCTTGGTCTTCACCGCGCCTTCGGGAACGACCACGTGTGCCGTGATCCCGCGCGTACGCGCCGCCATGGCCAGGGCATTACCGTGATTGCCGGAGGAGTGCGTGACGACGCCGCGCGCGGCGTCCTCGTCGCTCAACGACCAGACGGCATTGGTCGCGCCGCGAAACTTGAATGCGCCGCCCCGCTGCAGGTTCTCGCACTTGAAGACCACCATCGCCCCGACCAGCATGTCGATGCGGTCGCTGCGAAGCACGGGTGTCACCAGCGCATACGGTGCGATGCGCGCGGCGGCGTCGCGTACGTCGGCAAAGGTCGGCAAGGTCACGTGTCGAATTCCACGCCGCAGACGAAGCGACGCTCCTGACCGGCGGCCAGCGTGATCAGCGGCGTGCAGTCGTCGCGGTTGAAGGCATCCGGCATGCATTCCATGGGCTCGAGTGCGACCGACTTGCGGGCGTCGCGTTCGGCGGTGTCCGAGGTGAAGGCGAGCATCACGCCCTTCTCCTGCCACACGGCGATGCCCACACCCGTTTTCGGGTCGCGCAGATGGGTGCGCGCCTTGCCATCGGTATCGAGCTGCAGATCCGCGTAGGTGTGATTGAGCGCGACGCTGCCGATCGCGCGCGGCTTGCGAAAATCGAGCGACGCATCGGCTTTTTCCACAGCCTGCCACGCGCGCGTGCCCGGCAGCGGAATGAAATCCTTGTCCGTGGCGATGACCTTGTCCGCCGGCACCTGCAGCTCCCAGGTGTCGATCGGGTTTTCCGAAAGCCGGAAGTACGGGTGCCAGCCGAAGAACGTGGGTGCGGCGTGGTCGCCGACATTGCGTGTTTTCGCTTCCACCGTCAGGCCGTGCTCGTCCAGCGTGAAGGTGACACTGAAGTCGAGGGCGAACGGGTAGCCCGGATTCACCCCGGGCCGGATCGCGTCGGTGAAGAGCGTGACCGAGGCGCGGTCGTCGTCGGCATGCTCGCGCTGCACGTCGAACAGCGTGCCGCGAAGGAAGCCGTGGCGGCTGGCGCGATCGGCGCCGACGGCACCCGGCTGCAAATCGTAAGTAGTTCCTTCAAATGTGTAGCGCGAATCGTTAACGCGGTTGGCGAACGGCGTCATGATCGCGAAGCGCGATCCCTTATGCCCCACCAGCTCCTTTTCGTCGCGGAAACCGTCGGTCACGGCGTGTGTCGCGTCGCGCCAACGGGTGCTGATGGAGAGCACGGTGGCGCCGCGCCGGGCGATGCGCACCTCGCGGTCGGCATCGGCGTCGACCAGTACCACCAGTGCGTTCGCGCCCAGGGTGGAGTGCGTCACAGTGAATCGGGACATGGGGAGGCTTCCTTTTGACGAATCCGACCGCATGTTAGCCTGCCTGTCAGACCAGAACATGTGTTGTCTTACCGCCATGAGTGATCGCTCCGACGCCCCTACGTCCGTTATCCGTCTCGCCGACTACCGCCCGCCCGCGTGGGCCGTGGAAGAGGTGGCGCTCGAGTTCGACCTCGGCATCGACCGCACCGAGGTCGTCAGCCGCCTCACCCTGGTAAGGCAGGCCGACGAGCCTGTTCGCCTGAACGGCGAGGGGATCGAGCTCCTGGGGCTCACGCTGGACGGCCGTGAGCTGGGCGACGGCGAGTACATCCTCGCCAACGGCATGCTGGAAGTCGCGGTCGACGCCGACCGCTGCGTCCTCGGCGCCCGCGTCGCGGTCCGCCCGGCGGAGAACACCGCCTTCGAAGGCCTGTACCTTTCCGGCAGCCGCGATCGCGGCTTCCTGCTGACTCAGTGTGAAGCCGAGGGTTTCCGGCATATCACCTATTTCCCGGACCGTCCCGACGTCCTGTCGAAGTACGCCGTGACGCTGCGCGCCGACCGGGAGCGCTTTCCTGTTCTGCTCGCCGGCGGCAATCCGGACGGTGCGGGCGAACTGCCCGACGGCCGCCACTGGGCACGTTTCGTCGACCCGCACCCGAAGCCGAGCTACCTGTTCGCCCTGGTCGCCGGTCGGCTGGAACGGATCAGCCACGACTACACCACGGCCGATGGCCGCGCGGTGGCCCTGCACATATGGGCCGAGGCCGATGTCATCGATCGCTGCGACTACGCCATGGACTCGCTCATTCGCTCGATGCAATGGGACGAGCGCACCTACGGTCGCAATTACGACCTCGACGTTTTCCACGTCGTCGCCACGCACGATTTCAACATGGGCGCGATGGAGAACAAGGGTCTCAACATCTTCAACGCGAAGTACCTGCTGGCCGATCCGGATTCGAGCACCGACGACGAATACCGTCACGTCGAAGCCGTGGTCGCGCACGAATACTTCCACAACTGGAGCGGCAACCGCGTCACCTGCCGCGACTGGTTCCAGCTCAGTCTGAAGGAAGGCCTCACCGTGTTCCGCGAGCAGAGCTTCTCGGCGGACATGAACTCGGTGTCGCTCAAGCGCATCGAAGACGTCGCCTTGCTGCGTCGAGCGCAGTTCCCCGAGGATGCCGGCCCGCTATCGCATCCGGTGCGGCCGTCGCAGTACAGCGAGATCAACAATTTCTACACGGCCACCGTCTACGAGAAGGGCTCCGAGCTCGTACGCATGCTCGCCGGCCATCTCGGCCGCGAGGGTTTCCGCAAGGGCATGGACGTCTACTTCGATCGCCACGACGGCGATGCGGCCACCATCGAGGATTTCCTGAAAGCCCTGGGCGATGCCAACGGCACCGATCTATCGGCCTACCTGGCCTGGTATGGCCAGGCAGGGACGCCACGACTGACCGCCGAGGCACGTTACGACGCCGCACAGTCGCGCTATCGCCTCACCTTGCGCCAGCGCACGCCGGCGAGCGCGGGGCAGACGGTCAAGCATGCGCTGCCGATTCCCGTCCGGCTGTCGCTGTTCGATGCCTCCGGCAAGGCGCTGCCGCTTCGCCTCGAAGGCGAATCCACGGCGGGTGCCGCGGAACGCACCATCGTGCTCGATGGCGCCGAGCGCAGCATCGTGTTCGAGGACATCGCCAGCGCTCCCGTACCGTCCTTGCTGCGCGGCTTCTCGGCGCCGGTGATCCTCGAATTCGATTACGCCCCCGAAGAACTGGGTGTGTTGCTTCGTCACGATCCGGACGGCTTCAATCGCTGGGAGGCCGGTCAGCAGCTCGCCGGCCTTGCTTATGACAACTGCCGCGACGGCAAGCTCGACGGCGCCGCGATCGGCGCCTGGACGACGGCCCTCGCCCAGCTCTTCGGCGATGCCTCGGTCGAAGACGCACTGCTCGCCGAACTGCTTACCCCGCCCGGCGAGATCGAGTTGGTCGAGCGCCAGCCCGAGCGCGACCCGGACCGCATCCGCGCCAGCCGGCAAGCGATGCTGCGCGAGCTGGCAAGCCGGATCGGCGTGCCCTCGCTGCGGGCACGTTACGACGCCCTGCGCGCCGCCACCAGCGCTGCCCTCGACGCGGCCAGCCAGGCGCGCAGGCAACTCAAACGCCGCGTGCTCGACCTGCTCGCGCTGGTCGATGAAAACCACGCGCGCGAGCTCGCTCGCGCGCAGTACGAGGAAGCCCCGGGCATGACCGACCGCCTCGCGGCACTGGCCACGCTGGCGACGATCGATCCGGAAGCCGCGGCGCCCGCGTTCGCACACTTCCGCCAGCGCTACGAGGGCAATGCCCTGGCACTCGACAAGTGGTTCGCGGTACAGGCCCAGTTGCCCGGCGACACGGCACTGGAGCGCATCCAGTCGCTGGAGCGCGACGACGCGTTCACCCTGAAGAACCCCAATCGCGTGCAGTCGCTGCTGGGTAGCTTCGCGCGCGCCAATCCCAGCGGCTTCCATCGCACCGACGGCGCGGCCTATCGCTGGCTGGCGGATCGCCTGGTGGCGATCGATGCGCTCAATCCGCAGGTCGCCGCGCGTGTGGCGACGGCCTTCAACGGGTGGAAGCGCCTGGAGCCGGTGCGGCGCGAAGCGGCGCATGCGGTGGTCGCGGAACTGGCGTCACGCAAGGATCTTTCGCGCGATCTCACCGATATCCTCGCCCGGGTGGCCTTGGGCTGATCCCTGGATCAGTCCTCCAGCCCGGCCAGCGTTTCGCGAATACGCGCGAGGCGCTCCTCGATACGCGGGCGCAGGCGGCCCTGCTCGGCGGGATGGCGTTCGACAAGCCGCTCCATGGCCATTTCCAGACTCCCCATTTCGATGAGCAGGTCGTGGTGGCGGATCATGGGTTCATTGGTGGACATGACAGCGTTCATGGCGTGCAGCCCTTTCCCTCGTTGGTCGGGATGCTGCGATGCATCGGCCGTGCCACGCGCTTTTGCGGGCGAAGAAATGTGCGCTGCGTCACAGGCGATCTCGGGACTGGGGAGAAACTGACGTACTGCGTCACCAATTGCCGAAATCGAGCACCTCGTTGACGAAAAAGTCACACACGATTCATTCGAACGGTGTACTGTTCCATTCAACGAAAAAAAGCCGAGGCGTTGGCCTCGGCTCTTCGTGCCAGTCACTCGGTTTCTGGCGCCCGGCAGCACGGTCATCCTGGATTCCCCCTGTTCCTGAGACCGCCGGGCGCCAGATCTCATTCGACAAACCGAATGGGGCATCCTTGCCCACATCCCGCTTCCTTCGCCCGGCACACGACCAAACCCCTGTCGTTCGGTCTCGGCGCGCGTGCGATCGCGCAGCGTCTGCCCGGGTGAAGTGCACGGAATAGGAAGCACGAGCCGTGCCAAGACCTGCCCGATGGCGACGGCGCTGCAACGCAGCGTGGTTTGCCCGGCAGGCGTAAAATGGCCGGCCTGGCCACCTGCCGAACATCCTGACCATGCTGCATACAGAAACCTACGACGTCATCGTGGTCGGTGGCGGACACGCCGGCACCGAAGCCGCCCTTGCGTCCGCACGCACCGGCGCACGCACCCTGCTGCTCAGCCACAACATCGAAACGATCGGGCAGATGAGCTGCAACCCGGCGATCGGTGGCATCGGCAAGGGCCACCTGGTCAAGGAGATCGACGCCCTCGGCGGCGCCATGGGGCATGCGGCGGATCGCGCCGGCATCCAGTGGCGGACGCTCAACGCATCCAAGGGACCGGCTGTGCGCGCCACGCGCTGCCAGGCCGATCGCACCCTTTACAAGTCGGCGATCCGCTTCATCGTCGAAACACAGCCCAACCTCGAACTGTTCCAGCAGGCCGTGGACGACCTCATCCTCATCGATGGTCGTGTCGCCGGCGTGCGTACGCAGATGGGCCTCGACTTCCACGCACCCGCGGTCGTGCTTACCGCGGGCACCTTCCTTGCCGGCAAGATCCACATCGGTTCGGCGCAATACGCAGGTGGCCGCGCCGGCGATCCACCGGCCTCGACACTGGCCGCGAAGCTGCGCGAGTTGCCGGTTGCCGCCGACCGTCTGAAGACAGGTACGCCGCCGCGCATCGACAGCCGCAGCATCGATTTCTCGGTCCTCGAGGAGCAACCCGGCGACGATCCCATGCCGCACTTCTCTTACATGGGATCGGCCGCCGAGCACCCGCGCCAGGTGAGCTGCTGGATCACCCACACCACTGAAGCCACGCACGAACTCATCCGCGGCTCGCTGGACCGGTCGCCGCTGTACAGTGGGCAGATCGAAGGCGTCGGCCCGCGCTATTGCCCGTCGATCGAAGACAAGGTGGTCCGCTTCGCCGACAAGACCTCGCACCAGATCTTCGTCGAACCGGAAGGTCTCGATACCTTCGAGATCTACCCCAACGGCATCTCGACCTCGCTGCCCTTCGACGTGCAGCATGCGCTGGTGCGCTCCCTTCCCGGCTTCGAGCGCGCGCACATCACGCGTCCGGGTTATGCGATCGAGTACGACTACTTCGATCCGCGAGGCCTGCATCCCTGGCTCGAAACCAAGGGCATACCGGGGCTGTATTTCGCCGGCCAGATCAACGGCACCACGGGTTATGAGGAAGCCGGCGCGCAGGGACTCATCGCCGGGATGAACGCCGCGCTTGCCGTGCGCGGCGAGGCGCCGTGGTATCCGCGCCGCGACGAGGCCTATATCGGCGTCCTCATCGACGACCTCACGACCAATGGCACCATTGAGCCGTATCGCATGTTCACCTCGCGCGCCGAGTACCGGCTGCACTTGCGCGAAGACAACGCCGACCTTCGCCTGACGCCTCACGGCTACGCACGCGGCGTCGTCCCCGAGGATCGCTTCCGCCGGTTCGAGGCCAAGCGCGACGCGGCGGAGCACGAGACGGCGCGCCTGCGTGGTATCTGGGCCGCACCGACCAACGCGCTCGGCGCGGCGATCGAGCGCTCGCTCGGCATCGCCGTAAGCCGCGAGACCCATGCCCTCGATCTGCTCCGCCGACCCGAGCTGGACTACGCCACCCTTACCGGCGTTGCCGAACTCGGGCCGCCGGTGGACGATCCCGAGGTCGCCACGCAGGTGGAAGTCCAGGCGAAGTACGCCGGTTACCTGGAACGCCAGCGCGACGAGATCGAGCGTCAGCGCCGGCACGAGTCCACGGCGATTCCCGAAGGCTTCGATTACGACCGCGTGCGCGGCCTCTCCGCCGAGGTGCTGCTCAAGCTCAAGCGGGCGCTACCCGTGACCATCGGCCAGGCATCGCGCATCAGCGGCGTGACGCCGGCGGCGATTTCGCTGTTGCTGGTCCACCTGAAGCGTCGCGCCGCCTGAGCGGCGCATGTGCCAACCAGCAGTCGGCGGCGCAGCGGTCCATCTGGCATCATCGGCGCCAGTCAGTGCTTCAGTGAAAAGGTAGACCATGCAAGTCTGGATCGGACGTAACGGTGAGCGCTTTGGTCCCTACACGGACGACGACATCCGTCAGTGGCTGCGCGACGGCACCTGCCGTCCCGACGAACTCGGCTGGTACGACGGCATGGTCGACTGGCGCCCGCTGGGCGAACTGTTCCCGGACGATCGCCCGGCGGTCGCCGAGGGCGCGCCACCGATGCCACCCTCTCCGCCACCGTTCCTGGGCGTCACCGATGTCGCCGCGCCCGAGTACGCCGGCTTCTGGCTGCGCTTCGGCGCCTGGGTCATCGATTACCTCATCCTCATCGTGCCCTTCACCGTCATCGCGCTGAGCATGGGTCTGGGCGCCGTCATGACCACGGTGATGGAGCAGATGAAGACCGATCAGGTCGCCGCACTCCAGGCCTACGCCACCTCGGTGCTGCCGATCACCTACGTGCTGATGGTCATCGGCTTCGTTTACTACACGGTGTTCGAGGCCTCGAAATGGCAGGCCACGCCAGGAAAGATGGCGGTGGGCATCCGTGTTACCGACACCGACGGGCAGCGCATCTCGCTCGCCCGCAGCGCCGGCCGCAACGCGATCCGCCTGACCAACGTGTTGCGCTTCCCGATACCGCTTCCGCTGATCTGCTACGTCGTCGCCGCCTTTACCGAGCGCAAGCAGGGCGTGCACGACATCCTCGCGCGGACCTACGTGCTGATGGGTCGCGCCGACCAGGCCGGCGCTCCCGTGGCGGCCCCGCGTAGCGGCGAGAACGGCCGCTTCGACGCCTGATCACGCCGCCTGGCCCGGCCCTCGGGCCGGGGCCTTGCCTGTGCTTGCTATCATCCACGGCTCGACCCGACGTTTCGGCCGGCCGAGCAACGCACAGGAACCACATGCAGAGCATCGAACAACGAATTGCCCAGGACATCGCCGCAAAGCCCGAACAGGTGCGCGCAGCGGTGGAACTCCTCGACGGCGGCGCCACCGTGCCCTTCATCGCCCGCTACCGCAAGGAAGTGACCGGCGGTCTGGACGACATTCAGCTGCGTCTGCTCGAAGAGCGCCTGCGCTACCTGCGCGAGCTGGAAGACCGCCGCGCGGCGATCCTCGACAGCATCGTCGAGCAGGGCAAGATGACCGACGCCCTCAAGGCGGACATTCTCAGCGCGGATACCAAGGCGCGCCTGGAAGATCTCTACCTCCCCTTCAAGCCCAAGCGCCGCACCAAGGCCCAGATCGCCCGCGAGGCGGGTCTGGAGCCGCTGGCGCTCGGCCTGCGCGAAGATCCCACGCAGGATCCGGAAACCTTCGCCGCGAGCTTCGTCGATGCCGAAAAGGGCGTCGCCGACACCAAGGCCGCGCTGGATGGCGCGCGCGCCATTCTCATGGAATCCATCGCCGAGGACGCGACCCTCGTCGGCGAGCTTCGTGACTGGCTGTGGGAGAAGGGCCAGATCCGTGCCGTCGTCGTCGCCGGCAAGGAGAACGAGGGCGCCAAGTTCCGCGACTACTTCGATCACAGCGAAGCCGTGTCGAAGATTCCCTCGCATCGCCTGCTCGCGCTGATGCGTGCGCGCAACGAAGGCGTGCTCGAAATCGACCTCAATCCCGGCGCGGACGCCGACCAGGGACATGCCGAGGGCGAAGGTCGCGTCGCCGCGCGCGCGGGCATCGTCAACCGCAACCGTGCCGCCGACGCGTGGCTGCGCGAAACGGTGCGCCTGACCTGGCGCGTGAAGCTGCACCTGCACCTCACGCTGGATCTCTTCGGCCGCGTGCGCGAAGGCGCCGAAGACGAGGCCATCCGCGTGTTCGGCGACAACCTGAAGGACCTCCTCCTCGCCGCGCCGGCAGGCGCAAAAACAGTCATGGGCCTCGACCCGGGCATCCGCACCGGCTGCAAGCTGGCGATCGTCGACGCCACGGGCAAGCTGCTCGCCTTCGACACGATCTACCCGCATGAGCCGCGCAACCAGTGGGACCAGTCGGTGGCCCGCATCGCGCAGCTGAGCAAGCAGCACGGCGTGAACCTCATCGCCATCGGCAACGGCACCGCCTCGCGCGAGACCGACAAGCTGGCGGCGGAAGTCATCAAGAAACACCCCGACCTAAACCTTTCCAAGGTGGTGGTCAGCGAAGCCGGCGCGTCGGTGTACTCCGCGTCCGAGCTCGCCTCGAAGGAGTTCCCGGAACTCGATGTGTCCATCCGCGGTGCCGTGTCCATCGCCCGCCGCCTGCAGGATCCCCTGGCCGAGCTGGTGAAGATCGAGCCCAAGGCCATCGGCGTCGGCCAGTACCAGCACGACGTGAACCAGGTGAAGCTCGCGCGCGCGCTCGACGCCCGCGTCGAAGACTGCGTCAACGCGGTCGGTGTGGACGTCAACACCGCATCGGCGCCGCTGCTTGCACGCGTCGCCGGCCTGTCGAGCAGCGTGGCGGAGAATGTCGTGAAGCACCGCGACGCCAACGGTCCCTTCCCCAGCCGCAAGGATCTTCTCAAGGTTCCGCGCCTGGGCGAAAAGGCCTTCGAACAATGCGCGGGCTTCCTGCGCATTTCCGACGGCAGCAATCCGCTCGATGCAAGCTCCGTGCATCCCGAGGCCTATCCCGTCGTCGAGCGCATCCTCAAGCAGTGCGGCCGCGAAGTGAAACAGGTCATCGGCGATACGTCCTTCCTGCGCGCGCTCAAGCCGGAAGACTTCACCGACGCGACCTTCGGCGTGCCGACGGTGCGCGATATTCTCAAAGAACTCGAAAAGCCTGGCCGCGATCCGCGTCCCGAGTTCGTCGCGCCCAGCTTCGCCGAAGGCGTCGAAGACCTGAAAGACCTGAAGGTCGGCATGGTGCTCGAAGGCCGTGTGACCAATGTCGCAGCCTTCGGCGCCTTCGTGGATATCGGCGTCCATCAGGACGGCCTGGTTCACGTGTCGGCGCTTTCGCACACCTTCGTCAAGGACCCGCGCGACGCGGTGAAGGCCGGCGACGTGGTCAAGGTCAAGGTCATGGAAGTGGACCTGCCGCGCAAGCGCATTGCGCTCACCATGCGGCTCGACGATGTCCCCGGTGAAGCCCGGAGCGGGCGACCGGGTCAGCGTGACGACGCCGCGCAAGGCGGTGGTGGTGGCGGTGGCAACCGTCGTGGCGCCCAGGGCGGCGCCGGCCGTCCGCCGCAACCGCCCAAGGCCGCCCCGGCGCCGGCAAACAGCGCCTTCGCCGACGCCTTCTCGCGCGCGCTGAAGAAATAAGGCGATGCGTCCACCGGGACGGTGTCCCGGTGGACGTCCTCTTTTTCGGCAAGCCTCAAGAATTTTCTGAGTACTGGCGGCTCCCCTGCTCCGTGCGCGCCGATGCATCGGCGATGGGCGCTGGCTGTGTGCCCCGGCCCGCCAACGCCGGATTCCCGTGGCATCGGCCCCTGGGTGCTTTCCAGGTGCGGCGGCGCAGCATGCGCCGCCGTATGGCTTCCATTACCGTAACGTTTCTCTAACGCCCCACACACGGAGTGAACCACATGCGTATTCGCCATCTTGCCGGTGCCATCGGTGCCGCCCTTCTGTTCAGTGCCGGGGCGCACGCCGACGGATTCCAGCAGGTCGTATCGTTCGGCGACAGCCTGAGCGACAGCGGCAACGTCTCGATCCTCTCCGGCTCGCCGGTCATCGCCCGCTTCACGACCAACCCGGGTACGACCGCCGTCGAGAACATCGCCAACCACTTCAACCTGGCCCTGACGCCCTCGTTGGCCGGTGGCACCGATTACGCCTTCGGCGGCGCGCGCGCCGCGATTCCGAATCCGGTCCCGGCGACATCGGCGCAGATCCAGCAGTACCTCGCGGCGAACGGTGGCAAGGCCAACCCGAACGCGCTCTACACCATGTGGATCGGCGCCAACGATCTGCTCGCCGCGACCGAAAACCCGGCCACCGCGCAGGTCGTCGTCGCCACGGCGGCCACGCAGGAAGTGGGCCAGATCAAGGCATTGCAGGCCGCCGGCGCGAAGACTATCGTCGTCTTCAACCTCCCGGACGTCGGCAAGACGCCGGCCGCCATGTCACAGGGCGCCGCCGCATCGGCCGGTATCACCCAGCTGAGCCAGGTCTACAACGGTATCCTCTCCGGCGGCCTGGCTTCGGCCCAGCGCGGGATCGTGCCGATCGACACCTACGCCCTGCTCAACGAAGTCATCGCCAGCCCGGGCACCTACGGCTTCACCAACGTGACCGTGCCGGCCTGCACCACGGCCAGCTCCATCACCTGTACACCGGCCACGCTGCGCGACCCGAACGCCGCCAGCACCTACCTGTTCGCCGATGGCATCCACCCGACCGCGGCGGCCCATGCCCTGCTCGGCCAGTACGCCCTCTCGATCATCGAAGCTCCGCAGAAGATCTCCCTGCTCGGCGAGGCCGGCCTGGCCACGAGCGACGCGCACACGCGCGTGCTGCGCAACCAGATGATGGCCGACAACTTCGGCGCGGACACGCGCGTCTTCGCCTCGGCCGAATATGGCCAGCAGAAGTTCAAGAGCAGCGGCACCTCGCCGAAGACGGACAGCGATAACGTCAACCTGACCATCGGTGCCGACGCCAAGGTCAACGAGAACATCTCCATGGGCGTCGCCCTCGGCGTCGCCTCGAGCAACGCCGACTTCTCCGGCGGCGGCGGCTACAAGATGACCGACCTTGCGGGCTCGGGTTACGCGTTCTATCACGCGGGTGGCGGCTACGTCGGCACCTTCGTCAGCTTCGGCCAGCTGAGCTTCACCGACATCGATCGTCGTATCGACCTGGGCCCGGCCCAGCGGACGGAAACCGGCAAGACCGACGGCTCGCATGTCGGCGGCGGCCTGCAGGGCGGTTGGTGGTTCGGCAGCGAAACGCTGAAGACCGGTCCGTTCGTCAGCCTCACGTTCGAGCAGCTCCGCGTCGACGGTTACAACGAGTACGGCGGTGCCAGCACCGCGATGAACTTCGGCAGGCAGACCCGCAACTCGCGCGTCGAGACGGGCGGCTGGCGCGTGCAGGGTTCGTGGCAGTCGGGTAACACCGTGCTGCACCCGTTCGCCGAAGTCGCCTACAACCACGACGGTCGTGCCGACGCACGCTACGTCACCGCCGGCTTGATGAGCATGAGCGGCCGGTTCGACCTGCAGGGCTTCACCCCGGACAAGACCTGGGCCACGGCCGACCTCGGCCTCACCGCCGACTTCAACCAGCGCTGGAGTGCATGGGCCGCGTACAGCGGTCGTTTCGCCGACGACACCCAGCGCTACAACAGCCTGAACCTCGGCGTGAAGATGGCGTTCTGATCGAGCCACCCCGGTAGGTAGCTACCCACCCTATGGGGCGTAGCTACCTTGGTGGGTGAAACAACCCTGTGGAAGCCGCTTCAGCGGCAAAAAAAAACGCCGGCGCAAGCCGGCGTTTTTTTCGGGCAAGGTGGCCGAAGTTACTTCTTGCCGTTGCCGCCAGCCTTCGAATACATCGCCTCGGCCTGCTTGCGCAGATCGTTGGCGGCGTCGTCGGAGAGGACGTCGGTCTTGCTACCCGTCTGGTTCTCTTTCAGGACCAGGTCGCCGGCGTCGTTCCAGCCCGCGCGCTCGGTCGAGGTCGGCTTGCCGTCCTTGTTCGGCTTCTTCTCCTGGACGATGACCCAGGGCTTGCCGTTCTTGTAAGCGAAGTCGGTGGCGGTGAAGCCCTTGTCGCCGTAGTCGACCAGCTCACGCACGAACTGGACATCGTTGCCTTTCTTGAAGATCTGCCAGCCACGGGATTCGCCGTCTTTCAGCGCCGTACCCTGGGTGACCTTCATGCCGCCGATGTTCTTCTTGACGCTGTTGAAGCCGCTGAGCTCCTTCTCGCCCGGGGTGGCTTCGCCGACCATCTGGATGTTGGCGACGTTCTTCGCACCCTTGGTCAGGACGGGCGTCTTCAGGGGCGACGAGTAATGGCGATCGCCATCCTGCAGCGATGCCTCGACGATGTACATGTCGTTCGGATTGAGGTCCGTGGCGTTGAAATCGAGCTGGAACTGCGCCGGCAGCGTCACCGGAGCGATCGTCTTGGTGGCCAGCGGCTGGGAGCCTTCGGCAGTCACGTCGAGCAGCTTCAACTCGAGCTTGGCATCGGGCGAAAGCTGGGCACCGGCATCACGCAGGGTGACACTGCCGGTAACGGCGTTGGCCGGGCCGGCCGGCGCGTCAGGCGTGCCACCCGCGGCCTGCTGGCCGTTGTCGGAAGAGCCGCCGCAACCGGCGAGGGCCAGTGCGGCCACGGATGCGAGCGACAAGAAAATCCTGCGCATGGTCGAACCTCGTAACGGAACGGAAAGAGTCGGGTCACGGAAGATACGCGCGCGCATGGCGCCAGTTCTTCCGGGGGGAACCCTGGAGCATACCGGCAAATGGGCCAGTGGAAAAGTCAAGGGTGAAAATCCCTAGGAACTCGTAAGTGCGGGCCGGTTGGCAAGCTGGCAGTCAGACTTGCCGAAAATCGGCAAACGCCTGATCCATAATCGGTTCGCAGAGGGACCACTGGCAAAAAAAGGTTCTTCGCGGATTACCGGGGGCGGGCGCTGGGCATGCCGGGCATTCTTTCGCACCTCGCCTAGGGCTCGCCTTCGGCATCGCGGGCTCGGCTGCGCCATCGCTTTGTACACTTGGGCGTTTCGCGGGGAGACCTTGGCGCCCTGAAGTGGTCTAATTTTTCTGGACATCCCAAAGGGATTCGCAGCCAGAACGAGGTGAACCATGGGACGCAAAGACATTACGCAGGCTCAGCGGGACGAGGCCGTGCATCTCATCCTGGCCGAAGGCC